>Ga0070699_100005380_pt1 | contig 11231 bp, 4 predicted proteins | sample KBSK1503metaG_FD_65473 | JGI IMG/M metagenome (GOLD analysis project Ga0070699, IMG submission 65473) | Corn, switchgrass and miscanthus rhizosphere microbial communities from Kellogg Biological Station, Michigan, USA - KBS K1-50-3 metaG | ecosystem: Host-associated > Plants > Roots >...
AACCGGCTTGCGAGGCGACAGACCTGATGCCGTGCCGTTAGAAAAGTGTTTTGTTGTACCAGAGCTATTGAGGGTCGTCGAGGATAAGCAAGCCGCAAAAAGGCGCGAAATCAGCATTGGTGACACAGCAAATATTCTGAGTGCTTTTTCGGGACCACTGATTCGGGCCGTTGTTACGGGCGCACCGGGAGCGGGAAAAAGCACATGGAGCCGATGGCTTCAACGACAGCAGCTTACAAGTGATGTGGATCGGTTAGCGGTTCTAATCCGACTTAGAGATCTGATAAAGGCACCCGCGCTCCCCTCACAACAGCATTTGATTCGAGAAGCGGCTGGAACTCACTTGCGAGAAGAGGTAGATGCAATCACCACTCGAAGATGGTGCGACTCTGGTGCTGTCACCTTTATTTTGGACGGTTTTGATGAGGTGCCCCCGAATCGCCGAGACTCAATATCAGCTTGGATAGAAGAGTTAGATAATACCGCCAGCAATATCGGCTTGATTGTAACTTCGCGTCCACTCACTACTGATCATCTCCAGCGCCTTCCTGCAAAGTGGCTGCAGTGGCAATTACTTGCTTTTGATGAATCGCGCATAACTGATTACATTTCAAAGTGGTACGCCAATGCCCCTTTACTCACAGACAAACAGCGTGATGTAAACGCGGAAGAATTATCCGGTAAGTGGGTGAATAACTACGCTCTGCAGCCTCTCGTCGGTACGCCCTTGATGCTAGCCACAATAGTGATGGTCCATCATATGGATGGAGAACTGCCTCGCGGTCGAGCGAAACTATACGAGAGGTACATAGATGGAATGCTGGGATTATGGGATAGTCGCTGGGGCGTTCCATCAACGCTAGAACTATCACTTGATCTAAAGCGCCGAATTCTAACCAGACTTGCGGTACACCTTCATGTCGCAGGAACAGAGCAGTTAGGTGACGAGGAAATCCAACGACTCATGCGGACAATTTTGCCAATTCTTGGCTGTGCACATTCGGCCGCTGAGGTATTGGACCACCTCCGAGAGCGAACTGGATTATTGATAGGTCCTGGCACCTGGAGCTTTGTACATAAGAATGTTGGAGAATTTTTGGTGGCAGCCGCGATTCGTGACGGTGACTGTGTTGGAAGTGACGGACAGAAGCTCGACCGTCTCCGTCTTTTTGCTGAACGACATAACGATCGATGGAACAACGTGCTCTTTTTTTGGGCAGGACTTACCGCGCCCGGAGATTTGCAAAGCTTTATCGAGCAGGTATCAAACGAGAATGGTTCAGATGATTTTTTACTGGCCTTAAGCCTTTTCTATGACCAGCTTCAACCTCATCGGTTAACCGAACCGTGGAGAACAGACCAACTTCTTCGATTGTTGCGAAGAGGTTTACAAACCACAGGGTTTAAGATGGTTTCTTGCATTTGCGGTCCGTTTCCTAAGGATGAAAGGATATCGGTCGAAGCCATTTTCCCGCGATTGCGGTTACCGGAAGTTGTGCCGTTTCAAGACGTTCTTTGGGAATGCCTAAAGCTGAGTAACGTCAGTTGGAAACGGGCGGCGAACTCCCATCAGTCGCTACTGTTCATAACTTGGATTTTCTTCACAACTCGACCGCGGAACGCCGATGACCTGCGCACTGCACTAGATAAGAGTACTTGGGTTCGCAATATTCCGTCGGAGTGGTTGATGTTTCCGGCGACTTGGGGAACTAGCGCAGCTGTATCGGGGAGGTCTAGTTTATCGATTGTCGACTTCATAGAAGTACTCGGTCAATCTTGTCCAGAACTAAAACCCAAAGCTCCTTTTTTCCTTCTCGGGACGTTGGTGCCGTACTCAGCCGATGAGCATCGAAGAGGACCAAAGATAAAATGCGACAACTTGCTTCTGGCACTCGTATCGATAAGAGACCAGGATATAGATAAGGAATGGCTTCAACTCTCTAGAGAATTTGTGATGGACACATGGGGAGGACTACCGTTTGACTTGTTGGCGAAAGCCTTGGAAATTCTAGATGAACCCGAGTTCGTTGACGAAATTGACTCTAACGTTATCGGCGAGATCCGCGACTATGTAGAGGTCCTCATAGAAGCACGAGACAGTGCGTCAGAAAATTCTTTCTAAGTTCAATAATATAATCATCTTCACCGGCTCACGCTAATTTTGATGAGTGCCACAATCAACGGTTAATTGGCGTGACAGGTGAATCGATTCAGCAATCTTCCTGGTATCTGCGGTGGCCTTTACGTCGTGCACCCGGACGATGTGGGCGCCGTGAAGGATGGCGACGGTGATGGTGGCGAGGCTGCCGTAGAGGCGAGCTTCGGCTGGAGCGGGAGTGCCGTCGTCGCCGGCGAGAATGCGACCGATGAAAGACTTGCGCGACGTGCCGATTAGTAACGGGTAATCGGGGAAGGCGGCGATTACTTGATCGAGCTTCGCGATGAGTTCAAGGTTTTGTGGCTGGCTTTTGCCGAAGCCGATGCCGGGGTCGATTACGATTGACTCGCGCTTCACGCCGCGACGCTCGGCCATGTTGATACTCGCGCGCAGACTGTGTGTGACTTCGTGCATGATGTCGGCGACGGGTGGGAGGCGATGGATCGTCGCGGGCGTGCCCCGTGAGTGCATCAAGACCAGTCCTGCGCCAGCGCGAGCGACGGCATCAGCGACGTAGAAATCAAAACGCAGCGCTGAGATGTCGTTGACGATCGCTGCGCCTGCGTCGAGTGCTGCACGTGCAACTTCCGATTTCGTTGTATCGACTGAAATCGGCGTATCGGTGCGTCGGACTAATGCCTCAATGACGGGAACGACGCGGTTGATTTCTTCTGCAAACGAAATTGGCTCGCCGCCCGGTCGCGTCGATTCGCCGCCGACGTCGATGATGTCGGCGCCTTCCGCAATCATTTGTTCGGCGTGGGCCAGCGCGGCGTCGACGGTGACGAATTTTCCACCGTCGTTGAAACTATCGGGAGTGACATTAAGAATGCCCATAATGAGCGTTCGCTCACCGATGGGCATCTCTCGATCTCTAATTTTCCAGAAGGTCATTTTCCACAGATTACACAGATTATGTTCATCTGTGTAATCTGTGGATTGGTTTTAGGCCGGAGCCGGATTGCCGCCGGTGATCGGTGGCAGAATCGGCTTGAGCGGTTTCGCGGTCGGCTCCTTCAACTGCGGCCGATCCTCGCCGTCGCCGGAATCGACTGACTTATTTTCGTCGAGCGGCAAGCCTGCCACGATCCGTCGAATCTCAACACCGTCCAACGACTCGCGCTCTAACAATACTTCAGCCAGGCGAATCATCGTCTCGCGATTCTCTTCGATGATCGCCTTCGCACGTTCATATTGCGCGGTGACGATCTTCTTCACCTCTTGATCGATCTTGATCGCGGTGTCTTCCGAGAAGTCGCGATGCTGTGCGATCTCTCGTCCGAGGAAGATCTGCTCTTCCTTCTTGCCGAAGGTCAGCGGACCCATCTCAGACATGCCGTACTCGCAAACCATCGCGCGCGCGAGTTCGGTCGCACGTTCGATGTCGTTTGAAGCACCAGTGGTGATGCCGCCGAGGAAAGTCTCTTCAGCAATGCGACCACCCATCAGGATCGAGATCTGGCCCAGCAGGTATTCCTGACTGTAGTTGTGACGATCACCTTCGGGAAGCTGTTGCGTCACACCGAGAGCCATACCACGCGGAATGATGGTCACTTTGTGAACCGGATCCGCATTCGGCACTTTCAGCCCGACGAGCGTGTGACCTGCTTCGTGATACGCAGTGACGCGCTTCTCCTCGTTGGAGATCACCATGCTCTTGCGCTCCGCGCCCATCAGCACCTTGTCCTTCGCCAACTCGAAGTCGCCCATTGCGACGAGCTTCTTGTTGTAACGAGCAGCATTCAAAGCAGCTTCGTTGACGAGGTTCGCGAGGTCGGCGCCGGTGAAGCCCGGAGTACCACGCGCGATCACGGAGATATCCACGTCTTCACCCAGCGGAATCTTGCGGGTGTGAACCTTCAAAATGCCTTCGCGTCCACGCACGTCAGGTCTTGAAACCACGACGCGACGGTCAAAACGGCCCGGTCGCAGCAACGCCGGATCGAGTACGTCAGGACGATTGGTCGAAGCAATCAGGATCACGCCGTCATTCGACTCGAAGCCATCCATCTCGACCAGCAACTGATTCAACGTTTGTTCGCGTTCGTCGTGACCGCCGCCGAGGCCTGCGCCACGATGACGTCCGACCGCATCGATCTCGTCGATGAAGATGATGCACGGCGCGTTCTTCTTACCCTGTTCGAACAGGTCGCGCACGCGCGAGGCGCCCACGCCGACGAACATCTCAACGAAGTCTGATCCGGAGATCGAGAAGAATGGAACGTTAGCTTCGCCGGCGATAGCGCGGGCCAGCAACGTCTTACCGGTTCCCGGCGGTCCCATCATCAAAACGCCCTTGGGAATGCGTCCGCCGAGTTTCTGAAACTTCTGCGGTTCCTTGAGAAACTCTATGATCTCCTGGAGCTCTTCTTTCGCTTCTTCAACGCCGGCAACGTCCTTGAACGTGACGCGCTTCTGCTGATTGTTTAGAAGTTTTGCGCGCGACTTGCCGAACGATAACGCCTTGTTGCCGCCGGACTGCATTTGTCGCAGCATGAAAATCCAGATGGCGATAATGAACAAGAGCGGTGCCCACGTAATGAGCATGGGCCAGATATAACTACTGCTCCCCTCTTCCTGGACCTTCGCCACGCGCGGCTTGCCGTTAGTGAGCTCGCGCGCCGACTTCAGCAGGTCGTTCTTCGCGTCCTCATTGGACAACGCCACTCGATATTCCTGGTTATTATTGTCGATCGCAACGCTTTCAGTTTGTTTGACAGTCAGCTCTTTAATAGCGCCGCTTTGCATCAACTGATCCATCCGGATCAGATCGACGGTCTGATAACTGCTACCACGTGGATTGACGAGCTTGTACAATAAAAGAGCCCCCGCGATTATCAGGAGCCAAAAAACAATTTGTCTTGCCGTAGAACTCAAATTCATTAACGCCTCCGACCCCCGATAATACCTTATCAGGGCGTCATTTGTCGCCGCCCATCTGCGGCGTGTTTTACCTCACCTAAAATCAACCATATCTTTGATGCACAGCCGCAACTAAGGTTCCCCGACGCCTCCAAATTGCTCAAAAAAGCCGCAGTCCCGAAGGCAGCGCAGTTTGACTATAAAGTTTGACCACGGCTTTTTCAATCGTTTTCAAACTCAAACTCGAGCCGGTTCCGGCGGCGTCTAACTCGCCCGCCACCCGGCAATTCGATAACATGCCCGCCCGCATTTCCCTCCAAAAGCTTCTCGACTGCCACCAAGTGAACCATTTCAAGCCGCCGCGTGCTGCCTCTGGCCTCCGACAACCACTCTCGTAACGCGCGGCGCCGCAGAGCGGGCGGGGCGTTCGCCAGCACCTTTACGTCCAGGGCCGGCGTGGCGGTTTCAGTTTCGACGCCACTCTGCTGGTTAGACACCACCGCCTGCCGTAAAAGTGCACCGGAATCGTTAAAAAGAACGGCGCCGTCTTCGCGCAGTTGCGCGGCAGTGCGCGACAGCGCTTCGACGACGCGGTTGTTGAACGATTGCATCAGCGGCAGGAGCTGTTTGCGGACCCGAACCCGCGCGAATGTCTGATCGTCGTTCATCTCGTCGGATAGAAACTCCGTCCTGCGCAGGCGGCAGTAGTCTTCAGTCTCGATGCGTCTTGCCCAGAGAATTGGTCGAACCAGTTTGATGGAACTGTTTGGGGCGAGGGAACGCAGTGCCTCCATACCGCCGAGGCCGTAACCGGCACTGCCGCGCATCAGCCGCAGCAGAACTGTCTCGGCCTGATCGTCCATCGTGTGGGCGGTCAGTACGTAGTTGGCCGAGACTCTTCTGGCGGTTCGCTCAAGAAAGGCGTAGCGAGCTTTGCGCGCTGCCTGTTCGAGGTTGTCGCGGGTTGTGCGTGCGTTGTCGGCGACTTTGCTGCGGCCGATTACGGTACGAAAGCCGAGTTTGGCGGCCAGGTCAGAAACCTGTTTCGCGTCTTTAGCGCTCGACTTTCGGAGGCGGTGATCGAGATGGGCGACGCAGACCTGGAGGTAGAGTTTGTGCTGGCTCTTGAGCTCTTCGATGGCGAGCAGCAGGGCGGTCGAATCGGCTCCGCCCGAGACCGCGACGACTATGGTTTCCTCGGAAAGCGGCAGCCTGAGCTTGCGCCACTCGGCGAGCAACATCCGAGCGAATTGGTTTAGACGCGGCACGCGGGAAGTATAGGTCATAGGACCTTTCGTCGCGACGAAGCTGGCACAATTTATTGAAACTATCGCGTCGTTTGTTGTTTAGATCTGACAGCGCTCTAAACAACCCGACTGTAAGCGTCCAAGGGGGAAGAATGCGGGTCGAAAATCAAATCAGATTCAACGAGTGGCTGCTGGGTTCAACGATTTTATGTCAATCATGCGGTTGTCTTTGGCTGGTTCCAGCCGCCCAAAAAGAAGATAGCTACGCTTGCCGGCAGTGCGGCAGTCAGGTCAACACCAAACCACAACCCGTAAGCGATCAATCGAACAAACGTCCCAATAGCTGACGAGTCCAAGGCAGTACAAGCAAGCTCCCAGTCCTACGTCACAAAACCGAGCAGGGTGGTGTTTACCTCACAGAACCCAGTAGTCTGCCTTTTTGACGATCGGCGCGTCACTCAGTTTGACTTCGTTTGACTTTTTCGCAGCGAGGCATCTAAATGAGTCAAACGACGCTCTAAAACTGTCTCCACCAAACCCTGACTTTGAGGATTTGAAATGAAATTTAGAAAATTCTTTTCTGCGCTCCTGCTGGCGCTCTTCAGCTTACAAACACTCCAGCTTACGGCGCTGGCCGACGAGGGCATGTGGACGTTCAATAACGTCCCCCGCGCTGAGATCAAGAAGAAGTACGGCTTCGAAGTTACTGACGCGTGGCTGAACAAGGTGCGGCTCGCTTCCGTGCGTTTCAACAACGGCGGCTCGGGTTCGTTCGTTTCGCCAAATGGTCTGGTATTGACCAACTACCACATCGTCGAAGACATCGTCGGCGAAGTGAGCACGCCGGAAAAGGATCTCGCGAAGGAAGGCTTCGTGGCGCGTACGCGCGCTGAAGAGATCAAGGCTCCGAGCCTGGAGTTGAACCAGCTAATCAGCATCGAAGACATTACTACGCGCGTGAATGGAGCAGTGAAGGCTAACGCGACTGACGCGGAAGCGTTCGCCGCCCGACGCGCTGAGATCTCGGCAATCGAAGCAGAGTCATTGAAGGACACCGGCTTGCGCTCCGACGTCGTCACGCTTTACCAGGGCGGGCAATACAATCTCTATCGCTACAAGAAGTACACCGACGTTCGTTTAGTTTTCGTGCCTGAATTTCAGGCCGCGTTTTTTGGTGGCGACCCTGACAACTTCAACTTCCCACGCTTCAACATCGACATGGCGCTCGTTCGCGTTTACGAAAACGATCAGCCGGTCCATCCGGAAAACTACTTCAAGTGGTCCACTGCCGGCGCGAAAGAGGGAAGCCTGGTTTTCGTGACCGGACATCCGGGTTCGACTTCGCGGCTCGATACCGTGGCCCATCTAGAAGAGCTGCGCGAGTCCAGCATCCCGATCATCATTCGCCTGCTCGAACGTCGCGAGGGAGTGCTCAAGAAGTACATGTCGATGGGCGAGGAGCAAACGCGTCAAAGCCAGAACGAGCTCAACAGCGTTCAGAATGCGCTGAAGGTTTATCGCGGCCAGCTCAAGGGTCTGAAAGATCCGGCTCTCATGGCGCGCAAGATGAAGGAAGAGCAGGCATTGCGCAAAGCAGTGGCGGCCAATCCGGACTGGCAGAAGCAGTACGGCGGCGCCTGGGATGCGATCGCCGCGGCTCATAAAGCCTATCCGAGCTACATCCGCGAACGCCGTATCTTCGAACAGGCCGCCGGTTTCAATAGTGTCTTGTTCAACTACGCGCGCACGCTCGTGCGGATGGCCACTGAGAGTAAGAAACCAAATTCGGAACGCTTGCCGGAGTACACTGATGCCCGGCGCGCTTCGCTCGAGCTCGGACTCTTTTCACCCGCTCCGATTCACGAAGACTTCGAAAAACTGAAACTCACCGATTCGCTCGGCTTCATGGTCGAGCTGCTCGGCGCTGACAATCCACTCGTGAAGGGTGTGCTCGCCGGCAAGACTCCGGAAGCACGCGCGGACGAGTTGATCTCGGGAACGAAGTTGAAGGATCCGGACTTCCGCAAAGAACTCGCCAAGGGTGGGTTCGAGGCGATCGATGCTTCCAACGATCCGATGATTCTCGTGGCGCGAGAGATCGATGCCAAGGCTCGCGAAGTGCGCAAGCGTTACGAGAGTGAAGTGACCGGCGTCGAGCGCGCCAACTACGCGAAGATCGCCCGCGCGCTCTTTGAGACTGAGGGCAACAAGGTTTATCCGGACGCCACTTTTACACTGCGACTTTCATACGGCGCGGTTGAAGGCTACATGGAGAACGGCAAGAAGCTGCCGCCCTTCACCACGCTCGGTGGACTCTTTGAGCGCTCCGATTCGTTCAAGCACGAGTTCCCTTACAACCTGCCGCCGCGTTGGACGGAGAAGAAGAGCGCGTTGAGCCTGAACACGCCGTTTAATTTCGTTTCGACGAACGACATTATCGGCGGTAACTCCGGTTCACCGACGATCAATCAGAACGGCGAGCTCGTCGGTCTGATCTTCGACGGCAATATTCAATCGTTGGTCGGCGACTTTATGTACGATGGTTCAGTTAATCGCGCGATCTCGGTTGATTCGCGAGGTATGCTGGAGGTCTTGAGGAAGGTCTTCAACGCTAACGACATCGTCGCTGAGCTGACGGCAAGCTAGTTTTTTAGCCACGGATGACACGGATCAAAATCCGGATTTTTATCTGTGTCATCCCTGGCTTACGCTTTCTCTAAGCCCGCGTACTTCTCGACTAACTTCTTCTGCCCATAACCGGGAAAACTCACCGTCAACTTCACTGATTCACCCGCACCCTCGCGTCTGAGTACGAGTCCACGCCCGTATTTTGAATGCCTGACATACGAACCCGGCTTAATCTCATTTGACGCCGGAGCAGCGGCAGCTGCCGTCTTCGAAATGTTCGGCAGGCTGCCTGACGTTTGGCCCATCTGGCGACTACGTTGCTTGAAGAACTCCGCAATCGAATCGGCGCTGTCGTAAGTCTTGCCCATGTATTTCTTTCGTTCCTTTCGATACTCGCCCTGTTCGTAATCGATCGCCGATGAGCCGTGTTTGAATGACAGCCACGACTTGCCGAGACTCAGATCTTCGAGCAGATCGTCCGGCATCTCATTGAGAAACGTCGACGGCTCCGACGCGAGCTCTTCACCATACACGCGACGCTTCATCGCATGCGTGACGTAGAGGTAGCGTTCGGCGCGCGTCATGGCAACGTACGCGAGGCGTCGTTCTTCTTCGAGCTCGGCACGGTCAGTAGCCGCGCGTGAATGTGGAAACAGTCCCTCCTCGAGTCCCACGATAAACACGAGGGGAAACTCGAGACCTTTCGCGGCGTGCGCTGTCATCAAGGTGACAGGCGCGTCGCGTTTGTAGTCGTCCTGATCGGAAACGAGCGCCGAGTGATCGATGAACTCGCGCAATCCTTCGACGCCCTGTTCGTCGTAATCAACCGCGGCGTTGACCAGTTCCTGCAAGTTTTCGAGACGTCCTTCCGCTTCGTCCGTTAGTGCCGAACGAAGATCGTTTTCGTAACCGGTTTCGATAATTGCAGCACGCACGACATCGGAGACGGGCGACGTTGAGTCCGAAATCTTATCCGAATCGGAAAGTTCGGCGAGATGGTTTACGATCCGGCGAAAACTCTTCAACGCACTGATGGCGCGTGAGCCGAGGTTCCCCGGCTGCTCGACGATCACGGCGATCGTTTCCCACCACGAGAGCTCATAATCGCGCGCACGTCGCTCGATCTCGTCGAGGGTGGTTTTGCCGATGCCACGCGGCGGGCTATTGATCACGCGTTGCAACGCGATCGAATCGTTTGGGTTCAACGCCAGCTTGAGATACGCGATGATGTCGCGCACTTCCATGCGCTCGTAAAACGAAAAACCGCCGATGATGTTGTACGGCAAACCGGCGCGCCGCATTGCCTCTTCAAACACGCGCGACTGTGAGTTAGTGCGATAAAGCACCGCGCCGCGAATATCAAACTCATCGCGACGATGCTCGATAATCTTCTGGGCCACCCAACGCGCTTCCGCTTCGGCGTCGAACGCCTGGTAATAACCAATGCGACCGCCGCGCGGATTTGAAGTCCAGAGAGTTTTTCCTTTGCGTTCGAGATTGTTTTTCACTACCGCGCCCGCGGCGTCAAGAATCGTTTGCGTCGAGCGGTAGTTCTGTTCGAGTCGGATCGTCTTCGTGTTGTGAAAGTGCTTCTCGAAGTTGAGAATGTTGCTGATGTCCGCGCCGCGCCACTTGTAGATCGACTGGTCTTCGTCGCCGACCACCGCGATATTCTGACTCTTCTGCGTGATCAGACTGATGAGCGCAAACTGGAGCGAGTTTGTATCCTGGTACTCGTCCACCAAAACATAGCGAAACTTGTTGTTGTACTTCTCTCTAATCTCAGGCACGTCGCGCAGCAGGCGCACCGCTTTGATCAGCAGATCGTCGAAGTCGAGCGCGTTGTTGCTGTGCAGCCGATCCTCGTACATCTGGTAAATCTTCGCCATGCTGGCGCGGCGCTCGTCAACATACTCGGCGCGCGCTGCGAACGCAGTCGGATCTTCGCCGCGATTCTTGGCGGAACTGATCGCCGATTGGGTCGCGCGCGGCGCGAGATATTTCTCGTCGAAACCGAGCTCTTTGATGGCTTGCTTGATCAGGCGTAGCGAGTCGTCCTGATCGTAGATCGTGAAGCGACGCGTATAGCGGTCGTTTAGTTTCTCGAGATCCTGCCGCAGGATCCGCACGCACAGACTGTGAAAAGTCGAAACTAACGGCAGTTCATTCGCGTTCTGTGTGCGCAGCAGTCTTTGGACACGTTGCCGCATCTCATCGGCGGCCTTGTTCGTAAACGTGACGGCAAGAATGTTCCAGCTCGGAATCTTCTTCTCCGCGATGAGATAAGCGATGCGATGCGCAATGACGCGCGTTTTGCCTGAGCCGGCGCCCGCAAG
>Ga0070699_100005381_pt1 | contig 11229 bp, 7 predicted proteins | sample KBSK1503metaG_FD_65473 | JGI IMG/M metagenome (GOLD analysis project Ga0070699, IMG submission 65473) | Corn, switchgrass and miscanthus rhizosphere microbial communities from Kellogg Biological Station, Michigan, USA - KBS K1-50-3 metaG | ecosystem: Host-associated > Plants > Roots >...
AAGCGCGCCCTCGGAAAGTCGGTCAGGGAATTGGGGCTCGATCAATTGTTCGGCGTGGTCACTACCCGGATGACGAGGGCCGACCTGGAGCTGAGCGCTGTGCAGGACCTGCGCCTGCGTTTTGGGGACGTGCTCCAGGTGGTGGGCGACCAGGAGAGCACCCAGAAGGCGGCGGTTTTCCTGGGCAATTCGCTCAAAGAACTTAATGAAACGCACTTCATTCCCCTGTTTATCGGCATCGCGCTCGGTATTGCCTTGGGCACTGTGCCCGTGGCGGTGCCGGGTTTACCGCAGCCGCTACGGCTTGGGCTTGCGGGCGGAGCGCTCATCGTGGCGCTGGCACTGGGGCGCGTGGGGCGGATTGGCCGGTTGGTCTGGCACATGCCAGCCAACGTGAACCTGGCGTTCCGCGAGTTCGGTATCGCCCTGTTTTTCGCGACCGTGGGACTGATGGCTGGAGCAAAATTCTTTTCGACCGTCTTTAGTCCGGTGGGTGCGCTCTGGCTGTTTGTGGGGCTGTTCGTCACAGTCCCGCCCCTACTGGTTGTCGGCGTGTTTGCGCGCGCTGTGCTAAAGATGAACTTCATGGCGCTCTGCGGTTTGCTGGCAGGTAGCATGACCGATCCACCGGCGCTCGCGTTCGCTTCAAACATCAGCCGCTCAGATGCTCCAACGGTGTCCTACGCCACCGTGTATCCACTCACCATGGTGTTACGCATCCTGTCGGCGCAGATCCTCGTGCTGCTCTTATGTGGATGATTGGCGAATATTACCAGCAAATCTGGAACGTAAAGCCCGTACGCGTGGAGGTGCGGTGATGAACATAACTTCCCTCGGCGAAGCCCGCTTCCCCTCACCCATTCCGCACACGGTTAGTGACCAGGTACGAATTCCCGCCATTATTGTACGCGATCCGGCTGCACCTAAGCGGGATGAAGTGCTCTTTGAGTTCGCCGGGCCGCGACCAAAGCTGTTCTTTGACCCCGCGAAGACGCGCGCCGGTATCGTAACTTGCGGAGGCTTATGCCCAGGCTTGAACAATGTGATTCGCTCGTTATTCCGTGAACTCCACCATACCTATGGGGTGGCCGAGGTGCTGGGATTCAGAGGCGGTTATCAGGGTCTTGACCCCGCGCGCGGTCCGGAACCGACGGTGATCACGCCCGCATTTGTTGACCAGATTCATCAGCATGGCGGAACAATACTCGGGACTTCTCGCGGCCCTGTCGATATGGCGGCCGCTGTGGATAACCTTATTCGGCGTGATGTTCACATCCTATTCACCGTCGGCGGCGACGGCACCCAGCGCGGTGGAAACGCGCTTTTTCAAGAGGCCAAGCAGCGAGGTCATGCGCTTTCAGTGGTAGGTATCCCGAAAACGGTGGACAACGACGTAGCGTTTGTGGCACGCGCCTTCGGTTACTTCACTGCGGTTGAGGAAGCCGTCAAAGTTCTCGACCGCGCGCACACTGAAGCGCGCAGTGTTCACAACGGCTTGGGCCTAGTGAAACTCATGGGCCGGCATGCCGGGTTCATCGCAGCTGGCGCCACGGTAGCGAACCAGGACGTGAATTTCACTCTGATCCCGGAAGTACCCTTCAAGCTGGACGGCCCGAATGGCCTTCTTTCAGCATTGAAAGAGCGCCTCAAAAAGCGAGCCCATGCTGTCATCGCGGTGGCCGAGGGCGCCGGCCAAGAGCTGTTCGAGGATGCGCCTGCCGACAAGGATCCGTCCGGCAACATTAAGCTCAGAGACATCGGCTTGCTTCTCTGCGAACGAATCGAGGCCTACTTTAAGGAGGCGAACATTCCGATCATCATGCGCTACTTCGACCCAAGCTATCTGATTCGAAGCAGCCCCGCCAATGCTGCCGATTCGGTCCTATGTGATCTGTATGCGCGCAACGCCGTGCACGCTGCGATGGCTGGAAAAACCGGCTTAGTTATCGGATTTCTGCACGATGTATTTATCCATATCCCCATTGAGATGCTGGTCCTTGAGAAGAAGCAGATCGACCCCGATGGCTTTTGGTGGAAGGCTGTTTTGGCGGCAACAGGGCAACCGATGAGATTCGAATAATTGTCGCTTCCGGAGTGCTTGCCATTCTTCAGCGCCCAGGCGAATTAGTTCGCCCGCCCGCTTGCTCCCAACGATGTACTCAAGGATCGCAGGTGGGCGAGTTCGTTTGCGCTGCCGTATAGACGAGTGGGTAGGGTATTTTGACCTTGGCTTCGGCATTTAGCCAAACCCTCTCGATAACCTTCTTCGTAGCCCTTTTGCCGACCCTCGTCCAACCCGCTTTGGCGGCCCTTCGAGTAGGCGAACCAGTCGCCGATTAACACTAATGCACCGATTAATAGGGCCGCGAGTAGTTGCCAACTATGCTCTAAACCGTGAATCGTCATCCTCTTAGCGCGCTCCTTTTTTCTCGATTTCGATCGAGCCTAAATAGTCGGGCGACTGGCTCCTTCCTAAGCGGCTAACGGGATCTGCCTACAGTTCTAAACGAAGGACGGTCGGACAGACCCCCCTCGATTAAAACCTTTAGACCCTCCCCTGGCTTCACCCCAAGATAGGTTGCCTCCTTATAGGTAAAGACGGGCGGGAATTGGCGCTGACGCGGTGGTGATGATGATGCATAAAAAAAACGCTGGAACTCTGGCTAGCGCAATCTTCCTTCGGCTCGCAGCGCAATCGTTCGAATTTGTGTTGATTCCAAAGCGTGAGGTTTTGGATTTCCGGCGAAACCTTAAACCGGAATTTCATGCTTTAAGCCAAACGTTGACTCAATATTTTTCGCGGTTTGCGACAAGCTCCGACGCCAACAAATCGCTCATCCGGTGCTAGCGCTTGTGATGGGGAGAGCAAAGCGCCCAACTGTGCCGATCCTCGTATGTTCTTTGTGGCGCTGCGAAACAAGGCCGTTGCGTTTCGCCCGGGTTCTGACTTAGCGTTTTCATTGAGCAAGTTTAACGAATCGGAGCCAGTGCGTGAGTTCTTTGATTGCGTTCCGCTGTCCGCCAAATCAGGGGAGGTCCCTAGCGGCCCTATCAACCAGGCTTGGAATAGTCACATTGGCTAGCCGCCTAAGGACAAAGTTGATTAAGGCCTTCTCTGCCGGGTTGGAGTTACAGTAATGCTGCAGCAGTCCAATAAGTGGAAATGGTATATTATGGCAGGGCAGGGCGCACACCCACTCTACTTCAAACTCTTCCAGGAATATCCGCTTCATAGATGACGCTAGCTTACCGAGATCTTTCTCCTGGCTGAGGATCTGGCGCAGCATCGTTTCGTCACTCTCCTGATAGAGATCCTCCAGATACATATTGATCTCTTGAGCCCAGCGGGTGATGGCGTCAATTTGCGCAGGACTTAGTGCAGCCATGCCCTCCCCATTATTGTGGTTATTGGTCATACTTGTTTTAATGTGCTGCGGTCTTTTTTCGGTTAGCTGCCAGACCGGTTTTCAATCATGGTGCTATAAGTTGCCCCTGCGAGTCTTTGGCCTGCTCCATCAAACCGACGGCCACGAGTTTTTCCGCGCTTCTATCATGCATTCAAGCAAGGCTTGCTCGCTCGTCGGCGCATGAGCGACATAGGTTAGTCGGCTTTTATCAGGGGGAAGCTTTGGTAAGCGATTGCTCGTTTACTAAGCTCGGCTTTTACTCGCTCTGAAGCTTTACCGTCCGTCCAGATCTCAACGCTTTTGATGTTCGAATCACTTCCCGCGAGGCCGGCCAGCCCGTCTACCCGTTGAGCGACCATCGCGGTCCAGATGGCATAGTCGAGCGATACCGGAACAACCAGTACCCCATTGTGGTCGACTGCGTAGAGCAGCCCGTCTTGAAGTCGGAGGGACTGCAAGGGCGCCACCTTATGCGAGTAAGCGGCGAGCAACTGGGCAACCTGCTCGAAGTATTTTGCGTCCTGCTCCGTCAGCGCCTTATTTGCAGACTCCAGAAAGAGGTCCGGATTGGTCTGCGTTTTGTTTAGCGATGCCGTAATGATCGTTGCCTGCCTGAGTGAATACCACGGATGATTAAGGAACTGGACAATGAGATCGCGCTTGGCACCCAATTTTAATAAGTTCTGTTCATTCCATTTTCGCAAGCTGTCGGGGGACGAGTCGTTAATCAGACTGTCGACGGTCTGGTCGATACCGATCAGCGTTAGGCCGATTCCGGCTGCGCCACCGATCGGCAATGTACCAATATCAAACGCCATTCCGCCGCCTGCCGTCGCTGACGCCACCCGGTCGAGCTCTTCCTGAAGGGCCTGATTGCGCGAATAGACATCCACGTCAAGACGCGCCGCGAGTTTCCTCTTCTCTTCGTCGACTCCGAGGAACCCTTTGACGGTCTCGCCGGGTGAAGACTTCTGGCCGGCATCTTCTTCGTCCTGGCTAAAAAAGCCTTTGACCTTTCCGAAAAACTTGGAGGCTCCTTGAGGAACCTTTTTCACGGAACTGACGGGGTCTCGTAACATTTGTTTGCCAGTTTGGTAGGTCCCCTTTGCTGATTGCTTTAAACCGCGGGAGAAAGCTTTCGCTGTACTGATCTGGCGTAGTTGGTTAATTGCTTTCAGCTCTTGCAGCAACTCCACAGCCGCGTCACTCCCTGTGACCTCGTATTCTTCAGCACCCGCTTTAATTCGATAGGTATTCTGCAGGCCATTGTTCTGGGCGATTTTCTCAACGAATATCTTCTTTCCAGCAAAGGCAGATTTTGGAAGAAAGTCTTCGGCGTTAACCGGGCCAGGAATCTCGTATTCGTCGGTCGCTGGAATGCTCTCTTCTGAAACGGCGGAGGGTGCGAGGTAAAGTAGCAACGTCACGTTCACGACGTACAGGCAGAATCGCTTGATCGCGATTCTTCTGACGTGAATCGACACGTTTTCGATTGTCGTGGGGAGAGATTGACGAAGGATCATGGAGCAGACTGTAGGCAAGAATACATCGCGATCCCGCAGCTGGAGAATGGGACCTTAGTCCAATACATTCGGATTCAGGAACTGGTAAGCTAACAGGAAATCGCCTTGAACACGACGCCAGTGACGTTCTCAGCGGTTACCCGAGATCGAAAAAGCCCTCACATGCTTAGCCAATAGACAACCGCTAAAACAATCGCAACGCAGCCTATGAAATGCAATAGACCCCTCATCCTGCTCGCCGCGCTCGGCTTCGCGAGCTGTTCCACTGTAAGCGTCCGTACAGAACATGATCCTCGAACGAACCTAGCAAAATACGGTACCTATGCGTGGGCGCCTCGTCCGAAGAACGGCATCCAGCCCGGCCCTGGTGTCCAGGCGCAGATCGAGTCATCGATCGATCAGGGCTTGGCGGCGAAAGGCTACACCAAATCAGCTCGCCCAGACTTCTACATCGTTTATCACATCACTAGGAGTGAGCAGGTTCAAGTGAACCAGTACACAGATTGGGGTTACGGTGGAGGATACAGTTACCGCTATGGCCGTGGTCACTACTCTCTCTGGCCGAACTATCCAATCAGCTATGCACAGGTGACTCGGTACACCGAAGGCACTTTGATTGTCGATTTCGTCGACGCAAAGACCTCGACATCAATCTGGCGAGGGACGGCCAGTGGGACCGTTGGGAGTGCGCAGAGCAACCGGCGGAAAATCGAAGAAGCGATTCGCAAGATGTTGGAGAGCATTCCGCCGAGGACCTGATCTTAACGGCGTGTAGCCCAAATGGCGCGCTAGCCTACGCACTCAACTCAGCGCTCCCTCTATGAAAAAGAATCTATTTGGCCGCACTGGAAACCCCATCTTCAGAAGACTCTGGCTGGCGACGGTGATCTTCGGAAGTAGCTCGCGCCCATACAGCCAGCGCGTTGCTCTTCAGCGTTGGTTTCGCGTTTGCCTCCCCGGGATGTCTCGGGAATTATCGGCGGCTGCTTAGAGAACTGCTATGTGACCAACGTCCCATAGAAGCATCCAATGGAGTTGGTAAGCTGCAAGGCGTGAGCAGTAATGGCCAAGATGGGTTGAGCGAAGAAGTCTGGATGCTTTTGAATGACGGAAGTGGCTAACCCTGCGTCCGCGCAATCCCCTTACTAACTATGACCCCCAGATCACGTTTAGCGAAGGCGTTTAGTATCGCCGTCGTCCTTAACCTTTCCGGCTGTGAGAAGAAGATTATCCACACCGAGACGCCGCCGCCGGAGGTGCTGGTGACTCAGGTCATTAAAGCCGATGTGCCGACGGTGGGTGAATGGGTTGGTACGTTGGATGGCGAGCAGAACGCCGAGATCCGAGCCCGGGTGACCGGCTATCTGCAAAAAAGGGAGTATCAGGAGGGGAGTTACGTGAAGGAGGGTGATCTGCTGTTTGAGATCGATCCTCGGCCATTCGAAGCCGCTCTCGACGAGGCAAAGAGCCAGTTGGATCAGGCGAAGGCCATCCAATTGGCGACGGAAGCCGATTTCGAACGATCCCAAGAACTCTTTGATAAAAAGGTGATTTCCGTGCAGGAATTCGAGAATAAGAAGCAATTAAACCAAGCGAATGTCGCGAAAGTCGGAGCGCTCGAGGCCGCAGTGCAAACAGCGCAGCTGAATCTGGATTTCACAAAAATCACCGCACCGTTGGATGGTATAGCCGGACTTGCGAAGGCTCAGATTGGGGATCTGGTGGGCACTGGCTCCACTTCATCACTAACCACCGTTTCGAAAATAGACCCGATTCGTCTCTATTTTCCATTAAGCGAAAAAGATTACAAGGAGCACGCAAATGGACTTCGGGGGGCAATGCAAAAGCCGTATTCTGAGCGCCCAGAAACCATTGAAATGGTGTTTGCCGACGGGAGCGTTTATCCGCAAAAAGGAAGATTTTCGTTCGTGGATCGCCAAGTGGACCCAACGACTGGCACGATCTTGATTGCCGCTAGTTTTCCGAATCCGGAGCACACGTTGCGGCCGGGACAATTCGCAAAAGCGAGAGCTGTGATCGACAAAATTGTTGGTGCTTTGGTCGTGCCCGAGCGGGCGTTAGTAGAGCTTCAGGGAAATTATCAGATTGGAGTCGTCGGCGAGGATAACAAAGCCGAAATTCGCCCGATAAAAATCGGACCGCGCTTTAATCGGCAGGTAGTTGTTACTGACGGATTGAAGGAAGGTGAGAAAGTGATTGTCGAAGGGATCCAGAAGGTCCGACCTGGCATGGTCCTGACTGCTAAGCCTTACCAGGAGCCGAAGGCAGGTACTGCTGATTCCCAAAGGCTACAAGAGAAGCAGAAACCAACAACCAGCTAGGACTGCGGGAGCGTGATGGCAAAGTTCTTCATTAATCGGCCGATCGTCGCGATGGTGATTTCGATTATCATGACGATCGCTGGGATCGTGGCGTTTCTTAGTCTTCCGGTTGCCCAGTACCCTAATATTGTTCCGCCCGAGATGCAGGTGAACACGACCTACGTGGGAGCGGATGCGCTCACGGTCGAGCAGTCGGTAGCAACCCCGATCGAGCAACAGATGAGCGGAGTGGATCGCATGAATTACATGTATTCCACCAACGCCAACAATGGAGCGATGCGCTTGGTCGTTAATTTCGATGTCGCGACCGATCCGAACACCGATCAGGTGCTTACCCAGATGAGACAATCGCAAGCTGAGTCTCAATTACCGACGGACGTCCGCAACTATGGAATCACGGTTGCGAAATCGACGTCGGCGCCGCTGATGGTTGTCACCCTTACTTCACCCGAAGGAAATTATGATTCCATTTTTCTCGCCAACTACGCCTACATCAACCTGGTTGATGCGATGACCCGGGTGCCTGGCATCGCCAGTGTCACGGTTTTCGGTGCGGGTCAATACGCAACACGGATCTGGGTCGATCCAGACAAGCTGGCGAATCTCAATATCACTGTACCGGAAATTGTAAGTGCGATTAATGCGCAGAATACTGTAAATCCGGCCGGCCAGATTGGAGCGGAGCCGATTCCACGAGGCCAGCCGTTTACGAATACGGTCAGGTCACAGGGGCGACTCATTACCGAAGCGGATTTTGCCGACATCGTACTTCGGGCCAACGTGAATGGATCATTCGTTCGCATCAAGGATGTCGCCCGGGTCGAACTCGGCGCTCAGACCTATGCGCAGAATAGCCGGGTCAATGGCAAACCGGCGGCAGTTTTGGGTTTGTATCAACTGCCCGGGACCAACGCAATTCAGGCGGTGGAGGGAGTGCGGAAACTCATGGAGGAACTGAAACAGCGCTTTCCCGTGGGCTTGGAGTACGATGTAGCACTGGACACAACCGCGGCGGTCACGGAAGGAATCCACGACATTTATAAGACGCTAGTCGAAGCGATGATCCTGGTGATTGTCGTCGTATTCATCTTCTTGCAGGGGTGGCGTGCCACATTGATTCCGCTGCTGGCAGTACCGGTCTCTTTGGTGGGAACCTTCATGGTGTTCCCGCTCCTCGGTTTCTCGGTCAATACCCTGTCATTGCTCGGTCTGGTCTTAGCGATCGGATTAGTTGTGGACGATGCGATCGTTGTGGTCGAAGCGGTTGAACACCATATCGAACATGGGCTCTCTCCGAGAGAAGCCACATTGAAAGCGATGGACGAAGTCTCGGGCCCGGTCATTGCGATCGCCTTGATTCTGGCTGCCGTTTTTATTCCGACCGCCTTCGTACCGGGAATTACCGGCCGGCTGTACCAACAGTTCGCGCTTACCATCGCGATATCCGTAATCATCTCGGCGTTCAATGCTCTGACCCTTAGCCCGGCTCTGTCAGCTCTCCTGTTGCGGCCAAAGAAAAAATCTCGTGGGCCTCTCGGGTTCTTGTTTGGAGCCTTCAATACCGGATTTTCCAAGGCCACGACTGGATACGTCGGTTTATGCAGGTTGTTGATCCGTAGAAGCTTATTGAGCGTGCTCTTTCTCGCCCTGTTTCTGGTGGCAACTGGATGGTTGGGTAAGCGAATCCCGAGCGGTTTTTTGCCGGACGAGGATCAAGGTTATCTTTATGCGAATTTGTCGCTTCCTGATTCAGCATCGCTTGAGCGAACGGATGAAGCCGCAAAAAACGTGGAGGACATTTTGTTGAAAACGCCCGGCGTTGAGAAGGTCACCACCGTTTCCGGTTATAGCCTGCTTAGCTCCGTCACTGATACCTATCATGCGTTCTTCTTTGTGACGCTTAAGGAGTGGAAGGAGAGGAAAAGTCCGGAAGAACATGTTCAACATATCATCGCTTCTGCGAATCGGGCATTGACTTCAATCCCCGAGGGCCGGGCTTTCGTGTTTCCGCCGCCGGCAATCCCAGGCATCGGCACTTCCGGAGGCGTGACATTTATGTTGGAAGACCGATCGGGTCAGGATGTCCCTTTTCTGGCTGAACAAACCAAAGCGTTCATCCAAGAGGCTTCGAAGCGGCCGGAAATCGCCAGAATCACAACCACCTTTACACCTGCAGTACCGCAAGTGTTTGTGCACGTAGACCGGGATAAGGTTTTGAAACAAGGAGTCGAACTTTCCAATGTGTATAAGACCTTGCAGACCTTCATGGGTGGATTGTTTGTTAACTATTTCAACCGTTTCGGCCGGCAATGGCAGGTCTATGTACAGGCCGAAGGAGATTATCGAACTGATGCTCAAAACCTTGGCCAGTTTTTCGTGAGAAACACCAAAGGTAATCCGGTTCCCCTTTCCGCGTTCATCGATATCGAACGGGCCTATGGGCCAGAGTTTACCCAGCGCTATAACCTTTATCGATGCACTCAATTGAATGTGACAGCCAATCCGGGATTCAGTTCCTTCCAGGTGATGAAAGCGCTGGAGGACGTTTTTGCCAGCAAGATGCCGAACACAATGGGATACGACTACCTGGGCATGTCTTTCCAGGAAAAGTCAGCGCAAAAAGGCGTGCCACCGGCCGTGATCTTTGGACTTTCGCTGCTTTTCGTCTTTTTAATACTCGCCGCTCAGTATGAGAGTTGGGCGTTGCCGTTTAGCGTACTGCTCAGTACTCCCGTTGCAGTCTTCGGAGCCTTCCTGATGTTGTTTGGAAGACAGCTGGAAAACAACGTTTATGCTCAGATCGGCTTGGTGATGTTAATCGGGTTGGCGGCAAAGAACGCCATTCTGATTGTAGAGTTTGCGCGCGCGGAACAAGGGCGAGGCAAACCGCTAATCGAGGCCACTTTGGAAGGGGCGCGTCTACGGTTACGCCCCATTTTAATGACGTCATTTGCATTCATCTTAGGTTGCGTCCCGCTCTGGCTAGCCGAAGGTGCGGGAGCGGTGTCGCGTCAGATCATCGGGACCGCAGTGATCGGCGGGATGTTAGCCGCCTCGTTCATCGCGATTTTCTTAATTCCGGCGTTGTTCTATCTGGTCGAGAAATTTACTGGTCGAAAGCGAGAAATTAAACCAGAAGAGCCTCACCTCGAAGAGGTGGGCGCTTCACAGCCGGCTGACACGACCAAACATTGATCTTTCCAGGAATAACGCCGTGATCGCCGACAGCGCCGAGAACGCCGAACGCCAAACGGGGAGCGAATTCCTTTCCCGTCCAACAAGCCCCGCTATTTAATCTGCTTCACAGGAAACGCTGGGCTGCCTTTCATTCTATCCCTGCGGGATCCCTTTATCTACTATGACCAACGTGACAACCGGCAGGCCGCAGATTCTTGTGATCAACAGTGGTAGTTCATCGCTGAAGTTTTCGGTGCTGGAAGTTCAATCGGAATCGGTTCTCGCAAGCGGGATTGCGGAGCGATTGGGAACCACGAAAGCCTCGTTGAAATTCAGTGGCACCGATGCCGAGAAAATCGAAGAATCCCTTCCCAACGCGGATCACCGAGCGGCCTTACGCCGCGTGATTGATCACCTCCGGGCTTTGCTGCCCAACGAGGTCGACGCACTCGGCCACCGCATTGTTCACGGGGGCGAGTATTTTCGGGACGCGGTGATTATCGATGACGAAGTGGTCAAGCGCATCGAAGAATTAAGCGGCCTCGCTCCGCTTCACAATCCCCCGGGCGCTCAGGGCATTCGCGTGGCGTCGGAGGTGTTTCCCGATAAGGCGCAGGTTGCAGTTTTTGATACGGCCTTCCATCAAACGCTTGCGCCCCACGCGTTTCACTATGCCATTCCACCGAAATTTTATTCCCAGTATCGGATCCGGCGGTACGGGTTTCATGGGACGAGCAACCAGTATGTGACCCAGGAACTTGCTAGACGGCTGGACCGGCC
>Ga0070699_100005382_pt1 | contig 11229 bp, 11 predicted proteins | sample KBSK1503metaG_FD_65473 | JGI IMG/M metagenome (GOLD analysis project Ga0070699, IMG submission 65473) | Corn, switchgrass and miscanthus rhizosphere microbial communities from Kellogg Biological Station, Michigan, USA - KBS K1-50-3 metaG | ecosystem: Host-associated > Plants > Roots >...
TGAAGGCGACCAATTTTCGCTATCGGCCGGAGATCATGGACGCCTTGCTAGCGCGACATCAGGCGAGCCGCTGATTTTTTCGCTCCCGACATCCTCCGCCTGCCGCTCGGGGCTGCGCTCCGTGGGTGGGCCGGCGCCGCCGCCGCCCGGGGTTTCGATGCGCATCGACTCGCCGGCCTGAAGCAGTAGGCGCGACACCTTCGACGGCAATTCCTGCGCGTCGGGGCGGCCAGGATTGCGCACGAGCCGGCCGGGCTTGCCGGGTTCGCCGCCGAACACGCCCTCGGCTTGCGTCAGATGCGAGTCGCTGCGGCAGCCGAACACGGTGCCGTCTTCCAGCGCGCGGATCTGGCGCGCGATGCCGAGCCCGCCGCGCGACTTGCCGGCGCCGCCCGAGCCCGCCACCAGCCCGTATTCCTCGACCAGCAGCGGGTATTCGTTTTCGAGCGCCTCGACCGGCAGGTTCGAGGTGTTGGTGACATGCACCTGGATGCCGTCCATGCCGTCGCGCCCGAGCCGCGCCCCGGCGCCGCCGCCCAATGTCTCCAGATACACATAGGTTCGCCCGCTGCGTCGGTGTCGGCCGGAAAACACGATCGCCGGCAGCACGTCGTTGCTCGACGCCATGACCTCCTCGGCCGGCAGCAAGCCGCGGAACGCGCCGAAGATCGCGCCGGCGATCTTCTGGCAGGTGATGCTGCGCGCCCCGACCGCGGCCGGGAAGCGCGGATTGACGATCGACCCCTCGGGCGCGCTGATCCGCACCGCCTCGAACAGCCCGCTGTTCGGCAGCAGCCCGGGGTCGAGCAGCGCCTTCACCGCGTAGAACACGGTGGCCTTGAGGCCGCTTTCCGGCACGTTGAGCGCGCCCTTCGATTGCGCGGCCGAGCCGGCGAAATCGAAATGCAGCTGCCCGCCCTCGACATGCACCGTCACCCTGATCGGCGCCTTCTCGTTGCCGCCGCCATCATCGTCGAGATAGGTCGTGAAGCCGTAGGCGCCGGGCTTCAGCTGCGCGATGCGGTTGCGCAAACGCTGCGCGGTGTAGGCGAGAATGTCGTCGATCGCGGTCGCCACCGCCTCGATGCCGGTCTGCGCCACCAGCTCCAGCATGCGCCGCGCGCCGAGATCGTTGGCCGCGATCTGCGCCTGTAGATCGAGGGTCCGCTCCTCCGGCTCGCGGGTGTTCTCAGCGATCAGCCGCAACAGGCCGCGGTCGAGTTCGCCCCCAGTGGAGTTCCCATGCCGGATACGCGTTGCCGGGATGCGGATGCCCTCCTCGAAGACGCTCAGCGCATCGGCGGCGATCGAGCCGGGCACCCTGCCGCCGACATCGGCATGGTGACCGATATTGGCGGTGAAGAAGCGCACCCCGCGCTCGACGAACACCGGCGTCACGACCGAAATGTCCGGCATGTGCGTGCCGGCGGCGAGGTAGGGGTCGTTGCACAGATAGGCGTCGCCTTGGCGCATGTCGGCGAGCGGAAAATCGCGCCGCACCGCCTCGACCGCGCCGAGCAAGGAGCCGAGATGCAGCGGGATATGCGCCGCCTGCGCGATCAGCCGCCCCGCCGCATCGAACAGCCCGACCGAGCAGTCCCGCCGCTCCTTGATGTTGGTCGAGAACGAGGCGCGGATCAGGTTCGAGCCCATCTCCTCGGTGATCGACAGGAGGCGGTTCGAGAACACCTCCATCAGGATCGGGTCGCTGAGGCGCCGAACTGTCATTTCATCGGCCGTCATTGCGAGCGAAGCGAAGCAATCCCCATCCGACTTGTCTCATCCGAGGGAGATTGCTTCGTCGCCTCGCTCCCCGCAATGCCAAGTGAAATCGGAAGCGCTACGCCGGTTCAGCCGGCGCGAATTCCTCGGGCGCGAACTCGTAGCGCGTGTTGCAGAACTCGCAGGTCACCGTCGTGACCTCGTCCTTCTGCATATCCTCGATGTCCTCGATCGGAAAAGCGCGCAGGATGCGGGCAATGCGCTCGCGCGAGCAGCGGCAGCGCGCCTCCAGCGGGTGGGTGCGGAACACCCGCACCTGTTCTTCGTGGAACAGCCGGAACAACAGGCGGCGCGGCGGAAGTTCCGGGTCGACTAGCTCGGCCGAGGTCGCCGACGACATCAGCACCATCGCACGCCGCCAGCCATCCTCGACATCGTCGGCGATGACCCGGCGGCCGCCTTCCGGCGGCACCCGCTGCAGCATCAGCCCGCCGGCCCGCCAGGTGCCGTCCGGCCCGGAGCGTGCCGCCGATAATTTGATGCCGGCCTGGATCTGCTCGGATTGCCGGAAATAGTGCTGGGCGCATTCGGCGAGGTTGGCGCCGACCAGTTCGACGATGCCTTGATAGCGCTCGGTGTCCTCGCCCTGATCGACCGTAAAGGCGATATAGCCGCCGCCGATCAGCTGCGGCACCGACGGGCTTTGGCCGGGACGCAAGCCGATTTCGTGGAGGCGTTTCGCATCGTATTGCGCATAGCCGCGCACCGCGCCCTCGGTCGAGACATCGGCGACGATCAGCCGCACCGGCCCGTCGCTCTTGGTCTGCAATGTGAAGATGCCGTCATATTTGAGGGCGCCGGCCAGCACCACTGCGAGCGCGATCGCCTCGCCGAGGATCGCCGCCACCGGCTCCGGATAATCGTGCTGCGACAGGATGCGATCGACCGTCGGGCCGAGCCGGACCAGCCGGCCGCGCAGCGCGAACGGATCGATGCGAAAGGGTTGGACGAGATCGTCGGATCTCGTTTCTGCTTCGATAGCCAACAAAGAAACTCCAGCTTCTCAATCAGAGAAAGAAAGTGTCATTGCGAGCGAAGCGAAGCAATCTCCCGGCCTTTCGCGCTGGGTCATGGGGATTGCTTCGTCGCTCCGCTCCTCGCAATGACGTCCGGGGCTCAGCCGATGCACCAGGCGAGGATGCCCTTCTGGACATGCAGCCGGTTTTCCGCCTCGTCCCACACTACCGATTGCGGGCCGTCGATGACCGCCGCCGTCACTTCGTCGCCACGCTTGGCCGGCAGGCAGTGCATGAATATGGCATCGGGTTTCGCCTTTGCCATCAAGCGCTCGTCGACACGGTACGGGGCGAGCAGATTGTGACGGCTGATATTGGCCTCGACCCCCATCGATACCCAGGTGTCGGTGACGACGCAATCGGCGCCAGCGACCGCTTCGTCCGGCTCGTGCGTCAGGCTGACCCGGCCGCCCTCGCGCCGCGCCCAGTCGAGCACCGGCGCGGGCGGCTGCAATGATTCCGGGCAGGCAAGACGCAATCCAAAACCGAACCGCACCGCCGCGTGCACCCAGCTGACCGCGACATTGTTGCCGTCGCCGCTCCACGCCACGACGGTATCGGCGACCGGCCCCTTCTTTTCCTGCAAGGTCATGACATCGGCCATGATCTGGCAGGGGTGCGAGGAATCGGTCAACCCGTTGATCACCGGTACGGTGGCGTGGCGCGCCAGATCGGCGAGCTTCTCCGCATGGTTGGTGCGCATCATGATCGCGTCGACATAGCGCGACAGCACCCGCGCGGTGTCGGCCATCGTCTCGCCGCGGCCGAGCTGGCTGTCGGCGGCGCCGATCACGATCGTGTCGCCGCCGAGCTGGCGCATCGCCACCTCGAACGAGACGCGGGTGCGGGTCGACGGCTTCTCGAAGATCATCGCCAGCGTCTTGCCGTCGAGCGGCCGGTCGTGCCGGCCGTTCTTATAGGCGACGCCGAGATCGATCATGCCGCGCAATTCGCCGGCATCGTACTGGTCGATGTCGAGGAAGTGGCGCGGCGGGCCGGCTGCCGGCCGGCCCCCGAGCAGGGTGGCGCCCCTGATTGCTGAGCGGGGTGCCACTGCTCTTATGACACGGGCCATTCCTTGGCCACCTTGTTGAGGATGCCGAGCCCCTCCTCGATCTCGCGCTCGCCGACGATCAGCGGCGGCAGGATGCGCAGCACATTGTCGCCGGCGGTCAGGCATAGAAGGCCTTCGGCGCGCAGCTTGGCGACGAAATCGCCGGCCGTCACGTGACAGCGGATGCCCAGCAGCAGACCCGAGCCGCGCAATTCGGCGAACAGCTTCGGATAGGCGCCGACCAGCGCCTCGAGCTTGCCCCACAGTAGCTTAGAGGTGCGCTGCACCCGGTCGAAGAAGCCGGGGTCGAGCATCACGTCGAGCACCGCGTTGCCGCAGGCGACCGCCATCGGGTTGCCGCCAAAGGTCGAGCCGTGCGTGCCCGGGACCATGCCGACCGCCGCCTTTTCGGTCGCGAGGCAGGCGCCGATCGGGAAGCCGTTGCCCAACGCCTTGGCGACCGCCATGACATCCGGCGGAACCCCCGCCCGTTGATGGGCGAACAGCTTGCCGGTCCGGCCCATGCCGCATTGCACCTCGTCGTAGACGAGCAGCAGCCCGTACTCCTCGCAGATGGCGCGCAGCCCTTTCAGGTAGTCGGCCGAGGGGGCGCGCACGCCGCCTTCGCCTTGCACCGGCTCGACCAGGATGGCGGCGGTCTGGTCGGTGACCGCGGCGCGCATTTCGTTCAGGTTGTTGAACGCGACATGGTCGAACCCGTCCATGACCGGCCCGAAGCCCTTGAGGTAGCCCTCGGCCCCGGCCGCCGCCAAGGTCGCAAAGCTGCGGCCGTGGAACGAGCCGTGGCAGCCGATCACCCGGTAGCGCTCGGGATGGCCGGTCTCGCTCTGGTACTTGCGCGCGACCTTGATCGACAGCTCGACCGCCTCGGCGCCCGAATTGTTGAAGAACACCGTGTCGGCAAAGCTGTTGGCGGTGAGCCGCTCGGCGAGCTTCTGCTGGCCCGGGATCTGGAACAAATTCGACGTGTGCCAGAGCTTCTGCGCCTGGGCGGTCACCGCCTCGATCAGATGCGGGTGGCAGTGGCCGAGCGAGGTGACGGCGATGCCGCTGGTGAAATCGAGAAATTTGCGGCCGTCGGTGGCAAAGAGATAGCAACCCTCGCCCCGTTCGACGGCGACATCCCACCGGCCATAAGTCGGCATAACGGCTGTAATCACGGCAACTCTCCTGTGCGATGAATGGCGGAAAAGGCTAGAGAGACGGCGCGAGCGTTATCGTCGTCGCCGTTCCGCCCGCGGCACGATCCCTCGCGCCGCTACCCAAGGCCGGCTCATCGTGCCGGGATTGCGCATCATCGCCACTCCTCTTGCCGCGGACCGACCGTGCGGATCCAGGGGCATCGAGCAGGAAAGCGAGAGACTATGGGGATCGCCCGCCGGGCTGTCAACGAGCCGCGCGGTGCTCCTGGCCAAACTCAGTCACTATCGGCCTGACGCCAGAAGTGACATATTGACATATCCAGCTCCATAACGCATCTGAGGCGAATGAGCGAGCGAACTACCGTCCGATTGCCCGAGGAGCTCTTGCACCGCGCCAAACGGAAGGCGGCTGCGGAAGGGCGAACACTGACGTCGTTGATTGAGCAGGGTTTGAGGCTAGTCGTCTCCCACAAAAGCGAACCGAGATCGGCAAAACACAACGATCCCCCCGTCAGTAAAGCCAGAGGAGGCCTGAGGTCTGGGATCAATTGGGACGATCTGTCCTCGTTGGTGCAAGAGCTGGACGACCTCGAATATGTCGAGCGCATGAAGCGTTCGGAATGATCCTGCCGGACGTAAACCCGCTCATCTACGCCTTTCGCGCCGATGCGACGCAGCACGCAGTCAGCCGCCGCTGGCTCACATCGATCCTCTCCGGCGATGCCGCTTTTGGTGTGTCGCCGCTGGTTCTTGCCGCCGTCGTTCGGATCACCACCAGCCAAAATGTGTTCCCCGATCCGAGCCGGCCTCAGGAGGCCTTTCAGTTTTGCGAGTATCTTCTTGCCCACGCTAACTGTCAGATCATCGAACCTGGCGAGCGGCATTGGGAAATTTTCAAAGGATTGTGTGTTGCGACCAACACACGGGGGCGTCGCGTGACGGATGCTTGGTACGCAGCGTTGGCGATCGAATGGGGCTGTGAGTGGATTACCTTCGATCGGGATTTCACGAGGTTTCCCGGGCTGAGATGGAGCGCGCCGGGCTAACCTGCCTTCGCCGGTACGCTCTGGCCGATACGGTGGCCGCTGACCTCGGCGCCGTCGTGGGGCCCGAGGCGCAGAAACCCGAAGGCCGAGAACAGCGGGATCAGCGCCACCAGCAGAAACACGATGCGGAAATCCTCGGTGGTGACCCGCTCCGAGCCGGCGACCATTGCCAGCAGAGCGGCGCCGATCGCGACGCCGAAGCCGCGCGCCAGCTGTTGCACGACGCCGCCGACGCTGGTGCTGCGGCTCAGCATCGCGCGCGGCACATCGGCATAGCTGATCGTGTTCAACGCTAGATACTGGATGCTGCGGATACAGCCCGACAGCAGCACCGCCACGACGATCACCCAGGCCGGCGTGTCGGCGTCCAGCAGCGCGTAGCCGGCGGTCACCGCGGCCGACAGCAGCGCGCCGCCGACCAGCGTGCGACGAAAACCCAGATGCCGCAGCACCAGGCGGGAGAAGGTCCGCACGAACATCGCGCCCAAGGTCGAGGAAAAGCTCAGCAACCCCGCCTGCACCGGGCTCAGCCCGAACCCGACCAGAAACAATAAGGGCAGCAGGAACGGCGTCGCATCGAGCCCCATGCGGCAGACGCCGCCGGTCACCGTGCCGATATTGAATGTCTTGATCTTCAGCAGCGTGAGGTCGAGCACCGGGGAGGGGCTCTGCCGCGCATGCCAGCCGTATCCGATTAGCAGCGCCAGAGCGAGCGGAAAGAACGCAAAACCGATACACGGCGCGATAATCGGCCGGCCGAGGTTCTCGATCGCGAATTCCAGCAGAAACAGCCCGAGTCCCGCGACCGCAAAGCCGACGAGGTCGAAGCGCGCCGGTGCCGGCGCGCGGAAATTCTCGAACAGCCACCAGGCCAAGGCGCCGCCGATGAGCCCGATCGGGATGTTGAGGAAGAAGATCCAGCGCCACGAGGCGTAGCTGGTCAGCACGCCGCCGACGATTGGGCCGACCATCGGCCCGATCATCGCCGGGATCGTCATCCAGTTCATCGCCGAAACGAGGCCGGCACGCGGAAAGCTGCGCAGCAGAATGAGCCGGCCGACCGGCGTCATCATCGCGCCGCCGAAACCCTGCACGATTCGCATCGCGATCAGCATCGGTAGATTGGTCGCGAGCCCGCACAAGGCCGAACCGCCGGCGAAGATCAGCACCGCGGCGCAAAACACCCGCCGGGCGCCGAGCCGGTCGGCGATCCAGCCGCTGACCGGGATGAACACCGCGAGGCTCAAGAGGTAGCTCGTGATCACCAGGTTGAGCCGCAACGGGCTCTCGCCGAGGCTGTCGGCCATCGCCGGGATCGACACCGCGATCATCGTCGAGTCGAGCCCCTCCATGAAGAAGGCGCAGCCGACGATCAGCGGGATCACGATGCGCAGCCGGGGGTCGGTGAGGGTGCGATCGGCGGGGGCGGCGTCGCTCAAAACATGCGTTCCAGAACCGGTTCAGCGGACGCGTTGTGGAGCATTGAGTGAGGGCACGTTGGCTTGCACCATGGCAGCGGCTCGGGCTCGATCCTCTCCCCTCGTTCATGCCCGGGCTTGGCCCGGGTATCCACGAAAAAGTTGCGTTGATTTCGAAAAGGCTCGTGGATGGCCGGGCCGAGCCCGGCCAAGAACGGCTAGAATGATGGGCGAATGAAGCGCACAAAACCGAATGATGACCAAACGCTGGCGATCGGGCCCGATCTGCTCGGAAAATGGGCGTTGAGCTATCTTGAGCGCTTCAGCAGCTCGGCCGAGAATTTGCGCCGCGTGCTGCGCCGGCGGGCGCGCCGGCGCGCGGGCGACAACGAAGCCGTGCAACGCGCCGCCGCGCTGATCGACGAACTGATCGAGCGCTACCGCGAGAGCGGGCTGATCGACGATGCCGCCTACGCTGCCGCTCGGGCGCGCGGCCGGCTGGCGCGCGGCGAGCCGCTGCGCCGCATCGCCGCCGGGCTGGCTGCCAAGGGAGTCGACGCGGAGGATCGCGCGGCGGCGCTCGATGCCTTGCGCGAGACCGCCCCCGACCCCGATCTCGCCGCCGCCTGCGCCTTCGCCCGACGGCGGCGGCTTGGCCCCTATCGCCGCGGCCCGGCCGATCGCAACCGCGATCTCGGTTCCTTCGCCCGTGCCGGATTTGGCCGGCGCGAGGCCGAGGCGGTACTGGGCTGCGCCGACCCGGAGGCGATCGCGGCGCTGCTCGCCGGCGATCGATGCTGAATGAAGAGCGGCGTTACGACGCCGGCTCGCGTGCCCGCATCAGCTGCGCCACCGCCTGTGAATCCGGATCGGCGCGCCGCTCCAGCGCGGCGATGATGCGCGGCCGGTCTCCTGCCGGGCGGTTCTGGCTCAGCTTGAACTTGCCTTCGAGGCGGCTGACCGCGATCTCGATCCCCACGATGCCGTTCAGCATCGATTGCACATAGGGCTCCGGCAGCGCCTGCATGTCCCACGGCGCCGGCTCGCGCGCCTCGTGCCGTTCCGACAACCGCCGCACCAAATCGCGCAGCCGTCCCGGGTCGGCGATGCGCCGCACCGGCCCGTAGGCGTGCACCGCGGCGTAATTCCAGGTTGGCACGGCAGGGCCAGCCGCGTACCAGCTGGGCGAGATGTAGGCATGCGGCCCGGGGAAGATCGCGAGCGCGTCTCCGGCATCGTCGAGATCGGCCGCCTGCGGGTTGGCGCGCGCGATATGCGCCTGCAGGTAAAGCGCACCGTCGCGGCGTTCGGCGAGGAACGGGATCTGGCTGGCGATCAGCCCCGCCGCCCCATGCGTCACCAGCAGCGCGAAATCGTGCCGCTCGATATGCGCGATCAGCACTGCCTCGCGGGTTTCCGTGAAGGCCGGCGGCAAGTAGACCACGATCCCATCCTCTCGAAATTGCAGAGCGGCGCCCGGTCCAGGCTGAAATGCTCAGCTGAAATGCTGAAGCAGCAGACTGCCGATCAGCGCCACTCCGGACATCACCAATATCCCGCCCGAGCCGCGGTTGATCCAGACCAGATGATGCCGCTCGAACGACAGCCGCACCATGCCGGCGCCAAAGCTCAGCGCCGCCCACCAGCACAGCGAGCCGAGCCAGACCCCGAGGACCAGGATCGCGGCGCGCCCCAGGGTAGCCTCGGCGCCGGTAAAGCCGATCCCGGCGAAGATCGCCAGAAAGGCGAGGATCGTGATCGGGTTGGTGATGGTCAGCGCAAAGGTCGAGAGATAATCGGACAACAGATCTTCCGGGTCGCGTTGCGACTGCGTGCCGGCGAGCGGATCGGCGACAAAGGCGGTGACCCCGATGTAGAGCAGAAAGGCGCCGCCGCCGATCCGCAGCCAGTCGCGGTAATCGAGCAGCAGCTCGGAGATGAAGGTCAGGCCGAACGCCGCGATGATGCCGAACACCGCATCGGCGGTTGCCGCGCCGAGGCCCGACATGAACCCGGCCATCTGGCCGTGAAAGATCGTGCGGCGGATGCACAGGACGCCGACCGGGCCGGCGGGAACCGCGATGATGATGCCGACCAGTACGCCCTTCAGCAGTAAAGCCACCAGCATCCGAGCGCGCACCCGCCGTAAAATTGGCCGGCAGTCTCGATTAACCATGGATAGGGCGCAACCCCAATGCGCCGCGGTTTCGGACATCGGGCGAGCTGCCGCCGGCGCTTCTTCTTTCCGGCTTCCCGGCGAAAGCCGGGACCCACTTATCAGCCGCTTTTGCCGCTTGATCGGTGGATCCCGGCCTTCGTCGGGATGACGGATTGGGGGCTCGTATGATGATTTTGAAAGCCCGGTCCCGATCTGCGGCCGCATGGTTCCGCGAATCGCGCTATGCTGTCGAGTAAAGAGATTGCGTCATTGCGAGGAGCGCAGCGACGAAGCAATCCCCCTCCGGTGGAACATAGTCGGTTGGGGATTGCTTCGCTCTGCTCGCAATGACGGCGGTTTCCATTTTGCTGAGGGTGCCATGAGCGACAGTGCAGCGGGCGATGCCTACCAGTTCGAATTCGTCTCGATCGACGGCGACAAGCTGCCGCTCGCCGAGTGGCGCGGCCGCCCGGTGCTGGTGGTCAACACCGCGTCGTTTTGCGGCTACACCCCGCAATACCGCGACCTCGAGGCGCTGTGGCGGCGTTATCAGCCACGCGGCCTCGTCGTGCTCGGGGTGCCGTCCAATGATTTCGGCGAGCAGGAACCCGGCACCGCCTCCGAGATCAAGCAGTTCTGCGCGACCAACTACCAGGTCGATTTCCCGTTGACCGAGAAGTACCGGGTGGTCGGCTCGGCGGCCCATCCCTTCTATCGCTGGGTCGCGGCGCAGCTCGGCGAGGCCGGCGCGCCGCGCTGGAACTTTCACAAATACCTGGTCGGCCCCGATGGCGCGCTGGCCGGCGCGTGGCCGTCGCAGGTCAAGCCGACCGACACCGCGATCACGGCCGAGATCGAAGGAATGCTGCCGCCGTCGTAAGCGGCATCGGCGCGGGCTGTTCAGTTTCTGCGGGCAGGTCTTGGGCGCTCGCTAGGATCGCGATCGCCAGCCGCTCCTGCTTGCCGCGGATTTCAGTTTCCCGCCAGGCGAACAGATTGCGGTCGAGCCCGGCGCGGAGAATCAATTCGTCCGACACGATCAGCTCGCATTCATATTCCTTGGTCAGGGCCTCGAGCCGGCTGGCGGTGTTGACCGCGTCGCCGATCGCGGTCAGCGCCGCGGCGCTGCCATAGCCCATCTCGCCGACGATCGCCGGCCCGGCATGAATGCCGATGCCGATGCGCAACGGTTCGGCCAGTTCGGCGCGCAGCGCCTGGTTGAGCTCGATGAGCCGCAACGACATCAGGCGGGCCGCGGCCAGCGCGTCGCGGCATCCCGCCTCGGCGCCCGCTTCGACCCCGAACAGCGCCATGATGCCGTCGCCGATGAACTTGTCGACCCGCCCGCCGGCCTGCTCGATCGCCCGCCCCATCGCATCGAAATAGCGGTTCAGGATGAACACGATGTCGTAGGGCAGGCGTCCCTCGGCGAGCGCGGTAAAGCCGCGGATATCGGCGAACAGCACCGCGATCTCGCGCTCGCCGCCCTCGGTAAGATCGACCCGGCGTGACCCATCGGCGGCACGCGCGAAAGCCGGCAGCAGCGGCGTCACCTCGACCGGAATGGTCGGGCGCAACTGACAGGCGAGCCG
>Ga0070699_100005383_pt1 | contig 11228 bp, 15 predicted proteins | sample KBSK1503metaG_FD_65473 | JGI IMG/M metagenome (GOLD analysis project Ga0070699, IMG submission 65473) | Corn, switchgrass and miscanthus rhizosphere microbial communities from Kellogg Biological Station, Michigan, USA - KBS K1-50-3 metaG | ecosystem: Host-associated > Plants > Roots >...
GACATGCTGGTGTCGGCTGTATGGCGAGCAGCGCCGGATCTGCGCATCCGCGGCATTGAGGCCGGTCTTCATGCTGTGCTCGAGCTGCCGGACCACCTGCTCGAAGGCGAGCTGCTCTCCTGCGCGGAGCGATGCTCGATTGGCCTCCACGGCCTGGGACCGTATCGGCATGGCGTGTATGCGGGGCCGCAGGCGCTCCTCGTGAGTTATGGAAGACCGCCCGACCATGGCTTCTCAGCCTCGCTGCGTGCGCTGACGTCGCTACTTCACGGCGAGGCTGCTTCTGAATGACAAGATCCCGGGTCAGGCGAGCTCGCCTAGGTGCAGAGCGTGTACCAGCAGTCTCTCCAGCTCAGCGGAGAGGTTGCGCGGCGCGAATCAGTTCCTCGGACGACGTGGGTGCGGAGTCGAATTCGGCCTCCCGATCCCTCGCGACCGGCAGTCCGCATCCGAACCCCAGCGCGTAGACCGTTGTCGCGCCGATGACGCGGTTGCCGACAGCAAACGCGCTGTTGGCGCTCTTCCGAGGGCGACTGGAGATCTGCTCGAGGGTCAGACCATCAAGGCTCTGACACATCTGATCGAGAATCCAGCCGAGTTCGCGTCGGTAGACGTCGATCTCGGCGGTCATCTCAGATGGACTCATGGATGACGGCCCGGACGGCCGCGCTGGTGGTAGAGGGGGGCGACGCCCACGCGCAGGTCCAGGCAGTCGGTCAGCGTCAGCTGGGGTGAGCCCTTACCGCTCATCTCCGTCCTTTCCCGTAGTCAGTTCTCCGGCACCGGCGGGGCCGGGGACGACCGGCGCGTGGCCGTGACGAGCCAGTCCACCCGGTGCAGGCGCACGCCCTCCTGCGTCTCGTGCGCCCGCAGGGCCCGCTCCACGTCCGCGCGGACGCGGGCCACCACTTCGCCATCGACCCCGTCCAGGTTGTACCTGAACGGTCCGGTCGCGAACAGGAACTCCGCCGCATCCGCCGCGTCCCTGCCGAGGAGGACCACACAGTCCACCGGCGTCGTGGTCACCTCCACGAAGCCGGCGGTGGCGAGCACCGCCCGGATCCGCCCCGGGTCGGTCAGCGATCCCATTCCATGCTGGGTGGGGGAAGGCCGGAGCAGGAGCGGGCGGACCGCCGCCGTGGCGCGGGCGAAGTCGCTGCCAGGGTTGGGAGGCCCGGGGCCAGTGAAAGCCAGGCGCCCGCCCGGGCGGAGCGCGCGGGCGAGGTTGGCGAAGGCGGCTGCGGTGTCGGCGAACAGCGAGACGCCGCTCCGGCTGATCGCCACGTCGTAGCCGCCGGACGGGAGGGGGTGGACCTGCGCGTCGCCCTGGATGAAATTGACGTGCGTCAGGCCCTGCGCCGCGGCCGCCGCGCGAGCGCGCGCCAGCATGGCGGCCGACAGGTCGATCCCGGTGACCCGTCCATTCGCTGCCCGTCGCGCAGCCAGCAGTGTCGTCTGCCCGGTGGCGCAGCCGACGTCGAGTGCGCGCTCGCTGCTCCCGATCGCCGCGGCAGCCAGCAGGGCGTCGTTGACGCCCCGCATGACCGGCCGACGGCCAGGCGCGCGAATGAGCCCCGGGGGAGGACAGAGGATGCCGCCCATCGTCAACACCCATCACGCCGAGGCGTGGAACGGCTGGGAGGGGGACCTCTGGGCCCAGAATCCTGACCGGTACGACCGGATGAAAGGTGCCCGCAGCCCAGGCTCCGACGCGATCGCGCCAGGTTGTTGTGCTCGACGTACTCCCTCAAGACATGCCGGAGATGGCGCCTGCCCATGATCAGCAACCAGTCCAAAGACGGACGACGTAGCCGTAGGCCTCCCTCCGCAGGGACTGCCCGAGCTCGGGCGCAGTCCCCTGGATACTCGCGCTGGGCTGCCTGATCCTCGCGCGACCTCATTGCACCCCACACGTTTCACCTCACGCCCTCAAGTCCAAAGTGCGGCTGTAGATCTAGAGGACCCCGCGCGCCTGCAGGGCCTGGATGACGTACCGCATCACGATGTCGCTCTCCAGGTTGACCAAGTCACCGACCTGGCGGTCGAGCAGGGTCGTGTTGGCCTGCGTGAACGCGACCACCGAGACCGAGAACATGCCCTCGTCCTTGGCGATCACGGTCAGGCTGACGCCGTCGACGCACACCGGTCCAGTCTCCGCGGTCCGGGCCACGAACTCGGCGGGGGCCGCGTAGCTCAGGATCACCGCGTCGCCATCGGGCTGGCGAGACCGAAGCCGGCCGGTGGTCTCGACGACGCCGCGGACCAAGTGGCCGCCAAGTCGATGGCGATGCTGTCGCCGAGCCTGGTGCCCTCTCGGACCCGCTCAGCTCGAACTCGCAAGAACCCGTCTCGCGCCTCCAGGACCTCGCCGACCTCCTCGATGATCCCTGTGAACATCCAGCACCTCCTCATCCAATCAGGCGCAGCAAGCCGGTCATGTCGCTGACGACGGGGTAGGGCCCGCCGAGAGAGGACTCCGTTCTGTCCATGCGGCAGCCGGCCAGTCCGAGGGCGGCTGCCGTGTCCAGGTTCGCCTCGGCGTCGTCGACCAGCAGCGCCGCGCCCGGCTCACCGCCGAGCCTGGCCAGGGCCAGCTCGAGCACCGCGCCGTCCGGCTTGACGAGGCCGACCTCGCAGGATAGGACGATGGCGTCGAAGTGCTCACCCAACCGCCACCATCCGAGGAGCGGGCGGGTCAGGTGGCTGCAGTTGCTGACGAGAGCCATGCGCAGGCCGCGGGCGTGCAACTCCGTCAGGCACGGCCAGACATCCGGGTAGAGGGAGATCGCCTGCCGCCAGGCGCCCAGCTCGCGCTCCTCGAGATCGGCCACCAAGCCTGGACTCGCGTCGACACCTGCCGCGACCAGGATCGCCTCCAGCTCACCGGCGAGACCTCCTCCATGGCGCCGAGCATGCGGCCGGGCAGGGTCCGCTGGTATGCGGCGTGAAGGACGTCCGTCGACACGCCGATCCGGGCCGCCGCCGCCTCGCGTGCGATCAGGATCGGCGACCAGTCGACGCCGGCGAGGGTCTCGTAGAGGTCCAGGAGAACGAACTTCAGCCTCCGAATCACCCTCTAGAATAATATTCTGGAATCGGTGCTGTGTCGTCGAAGACGGCGCTAACGGCTCGACGTCGGGCTGCGATCCTCGACGCCGCCCTCGAGCGCTAAGGGGAGACTATTCGGTGCTAGTGCCGCGGCCACCTGTCGATCTTCAGCAAGTCGGCACCCGGAGCCGGGTGCTGACCGACTTCCTCTATGACCATCACCGAGCCCGGCGGCATCAGGGCACAAGCAGCGACCACCCTGCGCTGGGCGATGACTGCCCACGCGTTTGAGATCAGTCCAGCGCGGATTCGAGCGGCTCCCACACCCGGTCCCGAACACCAGGAGGCGCCAGCTCATCATCGCGCGGGACGACGAGGTCCCGCTGCAAGGGATCGTGGTCGTCGCGATCAAGGACGCCTAGCATGTGCGTGGCCTCCCCCTGTGGCATCGACCTCTCGCTCCAGAACTGCCAAAGAGTGATAACTACATCGGCCTCGACCGGCTCACCGAGCGAATGAAGGCGGCCCGGTCCGTCGTTCAGCGTCAATGGCGAGTAAGTGAGCACGACGGCCGTCATCAGCTCGATGTCCGGCACCTGGTTGCCCACCTCTGCAAGGAGCGTCAGGGGTCGTAGGCGAACATCTGTGAGCAGGCTGCTGTCGACAGGCAGGCGTCAGCCATCTGCCTGACCTGTTCGGTTGTTCGACCTGGAATCGCATCGAACCTATTCGTCGCGATCCGTCAACCAGGCCTCTTAGCCCTGTTTGGAGGATTTGTGCTAGCCAGCTGCACATTCGGCGGCGTTATCACATACGCACCAGTTGCGTTACCACCCGATGGTCTCGGATCTGGGGCACTGTTCCTGCTGATTACTGGGGCCTCGCCCGCGGCCAGCCGCTCGCTATCGGGAATCCTCGGTGACCATCAACCCGTACGACTGATACTGATCTTGGGCATCGTGCTATCGATTGTGGGGTTGGTGGCGCTCGCTGTCCGTGGCGGACCTGTCCTGCTCCTGTTGGCCGCAGCTGCTTATGGAATCGGGATTGGCGGCGTACAGACGGGTGCCTACCTCCCAATGACCCAGCGCAGTAACAGCCTTTCCCAGAGCGTGATGAGTGCTGTTTGGAACATCGCCATTGACCTGGGGGGTTCCGTGGGAGGGGCTCTGATCGGCTTGTCGGCTGCGCTCTCCGGGTATTCGACTGCCGCGCGGGTGATGCCCGCCAGGCCGTTGTTAGCTCTACCCCTACTCTGGTCGGCAGGGAGATCCGTCTCCATTCCACTTGCGTCGGAGTCGGCCCGAACCTAGTGTCGGGCTTCCAATGTTCGCAGGCAAAGCGGCGATGTTGGCGAGGATGTCATCCACGGTCTTGACCCACACGAAGGGCTTGGGGTCGATGCGTACGAAGAAGACGAAGAGCTCACCTGTGGATGAGCGGCGTCTTGTGGGTGCCGTAGTTGTCCAACACTAGTGGATGCGCGTCGAGGTCGCTGGGCACCTGATTGTCGATGCGATCCAGGCTGGTGACCGCCGCCGATCGCCTGCGCATCGCCGGGTAGGCCGCAGACCTTTTGCCCCTCTTCAGCAGCGCAGCATCGGGAGCGCTCGCCGCAACAGCACGGCATCAGTCGCCTTCAGTCGTCGAATCGCGCTCCCAATGCCCCTTTTCAAACGAACCCGGCTTCGCTCACGAACTTCGGACTAGCGTTAGGGAGCCTGCCTGATACCCTGGCCCAGCTTCTTGAACGGCAGACGGCAAGTCGGGCGCTCGACGAGCGTCGAGGTGCGGAAGACCAGACGCGGAGATGCACCGCCACCAAGGCAGTGTGTCTCCCGGGCGCCGACGGCGGCGGCCATCAGCTACCGGGGACTGTCCCGACGAAGTCGCCCCTGAACCCGAGGTCGTGTACCGTCTTCGGGCTGTCCAGGCGGATATACGACAGGTTGCCGTCGAGCTGCCGGCCGACCACCGTCCGCGAGTCCAGCCAGCCCTGGGCGACGAACCCCTCGGGCAGTGTGACGAGCCCGGTTGCGGTCGCCGCGTGGCGTCCGTCAGTGATGGCATCGCCGGCCGGCGCAAGCTTTAGCGCCTTTGCGACGAAACCGTCGACGCCGGGCGTCGAGAGGATCTGGCCGCCGGCGCTCCGGACGGTGACCGTCCCAGTGCTCGAGTCGCACGGCGCGACTCCGGAGGGAAGAATGGATGCCGCCAGGCAGTTGGTTCCCCCCACCCGATCTAGAGTCTGACCGTTCGACCCGATCATGAACAGCGGGCCACCGTACCAGACATTCTGCGTGGCGATGGGGGCGCCGACCATCGCGACCGGACCGTCCTGCGTCCAGCCAACTGGGAAGATCGGCTTCAAGGTCACTTCGGCAACGTCCGCCGACTCGAAGTGCTGCAGGATCGTGGTCGGCCCGCCAGCGTTCGCGCTTTCGAGGTCGAACTTCCAGCTGCCGACCATCGTGGGCGGCCAGTCCTTGCCCGTTGGCGGCGGAACGATCGAGGGCAGGGTCAGGACGCCTGCGAGCAGACGGCTGCCGTCGGGACTGACCGCGTACCAGAGCTCGTGCTGGTCGGGCGTCATGGGGAAGGTGGCGACGATCCGAGACTCACCCGACTGCGTGAGCAGCCTTACGACCCCGTTCCCGTCGACGTAGTAAACGCCGGCGGCGCCGACCTGTGCCTCGCTCTGTGGCATGGTCGCCGCCATCGGCACGTACGGTCCCTTGCGGGGCGTGAACGTCGCCTTCGCTGTGGCGTATCCGTCCAGGCCGACGATTGCGACCGTGTCAGCCTGCGTGACCCATCCGGGCGCGGCGCTCTCAACCACTGCGAGGAGCGGGCCAAACGATCGTGTCGTCGTGGCCGGGGACGCCGTTGAGTGCGGAGTCGCGGCAGCTTGTGCAGTGGAGCCCCGGGTGTACGGTGTCGATACGCTGGGGCCGCCACAGGCCGCGAGGCCGAGCACGACCGCGGTGAGTGATACCAGGGTCTTCACGGAAACCTCCCAAACCCTGCTACCCCTCGGGGTGTACTCATGGAACGGTCACGTAGCGGAATCGTTACTTGGTTCTGTCAGTCTCCGGAACAATGCCTCAAGGGGGAAGAGACACGGCGTGAGTTGCATTAACCCCAGCTCCGAGCTGAGGTACTGGCCCTCCGCCATCAACTCCGCGTCCTGGAGCGCAAGCTCGGGAAACATCGCTTGGCAGTAGTGACGACAGCCTGGATCGCCTGCGCCCTCCTCGTTTGGGTGTGCGCAGAGTTATCGACCTCTTGCGGACGGGTGATTGCACGCTCCAGCGCTTCGAAGGTGCTCAGGTGACCCGTGCGGGGTATCACAACAAGCTTGGACTCTGGGATCTGCGTGTGTTGGTCCTCGGCAAATCCAGCGCAGCGCAGCCATAACCCCTAATCTCCGCATCCTTGAACTACTGCTGCAACCTGAGGAGCCACTTCCAAAAAGGAGAGAGAAATGTCCACCGAAGTGCCGCCGGCTCGACGCGAACCTGGGACCGCCCCCGACGTGCAGATCCTGGCGACAGAGCACTGGAGCCTGCTCGCAACGCGCTCGCTGACCTACAACGAAGCGCTAAGCCGGGTGACCATATTCTTGGCCATACTGTCCGGCGCCTTGATCGCTCTTGCGCTGGTTGCGCAGGCTGATCGGTTCGGCCGGACCTTCATTTCGATTGCCATTCCCATGCTCGCGGTAGTGCTGTTCGCCGGCATCGCCACCATCTCGCGCTTGATGGCGCTCAACCGCGATGACTACCGGTGGGTGATCGGAATGAACCGGCTCCGACACGCGTACTTCGAGCTCCGCCCGGAGCTGGAGCGTTACTTCGTCGCCAGCCCACATGACGATTTGCCTGGCGCACTCCAGACACTTGGCGTCGACGACGTGACAGCAAGTCGAAGGCTAGGGTCGGTGTTGCACGTGCCTCAAACCTTGCCGGGCATGCTGACAGTAATAGTCGCCGCCGTCGCCGGCGCCATCGGGGCTTTGGCCGTTCTTGCCATCGGCATTCCACCGCTGGGCAGCGGAGTGGCGGCTGCCGCCACCTTTGTGGCCGCATTGGTATTGATGGGAATTTGGGGCCGCAGGTCGATCAAGCGCTTTCCCCCGAGCCTCGAGTCCAGGTTCCCCTCGCCACGCAGCTAGATTTGCGATCATCCAGATGAAGGTGACGGGCGTGGGGGTGCACTTATCCGTCTCGCAGGGATGCAGAGGTTGCGTGTGCCGGTGCATGCGGTCAGTCGGTCCTTTTCCAAAGGCGTGGAAGGGGTGGGCTTGGTGTCAAGCGGCATGGCGGACCATCGCTGGCCGGTCACCGCGCCAGCCGCTTGCGGAGGTGACGCAAACCGTGTAATGGCGCAGGCGCCAGGTTGGACCATCGAGATCGCGTCGGCCGTCTGCTCCACGAGTGCCAGCGGGCTGCCTGGTTGAGGTGACACACGTGATGTAACGGGACACCCAGGAGCCGGTGATCCGGCGTCCGCCTCGAGCCGAGCCCAGGGTCCGCCCCGCCCAGCCCGGCCGCTCAACAGACGGTTTTGAAGACCCTTGGGGGTCGTGTTGAATTTAGAACCGGCCCGAAAGGACCACAAACCCAACGGTCCATTAACCGTCTGGGGGCCCGCCGAATCGTCTTCCAGCGAACGCTCCCATTTTACGGGCGACACGCAAACTTCCTTCATGACCGGTTCGGTCGTTGCGATTTCGACCATGGCCCATGCCGAGCTCGCGGTAGACACGTGTTCGTTTCCGCAGCCACTCACGCCACGCCAGCCATTCGGCGGTCGTGCGGTCAGGTGGGCCGTAGAGCTTCTTGCCTGTCCCCGAGATTCCCTTGGGGGACCTCGCGGCCGCTTAGGGCTGCTGGCTGCGCGCCACGCCTCGCTGATGGTGCGCGATCGCGACGCTAACGCTCGTCGTCGTATTAGTGCCGGCAAACGACATCGACTAGGTCATAGGGATGGACACCTACAAGGACCCTCACAGTGCGGCGGTGTTGAACGCGACCGGCGGCGTGATCACGGCTCTCGAGGTAACCGCCTCCGAAGCGGGTACAGGCGACTGCTGGCGCTGGCGAATCGACAAGTGGTTGGTCGGCGAGCCTGGGCGGTACAGCGACGTCGCAGGCTGATGAAGCAGGTCGCATAGCTCGAACACCTCGGAGTCCTTGAGAGCCTCCCCCAGCCATAACGGAGCGAGGGTGAGGCCGTGGCCAGGATCGAACTGATCGAGGAGTCGGTTCATGTCGGTCGCCATGGGTGCAGATCAGCGTTATCCGGGGGTTTCAAATTGCAGCTGACATCGAGTACTTGGCTGCACCGCGGCGTTCTATCTGATAACTGGAAAGGATGGAGGCAACGGCGACTTGAGTGGTAGCCGAGCGCGCGGGTGGCGTCGCTGAAGGCACATCGTCCCTCGACTGCGCAGGCCGCGACCGAGCTCTCTTGCAACGAGACAACGGTGTTTCCGGCAGCCACCGCGGCTGATTTGGCTGCTGATGAGATCGAGCTGAGCGAAACCGGAGGGGAAACAGGATGGCACGCCTTGGCGTACTGCTAATTGTCTTTGTGCTTGGCTTCGTGGTGGCCGCCCTACTTGGTGCCCACGCCTACCGAGGCACGCATACAGGTTTTGTGTTGTCGGCTTGTGGGCCCGGAGTTGAGATCATCGGTAGCCCCCGAGCCTTCATGGAGCAGTGCCGATGAGGTCCAAGACCAGACTCAAGTTGTTCCTCAAGGCCGCCGGGTTGAAAATCCGCCGTCTGTTTAGGCGCTAAGACGACCCGCAACGAACACGGATCCTTGGGTCGTCGGTAGTCCTTGACCGTCGCCGGTCGGCCTGGGTGCGGCTTGACGAAGGCGGCGTTGCGTCCGGCCCCGAACTTGCCTCTGATCCGTTTGTTCTTGGCCGGCGGCCGAAAGCAGTTCGCTTCTCCTGGGCGACGCCGATCATGGCCTGTGAGGTGCAGAAAGTCGCAACTGGTGGCCTCGTGCCGCGCTGGCCGGTCTCCTTTTCGTACGTCTCCGCTGCATGTGCCGGAACCTGGCCGCTGGCAAACAGGCTCGGACTGATCGCCGGACCCCGCGATCTCGCACTCACGTCGCCGCGACCTCCGCCGGGGCCCGGCCTGCTGCGGAGCTGATCGATGCCGCCCGACCTCAAGGTCGGCGGCGTCCACGGCGGGCTTCAGCCCTCAGCGCCAAGAGGCCGAGTGGGGCTGGCGCATCCCGTTCCTGCTCGGTGGCGTGCTGATCCTGTTCGGCTTCTACGTCCGCCTGGGAGTGCTGGAGACGCCGTCGTTCACGCGGCTGCTGGAGGAACGGCGGACGGTCACCCGCCCGCTTGTGGAGATCCTCCGCCGCAACTGGCGCGAGGTGGCGCTGGCCGCCCTGGCTCTGCAGCCGGTGCTGGTGGCATTCTACCTGTGGGCCACGTTCGCCCTCTCATACGGCACGCGCACCCTCCGGCTCAGTCAGGACTTCATGCTGGTCACGACGCTGTCGGCGGCGGCCGTGGCCCTCGTCGGCGTGGTCACGTTCGGCACGCTGTCCGATCGCCGGGGCTACAAGCGCATGTACGTGACGGGCCTGGTCGCGTACGGCCTGCTCGCCTTCCTGTACTACTGGCTCGTGGACAGCCGGCAGCAGGTCCTGGAGGTGGTTGCCAGCGTGGCCGCGATGCTGACGTTCGCCCTGATGTACGGCCCGCTGGCGGCGTTCATCAGCTCGCTCTTCAGCGGCCAGGTGCGCTACACGGGCGCGTCGCTGTCCTATCACCTGGCGGCCGCGATCGGCGGCGGCCCGGCCCCGATCATCGCTGGCTTACTGCTGGCCAGGACGGGGAGCAGTGCCACGATCGCGGCGTACGTGGTGCTGTCGGCGGTCGTCGCGCTCGGTGCGGCGGCGCTGCTGCGGGACCGCTCGAACCTGGACCACCGGATCGACTACGACGTGCATGTGGCCGCCACCGCGGGCCGGGGTGGCTCAGCCGGAACGTGACGAGCGGTCCCGATGGCGCGGTTCAAGCCGGGGAACGCCGGCCGCCGGACAGCAGCAAGGCGGGAACCAGCGCGAGGCACGCCGAACTCGGCCCGACCACCGGAACGCGAGGTCGAACGCCCCACCCATCCCCGTCCGGGCCCGAGCGCCTGCCCGAAGGCCTGGTCTTGGGGTTGTAGGGGGGCAAGAGTTGCGCCACGAACATCGAGGGTTGATCCGATGTAGACAGGACGACCGGAAGTGATGCCAGTGACGCCGGCCTCCCCGAACTCCGACGCGATCATCAGCGACGGCTTCGGATCGTCGATCCTAATTCTCAAACGGGACACCCCTGTGGACAACGCTGGCGGTCGCTCACAATCACTGCATGACGACGAAGAGCTTGAAACGCCCAGCCCTGCGAGTTCAGCTCAACGGCCTTGAAGGACCGAGCTAGCCGTCACGAGCCGCTCACCTTCGTCGACGCGTGCGCCCCAGTCCTCTACGGTGACCCATGCGGCGGGGGTCGAAAGACTACCCGGCATGCACCATGAAACAGCTGACTGGACTTGTTGAACGGCACACGGGCTGATCAGCCCGGGATCAGCACCGAGCGGGCGACCTCCCCCGCGATTAGTGCGTCGTACGCCTCGTTGACTCGGTCCAGTGGGTAGCGGCGGCTGATTAGCCTGTCGATGGGCAGCTTGCCCGCCTGGTAGAGCTGAAGTATGCGCGGCATATCCGCCTGCGGCCTGGTGGAGCCGTAGTAGCTGCCCCTAAGTGTCTTCTCAAGATAGACCAGCTCTCCGGCGTTCACTGCCATTTCGCTGCCAAGGGCCGCGATGCCGACCGCGGTCGTCACGCCCCCGCGGCGGACGGCCTGGAAGGCCTGCGTCATCGCCCTGGGGTTGCCGATGGCTTCGAACGAAAAGTCGACGCCCTCGCCGTTCGTCAGCTCGCGCACGGCCTCCAAGATGTCCTGCGTCTTCGCGTTCACCACGTGGGTGGCGCCGAACTCCATCGCGGTCTCTAGCTTGGAGTCCACCACGTCGGCCACGATGATGGGTTGGGCTCCGACCAGGGCGGCGCCCATGACGCAGTTCAGCCCAACGCCGCCTGCGCCGACGACCAGTACTGCGGCGCCCGGGTTGACGCGGGCAGTATTCATGACGGCG
>Ga0070699_100005384_pt1 | contig 11228 bp, 8 predicted proteins | sample KBSK1503metaG_FD_65473 | JGI IMG/M metagenome (GOLD analysis project Ga0070699, IMG submission 65473) | Corn, switchgrass and miscanthus rhizosphere microbial communities from Kellogg Biological Station, Michigan, USA - KBS K1-50-3 metaG | ecosystem: Host-associated > Plants > Roots >...
GACCGCACAGAACTGCCACCTGCAGGCGAAAGCTACACGCGCCGCACGCCCAACGTCTGGGCGGTCATGAGTGCGGACGAAGCGCTCGGGCTTGTCTATTTGCCAATGGGCAACGAAACGCCTGACTTTTTCGGAGGCGGGCGTCTCGAGTCTTCAGAGAAGTACGCGAGCTCGATCGTCGCGGTCGACGCCGACACGGGCCACGCGCGGTGGACCTTTCAGACGGTCCACCATGATCTTTGGGATTTCGATCTACCTGCGCAGCCGGTGTTGGCCGACATCCCCGAACAACCCGGCGCCGCGCCAACGCCCGTCGTCATCGTGCCCACCAAACAAGGGCTGCTGTTCATCCTCGATCGTCGGAGTGGTCGGCCGATCACGCCGATTGAAGAGCGTCGCGTTCCGCAAGGCGCAAGCGACGGTGACTGGACATCCGAGACACAGCCGTTCCAAACCGGAATTCCGTTCTTCGGACCGCCGGACCTGACCGAAGCCTCGATGTGGGGCGTGACACCACTCGATCAGCTGTGGTGCCGCATTCAGTTCAAGTCGATGCGGGACGACGGTCTCTACACGCCGCCGTCGACGAGAGGATCGATTTCATATCCCGGCTCGGCGGGCGTGTTCGAGTGGGGCAGCGTCTCGATCGATCCCGTGAAGATGCGGCTCATCGCTAACACGAGCTGGCTGCCGATGAGAGTCCGTCTGGTTCCCCGCGACAAGACCGGGGCAGAACACGTTGGCGCGGAACAGTACTTCTTCGGTGGGCCGGCGGACGGCACGCCGTATCTGGAGTTCGTCAGTCCGTTCATTTCGCCGGCCTTCATGCCCTGTCAGGCGCCGCCCTACGGGCACATCACAGTGCTTGATCTGAACACCCGTCAGATCGTCTGGCGCCGCACGCTCGGCACATCGCGCAATCAAGGCCCCTTCGGCATTCCCAGCAATCTGCCGATTCCATCCGGTGTGCCGAACATGGGTGGGTCAGTGACGACCGCCAGCGGGTTGATCTTCATCGCCGCGACGGCGGATTCGACGTTCCGAGCGTTCGATCTCGAGACCGGCGCCGAACTCTGGCATGCCGATCTGCCACGGGACGGCATCGCCGGACCGATGTCCTACACGGGGCGCGACGGACGTCAGTACGTCGTCATTGCCGCTGGCGGTCACGGCGGCTTGACGGCGCACCCTGGCGACGCCGTGGTCTCGTATGCCCTGCCGAAATAAGTCTTCTTCATGCGAGAGAGATCGACATCTTCGTCGCACAGGGGAACGCAGGGGAAACACAGGAATGCACGATGCCAATCGAAAAGCGTGATGTCATGTTCAAGAGTGGCGAGACCTTCTCAGCCGCTTGGTTCTTAGTCCCGGAGCGAACGCACTCCGGTGAGCGTGTGCCAGCCGTGGCCATGGCCCATGGTTTTGGCGCGGTAAAAGAGATGTACCTGGAGCCGTTTGGGCGCCGCTTCGCTGCAGCTGGCATCGCGGCGCTCGTGTTCGACTATCGCGGCTTTGGCGGGAGCGGCGGTGAACCGCGGCAGCGCGTCTTGCCCCACGATCAGATGGAGGACTACCGCAACGCGCTCACATGGCTGTCCCTGCAGCCAGAGATTGACGCCGATCGCCTGGGCGTGTGGGGCACCAGCTTCAGCGGCGGCCATGTCATCCAGGTCGGCGCCCACGATCCGCGCGTAAAGGCGGTGGTCAGCCAGGCGGGCGCAATGGATCTCTATCAGATCACCCGCGCCGCCGCGGGCCCCGACCAGTTTACGCGTCTTCAGCAGATGACCGTTCAAGAGCGCATCCGCCACGCCCTCGAGGGTGGAGAACGCTACGTTCTCAACACCGCGCGGCCTGGTGAAGGCTTCGCGCTGCAACCGGATCAGGATAGCTATGACTTCGCGCACGGCGCCGGCGCGGCGACCTGGCGCAACGAAATCGCCATGAGCTCGCTCGAGGCGCTCCTGGAACATGCGCCGGGTCGTTTCATCGACCTGGTTGCACCACGTCCGTTGTTGATGATCCTCGCCAGAAACGATGCGATCACGCCTCCCGAATCCATTCGCGACGCCTTCTCCAAGGCGGGCGAGCCGAAACGCCTTTTGGAGATCGACGGCGGCCACTATGCGATCTACACCGGACGGGGCGCCGACGAAGCGGGACTGGCCGCGACGGAGTGGTTCACCCAACACCTGAGGGCCCGAGCATGACCGAGATGAGAGCGTCGAAACCGACTCTTGTCACATCCGACGGCAACGTCACACGGGGTCGACTGTTTGTGCTGGACATAAGCGGCGGTCGCATTCTCTCGATGCTCCCCGATGGCTCAGACAGAGCGGCGATCGTCACAGGGTGCCGACATCCGGATGGCATCGTCGTCGACGCTGAGGCGAGGCACATTTACTGGACCGACATGGGTGTTCCGAACCTGAACGATGGTTCCATCGAGCGCGCTGACATCGACGGACGGAATCGAACAACGATTGTTCCCGAAGGCGGAACCTTCACGCCGAAGCAGATCGCCCTCGAAAGGAAGACCGGCAAGCTTTACTGGTCGGATCGCGAAGGGATGCGAATCATGCGCGCGAACCTGGATGGTTCGCAGATCGAAAGCCTTGTCGAGACGGGCCATGGTGATGCCGACCGCCGCGACGCGAGGAATTGGTGCGTCGGGATCGCCGTCGACGTCGGGCGAGGGCACTTCTACTGGACACAGAAGGGGGCCGACAATGCCGGACAGGGGCGCATCCTGCGCGCGCGTATCAACGCTTCGCACGTCCAGAACGCGGCGAACCGCACTGACATCGAAGTCCTGTTCGAGGGCTTACCCGAGCCGATCGATTTGGAACTGGATCTCGACAGCCGGGCGCTCTACTGGACGGATCGTGGAGATCCGCCGCGCGGCAACACGGTGAATCGGGCACCGATGGACGCGGCGCGCGGCCAGTCTCCCGAGATTCTCTTGACCCATCTGATGGAGGGCATTGGCATCGCGCTGGACGTCAAAGGCCGTCGGATGTTCTACACCGACCTTGGCGGTTCGGTCTATTCCGCCAGGCTGGATGGATCGGACGCGAAGACGCTGCTCTACGCGCAGGGGAACCTCACCGGCATCGCGTACGCGGAGGTGTCGGCAGTCTCGCATGATCAAAAATGATCTATAGCCATTCCCTCGCACGAGCGGCCCGGTACTATCCCGAGCAGCCCGCGCTCGACGTCGGTGAAAGCCGCCTGACGTTTCGCGAACTTCACAACCGCGTGACGGCAGTAGCTGCGGCTCTCAGTCGCCGGGGGCTCAGCGCCGGCGACCGGCTGGCGCTTCTCGTCCCCAACGGTCCCGATTACGTCGAACTGGTGTACGCGTGCTGCCGCCTCGGCGCGATCGCCGTTCCGATCAACACGCGCCTTTCGGTCGTCGAGATCGATCGAGTCCTCGCGGACGCAGGCCCGCGCGGGCTGATTCGACACTCCTCGCTTCCCGCCCCAGCGGCTCACCTGTCGTGGCAGCTTGTGATCGACCAGGAGCCGCTGGACAGTCCGGCCGACGGCGCGCCCGAAGCCTTTTACGATGCCGAAGCGATTCTGGCATTGCTATACACCAGCGGAACGACCGGCGGACCGAAGGGGGTGATGTTGACCCACACGAACATCCTGTCGGATGTGCACGGCTTCAACTACTGGATGCGAAACCGGGAACGTGGCGTCTTTCTTCACGCAGCGCCGATCTTCCACATCGCCGATTTTCCCGCGATCTTCGCGACGCCGGTATTCGGAGGGTGCCAGTTCACGCTGCCACGCTTCACGCCGGCAGCCTTCTGCGAAGCGGTTGAAAAGCATCGCGTGACGTCCACGGTGCTGGTCCCGACGATGATTAATCTGCTGACGCAGTTTGCCGACGCGCGGCAGCATGATCTGAGCACTCTCGAGGTGCTGGCCTATGGCGGATCTCCCATGGCGCCGGAGTTGATTCGTCGCACGCGAGCGCTCCTCCCCAACGTCAAGCTCGTGCAGGTCTATGGACTCAGTGAAACCGGGTATCTCACAGGTCTTCAAGACCATGAACACGTCGATGGGAGGCTGACGTCATGCGGGCGACCGGCATCCGGTATCGAGGTGCAAATCGCTGACGAATCGGGGAACGATGTACCGCCAGGTCAACGCGGGGAACTGGTGGCCCGTGGGCCAAACGTGATGCGAGGTTATTGGAACAATCCGACGGAGACGGCCGCGGCCTTCCGAAACGGCTTCTTTCGCACCGGAGACATCGGCTATCAGGACGCTGCAGGGTACTTTTACATTCTGGACCGGCTGAAAGACATGATCGTCACCGGCGGCGAAAACGTGTACAGCGGTGAAGTGGAAGCCGTCATCTTCGACCATCCAGCGGTCCGCGAGGTGGCCGTTTTCAGTATCCCCGATCCACAGTGGGGGGGAGCTCGTGGCCGCCTGCGTGGTGCTGAAGTCGGGGACGAACGTGACCGCCGAAGCGTTGATGGCGTATTGTCGCGAGCGGCTGGCGAACTACAAGGTGCCCCGGCGCCTGGAATTCTCGGAAACGGACCTGCCGAAGAACGGAGCCGGCAAAGTTCTGAAGCGGCTTTTGCGCGAGCGTTTCTGGACGGGCGCCGACCGTGCTGTCGGCTAGACTAACTGGCAGCGTGGTGGCTCGGCCTTTCGAGCCGATACTTCTTGAGCCGCACGTATAACTGCGTACGGGTCAGGCCCAGACGTCGGGCGCTCTTCGAGATGTTCCAAGCGGTTTCCCGCAAGGTCTGTTCGATCTGACGACGCACGATTTCGTCTAGGTTGGCCGTCGGGGACGACAGCCCTGGCCCTGATTGCAGCGACAGATGTGCTGGCATGATGAGACTGCCGCCACACAGAATCGTGGCTCGCTCCAGCACGTTGCGCAGCTCGCGCACGTTACCCGGCCAGTCGTACGCCGTCAGGATACAGCGCACCGCTTCGCTGACGCCGGCGGGTGGGCATCCACTCGTCTGACCCATGTCCTCGAGGAACGCATCCGTTAGCAGCGCGATGTCGCCGGGCCGCTCGCGCAGCGGCGGAATCCGGATGTCGAACACTCGCAGGCGGTAATACAAGTCCTCGCGAAACGCTCCGGATTTGATGGCCGCGTGCAGATCGCGGTTGGTCGCCGCGATGACGCGTGCATGGGTCTTCACGGGTTGCGTGCCGCCCAGCCGTAGGAACTCGCGCTCCTCGAGGACTCGCAGGAACTTGGCCTGCGCCGCCGGACTCAACTCGCTCACTTCGTCGAGGAACAGCACGCCGGCCGACGCGATTTCGATCAGGCCCGCTTTGCTTTGAGAGGCGCCGGTGAACGCTCCGCGTTCGTAGCCGAACAACTCCGACTCGATGAGGCTCTCCGGCAGCGCGGCGCAGTTGATGGCCACGAACGGCCCGTCCTTGCGCGGCGAGGTGCGATGGATGAAGCGCGCAACCACTTCCTTTCCGGTTCCCGAGGCGCCGTGCAGAAACACCGTCGCCCTAGTCGCCGCGACCCGCGCTGCTTGCGTCAGAACTTCCATCCACGCAGCGGACTGGCCGACCACGCGGCCGACAGCGAGCGGCTTGCGGCCGACCCGTTCCGCAATTGACGGGACGCGCGACAGAAAGCGGGACGCGTCGCGCTCGACACGATAGCTTGGTTCAGTCACATCGAGCGCCTACGCAATCTACGGACCGCAGCCGTTCGTCGGCCTCTCGTTCGCCAAACATCCGCATCGGCCACCCTCGAGTAAGACGCTCGGCGCTGAGCGTGCCAATGGGCCGGCGCAGTCGCCGGCGCATCGGCAGCCGTCAACCGAGCACAGGAACGCGTCAAACGAGATTCGTGCGCTTTTCTCTCAACAGCCGCATCGCATTTCTCGATTGACGCCGGCATGTCCCGTGCACAACCAGCGGGCGCAGATCGAAAGGAGCATCGGTGCCATTCAACAAACCTGTCCGTCGCATCGCAATCATCGGAACCGGAGTGATCGGCGCGAGTTGGAGCGCGTTCTATCTGGCGCGCGGCTTCAGCGTCGTCGCAACGGATCCTGCGCCTCACGCGGAAGAAACGTTGCACCGCTTCGTCGATTCGGTGTGGCCGGATTTGTCGAGACTGGGCCTGGCCAAGAACGCGTCGCGGAAGAATCTCGAATTCACCGCCAACCTGAAGCAGGCCTTGACCGATGCCGACCTTGTCCAGGAGAACGGGCCGGAGCGCGCGGACTTCAAGGTCAAGTTGTTCGCTGACCTCGATCAGGCGTCGCCGGTCGATTCGATCATTGCCTCGAGCTCCTCGGGTCTGACGATGACGGTGATGCAGTCCGAGTGCAAGCACCCGGAACGGTGTGTTGTCGGTCACCCCTTCAATCCCCCTCATGTGATCCCGTTGGTGGAAGTCGTCGGTGGCACCCGGACGTCGCCGGAGGCCGTCGATCAGGCGATTGCGTTCTACACGTCGGTCGGCAAGAAAGCCATTCGCCTTCACAAAGAGGTCGCTGGTCATGTCGCCAACCGTCTGCAGGCGGCGCTCTATCGAGAGGTCGTGTACCTGATCGAGCAGGGCGTGCTGAACGTCGCCGACGCTGACACCGCCGTGTGCTGGGGACCGGGATTGCGGTGGGGCGCGATGGGCCCGACCTTGCTGTTTCACCTCGGCGGCGGTGAAGGCGGCATTCAGCACTTCATGGACCATCTGTCCGGCCCGATGGCGGGCTTGTGGAAGGACCTCGGGCCGCTGACGAATTTCACTCCTGAGATCAAGCAGACCCTCATCGACGGTGTGGTCGGCGCGGCCAACGGCCGGTCGCTTGAGGAGCTCGCTCGCGAGAGGGATCAGGTGTTGTTCGGTCTGTTGCGGCTGCGATCGCAGGCGCCCGTTGCACAGAACGCGTGATTGACCAATTGAGGAGCGAGATGGCCACACCGACCGCAGTCAAGGACGGCAAACAGTCCAAGGAGAGCATCAAGACAGCGCCGCTCCCTGCGCCGAATGGGGACTTCTATGAGGTCACCGAGAGCCTGAATGCCGAGGAGCTGAAACTTCTGAGAGAGGTGCGCACGTTCATGGAGACGGACGTCGCCCCGATCATCACGAAGTACTGGGCAGACGACGCGTTTCCATTCGAAGTGCTGCCGGCGTTGCGCGATCTGAAGATCGGTGGTCTTGGCCTCGAAGGCTACGGGTGCAGAGGCGGAAGCACGCTGCTCGATGGCTTCGTCCAGATGGAGATGGCACGTGTCGATGCGTCATTCTCGACGTTCTTCGGCGTCCACAACGGCCTGGCCATGGGATCCATCTACCTTGGCGGATCGGAGGAGCAGAAACAGAAATGGCTGCCGCCGATGGCTCGTCTTGACAAGATCGGCTGCTTTGGCCTGACCGAGCCGCTGGTGGGCTCAGGGACTGGCGGCGGTCTGACGACGACAGCGAAGCGAGACGGCGACGCCTGGGTGCTTAACGGTCAGAAGAAGTGGATTGGGAACGCTCCGTGGTGCGACGTCTCGATCATCTGGGCGCGCGATGTCGGCGACAACCAGGTCAAGGGTTTCATCGTCGAGAACAAGACGACGCCTGGGTTCAGCGTCGAGAAGATTCAGAACAAGATCGCGCTACGCGTCGTCCAGAACGGCGTGATCACGATGGACAACTGCCGCGTGCCGGAAGAGAACCGTCTCCAGGCCGACGCCTCGTTCCGCGACACGGCGAAGGTCCTGCGGATGACCCGTGCGGGCGTCGCGTGGATGGCGACCGGGTGCGGGATGGGGGCCTATGAGCATGCGCTCGCGTATGCGCAACGGCGGATGCAGTTCGGGAAGCCGATCGCTGCATTTCAGCTCGTGCAGGACCTCCTCGCGAAGATGCTCGGCAACGTGACGGCGTCGCAGTGCATGGTCGTTCGCCTGTCACAGATGCAGGACCAAGGCAAGCTGAAGGACCACCACGCCTCGCTTGCCAAGGCGTTCTGCACCGTCAGGATGCGCGAGACGGTTGCGTGGGCGCGCGAACTGCTCGGCGGCAACGGCATTCTGCTCGACGAACAGGTCGCCCGCTTCTTCGCCGATGCCGAAGCGCTCTACTCCTACGAAGGCACACGCGAAATGAACACGCTCATCGTCGGCAAAGCCATTACCGGCTTCAGTGCGTTCGTCTAGCACGGTGTCGACAACATTTGGTGGAGCCTGCGCCCGGCAGGCGAGGAGACACCCGTATGAACTCTGGACAGGCGGCCGCGCCGGTCACGTACGAGACGATTCTGTACAGGAAAGGGACGCAGGTCGCGTACGTCACGCTGAATCGCCCCAAAGTGCTCAATGCGCTCAATCACACGGCGCTCACCGAGCTGACGGCGGCATTTGAGGACGCGTCGCTCGATCGCGACGTGCGCGGCGTCATTCTGACGGGTGCCGGCGACAGAGCGTTCATTGCCGGAGCCGATGTCACCGAACTTGCCCAGATCAACGCTGTCGACGCCGAGGAATTCACGCGCGCCGGACAAGCGGTCCTGAACGTCATCGAGAACCTGGGAAAGCCTGTCATCGCGGCCGTTAACGGATACGCGCTCGGCGGTGGGTGCGAAACGGCAATGGCGTGCACGATTCGGCTGGCCACCGAAGACGCGACGTTCGGCCAGCCGGAGGTGAAGCTCGGAGTCATTCCGGGCTACGGCGGGACACAGCGGCTGCCGCGCCTGGTCGGCCGGGGCCGCGCGCTTCAGCTGATTCTCTCCGGCGCCATGATCAGCGCGCAGGAAGCCTACCGCATCGGTCTCGTCAACGAGATCGTCCCGCGAAACGAGTTGATTACGCGCGCGGAAGCAATCCTCGCGCAGATCACGGCGAATGCGCCGCTCGCGATCAAGTTCTCGCTCGAGGCCGTCAACAAGGGGCTCGAGACCAGCCAGGCCGAAGGGCTTGTCATCGAAAGCTCGTTGTTCGCGATCTGCGCGGCCAGCGAAGACAAAACTGAAGGCACGACCGCGTTCGCCGAACGGCGTGCCCCGCAATTCAAGGGACGGTGATCCGTGTCAGCCGAGAACATCTTTTCAGGTCTCAAAGTCGTCGATCTCGCGAGCTTCATCGCGGGTCCGGGCGCAGCGGTCATCATGTCCGACTTTGGCGCTGATGTGATCAAAGTTGAGCCGCCCACGGGCGATCTGTGGAGGATTGGATACAAGGTCCCTCCTCAGCCGCGCGCCCAGGATAACTATCCCTGGCACTTGAACAATCGCAACAAGCGAGGACTGGCTCTCGATCTGAAGTCGGCTGACGCAGGGAAGATTCTCGAACGGCTCGTCAAGTGGGCCGACGTGCTGATCGTCAACACCCCACATCCGGCACGAAAGAAACTCAAGCTTACGTATGACGATGTTGCGCAGTGGAATCCCCGCTTGATCTACGCCGACGTTACGGGGTACGGCGATCAGGGCCCTGATGCCGATCTTCCGGGGTTCGATATCACTTCGTACTGGGCCCGAAGTGGCTTGCTGTCGTTGACGCGTGATGCAGGGGCTCCGCCAACACTGCCGGTATCGGGCAGCGGAGATCATGCGACGGCGGTGGGATTGTTCTCCGCGATCGTCATGGGATTGTACCGTCGTGAACGCACGGGAGAGGGTTCATATGTCACGACGTCGCTACTCGCAGAAGGGATTTGGTCCTGTGGTGTCTCGATCCAGGCCGCGCTTTGTGACGCCAGGTTTTTCCCGCTTCACGATCGGAGCAATCCGCCGAACGCCACTTTCAATGTGTATCGGACCTCCGACGACAGCTGGTTCCTGATTGTCGTTACGCCCGACAAGTGGCCTGCTCTGGCAACGGGCATTGGTCGCCAGGATTTGTTGTCGGATGCGAGATTCGCCGATGCTGCAAAGCAAGCCACGAACGCGGCGCAGCTGACCGCAATACTGGACGAAGTCTTTGGCTCACAGCCGATGGCGCATTGGCGCGAAATCTTCGAGCGTGCACAGATCACGTTCGGCGTCGTGCGAGCGCCGAGTGAAGTCATCAGCGACCCGCAGCTGCGGGAGAACGACATCGTCGTTCCGCTGGAGGGCGCCGGAGGAAATTTGAAGTTCACGATCAGCAGTCCCATGCAGGTGCACGGTGTCACAAAGGTACCTGCAAAGCGTGCCCCGGAGATTGGCGAGCACAACGAAGACGTGCTGAAGGAGCTGGGATTCACGGGAGACGAGATCGACGACCTGCGCGCCGGCGGCGCCGTCCCGCATCCTGGCGATCAGGAAGCAGTGGCGACGGCACGCAAGCAATGATCGTCACCGTCACCCAACGTTCAAAGAAACCTGTCACGCAACCCGAGATGAGGAATCTGCGATGAAGTTCCTGTTCGACGACGAGGCCTTCTCCTTCGAGACGCTGCGCACGACTGGTTTCGCCGCCTATGGCGGCGCCGACCTCGGCGAAGTCCTGACGACTGCTCGCCAGATCGCCGAAGGTGACGAGTCCGCCTGGCACCAAGCGTGGAAGGCGACCGCGCAGCGGGTGGCAAAAATCGGCGAGCAAGCGCTTGCTGCCGGACACCGTGTCAGCGCTCGAGAAGCCCTCTTGCGGGCATCGAACTACTACCGCACCGCAGGAGCCTTCCTGCTCGAGAAGCCAGCCACCGATCCGGAAATGACGTCGCTGTCCGCCGGCCAACACGACACCTTCGCCGCTGCGGCGCCTTTGTTCGAAACTCCCGTTCAGGCCGTGTCCATTCCTTATGAGGACACCACCTTGCCGGCCTATCTATTCGTCGTCGATGACTCCGGCGCCGCGCGTCCGACCATCATCTACAACAGCGGATACGACTCCACTCGCGAGGAATCGTATTTCGTGATCGCTGCGGCCGCGTTGCGCCGAGGATATAACGTCCTGGCGTTCGACGGTCCCGGACAGGGCGCGGCGCTGCGCGAACAGAAACTGGTCATGCGGCCAGACTGGGAAGCGGTGGTCACCCCGGTCATCGACTATGCGCTGAGCCGCCGAGAGATCGCGGCCGACCAGATCGTGGTGCTCGGCTACAGCCTGGGCGGTTATCTCGTCGCCAGAGCCGCTGCTTTTGAACACCGCATCGCCGCGCTCATCCTCGACGATGGCATCTACGACTTCCACGCGGCCTTCGCCGGCAGCCTGCCGCCCTTTATCGGATCGTGGATCGCGGAGGGTCGCGACGACATTGTTGTCACGGTGCTGACAATGCTCACACACGTCAGCACGCA
>Ga0070699_100005385_pt1 | contig 11227 bp, 8 predicted proteins | sample KBSK1503metaG_FD_65473 | JGI IMG/M metagenome (GOLD analysis project Ga0070699, IMG submission 65473) | Corn, switchgrass and miscanthus rhizosphere microbial communities from Kellogg Biological Station, Michigan, USA - KBS K1-50-3 metaG | ecosystem: Host-associated > Plants > Roots >...
GCCGCCATCGTCCTCGAGCCGGTCCAGGGCAACGGCGGCATCGTCATCCCACCCGACGGCTTCCTCGCCGGCGTACGCGACCTGTGCGACCGCCATGGCACGGTGCTCGTCTTCGACGAGGTCCAGTGCGGGTTCGGGCGGACCGGCCGGCTCTGGGCGGCGGACCGATGGGGGGTCGTCCCTGATCTCATGACCGTGGGCAAGGGGATCGGCGGTGGGCTGGCCGTCTCCGCGGTGGTCGGCCGGGCGGAGACCATGAGCCACTGGCCGGCCGGGACCCACACCTCGACGTTCATGGGCAACGCGGTCAACCTTGCCGCGGGTCGCGCGGCCATCGAGGTCATGCGCCGCGACCGGCTCTGGGAGCGCTCGGAACGCCTGGGCGCGACGGTGCTCCAGACACTGCATACGGATCTTGCCGATGTCCCCAAGGTCGGCGAGGTCCGCGGCCTCGGGCTGTTCATCGGCATCGAGATCGTCACCGACCGGGAGTCGCGCACGCCCGACCCGGAGCGCGCGGCCCGCATCCGCCGAGCGGCGTTCGAACGGGGCGTGCTCGCGGGCGTGGCCGGCCACACGGAGAACGTCCTCAAGATCTGCCCGCCGCTGACAATCGACGAGCCGCTGCTCGAGACCGCGGTCGGCATCCTCATCGAATCGATCAAGGGAGACCGATGACGTCCACGGCCGCACCGCCCATCCAGGTCGAGAACTACATCGGCGGCTCGTGGTCGCCGGCGGCGTCCGGCGCGACGCTCGAGAGCCGCGATCCGGCGACCGGCGACCTGGTCGCGATCGCCCCGCAGTCCGGTACAGAGGACGTCGAGCGAGCCATCGCTGCGGCGCGCGCCGCCTTCGACGACGGGGTCTGGCCGACGACCTCGGGCCGCGAGCGGGCGGCGATCCTGCTCGAGTTGGCGCGGCTGCTGCGCGAGGAGCTGGAGCCGATCGCACGGCTCGTCGCGACCGAGATGGGGAAACCCATCCGCTACGTCCGTGAGCGCGAGATAGAACCGGCCATCGACCGGATCCAGTTCTACGCTGGGGCTGCGCGGCTCGTCCATGGCGAAACCACATCGGCGGCCGCGCGCCATCTCTTGAACTTCACGCTCAAGGAACCGGTCGGGGTGTGCGGGCTGATCACGCCCTGGAACGACCCGGTGGACCTGCCCCTGCGCAAGATCGGGGCCGCGCTCGCGACCGGCTGCACGTTCGTCCTCAAGCCGGCCAGTGACGCCCCGGCGTCGTCGATGGCGATCTTCAAGCTGCTCGAGCGGATCCCGGCCCTGCCGGCCGGGGTCGCCAACGGGGTCGTCGGCGAAGGGCGCGTCATCGGCGAGCGGCTCGCGACGGATCCGCGCGTCGACAAGCTCAGCTTCACGGGCAGCAGCGAGGTCGGTCGCCGACTCATGGAGCTCGGCGCCCGCAACTTCAAGCGTCTCTCGCTCGAGGGCGGCGGCAAGGCCCCGGTCCTGGTCTTCCCCGACGCGAACCTCGACAAGGCGATGGACGCCGTCGCGGTCGGGATCTTCCTGTACGCCGGGCAGTCGTGCACCGCGGGTTCGCGGCTGCTCATCGAACGCTCGATCCACGATCGGTTCGTCGAGGGGCTCATCGAGCGCGCCAAAGCGCTGCGGGTGGGGTCGCCACTCGACGACGAGACCCAGCTCGGCCCGATGGTCTCAGCGGCGCAGCTCGATCGCGTCCTCGGCTATGTCGAGCGCGGTCGGGCGGAAGGGGCGCGGCTGGTGCTCGGCGGCGAGCGGCTCGGCGGGGACTGGGCGGGCGGCCAGTACATGGCCCCGACCCTCTTCGACGAGGTCGACCCGGCCATGTCGATCGCCCGCGAAGAGATCTTCGGGCCGGTCCTCTCGGTCATCCCGTTCGATCGCGAAGAGGAGGCGCTCGCCCTCGCCAACGACAGCGAGTTCGGGCTGGGCAGCGCGGTCTGGACGAGCGACCTGGACCGAGCCGTCCGCCTCGCGCGGCGGCTGCGGGTCGGGGACGTCTGGGTCAACACGCACTACGTCCGGCTGGCCGAGAGCCCGTTCGGCGGGGTCAAACAGAGCGGTGTCGGCCGGGAGCTCGGGATGGAAGGGCTCGACGCCTTCCTCGAAACGAAACGGGTCTGCATCGACAGCTCGCCGACCTTCCACATCCGCTGACGTGCCAGCACGGCGGTTGCCCGCGGCCTCGGGGAGCGAGGTGGAACGGGCGCGGGTGAGCTTCACGTTCGACGGTCGCCGGGTCGAGGGCGTCGACGGCGAGCCCGTCGCGATCAGCCTGCTGGCGGCGGGCCGGCGGACCCTGTCGCGCAGCTTCCGGTTCCACCGACCTCGCGGCCTGATGTGCAGCACCGGCCAGTGCGGTTGGTGCGAGTGCGAGGTCGACGGTCGTCCGAGCGTCCGAACGTGCCGGGTGCCGGTGCGCGAGGGGATGGTGGTCCGCGGCGAGCACGCATGGCCCTCGGTGGAGCGCGACTTGCTGCGGGTCCTGGACCTCGGCTCGCGGTTCGTGCCGCCGACCTTCTACCACCACCGATTCCTGCGGCCGCGGGTGTTGCGCAAGTGGTATCTCGACGTGATCCGCTGGTTCGGAGGCCGCGGCAGGCTGGGGGATGGCTCGTCGGTCGATCGAGGGTCGCGGCGGGTTCGGCAGGATGCGCCCGACGTGCTCGTCGTGGGGGGTGGGGCCGGCGGGTTGTCGGCCGCGATCGCCGCGGCGGAGGCGGGGGCGCGGGTCGTGGTGCTCGAGGCGGAGGCGGCTCCGGCTCCCGCGGGCAGCGCGGGCGATGGCGACCTGCTGGCCCTCGCACCGGCGGGGCTCGGCGTGGAGGTCCGCTTCAGCACGGTCGCCACGGGTTGGTACAGCGGGGTGGTCACGGCCGTGGACGGCGAGTCGATCTGGGAGATCCGGCCACGGGCCGTGGTCGCGGCGCTGGGCAGCTACGAGCTCGTTCCGGCGGTCCCGGGTTCCGACCGCCCTGGGGTCATCGGGGCGCGGTTGGCCGCTCGTTTGCTCGCGGAACATCGCGTGCTCCCGGGCGAACGCGCGGTCCTGGTGGGCGACGGGATGGAGTTGACGGCGGTGGGTGCCGCGTTCCGCGAAGCCGGCGCGGCGGTCATGGGCCCGATCCCGACGACCGCGCTTCAGGAGGTCGGTGGTCGTGGAGCGGTGGCCTGGGTCGTGTACCGCGGCGACCAGGGAGCGGCGCGGCGCGAGTCGGCCGACGTCGTCGTCTTCGGCGACCGGACGCCCAACCTCGATCTGGTGATCGCGGCAGGCGGCCGAGTGGGCTGGGTCGACGGACGGCTGGCCGCCCAGACGGATCCGGATGGCCGGACGAGCGCGTCAGGCCTGTTCGCGGTAGGCGATATGGCCTCGCCGGATCCCGAAGCGACCGCAGAAGCCGCGCGTCGAGCCGGCCGCGCCGCGGCCGCGTTTGCGGGTCAGGCGTTGGGAGCCCAGGAGCAGGCCGATCGAGGCCGGCCATCCGCGGTGGCCGCGACTCACGCGACCCGCGTGACCCGGACCGGGGATCCGCCACGCAGCCCGACCGACGGGCAACCGCCGAAACCCGGCTCACCGCACGCGGTCCTGTGTTTCTGCGAAGACGTGCGCGGCTGGGAGATCCAGGCGGAGCGCGCGGCCGGCTATGCGGACCCCGAGCTCGTCAAGCGACGGACGGGCGCCCTCACGGGACCGTGCCAGGGCAAGTACTGCCTCTCGGCGATCACCTGCGCGTTCAACGACGGGAACGTCGCGACCACGAGCACCGGCGACGTCCTGCTCCCTACCGGCCGGCCCCCGCTGCGACCGCTTCGCCTAGGCGATCTCGTCGTCGAGGACCCGACGTGACCCGCGGCGCCCTGGCCGCGTTCCTGGCCCCGACCGACATGCCGGCCACGGCGGAGGTCGTCATCGTCGGCGGCGGCATCGGCGGCCTGGCCATCGCCCGTGAGCTGCTCGCGCATGGCATGCGCGACCTCGTCATCGTCGAGCGCGGCTACCCGGGTTCGGGCGCGACCGGCCGGAACGTGGCCCGGATCCGCGCGATGCAGCTGACCGAGGCGTTGACCCACGTCGCCCGCGCCTGCCAGGACAAGTACGACCGGATGGGCGACGAGCTCGACTTCAACGTGCTGTTCTACCGGCTCGGCTACGCGTGGGTGCTGTACGAGACCGAGGAGCTCGAGCGGATGCGCGACATCGTCGCGATGCACCATCGGATCGGCGTCCGCAGCGCGCTCCTGTCGCCGGACGACACCCTCCGGCGGCTCCCCGTCCTCCGTGGCGGCGACCCGGTGGTGGGCGCCGTCCTGAACGACGACGCGATCGTCCACCACGACGCCGTGGTGTGGGCCCACCTGGAACACCTCGCCGGAAGCCCGGTCCGACTCCTCGCCGGGACCACGGTCCGTGCCATCGAGGTCGGCGACCACGGGGTCGAAGCCGTCGAGACCGATCGCGGCCGCATCGAGACTCGTGCCGTCGTGAACGCCGCCGGCGGCTGGTCGGGTGAGCTCAATGACCTGGCCCGCGTCGTCGCCCCGAACCGACCCCTCCGACGCGAGGTGCTCGTCACCGCCCCGCTTCGACGCTCGATCGATGCCGCGATCACCTTCTACCGGCCGACCGAGGGCTGGTTCAACCAGACCCTGCGCGGCGAGGTCGTCATGGGCGTCGTCGACCCCCATGAGCCCAACGGCGTCGACCAGAGCTCCACGGCCGCCTTCCTGCAACGGACCGCTTCGCTCGTCACGCGCAAGGCGCCCGCCCTGGCCGACGCGACCGTGATCCGCCAATGGGCGGGGATGTACGACGTCTCGCCGGACCATCTCCCGCTGGTCGGGCCCACACGCCAGCTCGACGGGTGGTGGCAGGCGAACGGCTGGAGCGGCCGGGGCATGCTCCTCGCCCCCTACCTCGCGGAGCTCCTCGCCACGCGGATGACGACCGGCGCGACCCCGGACCGGCTCGAGATGTTCGACCCGGACCGGTTCGACCCGGCCGCGACGGCGGCGGGCCACGAGCAGGACTACTACGCCCGCTACGGCGCGCGCTGAACGAACCTTCACCACGCCCGCACCCTGCCCGCAACCGATCTGGGGCATCCTTCGCGATGCCGGGCAGCCGTCCGGTGCCGTCCGCGCGGCCACGCGCGGTCGACCGTCACGCCCGCACGAGCCCGATGCCACCCATGGACACCGACCGGATCCCGACCGAACCGACCACCGACCACGAGCCGCCGTTCGCGACCTCCCTCGCGCCCGGCCCCTCCCAGGCTCCGACGTCAACGGCGGCCGCTCGCGGAAGCCGGGCGGTGCTCATCGGCGCGGTCGTCGCGCTCGCATTGGTCGCGACGTTCAGCGCCGGGATCGGGGTCGGTCGCCTGGTCTTCCTGCCCGCGGGCGGGCCGGGAACGATCTCGAACCCTGCGTCCGGTCCGGCGGCCTCCGCTCCGACCTCGTTCGGGCTGATCAAGGAGGCGTGGGACACCATCCACCAGCAGTACGTGGCCAGGGATGAGCTGGACGACCAGAAGATGATCTACGGCGCGATCGACGGTATGACGCAGGCCGTCGGCGATACCGGCCACACCGATTTCATGACGCCCGCGGAGCGCCAGCAACGCGATGACGCCCTGTCCGGGTCCTATGTCGGGATCGGCGTCCGGATCGACGAGACCCCCGAGGGCCTGCCGCGCATCGTCGCGGTCTTCAAGGGGAGCCCGGCCGAGACCGCCGGACTCAAGGCCGACGACGTGATCATCGCGGTTAACGGCCAGAAGACGGCCGGCGTCACCATCGACCAGGTCGCCGGATGGGTCCGCGGTGAAGCGGGCACCACGGTCGAGCTGACGATCCGGCCGGTCGGCCAGACGACCGAGCGCAAGGTATCGATCGTCCGCGCGGACGTGCCCATCGAGCCCGTCACCTGGACGCTCGTCCCGGGCTCGAAGACGGCGCTGATCCGCCTCGAGCAGTTTTCCACCGGTGCCGCCGACGACATGGTCAAGGCGCTCAAGGACGCTCGGGCGGCCGGCGCCGATCGGGTCGTCCTCGACCTTCGGGGCAACCCCGGCGGCTACGTCAACGAGGCGGTCGGCATCGCCAGCCAGTTCCTCTCGAGCGGCGTCGTCTACGTCGAGCGCAACGCCGCGGGCGACGAGACGAGCCACCCGGTGACGGCGGGCGGCGTCGCGACGGACCTGCCGCTGACCGTCCTCGTCGATGGCGATACGGCGAGCTCGTCGGAGATCGTGTCCGGGGCACTGCAGGACGCCGGCCGCGCGAAGGTCGTCGGCGAGACGACGTTCGGGACGGGCACGGTGCTCGGCGAGTTCGTCTTGTCGGACGGGTCGGCGCTGCGGATCGGCACGGTCGAGTGGCTGACCCCGAAGGGCCGCCGGATCTGGCACGAGGGCATCGCCCCGGACGTGCCGGTGAAGATGCCCGACGGGGTCGACGCACTGACGCCCGACGACGTCCGCCGGCTCAGCCCTGCCGAGGTGGCCAAGGTGAAGGACACGCAGCTGGCGAAGGCCATCGAGATCGTGGCGAGCGAGGCGGCTCCGAAGCCGTAACGGCGGGGGCCTCCCGCGCGCGCCTGGCGGTGCCGGTCAGGACGGGCGCGTCAGGCCGCGGGCCGCGCCCTCAGGCAGCGCCCGTCTCCGTGGAGGCCACCGCGACCGGCCCGCCCGCGACCGGGCGGCGGATCGCGAGTGCCGCAAACCCCGCGACGATCGCGATCCAGCCCGCGGCCACGAACGCGGCCGCGTAGTCACCGACGTTCTCGCGGACGATGCCCGCGACCCAGGCCGCGATGGCGGCCCCGAACATGTGGGCCGCGAATACCCAGCCATAGATGATGCCGACGTTGTGCCGTCCGAATCGATCGGCCACCAGGGCGACGGTCGGCGGGACGGTGGCGATGTAGTCGAGCCCGAACAGGATCGCGAACGCGCCGATCGACACCGTGTCGTGGATGAACGGCAGGAACAGCAGGCTCACGCCGCGGAACCCGTAGTAGATGAGCAGCAGCTTGCGCGGATCCCAGCGGTCGGTGAGCCAGCCGCTCGCGATCGTCCCAACGAAGTTGAAGAAGCCCATCACCGCCAGCGCCGTCGAGGCGGCCACAGCCGTGAACCCGTGATCGACCGCGTGCGGGATGAAGTGCTGGCCGACGAGGCCGTTGGACGTGGCGCCACAGACGAAGAACGTGCCGGCCAGGAACCAGAAATCGGAGGTGCGGACCGCGCCGCGCATGACGCCCGGATCGGACGGCCTGGTCGGCGCGATCGCGCCTTCGGTGACACCACGCGGCCGTGTCCCGACGTCCGCCGGATCGTTGCGGACCCACAGGAGCACGGGGACGATCAGCACGAGCGCCAGCCCACCGAGCACGATCGCTCCGACCCGCCAGCCGGCCGTCACTGCCAGGGCCGTCAGCACCGGGAAGAAGATCAGCTGCCCGGTGCTCGTGCTCGCACCGAGGATGCCGGTCACCAGCCCGCGATCGCGGACGAACCAGCGCGTCGCGACGGTCGGGCCGAGGACGCTGGCCACGAGACCCGTCCCGAGGCCCGACAGCAGCCCGAACAGCAGGACCAGCTGCCAGATCTCGCGGACCAGGCTAGTCGCCAGCAGGGCCCCGCCGGTCACCAGCAGGCTGAGCACCACGACCGAGCGGATCCCGATGCGCGCCATCAGCCAGCCGCTGAGCGGCCCCGACAGACCGAAGACGATGAGGCCCGCCGCCGCCGCGAACGAGACGGACGCCGTCGACCAGCCCGGTTCGGTCGTCATCGACAGGATGAACGCGCCCGGCGCTGAGCGGACGCCGGCGGTCACGAGCACGACCACGGCGGTCACCGCGACCACGATCCAGCCATAGAAGATGGGGCCGCGACGCATCACCGCGAGAGTCTAGGCTGGACGAACACCGACAGGCGACGCCTATATTGGTCGGCGCGCACGATGCCCCAAGGTCGCCCGGACCGGCGCGGCTCGTGGTGAGGAGGGTCAGCCATGCATGTCCAGGCAAAGGCCGCGCCGTCGGCCTCCCCGGCCGACCTGGCCGAGTTCCTGAAGGTCCTGGCCGCGAACCGGGATACCGACCGGGATGCCATCAATGTCGAGGGGGTGAGCGGCGCGTCGCTCGAACGCGGCGGCAAGCTCGTCTTCACCGTGACCCACGGCCGAGCGCGAGACGCCCACGATCGACTCACCGAGGCCGGCTATCGGGTCGAATGGTGCTGGGACCTGTACTCCGAGATGATCCCGCCGGACGACGGTTCGGGCGGCTTCGCCGTCCCCGACGACGACGATCCGAACCAGCCGGGGGTCCTGCTCGGCATCGTCCAGCGGGCGCGGGAAGCGCGGCTCGCCGGTAGCAAGGACATCGACACCGTCCTGATCGGCGCCTTCACGAACGATCCGGGTCGCTTCTTCGTCCAGGTGACCTTCGAGGGCGCCGAATGGCTGGAGGATCGCCCGGGCGAGGAGGACTAGAGCAGCTCTCCGTGCGCTGACGCGGTCGGCTCGCCCTCGCGCGGGCGCGGCTCCTCGCCGGGTCCGTAGTCGGTCGCGTCGCTTGCGCTCGTGGCCTTCACGTCGCCCGCCTCGAGCACGCGCAGCGGCGCGCCCGCCTGCCCCTCGATGGCGCCGACGCCGAACGGGACCCACTTGCTCGGATCCTGCAGACGGTGGGCCTCGGTATTACCACGCTGGTGGACCTGCTCGAAGCCCTTGGGCTCGATCCACATCCGCTCGCCTTCGAGCAGGCCGAGGACGCCCGACTGTCCGGGCTCCGGTCGCTCGTGCTGGCAGTACCGGCACGTCGACGAATCGTGCTTGCGGTAGGTCTCGGGCTCTTCGTAGGTCGTGATGTAGCCCTCGTAGTTGCGGAGCACGACCTTGTGGTCCGAGTACGAGATCAGGTAGTTCGGCATGACCGGGATCTTGCCGCCGCCCCCTGGCGCATCGATCACGTAGGTCGGGACCGCGTAGCCGGACGTGTGCCCGCGCAGGCCCTCCATGATCTCGAGCCCCTTGCCGACCGGCGTCCGGAAGTGCCCTGACCCTTCGACCAGGTCGCACTGGTACAGGTAGTACGGGCGGATCCGGTTCGCCACGAGCTTGTGGACGAGCGCGCGCTGGATGTGGACGCAGTCGTTGACGCCAGCGAGCAGCACGCTCTGGTTGCCGACCGGCAACCCGGCCTTGGTCAGCTTGTCGACCGCGCGCGAGACCTCGGGCGTGATCTCGTTGGGGTGGTTGAAGTGCAGGTTGATCCAGAGCGGGTGGTACTTCTCGAGGACCTCGCACAGCTCGTCGTCGATGCGCTGCGGCAGGAAGACCGGCACGCGACTGCCGATGCGGATGATCTCGATGTGCGGGATCTCGCGCAGGCCGCGCAGGATCTTCTCGAACAGCTTCGGTGCCAGGGTCAGGCCGTCGCCGCCGGAGATGAGGACGTCCCGGACCTGCGGGGTCCTTCGGAGATACTCGAGCTGGGCCTCGTGGTCGCGGCTGTTGAAGTTCTGGGTCGGGTCGCCGACGATGCGCGACCGCGTGCAGTATCGGCAGTACGACGCGCACTGGGTCGTGACGAGCATCAGGACCCGGTCCGGGTATCGATGGACCAGCCCTGGGACCGGCGAATGGCGGTCCTCGGCGAGCGAGTCCTCCATCATCGCGGTGAACGCGTCGTGCTCCGACGCGACGGGGATCACCTGGCGGCGGATCGGGTCGTCGGGGTCGTCGGGGTCGATGAGCGAGATGAAGTAGGGCGTGATGTCGACCCGGAACTTGTCCGGCGCTCCGAGACCGATCCGCTCCTCTTCCGTCAGGTTCAGGATCTGCCCGACTTCGTCGAGGTCGTTGACCCGGTGGGACAGTTGCCAGCGCCAGTCGTTCCACTGCTCGTCCGGCACGTCCTCGTAGATCGGCGCGCGCCGGCTGACGGCCGGCTTCCCGTCGGCCCCGAGCTGGCGCGCGGGGTCGGACAAGTTCACGAACGGCGTCTCCGCCGCCGTGCGAGCCGCAGCCTGGTGCGCGACCGCGGTCTTGATCTCCTGGGCGTCCAAGCGGGGCTGCCTCCGATGCATAGAAAGTATGCACGCTGCAAGTCGCCGGATGATAGCAGGACCGTCCGCCAGGTCCAGCGCCCGAAGGTCCCGTCAGAGCGAGACGCGCTGCTCGCGGACCGTGATGACCTCTCCGGTGATCGGATCGAGGAAGGCAGCGTGGAGGACCGGGTCCCCATCGTCGCGGTAGGACAGAAGCCCGACGGCCCATACGCCGAGATCGCGGTCGTACTGAACGAAGGCATCTGCGTTGTCGTGAAGCGGACGGGTGATCAGCCACGAAGTAAGTCGCTCGTCCCTGAGCGCGGCGTCGATCGCCTCTGCTGGCGACAGGACGTCCTCCGACCGGCCATCGAGGATCCACGAATCGATCGACACCTCGAGTGGCTTACCGCCATCCCCTCGCTTGCCGTCTCTCGACCAGCGCTCGAAGCGAGCCGTGATCGTCGCGGGTGCGGTCGGCGGTAAACCGAGGCTCCACGCGGCCGAGCCATCCCAGACGGCCTCCTGCGTCACCTTCCGACCGGGAGCGAGCTCATTCGGCATCCCGAGGTCCGCGCAGCCGCTGAAACGGCTGCTCCGGAAACCTCGATCGAACGCCATCGAGATCGGCTCCTCGACATAAGCCGCGTCGCGTAACCACTGCCGATACGGCACAAGTTGTGCAGACACCTCGTGGGTGCTGTCGCGCCATTTCGACGCCACGACGCCACGAACCGGCGCGTTCGTGTCGCAGCCGTCGTTCATCCACCGCAGTACGGTGGCACCCGTGTTCTGGATGGTCGTGAGCGCCGCAACCTGGTTGCCGGCATAGAGCGGATTCAGTCCGAGTCGCAAGGTGAGCCGAACGCCGTTCCGCTCGACCGAGGCCGACCGCGGCAGTGAATCCGCAGCCGGCACGTCCGACGGTCGGGGCGTGGGGCGGAAGGGAGGCACGGTGGGGACAGCGGGTAGCGTCGGGGTCGATGTCAGTTTCGGTGTCGGCAACGTTGTCGCCGTGGATGCAGCCGGGCGCGTTGGCACGGGAGGAACCGCCGGGGCACAGGCGCCGATCACGACGAGGGCCAACGTCGCCGCGAGTGCTCGGAGCGGGTTGCGGATCGTCATGGGGCCCACCTCCCTCGCGTCACAGGACGA
>Ga0070699_100005386_pt1 | contig 11223 bp, 9 predicted proteins | sample KBSK1503metaG_FD_65473 | JGI IMG/M metagenome (GOLD analysis project Ga0070699, IMG submission 65473) | Corn, switchgrass and miscanthus rhizosphere microbial communities from Kellogg Biological Station, Michigan, USA - KBS K1-50-3 metaG | ecosystem: Host-associated > Plants > Roots >...
GCCGACCTTGCCAAGGTGCGCACCGGGCGCGCGCATACCGGGTTGCTCGACCACATTCATGTCGATTACTACGGGACATCGATGCCGCTTTCGCAGGTGGCGAACGTGACGCTCGCCGATCCGCGGACGATCGGCGTCACTCCGTGGGAAAAGAAGATGATCCCGGTCGTCGAGAAGGCGATCCGCGATTCGGACCTCGGCCTGAATCCCGCGACGTCCGGCGAGATGATCCGCGTCCCGATGCCCCCGCTCACCGAGGAGCGCCGCAAGGAACTGACCAAGGTCGTGCACAAGGAGGCGGAAGCGGCGAAGATCGCCGTGCGCAACGTGCGGCGCGAAGCGAACGAGCATCTGAAGAAGCTGCTGAAGGACAAGGAATGCTCGGAAGACGAGGAACGGCGCGCACATGACGACCTGCAGAAGCTGACCGATCGCTTCATCGCCGAGGTCGACCGCCTGCTGCAGGCGAAAGAAGCCGACCTGATGGCGATCTGATGCGCCAGCGCCCCGCACGCGTTTCACCCGCTTCGGCAAACGAGTAGCGATGTTCGCCAGCTCAACGCGCATCATCCCGGAGCCGAGAATCGTCCCGCGGCATATCGCCATCATCATGGACGGCAACGGCCGCTGGGCGAACAAGCGGCTGCTTCCGCGCGTCGCCGGCCATCGCAAAGGCGTCGAATCGGTGCGCGCGTCCGTGCGCGCCGCGATCGAGCAGGGCGTCGAATTCCTGACGCTCTTCGCGTTCTCGAGCGAGAACTGGCGCCGGCCCGCCGACGAAGTGTCGATCCTGATGGACCTCTTCGCGCGCGCGCTCGACCAGGAGGTCGCGAAGCTGCATTCCAACGGCATCCGCTTCAAGGTCGTCGGCGACACGTCGCGCTTCGACCGGCGCATTCGCGATCTCGTCTCGGCCGGCGAAGCGCTCACGGCCGCCAACACGCGGCTCACGCTCACCGTCGCCGCCAATTACGGCGGCCGCTGGGACATCGGACAGGCGGCGCGGAGGTATTTCGCCGCGCATCCCGATACGCTCGCCAGCGCGCGCCCGTTCCTGCCCGAAGCGCTGGAGCCTTATCTCGCGATGGCCTATGCGCCCGAGCCGGACCTCTTCATCCGCACCGGCGGCGAAAAGCGGATTTCGAATTTCCTCCTCTGGCAACTCGCGTACACCGAACTGTATTTCACCGACACGCTGTGGCCCGATTTCGACGCTGCAGCCCTTTCCGCGGCGATCGACTCGTACGCGACGCGCGAGCGGCGCTTCGGCCGTACGAGCGCGCAAGTGCAGGCGGAAATCGAGGCGCAGGCGCAGGACGCGTGAGCGCCGCCGCGGCTGCGCAGCCTCCGGGGTCCGCATTGGCTTCCGCACTTGCCACGCGCGTCGTCACCGGCGCCGCGCTTGTCGTCGTCGTCCTTGCCGCGCTGTTCCTGCTGCGGCCGGCGGAGTGGGGCATCGTCGTATTGCTGGTCGTAGTGCTCGCCGCACGCGAATGGGCGAGGCTGATCGGACTCGCGGGCGCCGCGCGCATGCTCTTCGTCGGCGTCACGCTGGTCATCGGCGCGGCATTGTTGTGGAGCGCGGCGCGGCGCGGCTGGCACGATATCGCCATCGTCGTCTGCGGCATCGCAACGCTCTACTGGATCGTGATCGGAACGCCAGGCGTGCTCATGCGTCGGCAGCCCGCGTCGCCGGTCATGTGCGCGATCGCCGGCTGGATCGTCTTGCTCGGCGCGTTCGTGGCGATCGCTGCGCTGCAGTCGCGCTCGCCCTGGCTGGCGCTCGGTGCGATGGCGATCGTGTGGATCGCCGATATCGCCGCCTATTTCACCGGGCGCCGTTTCGGCCGGCACAAGCTCGCGCCGCAGATCAGTCCCGGCAAGACATGGGAAGGAGCGTATGGCGGCGTCGCCGCGGTCGTCGTCTATGCACTGGCGTTGCTGCTCGTTGCGCCGCGAGCCGGATTCGGCGCCCCGCTCGATTCCGGATCGGTTGCGCTGTGGATCGTTTTCAGTGCCGCGCTCGCCGCATTGTCGATCGTCGGCGATCTCCACGAGTCGCTGCTGAAGCGCCGCGCCGGCGTGAAGGACAGCGGTACGCTTTTGCCGGGACATGGCGGCATGCTCGATCGCATCGACGCGCTGCTTGCCGCGATGCCGCCTGTCGCGCTCGCGCTCGCGCTGCTTCAGGGCGCGTGATGCGCACGCTGACGCTGCTCGGCGCGACCGGATCGATCGGCGACTCTGCGCTCGATGTCGTCGCGCGGCATCCCGATCGGTTCACCGTCGCCGCACTCGCCGCGCATCGCAACGGCGCCAAGCTGCTGGCCCTCTGTCGGCGTTTCCGTCCGCGCGTTGCCGCACTGCACGACGCGGATGCGGCGAGCGTGCTCGCACGCGCGCTTGCCGCGGAATCGATACCGACGCGCGTCGTCGCCGGCGCGGCGGGCTTGGTCGAGGTTGCATCGTTGCCGGAGACCGACACCGTGCTCGCGGCCATCGTCGGCGCCGCCGGGCTTCCGGCGACGCTCGCTGCGGCGCGTGCCGGCAAGCGGATCCTGCTCGCAAACAAGGAAGCGCTCGTGATCGGCGGCCGCCTGTTCATGGAAGCGGTCGATGCGGGCGGCGCCACGCTGGTCCCGATCGACAGCGAGCACAACGCCGTGCATCAGTGCCTGCCGCCGCTTTATGCGCGACGTCCCGATGCCGCCGGCATTCGGCGCATCCTGCTGACGGCATCCGGGGGCCCGTTCCACCCGCATCCGAACGTCGATTTCGACGGCGTGACGCCCGAGCAGGCGTGCATGCATCCGAACTGGTCGATGGGCCGCAAGATTTCGGTCGATTCCGCGACGATGATGAACAAGGGCCTCGAAGTGATCGAGGCGCACTGGCTGTTCGGCATCGCGCCGTCGCGTATCGAGGTCGTCGTGCATCGGCAGAGCATCGTCCATTCGCTCGTCGAATACGTCGATGGCTCGGTGCTCGCGCAGCTCTCGCATCCGGACATGCGCACGCCGATCGCGCACGCGCTGGGGGCGCCCGACCGGTTGGAGAGCGGCACGGTTCCCCTCGACCTCGCGCGACTTGCCGCACTCACGTTCGAGGAACCCGACCGGGATCGTTTTCCGTGCATCGGGTTGGCCTACGATGCGCTCGCCGCGGACGCCGGCGCACCGGCCGCGCTTTCCGCCGCGAACGAAGTGGCGGTCGCCGCGTTTCTCGCGGGCCATGCGCGTTTCAGCGATATCCCGCGCGCATGCCGCGCGGCGCTCGAGCGGCGCACGCCGCGCGCGATCGCCACACTCGACGATGCGCTCGCCGTCGACAGCGAGGCGCGCGACATCGCCCGCACCGCGCTCGGCATCCGACCATGATCGATGCGCTTTACAAGATCGTCGCGTTCGCTGTCACGCTCGGCGTGCTCGTCGTCTTCCACGAACTCGGACATTACGTCGTCGCGCGCCTTGCCGGCGTCAAGGTCGTGCGCTTTTCGGTGGGCTTCGGCAGGATGATCTGGTCGCGCCGTTTCGGCCGTGACCGCACCGAATGGGCGCTATCCGCGATCCCGCTCGGCGGCTACGTGAAGATGGCCGACGAGCGCGAGGGCGCGGTGCCGCTCGCCGACCTGCCGCGCGCATTCAACCGCCAGTCGGTATGGCGGCGCATCGCGATTGTCGCGGCCGGTCCGATCGCCAACCTGCTGCTCGCCGTCGTGCTGTTCGGCGGAACCTACGTGGCGGGCATCCCGGGCCAGCGCGCGTTGCTCGCCGACCCGCCGCCGTCGAGTGCCGCGGCGGCTGCGGACGTGCGTGCGGGCGACCTCGTCGTCGCGGTCGACGGTGAGCCGGTCGGCAGCTGGCAGGAGTTGCGCTGGCGAGTCGTTCGCGCGCAAGGGCACGACACGCTGAATCTGACGCTCGCGCGCGACGAAGCGACGAGCGCCCCGGTCCAGCGCGAGCTTTCGCTTGCCGGCATGGATACGGCCGACTGGGAAGGCAATCCACTGGCGGCGCTCGGATTGCGCGCGGATCTGGGCGCGCCGCTGGTCGATCAGGTATTGCCGGGCAAGCCGGCCGAACGCGCGGGCCTCGCGAAGGGTGATCGCATCGTCGCGATCGACGGCAGGCCGATGAGCTCGCCCTCCGACGTTGCCGAACTCACCAACGCGCATCCCGGCGGCACGCTCGTGTATCGCGTGTTGCGCAATGGCGCGACACTCGACGTGCCGATCACCGTCGAGGCCGTCGACCAGAATGGACGCCGGGTGGGCCAGGCCGGCGTGCGGCTGCGCGTCGATCCGCAGGCAGCACAGCGTGCGGCCGTCGTCGTGCGATACGGTGTGGGCGAAGCGCTCGCGCAGGGCGCGCGCAAGACGTGGGAGCTGTCGGCGTTCACCGTGCGCATGCTGGGACGCATCGTCACCGGCGATGCATCGCTGAAGAACATCAGCGGCCCGTTGACGATGGCCGACATCGCGGGGCAATCGGCGCAGGCCGGCCCGCTGGTGTTCGTCAGCTATCTCGCGTTGATCAGCATCAGTCTCGGCGTGCTGAACCTGTTGCCGGTGCCGTTACTGGATGGCGGACATTTACTGTATTATCTCGCCGAACTTATCAAAGGCAGTCCCGTATCCGACCGGGCATTCGAGGTCGGTCAGCGCATCGGAATGGCGATGCTCGCCGTCCTGATGGCCTTGGCACTCTTCAATGACGTTTCCCGCCTGTTCTGATCGCACTCGTGTAAAGCGCGCGACCGCCGTCGGGGCACTCCTCCTCGCGTGCGCGCTGACCCGTGCCGCGTGGGCGGTCGAGCCATTCGTCGTGCGCGATATCCGCGTCGAAGGCGTGCAGCGCACGGAAGCGGGTACGATCTTCAGCTACCTGCCGATCAAGGTCGGCGATCGCGTCACCGACGAAAAAATCTCCGACGCCGTGAAGGCGCTCTACGCGACCGGATTCTTTCGCGACGTTCGGCTCGAAGCGCAGGGTGACGTGCTGGTCGTCGCCGTGCAGGAACGTCCGACGATCAGCTCGCTCACGTTCGTCGGCAACAAGGAATTCGACACCGACACGATCAAGAAGGCGCTGAAGGACGTGGGTATCGCCGAAGCGCGCATCTTCGATCGTTCCGCGCTCGAGCGCGCCGAGCAGGAATTGAAGCGGCAGTACATCACGCGCGGCAAGTATGCGGCGAGCATTCAGACGACGGTCACGCCGCAGGAGCGCAACCGGGTCGCGATCAATTTCACGATCGTCGAAGGCGAGTCGGCGAAGATCACGCGGATCAACATCGTCGGCGCGAAGGCGTTCACCGAGAAGGAGCTGCTCTCCGAGATGACGCTGACGACGCCGGGCTGGCTCACCTGGTACACGAAGAACGACCAGTACTCGAAGCAGAAGCTGTCCGCCGATCTCGAAGCGCTGCGAAGCTTCTACCAGAACCGCGGCTACCTCGAATTCAACGTCGACTCGACGCAGGTGTCGATCACGCCCGACAAGGAAGACATCTACATCACGCTCGACATCACCGAGGGTCCGCGGTTCACCGTCGGCGCCGTGCACATCGCCGGCGATCTCGTCGTGCCGGCGAGCGAGCTCGAGCACCTCGTCCGCATCAAATCGGGAGACGTGTTCTCGCGCGAGAAGCTGCAGGCGTCGGCGAAGGACATCAGCGACCGCCTGGGGGCCGAGGGGTACGCATTCGCCAACGTCAACGCCGTGCCCGACCTCGACCGCGACAAGGCGCAGGCGTCGTTCACGTTCTACGTCGATCCGGGCCGGCGGGCGTACGTGCGCAGGATCAACATCACCGGCGATTCGAAGACGAAGGACGAGGTGATCCGCCGCGAGTTCCGCCAGCTCGAGGATGCCTGGTATGACGGGCCGCGGATCGAGCGGTCGAAGGTGCGCGTGAAGCGCCTCGGCTACTTCGACGACGTGAATGTCGAGACGCCGCCGGTGCCGGGCAGCGCCGACCAGGTGGATCTCGAAGTCTCGGTTACCGAAAAATCGACCGGCAGCCTGCTCGCCGGCGTCGGGTATTCGAGCGACGAGGGGATCGTGCTCAGTGCATCGATCTCGCAGCAGAACATCTTCGGCACGGGCAACGCGTTGTCGCTCGGCGTGAACACGAGCCGCTTCAACCGGACGTACTCGGTCGTGTTCTCGGAACCGTATTACACGGTCGACGGCATCTCGCGAACGATCGAGGCATACGACAAGAGCCTCGATCCGACCGGTCTCGCGATATCGCAGTACGCATCCGACACGATCGGCACGGCACTCGGCTTCGGCGTGCCGATCACCGAAACCGATACGATCAACTTCGGCGGCCGCTTCGAGCACACGCGCATCACCCTGTTCGACAACAGTCCGCCGGTCTACCAGGATTTCGTCAACCAGTTCGGCGTCGCATCGAACGCGTACATCATGACGGCCGGGTGGTCCCGTGACACGCGTGACGACATCCTCTATCCTACGAAAGGCCGGTTGCAAAGCGTGCTGCTCGAAAGCGGCTTGCCTTTCGGCGATCTCGCCTATTACAAGCTGCAGTACATTCACTCGGTTTACTGGCCGGTGTACGGCAACCTCGTGCTGATGGCGCGCGCCGATCTCGGCTACGGCAACGGCCTGTCGGGCAAGCCGCTGCCGTTCTTCAAGGCGTTTTTCGCCGGAGGGTCGGACTCGGTGCGCGGTTACGACACGGCATCGCTCGGTCCGCAGGACCAGTTCGGCAACGCGCTCGGCGGCCGGCGCAAGATCGTCGGCAATCTCGAGGCGTTCTATCCGATACTGAAGGGCGAGAAGGGCGTGCGCGGCAGCGTGTTTCTCGATGCCGGGCAGATTTACGCGAACGGCCAGCAGTCGCAATTCGAGTCGTTCCGTTACTCGGCAGGAGTCGGTGTCGCGTGGAGCTCGCCGATCGGACCGCTCAAGTTCAGCTACGCCATTCCATTGAACGCCCGTGAAGGGGATCGCCAGCAGCGCTTCCAGTTCCAGGCGGGCGCCGCATTCTAGAAAACAGGTCACCGGTGTTCACGCGCAAAAGCCACTGCCCGCCACGCACTGCACCCGCACGCTTGTTGCAGGTATTCGTCACGGTCGCGCTCGTCGTCGTCGCCGGCGCGGCCGCGGCCGCCGAGTACAAGATCGGCTTCGTCAATACCGAGCGGCTGTTCCGCGAGGCGGCACCCGCGAAGCGCGCGCAGGCGAAGATCGAAAAGGAATTCGCGGCGCGCGACGCCGAGATCCAGAAGCTCGCCAAACAGGTGCGCGACCTGCAGGCTGTGCTCGACAAGGACGGCGCGACGATGGCCGATACCGACCGGCGCAACAAGGAACGCGATCTTGCGAACCAGTCGCGCGACCTGCAGCGGATGCAGCGCGAGTTCCGCGAGGATCTCAACTTGCGCCGCAACGAGGAGCTCGCCGGCATCCAGGAGCGTGCGAACAAGGTGATCCAGCAGATCGCCGGCGCCGAGAAGTTCGACCTGATCCTGCAGGACCCCGTCGTTTACGCCAGCCAGCGCATCGACATCACCGACAAGGTGATCAAGTCGCTGGCGGACAAGTAGCGGCAGCACCTGCCTCGCGTGCCCGGCCCGCCACGATAGCGCCCTTGCGCGAGCACGATGGTATGAGCGCCGCCGGGCCGTCCCAAGGTGCGAATCGCGCCCCCTCGGGGGGCAGCGCAGCGGCGACAGCCGCAAGCGTGGGGGGCACACCAATAAGTCTGGAAGAGCTCGCGCGGCGGGTCGGCGCGCGGATCGACGGCGATGGCGCGGTCATCGTCGAGCGCGTCGCCACGCTCGAGCATGCGGGACCGCGCGACATCGCGTTCCTCGCGAATCCCAGGTACCGCGCGCAACTCGCGACCACTGGCGCGGGCGCCGTCATCGTCGGTCCCGATTTCGCGAGCGTTACGGCGGCGGCGAAGCTCGTCTCGGACAACCCGTACGCGACGTACGCACGCGTCGCGACGATTCTGCACCCGGCGCGCGCGCCGGCTCGCGGAATCCATCCGAGCGCATGCATCGACGCTTCCGCGACGGTTGCAGCCACTGCGTCGATCGGGCCGTACGCGGTGATCGACGCGCAGGCGTCGATCGGCGAGCGCGCGGTTGTCGGCGCGCATTGCGCCATCGGCGACTCCGCGCGCGTGGGCGACGACGTCGTGCTCGATGCGCAGGTCACGATCTATCCGCGTTGCGTGATCGGCGCGCGCTCGCTCGTGCACAGCGGCGCCGTCATCGGCGCCGACGGCTTCGGCCTGGCCGACGACGCCGGTCGCTGGCGCAAGATTCCGCAGATCGGCCGCGTCCTGGTGGGCGTCGACGTCGAGATCGGCGCGAACACGACGATCGACCGCGGCGCGATCGACGACACGATCATCGAGGACGACGTCAAGCTCGACAACCAGATCCAGATTGCGCACAACTGCATTATCGGTGCGCATACGGCGATCGCGGGCTGCGTCGGCATCGCGGGGTCCACGCGAATCGGCGCGCATTGCCGCATCGGTGGTGCGGCAATGATCTCGGGCCACCTCGACATCGCCGCCGGCACCGTCATTTCGGCGGCGACGCAGGTTTACGATTCGATTCGCGAGGCCGGCGTCTACACCAGCGCCTTTCCCGCACTGGCGCACCGCGAATGGAAGCACGTCGCATCGCAAACGCGCCGGCTGCGCGTGCTGGCCGACCGCGTGAAAAGGCTGGAAGACGCGCTGGCGCAGGCGCGATCGAACGATGACGGCGACAAGGGGAGGATCGTATGAGCGAGCTCGATATCGGCATGATCGAGCGGCTGCTGCCGCATCGCTATCCGATGCTGCTCGTCGATCGCGTGCTCGATTGGGAAGCCGGCAAGTTCATTCGCGGCGTGAAAAACGTGACCGTGAACGAGCCCTTCTTCCAGGGTCACTTTCCCGGCTATCCGGTCATGCCGGGCGTACTCGTGATCGAGGCAATGGCGCAGGTCGCCGGTCTTCTGACGATGCTCTCGAACGTCGCGCGTCGCGACGGCAGCCAGATCGTGCTCTTCGCCGGTATCGATGCGGCACGCTTCAAGCGGCCGGTCGTTCCAGGCGATACGCTGACGCTCGAGGCGCATCTCGAGCGCGCGGTGCGCGGGATCGGCCGCTTCAGGACGAACGCGATGGTGGGCGGCGAGCTCGTGTGCGAGGCGCAACTCCTGGCGGCGATCCGCAGCGTGCCGCCGCTGCCGGAACTGCCGATCTGATGAAACATCCCCGCACGCTCGCTCCGCTCGCGGCCCCCCGGGGGGCAGGTCAGTCGGTCGGGGCGGCCCTTCCCCACTGACGTGCCAATGATCCACGCAACCGCGCTGGTCGAGCCCGGCGCGCGGATCGCCGACGACGTCGAGGTGGGCGCGTATTCGATCATCGGTCCCGGCGTCACGCTTGGCGGCGGCACGCGCATCGGCCCGCATGCGGTGGTCACCGGACGCACGTCGATCGGCGCACGCAACCGGATCTTCCAGTTTGCGTCGGTCGGTGACATTCCGCAGGATCGCAAGTACGGCGGCGAGCCGACATCGACCACGCTCGGCGACGACAACGTCATCCGCGAATTCGTCTCGATCCACGCCGGCACCGCGCAGGATCGCGGCACGACGACGATCGGCAACGGCAACCTGTTCCTCGCGTACACGCACGTCGCGCACGATTGTGTCGTCGGCGATTTCACGACGTTCTCGAACAACGCGCAGATTGCCGGGCACGTGACGATCGGCGACTTTGCCGTGCTCGGCGCGTATGCGGGCGTCCATCAGTTTTGCCGCATCGGCGCGCATGCGATGATCGCGGCCGGCGCAATCGTGCTGCAGGACGTGCCGCCGTACGTCACCGCGGCCGGTTATCCGGCGAAGCCCGCGGGAACGAACAACGAAGGCTTGCGCCGGCGCGGGTTCTCGACGGACGACATCGCCGCGGTGCGCCGCGCGTACAAGATGCTGTACCGGCGCGGTCTGTCGCTCGAGGATGCGCGCGCAGCGCTGGCCAGCGCCGCCGCCGAGGCGCCGCTGCTGGCGACGCTCGTGGCGTTCCTCTCGACAAGCGAACGCGGCATCGTCCGGTGAGCGCCGCCGGGCCGCCCCAAGGCGCGAACTGGCCCCCCCGGGGGGCAGCGCAGCGACGACAGTCGCAAGCGTGGGGGGGTCATGCAAGCTCGCCCGTCACGATCGGCATCGTCGCCGGCGAAGCGTCGGGTGATGCGCTCGGCGCCACGCTGATCGAGGCCGTGCGACTCCGATGTCCGGCGGTGTCGTTCGCCGGCATCGGCGGTCCGAAGATGCATGCAGCAGGGTGCGAGATCTGGGCGCCGCTCGAGCAGCTTGCGGTGCGCGGCTTCTCGGAAGTCATCGCGCATCTGCCGGCGCTCGTGGCGCTGCGGCGCGACATCGCGCGCCGTTTCGTCGCGGCCCGTGTGCCGGTTTTTGTCGGCGTCGACGCGCCCGACTTCAATCTGGGGCTCGAGCGACAGTTGAAGCGCAAACGAATCCGTACCGTGCATTTCGTGAGTCCGTCGGTCTGGGCATGGCGCCGCGAGCGGCTGCAGTCGATCGGGCGCGCCGTCGACCGGATGCTGGCGCTGTTCCCCTTCGAGCCGCCGCTCTACGAGGCGGCCGGCATCGCGGTCAGCTACGTTGGCCATCCGCTCGCGCTGCAGGCAGCGGGAGCCGGCGCGCGGCGGGCGGCGCGCGAAACGCTGAAGCAGAAGCCGGCCACGCCGCTGTTTGCGCTGCTGCCCGGCAGCCGTCTGTCCGAAATCGAGATGCACGGCGGCCTCGTGCTCGATGCCGCGGCGCGCATTCTCGAAGCGCGGCCGGATGCGCGCTTCATCGTCCCGCTCGTGTCGCGCACGACGCGCGACGCATTCCTCGAAGCGCGGCATCGCGGCGGACACGATGCGCTGCCGCTGACGGTCCTCTACGGTCACGCCGGCGACGCGCTGCGCGCCGCGGACGTGGGGCTCGTCGCATCCGGCACCGCGACGCTCGAGGCGGCACTCGCGCGCTGTCCGCACGTGATCTTCTATCGCGTCAGCGCGCTGACGGCGCGCATCGTTCGTCGCAAGCTGCTCGTGCCGTGGGTCGGACTGCCCAACGTGCTGGCCGGACGCTTCGTCGTGCCGGAACTCTTGCAGGACGACGCCACTCCGGGCAATCTTGCGCAGGCTGCATTGAATCTGTTCGACGATAC
>Ga0070699_100005388_pt1 | contig 11222 bp, 13 predicted proteins | sample KBSK1503metaG_FD_65473 | JGI IMG/M metagenome (GOLD analysis project Ga0070699, IMG submission 65473) | Corn, switchgrass and miscanthus rhizosphere microbial communities from Kellogg Biological Station, Michigan, USA - KBS K1-50-3 metaG | ecosystem: Host-associated > Plants > Roots >...
CTGGTCGACTACGTCCGCGCCTGAAGTACCCGCCGGGATGTCGCGCGCGGCGACGAGGACCGTCACCTTGCCTTCCCCGTTCTGCACGTGGCGCTTGTAGTTGACGACGTATACGCTCGTCAGGATGGCGGCGAGAGCGGCCAATGCGACGGCGATCCCGATGTTCTTGGCGCGATAATTCATAGTCCTTTCTCTTTTCCTTAGAAGGGCCTGAGGACTTGTGCTACTCGATGAGTTGAATCGACTTCACGCCGAAGGAACTTGAGGGCCCCGAGCCACCGCCGCCGCTGCCGGCAAGGATCCCTATGGCGATGAATTCGGTGAAATAGCCGTGGAGGGTGGCGTTGTTGCCGTGCACCTCGAAACTGGTGAGGTGGAACCCGATCCAACCGATGATCTCGTAGACGGCGTTCTGACCCGTCCCGTCGAGCTGTTTGAAGACAGGGAAGAGCAAGGTCGTCCCCATCCGAGCCTGCAGGGCATCCTGGATGTTGGAGGAGGAGAACTTCGCGCCCGGGTCCGAGCGATAGTCCCCGATCGGGAGGTACTTGTTGAAGCCATGGAGAATCCAGTTGGCCTCGTCGGATGAGCCCACCGTGCCACCGCTGCCGTCCAGGTTGAGCATGCCGTAGGCGCCCGGGGCTCCCATCGGGTCGTAGTCCATCGAGGTCGGATGGTCGGACCCGAAGTCGGGCTCGCTGTCGCCGTCGCAGTTGTGGATCAATGGGTGGTCGCAATAGACCACCATCGGAGCGACGTACTTCGCTTGTACCGGGGGCCCCACACGCGCCCTCGCGCGCGCAGATATGTCAGCGCTCCCAATGCCGAGAACGCTGCCGAAGACGCCCGCGTCCGTCTTCCTGGCCCGGACGCCGATGGTGTCGTTCGCCTGGAGGGTCGAGGTCACGGCGATGTCCGCTCCCGCAACGTCGCCGCCGTTCTTGTCGGCGTAGCTCAACGCCATCGCCTGGGCTCCGACAGAATCGGTCGGGAGCAGCTGCGCGCCCGCGAGGGCCGCGGCGTCGGCCGTTGCCTGAAGCCGGCGTTTCGTGTGGTACCAGTTGCCAACGTCGACGACCAGCGCCGCCATCCCCATGATCACGACGAGGGAAAGGGCCATCAGGACGAAGGCCTGACCGCTTTCGCTCTTGCGGACGCTCACTCGACTCGCTCCTTCATAGTCGTGTTGAGGGTCCCGCTCGCAACGACCCAGTCCAGCAGCTTGATGTCGTAGGGATAGGTGGCGGTGACGGTGACGTCCGACCCCGGCGCCCATGAGGAGTCGCACGTGAGGATGAACTTCACATGCGGCTGATCGAGATTCGCTCCGGCGCTGTATCCCGTCGCCTCGCAGGCGCCCTCGGGATCGGCGGCGTTACGGGAAACCGCGCCCTGACGCGATGCAGCACGGGCTGCATCCGTGAGCGCGACGTAATTGTTGAAGATGATGCCGAACTGGATGATGCCGAAGAGCACCACGAGCAGGATCGGCAGGACGAACGCGAACTCCGTCATCGTCTGCCCTCGCTCGTTCTTGATTGTGTCCTTCAGATGCATTTTCGGCTCCCACTTCGAAAGATTCGCGGAGCCCTCGCCGCCAGGAGAGGGCTCCGCTGATGCCTGGGCGGCTATGTGAATAGCCGCACCAAGCTGGCCACTGCACTCGCACCGTTCTCCGAGAAGCGGGTGAATGCGAGAAACGAGCTCCCGCTGACCACCGCGAGCGTGACCGTCTTGTCAGGCTCCGCCTGAGCGTGCTCACGCGAGAGAAACGTGAGGAACTCTCGGATTCGGTGCCTGCGGTGATGCTTCACGGTCAAACTCCTGTCCTCGGTTACGACTGCGAACTACAGCTTGGTGCGAACTGCATCGAATGCGGCGGAGATGGACGTGGAGAGCAAGCCGAGGGCCACGACAACTGCGACCGCGATCACTGCCAGGACGACGCCGTACTCAGCCATCGTCTGACCCTCCTCGACGGCGAAGCGTGCGCGGAGGTAATGGACCAGATCCTTGAACGACATGGATTCACCCCCCTTCGCCATTTCGGGCGCGCGCTGGCGCGCTATGCAAAACAGATTGGTGGTAGATGGTGAGTCGACTCGAAGTCGGTCAAAAAAGCGTGACAAGCTGGTGCGTCCTTTCTCTCTAGGCGCGCCGCTTCGCCTTCCGGTCAATCTCGGGAAATTCATCGCCTCGAGACCGGCAAGCGCGTATCCCTCACCCGGGTGATCCACCGCGACGTTCCCTTAAGTGAGGGAGTTGGCTGGGCCCGGCGGGGATCGATAGTCAAAAAACCGTAAGCGGCTGCGGAACACGCAGATTCCGCGCCCCAGTGGCGGCCAGGGCGCTTTACCAAAGGAGCAATGGCAATGCCACGACGTTTCATCCGTAGAGACAACTGGGAGTTCGGCGGCCAGCCGACTCCTGCAGAGGGCACGTCCGGCGAGCCCAAGTCGAGGAAGCGTCGGCTCGCCACAACGCTCGTTTTCACCACGCTCTTCTTCGCGGGCGCGTCACTCGCCGCAGTGGCTGGCAACCAGTTCGGCCCCCTCACCGGGGAAGACAGCCAGCAGCTCGCCGGCGACACGACCACGACCGACACCGGGACTCCTCCCGTCGCCACCGATGACACCTCGGCGGTAGCCGCACCCGTCGACGCCGGCGCCGGCCCGGCCGATGCGAGCACCGACGCGACAGTCGCAGCCGACGCAACGGCGACCCCGACCGACGCAGCCTCCGAAGCGACACCAGTCGACGACACCACACCTCCGGCGAGCCTCAGGGGGCCGTCGACGTCTGGCACCGCGGCAATACCCGCAGCCACCGGAGCGAAGCAGTCCGCGAGGCAGACCGCGAAGGCTGCCCGCGGCTGGAAGGCGACGAAGCTCCGAACGATCCTCCTGCCGAAGCTGAAGCCGGCACCTCCTCCCGAGATCGAGGGACCGCCGAGCGCGGCGACGATCTGGCTCAACTCGCAGCTCCCCGATCCGACCCCGCCTGCTCTTCGGCTCTCGCCGAAGTTCGCCTCGAACCTGAAGGCGACTGCAAAGGCCTCCGGCCTCAACTGGGCGACGATGCTGGGCATCCTCCGCGCGCGCGGCGCAATCGGCCACAATCCGGCCAACCGCCCGACGCTCCGGAAGCTCGCCGGGCGGCTCGCGTCCTACGGGCCCGCCAAAGGCGACTGGGCACGGATCGTCTCGTACTCCGGCGACACCAGCTTCGCGGACAGGGCTGCTGCACTGGCCCGGTACGATCGCGCCGTCGGCCTGAAGGGCCTGGTCAAGGGCCTCGAGGCGGCGAAGAAGTCGATCGCCACGCGGCTCCTGTCGGATCCGAACGTCTCGATCTACGAGGGCGGTCGGAACGACATCGTCCAGAACAAGGTCGACGTCCGTGTCCTGACCGTGATCGCGTACCTGCGCGAGTCCTTCGGTCAGGTCACTGTGTCATCACTGGTCTCCGGCCACCGCCTGTATGCGCGGCCCGGCGTGATCTCGGCACACATCTCCGGCCACGCCCTGGATGTCTCAGGGCTCGGCGACACCCCGATCCAGGGCCATCAGGAGCCCGGCGGGATCACCGAGCGCGCCGTTCGTGACATCCTCTTCCTTCCGACGGAAGTCATGCCCCGGCAGGTCATCTCACTGCTCGGGCTGGGCGGAGCGTCGTTCCCGATGGCCGATCACTACAACCACATCCATATCGGGTTCTAGTGGCCGAAGTCGCGATTCGTCGCGAAGACGGAAGCATCGTGTGTGAGCGCTGTGTCCTGGGGGATACGGCGCTCACGCGCATGAAGGGCCTGCTGGGACGTCGCGAGCTACCGAGCGGAGAGGGAATCCTGTTGAGGCCGGCGTCGTCGGTGCACATGGCGTTCATGCGCTTTCCGATCGACGCTGTGTTCCTCGACCGCGACCTGCGCGTGGTCAAGATCGCGGCCGATCTCCGGCCCTGGCGTCTCGCAGGAAGCCGCGGCGCGAAGGCCGTACTGGAGATTCCGGCCGGCGAGGCCGACCGGCGCGGGCTTACGGTTGGTGACCGTCTGGCCGTCGGCTAGAGGCTTTCGCCGACGTCGCCTGCGAGAGCAGCCATTCGGTCCGCAGCTCACGGGCCCGGTTCTCGAGATCCGCCAGCAAGCCCCTCACTTCGTCGAGCTGCGGCCGCAGCTTCTCGACTCGGCGCAATTCGGAAGCGATTTGAGCCAGGGAGCTGGCAGGGTTCGCATTCAGTCGCAGCAGCCGCCGCTCGCTCGCCTCGAGCTGTCCGCTGACCGCGCGCTGCCAACCTTCGGCCTGTTCCTTGAGCGTGCGCAACTCGGTCTCCGTCGCGGGCCGGCGGTCCAGCACCTCGCGGAGTCGTTTGATCAGGGCGAAGTCGAGTTGGTCGGCCATGGACGGCTCCCGACAGCCTTTCAAATGCGGACGGGAAGCGCCGGGGATCAGGTGGGTGGCGCGGTTCGCGGCCTCATGGGCCGTGCGGTCGTCGTCACGCGCAACGACGGTTCCCCGAACCTTCGACCGACCCCAGGGGTAGGTCTGTATTCCTCAAACCCGAGAGAACGGCGAGGCGCGGAGCGAGCTGGGCGCAGCGTGAGAACAGCGACGCCCATCACGACGAGCGAAACCCACACCACCGGCCAGACCGACGACAGATTGTCCGTGTAAACCCAGAACGCGAGAATGGGTAGCAGCCAGACGGCGTTCAGGCGGCGCGCGGCAAGGCCGATCGGAACGATCAGCAAGACGTAGTAGTGGATCCACACGAGCGGTGAGAGAGCGAGCGCGGCGAGAACCGCCGCAGAGAACGCGCGACGATCTCCCTCATACCGCCGAGCGAGCGCAAAGATTGCAGCGACGCACGCGAGCTGTAACGCGAGCGCTGCCGGGCCAAACCCCAGCATGCCCGCCAGGGCTTTGATCGAGAAGCTCGTGGGCAGCTCGTTGCGCACGAGGAGGCGAAGCACGCGCGGGTATTCAGCGAAATCGCGGAAGCCGAGCACCGCCCAGGGGATCAGGATTGCCGCAGCTGTCACACCTATCGTTTCGAGAGCACGGCGATATCGCCGCGTCGCGAGCAACCAGAAGACGATAGGCCAGAGGAAGAGTTTCGACGCGATCGCCAGGCCGAGCGCGGCCGCACCGATGAACCGCCGATCGCGGTAACGCCAAGCGACGGCCAAGGCGACTGCCAGGAAAGGAGCGATTGTCCCGAGGCCGACGGCTTGCAAGACGGGCATCCAGAACGGCAGAACCGCGTAGCAACGCCAATCGGTCACTCCGACGATCCGCACCGCCGCGAAGATCGCCGCAACGGACGCGACTGCGTAGAGAACGCCGGCAATGCCGTAGGGGATCAGCGACAGCGGCGCAAAGACGAACGCGACAACCGGCGGATAGACGTAGTAGTTCCGCGTGTTCGCGTCCAGTGCCCTCTCGCTTGGATACAGGGGTTCGCGCGTGAGGAGCCGATGCCCCGCCTCCCAGAAGACGCGGAAATCGAACAGGTGGTAGGTCTTGAACGCCAGGGCCGTGAGAGCGACCGCCAGCACACCTGCCGAAATCGTCCCGAGACGACGCCGTACTGCCGCCGAAGTGAGGGGTCGACCACGGTGCAAACGGAGCCGAGGACTTCCTCCCGGCGTGGGCAGGGACGACCGCTGCCCCTCGGGAAGCTGCAATGACTCCATCCCCGGCGATATCGGCCTCGTGAGATCCGTTCTTGAACACCAGCGGGCCTCCCCATCCGGGGGAGGATCGCTTCAGGCGCGGTGCCGATAGCCGAAGTATCGAAGCCCCGGTCGTCGCCGCCCTTCCAATCGATCGCCGCTCGCGCGCTCTGTCCGCCCTGGAGGCGAACGGGCTCGTCGTGGCCGCGGTCGCCATCGTCGCGCTGCTCACGGTCGTGCTCGTGCGCGCGGAGCTGATCGGAGACACCTGGCTGCTGCTCGTGGGCGGACGCGAGGTCGCACAGCACGGGCTCCCGCATCACGACACGTTGTTTCTCTGGACGCACGGGCGATCGTGGATCGACCAACAGTGGCTCGCGCAGCTCCTCTACTACAAGGCTTACGTTCTCGGGGGAGTTCGGCTCGTCCTCATCGCCAACACGTTCTTCGTCGTCGGCGCAGCAGCGATCGCGTTTGCGTTCGCGCGGGCACGCGGCGCATCGCCGCGTGCGATTTTCCTGATTGCCGTGCTGCTCCCGCTGATGTCACCCTGGGCGCTGCAGGTGCGCGCACAGGCTCCGGCCGAGCTGCTCTTCGCCGCGACGTTCGCCCTGCTCACTCTCCGAAGCGCCCTCACCTGGACGCGAGTCGGGCTCGTCATCGCCTTGCTCGTGATCTGGGCAAACGTCCACGGCACGGTCGTAATGGGTGCAGGCCTCGCAATGCTGTGCGGGCTCTTCGCCGCAACGGCGACAGGAGGAAGTCACCGTCGGCCGGCACTCGCGCTCCTCTTCCTGAGCCCGTTATGCATCTTTGCCTCACCGTATGGAGTCGCGCTCGTCGGCTACTACCGGGATCTCCTCATGAATCCGCTGATGCCGAAGTTCGTCGCGGAATGGAAGGTCAGCACGCCGGGAGTGCTGACAGCAGTGTTCTATGCGGTTCTGCTGGCTGCGGTGGTCCTGCTCGCCAAGTACGGCAGGAAGGTCGCCCTCTACGACAAGGTCGCGCTGGCGCTCCTCGCGGTCAGCGCCATCATGGCCCTCCGCAGCATCATCTGGTTCGGGCTTGCCGCGGTGATCGTGCTGACGCCGCTCGTCGACGACGTGCTCGGATCCACCCGGTCGCTCACCGGCAGGATGACCGCTCGGGCCGGGATCGCGGTAGGAGCAGCGGCACTCGTTGTCGCTACCGTCGTGTTCTCATCCTCGAACGCCTCCCTCGAGCAGTACTGGCCGCGCTCTGTGGCCGACCGGGTAGCGCTCCTTTCCTCGCAGCCCGGCAACGCGCTGGTGTTCGCCGACGAGACGTACGCCGACTGGCTGCTGTGGGTCAGACCCGAGCTGAGGAACAGGATCGCCTACGACGCCCGCTTCGAGCTTCTGCGCGCCGGTGAATTCACGAAGCTGTCTGACTACGGCAAGAAGCGCGGCGATAAGTGGCGCGCCGCCGCCACCGGCTTCAACGTCTTCGTCTACGAGACGGGGGTGGGCCATTGTCCCGGGAAGTGCGTCACCGTGTATCGCGATCGCCACGTCACGGTCGCCACGCGTGCCCAGTCCTAAGTCGCAGGCTCGAGCTCGTCGAGGCTCGGCGCCATCCGGATCGACGGGCTGAGCGTTCCCCACACCGCCAGCACGAGACCGGCCGCGGCGAAGACGGCAATCGTCGCACGTGCCGACGATGCGCCGAGCAGAGCGCCGGCGACGAGCGGGCCGAGCGGCACGATCAGCACCGAGATCGTGCTGCGCACCGACTCGGCGCGCCCGAGCAGCCGGTCGGGCGTCATCGCGATTCGGTAGCCATGGACCACTGAATCGGTCGAGGGAATCGCTAGCGCACTCGGCAGGAGAGAGGCGGTCAACACGTAGACGTTCGGCCAGATGAGAAAGAGCGCACAGCCGACCCACGTCCAGAGCTCGAGCAGCAGAACCGCCCGCACCGGTAGCAGCCGACGCACGAGCGGCGACAGAAACGATCCGAGCAACATGCAGCCTCCGAAGACTGCGACAAGCGCTCCGACCTCGCCGGCCGAGAGCCCCTGTTGCTTGCCGATGACGACCACGGCGAAGAGCAGGCCGGGCGCGATGAAGTTCGCGAGCCCGAAGAGCAAGGCACACGTGCGCAGGAACGGCTGACTCCAGACGAAGTGGAAGCCCTCGGCGAGCCGCGCGCGCAGGGACTCGACGTGAGGCTCGCGTTCCTGCTGGAACGGTGTCCGCATCGCGAGCAGCGACAGAGTGGAGAACGCGTACGAGAGCGTGTCGACGACGAACGGAAGCGCGCGGGAGAGTCCAAAGAGCACACCGCCGAGGGGCGGCCCGGCGAGAAGAACCGCTGCCTGCCGGCCTGTCTCGGTGGCGGTCGCTGCCGGGAGTTGCTGTGCCGGCACGACGGCACGCAACGCGCCGGGTCGAGCGCCAAGGAATACGGTGGAGGCGGACCCCTGGACGAACGCGATGACCACGACCTCCCAGAAAGTGGCTCGGTCCAGCAAGATCGTCGTGGCGAGGGTCCCCATTGCGAGCGCGCGCACGACGTCGGCCGCGATCATCAGCCGCCTGCGGTTCCAGCGGTCCGCCGCCAGACCGGCCGGTAGCGCGAAGAGGGCCAACGGAAGATTCCGCGCAAAGGCGACGATGCCCGCTTTCGCCGGCGAGTGCGTGATCGCGAGCACGAGCAGCGGATACGCGATCGACGTCGTCTGCGTGCCGACGTTCGACAGCATCTGCCCGGTCTGCAGCAGCATGAAGTCGCGGTTTCGCCGCAGAGGAACCGCGGTCACGCGGCGACGCTAGCTGACCTCGCAACGGTCGGTCGTCGTTGAAGCGCCTGCTACGAAAGAGGGCGGCGGCAAATTCGGGCCGCTGAAACGATCATACTGTTGGCTGTGGCTCGGGATTGGTGGTGGCCCTGGTGGATCAGTTCGCTGTTCGACGTTGGCGTCGTCGTTCTCGCGGTGATCGTTTTTATGCGGGCAAACCGTCGACTCGTCCGTCAGGTTGCGGTAGTCGTCGGAATCGGCGCGATCGTCGCAGCCGGACTTGCTCCGGTCGTCATGAAGGGCAAGGCGTCAGACTCGCCGATGCGCATGCAGACCGGGAACATGATGACAACCCCCTAGCCGGGTCGAAGCCGGAACGCCTCGACGGCAGCTCCCTTGCCCTTCAAGGAGAGCAGTTCTTTCTCGGCCACTGGGCAGTCGTCCACCACGTCGGCGTGGGTGGCCGCGTCTACCACGATCTCGCCCGCCTTCGCGGCGGACGTCAATCTCGCAGCGGTGTTCGTCACGTCACCGATCGCAGTGAAGTCCTTGAAACCCCCTCCGCCGACGTTCCCGACGAATTCTTCGCCGCTCGCGATTCCGATTCCCACGTCGATCCAATTCGATGCCGACTCGCCGTAGCCGACCCCGTCCAGCAGTGACATGCCGGCCTGGACGGCTTTCGCTCGATACGTGCGACCGGCAAGACCCGGGACGAAGAGCACCATGACCTCATCTCCGGCTATCTGGCCGAGAAGTCCTTCGAGCGGTAGAAACGCTTTCGACGCCGTCTCGTAGAAGCGGTTGACAAGGGCCGTTGCCTCGATCGTGCCGAGCCGCTCGGTCAGAGACGTGTAGCCGCGCACGTCGGCAAAGAGGACCGAGAGGGGGACGACCGCGCCGCCCTCGGGCGCGGATTCGACGCAGCGAGCACAGAGCTGCGGGTTCTTTCGTGACTGCCCGTAACCGCAGACCCGGAACGCGGCGGCGGAGATTCCTGTGAACGGCGCATTGCAGAGCTTGCAACGCCTGGAGCCGGGCGCGATCGCGAATGCGCGCCGCCCGGCGCGTTGGGCGAACCGAAGCGGGGACTCACCGCGCAGAATCGCAGCCCAACGGTCGCTCATCGGCGGAAAGGCTTGTCCTCCGGCGTTCTCGCTCACGCCCACGCGTCAGCACGCTAGCTGGGCCCGCTTTACCCGTCGAGCACGCGAGCGCCGGCGTTGCTAACTCCCTTCCGCTGTCGGCCTTCGCCGTCGGTGCGCTGAAGGAGCCGCGGGATCGCTGCCAGGATCCCGAAGACATTGAGGCCGAAGACTGGAACCGAGAGCAACACCGCGACGGCGAGCAAGTACGCGCGATTCGTCCTCGCAGCGTGGACCGTCAAGGCAATGCTGATCGGAATGCCGACCGCGAGGTGCACGAGCGCGGGAAAGTGGAGGGTCGGATGCATGACCTTGCGGGCTGGATTCATGAACTCCTCGGGATGGAGAAGCAACCGCACCCACTCCGTCCATAGATGGGGTGCGACGGCGAACGAGACGCCCGCGACCGCCAGTGCCGTGAGCACGGCGATCGTGAGCGCGCGCCACTCTCGCCGGACCGCGAACCAGAGCACGCCGACGCCGGGGGTGAGCTTGAGCAGAATTGGAAAAGCCCAGGCCGCCGGAAATCGAAAGCCCGCCACCAGCACCAGGGCGAAGAACGGCCACACGTTCCCTGTGACGATCTCGAGAACGCACATGCCGAAGAGCGGCACTGCCCAGGTCCGTCCCAGGGGGGCGAGCAGCCACGCATAGGCAGCTGCCCCCGCGAGCATCCAGCCGACACAGAACACGGGCCACGGCAGCAGCGTCAGCGGCCAGATTCCCTGGGCGAACGCCGGCGAGTAGAGATACGCGTCGCGCTGCTCGGGCGCAGCCGAGTAGAGACCGTTCCGCCACGCGCTCCAGTACGCGTGCGAATCGAGGCCGAAGCCGTTGGTCAGCACCGACGCGAACGCGAAGAGCCCGAAGAGACCTGCGCCGAACCACAGGCCGTGCCGAAGCCCGCGCAGACGCAGCGGCGTCCAGCGGATCCCGGCAACAACGACGAGCGGGCGGTCCGGCCCCGCGATCGGGTGCTCGAGGGTGCTCATCTCACCGCCATCGCCCACCCCACCCGCAACTCCCATCCCTCGATCGAGGGAGGCAGTCGCGCCCTGGGTGCGCCGATCCTTCGAGTGTTCCGTACGCGGCGCGGATGTGAGGTACGAGTTTCAACCGCTCCCGGTCCTACTCGGGCCCTTAGGAAACGGAACCCATCATCGAGGCAACAGATCTTCAGCACCGACGGCCGGATGCGAGCGTTGCAAACATCACGGCCGATGCATTCGATCTTCGACGAGTCTTCAGGTTCGAGCTGCGAGGATCGGCGAGCTGGTTCCAGCTCCTGAGATTCTCCGTCGTCGGTTCGACTGGCTATGCGGTCAACCTCGCCATCTACACCCTGATGCTGGCTGCGGGTGCGGGCTTCCTCGCAGCGGCCAGCTGCTCGTTCGTCGCTGCTGTGGCCAACAACTACTCGCTCAACCGCGCGTGGACCTTCCGGGCGGCGCGCCAACGCCGCGCCGTGACACAGGGTGCGCGCTATCTAACGGTCTCGCTCGTCGCCCTGCTGGTGAATCTCGGGTTTCTGACACTTTTCATCTGGGCGGGGATGGGAGAGCTCGTGGCTCAGGGAGGAGCGGTCCTCCTTGTCACGCCGCTGAGCTTCCTCGGAAACAAGATCTGGTCGTTCGCCAGTTGA
>Ga0070699_100005389_pt1 | contig 11221 bp, 8 predicted proteins | sample KBSK1503metaG_FD_65473 | JGI IMG/M metagenome (GOLD analysis project Ga0070699, IMG submission 65473) | Corn, switchgrass and miscanthus rhizosphere microbial communities from Kellogg Biological Station, Michigan, USA - KBS K1-50-3 metaG | ecosystem: Host-associated > Plants > Roots >...
TTGCCAACGCGATCAGCGCGGCAACGAACGATCCACGATTTGATCCGGTACGGAGCGAAGAGTTATCAAGTCTGCGCTATTCGGTTGATGTGCTTTTCCCGCCAGAGAAGACTGTCATGGCGGACTTGGATCCGGCGGTGTTTGGCGTAATCGTCGAGGATGAGAGCGGTGCGCGGCGAGGCTTGTTATTGCCGGACATACCCGGCATCACGGACGCGCAGCAACAAGTAGAAATCGCCGCGCGCAAAGCGGGGATTGCGAGCGGCGAACCAGTCAGACTCTGGCGTTTTAAGGTTGAAAGGTTTCGTGAAAAGAAAAATCCTGATTAGTCCTGTCTAATCGTGTAAATCCTGTCCTGGAATATAGACAGGATTTACACGATATACATGATTATCAAGATTAGACGTCCAGGTTTCGAACGTCCAGGGCGTTGTCCTCGATGAACTTGCGCCGGGGTTCGACGGCGTCGCCCATCAGCACTGTGAAGATCTGATCGGTTTCGACCATGTCGTCGATCCTGACTTCCAGCAGAGTACGCTTCTCGGGATTCATCGTCGTCTCCCAGAGTTGCTCCGGGTTCATCTCGCCGAGACCTTTGTAACGCTGGATGGTCAGGTCTTTTTTCGCCGCTGCCAGCACCTTTTCGAGCAGCGCCTCACGCGTTGGCACTTCCTCGCTGGTTCCGTTCTCTCCGGAGATGAAAGGCGCCGCGAGATCGTCTTCGAGCGCCTTGAACAGCTCGACGGCCTGTTGAAACTCGACATAACTCGCGAAATTCCAGTCGATGACCAGATTCACGCCGGACGCCGCCACGGTTTCGATTTCCCAGAGGCCGTGCTCCTCGTCCGATGTCAGTTCCGTCTTGTAACCCGCTTTGTGCAAAGCCCCTTCGATCCGCGCCATCAGATCGGCGTCCTGGAAGACGTTGCGAAGCGTCTGCCCTTCTTTACGAAGCACGCCTTTGCGTCCACCCAATGATTCGAGCAGAATATTCAGCAACTGCGGGTCACCACCGAGTCGTCGCGTTGCTCGCTCGAAGTAATGTTTAAAATCAACCATCTTCTCAAGCGATCTTGCCAGTTCCTTCCCTTCGATCGGCTGGCCGGCGCCCGCCGAGGTGACGCTCATGTCACCCGTCGCCTGTCGCATCAGGTAGCGAATCATTGAGCCTTCGTCTTTGATGTACTCTTCCTTCTTACCGCGTTTTACCTTAAACAACGGGGGCTGCGCGATGTAGACGTGTCCGCGCTCGACCAGGGCCAGCATCTGGCGGTAGAAGAACGTGAGCAGCAGAGTACGAATGTGCGAGCCATCAACGTCAGCGTCAGTCATCAGGATGATCTTGTGATAACGCAGCTTGCTGATATCGAAGTCTTCCTTGCCGATGCCGGTGCCGAGCGCGGTGATTAACGACTTGATTTCGCTGTGACCAAGCATCTTGTCAAAACGCGCCTTCTCGACGTTCAAAATCTTGCCCTTGAGCGGCAGAATCGCCTGGTTCCTTCGATCGCGGCCTTGCTTGGCTGAACCACCGGCCGAATCACCCTCGACGATGTAGATTTCAGAGAGTGCCGGATCGCGCTCCTGACAGTCAGCCAGTTTGCCCGGCAACATGCTTGAGCCCATGGCACCCTTGCGGACGATTTCACGGGCCTTGCGCGCTGCTTCGCGAGCGCGTGCGGCATCCAGTGCCTTCCCGACAATCTTTCGCGCTACAGGCGGGTTCTGCTCGAAAAACTCCGTCAGCCGATCATTCAGAAAGGATTCGACGGCGCCCTTAACGTCGGAATTTAGTTTTCCTTTCGTCTGACCTTCAAACTGCGGCTGCGGCAGCTTCACGGATATGACGGCCACTAAACCTTCGCGCACGTCGTCGCCGGTGAGCGAGCTTTTGAAGTTCTTCGCCAGTCCCGACGATTGCGCGTACGCGTTGATAGTTCTCGTGAATGCCGATCGAAAACCGGAAAGGTGCGTGCCGCCGTCCACCGTGTTGATGTTGTTGGCAAACGAGTAGACTTTTTCGTCGTAGCCGTCGTTGTATTGAATGGCCACTTCGATCGCGAGGCTATCGCTTTCCCTTTCGAAATAGATCGGCTTGTCGTGCAAGGTCGACTTGTTCTTGTTCAGGTGTTTGACAAACTCCGCGATGCCGCCTTTGTAGTAGAACTCATGCGAACGCTCCGGCTCCTCACGTTCATCTTTGATCGTGATCCGGATACCTTTATTAAGGAAAGCCTTCTCGCGCAGTCGCTCTGACAGCTTGTCAAAACTAAACGCCGTCTCGGTGAAGATCTGTCCATCAGGCTTGAAGGTGATCTTCGTGCCGCGCTTGCGCGTCTTGCCCGTCTGCTTCAACGGAGCTACCGGAATACCACGCGCATACTCCTGTTCGAACGTTTTGCCATCGCGCCAGATCTCGAGGTGCAGAATTTCCGAAAGGAAGTTGACGCACGAAACACCAACGCCGTGCAGACCACCCGAGACCTTGTAAGCGTTTGAATCAAACTTGCCGCCGGCGTGAAGTTTAGTCATCACCACTTCGGCAGCCGATCGCTTCTCTTTCTTTATTTCGTCAACCGGGATACCGCGCCCGTTATCAATCACCGTAATCGAATTATCGAGATGGATCGCTACGTCAACCGTGTCGCAATAACCTGCTAGCGCTTCATCGATAGAATTGTCGACCACTTCGTAGACCAGGTGGTGAAGACCAATCTCCCCGGTCGATCCGATGTACATGGCCGGACGCTTTCGCACTGCGTCGCGCCCTTCCAAAACTGTGATCGATGATGAATCGTAAGCCATACTTTTCTTTGTTACGTTAGTTCCTGGTGTTACCAATATCTTCTCCTCTAAACTGATCAAACGCTGCGACTGCCCAGCGCGAACGAAGCCTCGACGTTGCGGCTAAGCACTCTGCCTTCCTCGATTTCAAACACACTGGCCCGAGAAAAGAAAGATTCGACATGACTCCGCTTTGAGGTGGTGATGAAGGTTTGTGTGCGATTTTCAAGGTATTCAAGAAGGTGTCTTATCCTTCGCTCATCCAGTTCTGCATCGACATCGTCGATGATAAAAACCGGCTGGTCATTCGAGCCTGAATTATACAACGAAATCGCCGCTAAGTCTAATAATAACAATGCGCTACGTTGTTGGCCGGAGCTGCCATAAACGCGGATTTCGCGGCCGTCCAAATGGATTTCCAAATCGTCCCGGTGTGGACCAATCAGAGCGTGACCCGCTGCCACTTCCGCACCCAGTCGCAACGACATTCGCGAACGCAGAAGCGACTCGTAATCGCTCATGTCGCCCTTGTTCTCGAGTGACGAAACATAGCGCGTCGTAACGTCTCTACGTTCAAAGAGTTGCCGCTCCAATGCAGAATTCAAACCGGCCACATACTCCTCGCGAGCTCGATGGATCAATCCACCAAGACGGACCAACTGCTCGTTCCAGGGCGCCAGAAGATCCTCGACTTTGTCTGGACCAAGCTCGTTCTCGTTGGCCAGTTGCAGCACCCGGTTCTTTTGCTTGATGACTTTGTTGTAATCGGAGAGGGTCTTCAGATAGGCCGGCTTGAGCGACGAGATACCGCGGTCCAGGAAACGGCGGCGTGCTTCCGGCATTCCTCGCACGACGTCAAGGTCGGCGGCAGTAAACGAGAAGACTTGTAGCTGAGTTAAGTAACGCGCGAGTGTTTCCCGCTTGGCGTTGACGAAAATTGTCTTGGAGTTATCGTGAAGACTGACTTGTAGATCTCTTTGCAGGTCTTGTCCGGTAGTGACCGTTCCTCTTACAACCGCGAGCTCTTCACCGAATCGAAGCGCTTCCTGGAGACGTTGGGTGCGAAACGACTTGGTCCTGGCTAAGAGATAGATCGCTTCGAGCCAATTCGTTTTGCCCTGACCATTATTTCCGTAGATGATATTGAGCCGCGGGCCCCACTCAATTCTCCCACTCAAATTGCGAAAGTTCGTCGCTTCAATTGCAGCGAGCAGCATGAGTGGATATTAGCAGATAAATCTTCGTTATCCGCCGCTCAGATCCGCATCGGCATCACGACGTACTTGTAATTGTAGTCGCCATTTTCGGAAGGGTGGAGCTCTGCCTGGGAGTTACCGTCTTTGAACTCGAAGGCAATCTTTGCGTCGCCGATGACGTTGAGAAACTCCTGAAGATATTGCGCGTTGAAGCCGATGTCGGTTACGTCGCCGTTGTAATCAGTTTGGAGCGTTTCGTTGGCTTCGCCTTCTTCGGCGTTTTGAGAACTGATGACAAGTTGATTTGGCTCGAGGTGGAAACGAATCGCGTGCGATCTTTCGTCGGCCATCAAAGCCACACGCCGGATCGCGAGATTCAAGAGACTACTGTTGAACTCCACTGTCTTGTCGTTATTCTTCGGCATCACCATCTCGTAGTTTGGAAACTGTCCATAGAGCATGCGCGAGATGAGCAGTCGTGCCCCAACCTGGAAATAGATGTGATTCTCATCCATTCCGAGACTGATTTCTTCATCGAAGCCGGCAGTCAGTTTGGTCAACTCCGCCAACGTCTTGCGCGGAATCAACGTATCAATCTTTTCCCTGGCGCCGTTGCTTGCGAGGTCTTTCTTCTCCACGAAAGCGAGGCGATGACCGTCAGTAGTAACCATGCGCGCGCCTGTTTCGTCTAAAACAAACTTGGCGCCTGAGAGGGTGTAACGCGATTCTTCCTGGGTGATGGCGAAGATAGTGCGGTCGATAAATGTTTTGATCACGCCGGCCGGAATTTTCGTCGGCGCCGATTTGAATGATGGCACTTCCGGAAACGCGTCTTTCGCAACGCCAACCATCTTGAAGCGCGCGCGATCGCATTTGACCGTAACCCAGTCGTTGTCTTCCTTCTTGAAATTTACCGGCGCATCCGGAAGCAGTCGTGCAATCTCGAAAAGTTTTCGTGCCTGCACACACATCGAACCTGGCGTCGTGATTTCTTCCGCATCCATCTCGCAACGAACCGTCACGTCGAGATCTGTTCCGGTAATCCTGATCGTGGTCTCGCCGACTGACTCGATGAGTATGTTTGAAAGAACCGGTATCGTGTTTTTCTTTTCCACGACTCCCTGAACGAAGCCAAGTTCTTTTTGCAGGTTCTGCTTGCTCACTACAAATTGCATCGCCAATCACTCCTTCGAAATCCACAAACCGCTCGTGCGATTCTTCTACTTACTGAATTTAAAAACTAATATTTATTTTCAGCAGTAGTAGTAGGGCCTGTGGATTTGTGAATAAATACTTAACCGTAACGAAACTAACTACTTAAGATGATCTCATCCCTGTGGAAACCTGTTCAAAATTCCACGTGCAGTTTCGGAAAAATTTTGAAGACGTGAACATTAACACATTTCCACAAAACGTTCTCAGTGGACTGTGAAAAAAAGCCGCAATAAGACAAAAGGCACATAAAGAAAAGCAATGAACAAACACCATCCACACGAGCACCGGAAGGGATCTAGCTTGTGCCTTCTGTGCCTTTTTGTGTGGGCCTATTTTTGCAACGACTCTGAGAGTTCGCTGATCAGTCGTTGCAGGGTTTCATCGGTCGCGACCAGCGTTTCGATTTTCTCAACCGAGTGCATCACCGTCGTGTGATGTTTGCCGCCGAAGGCACGACCAATCTCAGGGTAGCTATGTTTAGTCAGGTGCTTACAGAGATACATTGCGACCTGACGAGGATGTGAGATTTGCCGGGCGTTGTTCTTAGAAATCAATTCGTCGATCGTTAATTTATAAGTCGAAGCCACCAACTTCTGGATTTGCTGGATGGTAACCACGCCCGCCTCTGCTTCTTTCGCGATATTCCGAATCGCATCCTGGGCCAGGCTTTTTGAAATCGGTTCACCGCGAAGCGACGCAATCGCGATCAAGCGAACTAACGAACCTTCGAGCTCGCGGACGTTGCTTTTCACTCGACCGGCAATAAACATCGCGACGTCGTCAGGAATAGTCACACCTATCAGATCGCCTTTTCGTTTCAGGATGGCGATTTTAGTTTCGAGATCCGGTGGTTCAATATCGGCGATCAAACCCCACTCGAAACGTGAGTGGAGCCGCTCCTCGAGCGTCGGTATTTCACGCGGTGGACAATCGGAGCTGATCACGATCTGTTTCTGCTGATCGTAGAGCGCGTTGAAAGTGTGGAAGAATTCCTCTTGCGTGCGTTCCTTGCCGGCCATGAACTGCACATCATCAATCAACAACACATCAACCGAGCGATACTTCTCACGAAAGCTTTGCGTTTTGTCGTACCGAATCGCGTTGATTAGATCGTTCATGAAACGCTCGGACGAGATGTAGCAGAGTTTAAGGTGTTGATTGCGAGACTTGATCGCGTGACCACACGCATGCATCAGGTGTGTCTTGCCCAGTCCCACGCCGCCGTAGAGATAGAGCGGGTTGTAAGTTCGACCCGGAGCTTCAGCGACTGCGAGTGACGCAGCGTGTGCAAATTGATTGCAGGAGCCAACTACGAAACTCTCGTATGTGTACTTTGCGCTGAGTGAAGGTTCGGGTAGGGGAGACGAAACGGGCTCGCTTACAGTAACCAACGGAGATGGCGTGACTTCTTCAGCGTCGATCTGGCTTTGAGGCTGAGTGAGCGAGGGCATCAGATGTTCAGGACCCCAATCAGGAAGTTTACCCACCACCCAACCGACGGAGTAGCCTGACAAACGCGCCTCGTTCAGCGACTCGGCGAGAACCTTGCCGTAGTTGCTGACAACCCAATCCTTAACTGTCTGGTTTGGCGCGCGTAGACGAAGTACGTGCTGCGAACTATCCAGGCTTTCGAATTGGATGGGACTAAACCATTGATCGAGAGTTTGCTGATTCAGCCGGCCTTTGAGTGAGTGAAGTATCCTGCCCCAAACATTAATCTCTACGGTAGCGCTCATCGAAAAATTCCGTTCAGGGAAGGCATCAATTTGACTAAAGCTGCGCAGCGAAACCGAACAGTCGTCTCTGTCGGGTGCAAAGCGAAACTCTAACCTATTCCTATCCCGTTATTCCTTATTCTGACCACTGAATAGTCGGCCACCAGAGGTTTTCCACAGCGATTTCCACAGTAAGTGGAAAAACCTTACCCGTGTTAAAGTAACGCTTTAAAGTCTATATATATCAATTGTTTACGGGTCGGTGACTCTTGAAGCCTGCGGAGACTAACATAGAAGTTTCGGATTTATCAAGGGACCGAAAGTAATAAAACAACGCCACCTGATCGCCATCTTAATACGCCGGAGACCTACCCTTTCGAGAGAACGGTTCCGGTACACGTCAATGTTGAACGCTGCAGATTTTCGCTGATAAATGCGGGTGACTAACCTCTCTATTCGATCGGCGTTGTTGGTGCAGATCAGCGGTCCGTTTCTTGACATAAACAGGGGCCGCGATTAGTCTTAGCGTTTTCGTTTATAAGGAGAATTCATTTCTATGTCTAAGCGCACCTTTCAACCGAACAACAGACGACGCGCAAAGACCCATGGCTTCCGGGCTCGCATGGCCACCAAGAATGGTCGCCTGGTGTTGAAGCGACGTCGCGCCAAGGGAAGAAAGCGTCTGACTCCTGCCCATTATTGAAATGGCAACACTTCTGTAATGCATGCGGAAGTATTTGCGGGATACTGGGGAATTCCAGCACGTCTACCGGAACGGGAAGCGGTATGAAGGCGTATTCATTACCGCGTTTGTGATTGAAAATCAGGAACCGAACCATCGCCTTGGAGTGACGGCTTCGAAGAAGGCGCTCGGTAAAGCGGTGCAAAGAAATCGCGCGAAGCGTTTGCTGCGTGAGACCTTTCGCTTGAATGAGATATCCTTGGGGGAACTGGCAAACAGATACGATTGGGTGCTCAACGCGAAGGCCGCAGTCTTAACTCAAAAGGTTAATGCCCCGTGCCAGGAGTTGAAGGGAATCATTGAGAAGGTCGTAAGGTTGGAGACGCGCGATACTGTAGCTAAGCCGTTAGATGTGTGAAGAGCGTTCTGATCTCATTACTCAAAGTTTATAAGTTGGCGATTTCACCGCTCCTACCCCCTTCGTGCAGATTCATTCCCACATGTTCGGAATACGCTGCTGACGCGATCGCGCGCTACGGCGCCTGGCGTGGCAGCGGCATGGCGATACGTCGATTGCTCCGTTGTCATCCATTCCATCCGGGTGGATACGATCCGGTTAAGTGAACAGCAATGTTGTTATGAGAGAGGCTGGTTTAGTACCTCTGCCACAAGATGCAACAAAAACGACTTTTAATAGCTTTAATAATCTCCTCAGCAATCCTATTTCTGTGGACTTATTTCTACCCGGCACCGCCTGCGACTCAAAAACCTGATGCGACTCCGTCAGCAACGGCTAGTCCAACAGCAACACAAACCGCAAACACCAATAACGCGCCCGCGCCGTCCCCGGCTACGACAGCATTGACGCCTAACGTGAGCGCCGCACCGCAGCGAACCATCACGGTCAAGACACCGCTCTACGACGTCAAGTTTGACACGCTCGGCGCAGAGCCGGTGAGCTGGATAATCAAGAACAATAAGAAAAAGGACAGCTTAACTCCAATCTATTCCGTGGCCGGTCGCAGGAGCGACAAGAAGCCGCTCGAACTGATCTCGCCGGAAGGATTGAACCGGCAGCCGCGCATGGTTCCGCTTCAGTTGCAGACCGGCGACTCGGCGTTCGATCTCGCGCTGAGTACCAGCACCTACAAAGTTGAAGGTGTCGACCAGCCGAATGGAGACGCTGAGGTAAATGTTGCCTCGGGTAAGAAGGAGCTGACGTTTGTTCTTGATGACGCGAATGGCGTTCAGGTCAGGAAGAAGCTTACTTTTGACGCCGATCGTTACGAGACCGATCTTGCGGTTGCGGTGAAACGTGGCGACCAGAATGTGTCGCCCGTAAAGGTCACAATTGGACCAAGCATCGGCGATCAGGGCGTCAGTCACCACACGTTCTACTCAGTCGCGCCTGAAGCGGTCGCGTATGTTAACAACAAGCTGGAACGACATCCGCCGGCAGGAATCAATGGCAACAAAACCAGTCCGGATCACTTGCTATTGAACGGCCCGGTCGAATGGGCCGGCGTCGGTGACACTTATTTCGCGATGGTTGGTGTGCCAACCGCAAAAGTGGAAGGTATTGAATACCGATCGGTTGCGTACGAGTACAAGCCGAATGGTGGCAATCCCGAGAAAAGGTTTTTAGTCACTGCTTACCTGCCGGTACCGGCCGATGGATCGCGCACGATCATATATGCCGGACCCAAAGATCATGAGATTTTGACCAGGAGCAGTGAGGATCTCACGGCGATAGTTAATCGTCCGATCGATCTCGATGGGTTGATCGACTACGGTTATCTCGGTTGGATTTCGCGGCCGTTGGCTATTCCGATTCTGCACGCGATCACGTTCCTATTCAAACTCACGAGCAGTTACGGCATCGCGATCATTCTTTTCACGATCGTCATCTACTCTCTCTTTTTCCCGCTCAAGTGGCGCTCTTCAAGAGCGATGAAGAAAGCGCAGAAGCTCGCGCCACAGATGAAAGAGTTGCAAGAGAAGATGAAAAACCTGAAGCAGAATGATCCTCGTCTGAAAGAATTGCAGATGGACCAGCTGCGCCTGATGAAGGAAGGCAATCCGCTTGGCGGTTGCTTGCCGCTGCTGATTCAGATGCCGTTTCTTTTTGCACTCTATCGAGCCATCACCATCTCGCTTGATTTTCGACAGGCCAGCTTCCTCTGGATTCCCGATCTCTCAGCCGCAGAACCGTATCTGATACACCTGCTGCCGATCCTGATGACGGGTACCATGGTGGTGTTGCAACTCGTCACGCCTGCTCCGTCCGCGGATCCGCTGCAGCGCAAAATGATGGCGATCGGAATGCCGGTTTTCATGCTCTACGTTTTGTGGAGTGCGCCGTCTGGTTTAGTTTTGTACTGGCTCGTTGGTAATATCGTCGGGTTCAGTCAACAGTTTCTGATTAACCGTTGGACCAAGTCTGACGACGAGGAGGTTCCGGCGCCGCCAGCCAAGGGAACTTCAGGACGAAAGAAGAAGTTGGATACGCCGGCGCCGGCCAGTGAGGGATCGAGTTAATGACAGAGGTGTCGCAACAAGCAGCACAGTTTCTCGAGGACGTTTTTGAAAAGACGGGTCTGCAACTGCGCGTCGGCGTAAAGCAGGGCATCGCGGGCGAAGTGCTGGACATCGAGGGCCAAGATGCGGAGTTGTTGCAAGCGCAGACCGGCGAGCTGCTCGAAGCGTTGCAACATCTCCTCAATCAGGTTTTTGGAAGAAGTTTGACCGGCAGCGCGCGTCTTGTTTGTGATGTCCACGGCTTTCGCGCCACTCGCGAAGCCGAATTGCAGGCGATGGCCAACCTGGCCGCTAATCGCGTGCGACAAACAGGAATGCCGTTCACGTTTGAACCGATGAGTGCAAACGAAAGACGGATCATTCACCTGACGCTCGCCGATAGCGCCGATCTCTTTACCGAATCGATCGGCGAAGGATCTGATCGTAAGCTGAGAATTGGTCCCAAGAGCTCGGCCCGCAAGGACTCGTAAGCGCCCTCCAGTTATAACTAATTTCCCGTAATTCAAGATGAGTACGATCGTTGCACTATCCACTCCACGAGGTCGCGGAGCTCTGGCGGTCATTCGTCTCAGCGGCGTGGACGCGATTGCGATCGCGGAGCGCATGGGTCTGCCTGAAGTCGACGATAGACGCGCAACGCTTACAACGTTAACGCGTCCGCGCGACAACGAGAAGTTGGACCAGGTACTGCTGACTTGTTTTCGCGCGCCTCACTCTTTGACCGGTGAAGACGTCGTAGAGATCAGTTGTCACGGATCGCCGGCGGTGATTCGGAGCATCATCGATACTACGCTCGAGCTGGGCTCGGTGCTGGCTGGTCCAGGTGAGTTCACGCTGCGTGCTTTGTCGAACGGAAAGATAAACCTGGCCCAGGCGGAAGCGATTCGTGATCTGATCGCCGCGCAGACTGACGCCGCAGTCAAACAAGCCTCGCGTCAACTTAACGGAGAGCTGTCGAACGCGCTCGCGCCTCTAAAAGAGAAACTGGTCGAAGTGATCGTCGTGTTGGAGTCGGCGTTGGAGTTTGTCGAGGACGATCTTCCCGCGCCGCGTCTTCAGGAGATTGAAAAAGAGATACTTACCGTTAGTGC
>Ga0070699_100005390_pt1 | contig 11220 bp, 7 predicted proteins | sample KBSK1503metaG_FD_65473 | JGI IMG/M metagenome (GOLD analysis project Ga0070699, IMG submission 65473) | Corn, switchgrass and miscanthus rhizosphere microbial communities from Kellogg Biological Station, Michigan, USA - KBS K1-50-3 metaG | ecosystem: Host-associated > Plants > Roots >...
TCCCACAAGCTCGCGCGCCTGGCGGTCCCCTGGTGCCTGCTCGTTCTCTTCCTCGCGAGCGCAGGGCTGTCCCTCGCGGGGTCCGCCCTCTATCGGACCGCCCTGGCCGCCCAGGCGTTCTTCTACCTCCTCGCCATCACCGGCGGACTGCGCGCGCGGCGGCGGCGTCCGCTCCGCCTGACCTCGCTCCCCTACGCGTTCGCCCTCCTGAACCTCGCCGCCGCCGGGGGCCTGATCGGCTTCCTGCGCGGGAGCGAGACCGCCCGCTGGAGGGCGGCGGCGCCGTGAGCGCGCCCCGCGTCGTCTTCGTCCTCTCGAAGTTTCCGTGCTACGACGAGGCCTTCCTGCTCCGGGAGATACACGCCGTCGCCCAGCGCCTCGACGTGTGGATCTTCTCGCTGCGGAAGTCGAAGGAGTCGGTGGTCCACGCGGAAGCCCTCACTCTGCTGCCGCGGACGCTGTCCGTCCCGTACCTGCTCTCCGCCCGGGTCCTGCGGGCGAACCTCGACCTCGCCCGGAGTCGGCCCCGCCGGTACTGGAACGCCCTCGGCCGGCTCGTCGCCACCAATTGGCGGAGCCTCGAGTTCCTGGTCAAGAGCCTCGTCTTCTTTCCGAAGGCGGTCTGGCTCGCCCAGTGGGCGCTGGAGAACGGCGTGACCCACCTCCACGCCGGCTGGGCCACCTACCCCGCTTCGGCCGCCCTCGTGGCTTCGGAGATCTCCGGCGTCCCCTTCAGCTTCTCCGGCCATGCGCACGACATCTTCCTCGGCGCGACGCACCTTCCCGAGAAGCTCCGGCGAGCCGAGTTCGTCACCACCTGCACCGCGAGCAACCGGACGCGCCTCTGTTCCCTCGCCCCGGACGGAGCGGCGGCCCGAGTGACGGTCGTGCACCACGGGCTGCGCATGCCCTTCTCCTCCCCGTCGACCTCCGCTGCCGGCCCGTTGCCGGTGCTGTCCGTCGGTACGCTGCACCCGCACAAGGGTCTCGAGTACTTCGTCGACGCCCTCGCCCGGCTGCGGGACGAGGGCCTCGACTTCCGGGGCACGATCGTGGGCGGGGGGCCCCTCGAGGCGGCCCTGCGCGCGCGTGTGGCCCGGGCCCGGCTCGACGGCGTGGTGGCGCTGACGGGCGCGCTCACGCAGGCCGAGGTATTCCCCTACTACGCCCGGGCCCGGGTCTTCGTCCTCATGGCGCAGCCCGAGTGGCACTGGGGCATACCGAACGTGATCGTCGAAGCGCTGGCGGCGGGCAGCGCCGTCATCACGACGCGCTTCGGCTCCGTGGAGGAGCTGGTCCAGCACGAGGAGACCGGCCTGATCGTGCCGCCCAAGGACCCGGCCGCGCTGGCCGCGGCCATCCGCCGTCTGGCCGAGGACCCCGCGCTGCGCGCTCGGCTGGCCCTCGCCGGCCAGACGATCGTCGCCCGCGACTTCGACCTCGAGCGCTCCGCCGATTTCTACGTGCGCCGCTTCCAGGGACGGCCGTCGTGAGCGGCCGCCCCGTGCGGGTGACGTACGTGATCGACAAGCTGCATCGGGCCGGCGCGCAGGTGCACCTCGGCCAGCTCGCCGCCGGCCTCGACCGCCGGCGGATCCAGGCCGAGGTGATCTGCCTGCTCCAAGGGGGACCGATAGCGGAGGAGCTGCGGGCCCGGGGAGTGCCGGTGGAGATCCTCGGCCTCGATCTCCTGTACGCTCCCCGGGGCCTCGCGGGCGTGGCTCGCCTCGCGCGCCACCTCCGCCGGAGCGGCGCCGACGTCCTCCACACCTACCTCGTGAGCGCCAACGTCTACGGCACCCTGGCGGGCCGCCTCGCGGGCGTGCCCTCGGTGGTCACCTCGCGCCGCGACACCGGCTTCTCACGCAACTGGCGGCTGCGGCTGCTCGAGGAGTGGGTGATCAACCCCCGCGTCGACCGCGTGGTGGCGGTGAGCCCCGCCATCGCGGATTCCGCGCGGCGCGAGCACGGCCTGCGCGCGGACCGCATCGTGACCATCGAGAACGGCGTCGACCTCGCCGCTCTCGAGCCGGCCCTCCAGCTGCGCGACGACACCCGACGGGAGTGGGGACTGGCGCCCGAGGACCCCGCGGTGGGAACGATCGGCCACCTGTCGCCCATCAAGGGCCACGCGGACTTCCTGCACGCCGCCGCGCTCGTCGCGGCCGCCGACCGTCGGGCCCGCTTCTTCCTCGTCGGGGACGGCGCTCTCCGCCCGTCGCTCGAGGCGCTGGCCCGCACGCTGGGCATCGCCGACCGCGTCGTGTTCACCGGGGCGAGGGAGGACGTGCCCCGGATGCTGGCCATGCTCGACGTGTTCGTGCTTCCCTCCCTCGCCGAGGGGATGTCCAACGCGTTGCTGGAGGCCATGGCGCTGGGCCGGCCCGCCGTGGCCACCGCGGTGGGCGGCAACCCCGACGTCGTGCGCGACGGCGCGACCGGCCTCCTCGTCCCGCCCGGCCAGCCGCCGGCCCTCGCCGCCGCGCTCGCCGAGCTGCTGTCCGAGCCGACGCGCGCCATCGGCCTGGGCGCGGCCGCGCGGTGCTGGGTCCGGCAGGAGCTGAGCCTCGAGCGGATGCTGCGGCGGTACGAAGCGCTGTACCTCGGCCTGGCGATGCGATGAGCGCGGTCGTCTCCGACGGGCGGCTGAGCGTCCTCTACGTGATCTGGTCCCTGCAGATGGGCGGAGCCGAGCGCGTCGTGGCGGATCTTGCCCGCAGCCTCGACCGCCGCCTCTTCCGTCCTCTCGTGTGCTGCTTGAACTTCAAGGGCGGGCTGGCCGGGCCCCTGGAGGCCGCGGGGGTGCCCGTCTTCGCCCTCGACAAGCGGCCCCGGCTCGACCTGCGCGTCCTCGTGAGGCTGGTCCGCCTCATGCGAAGGGAGCGGGTGGACGTCGTCCACACGCATCTGTGGACGTCCAGCTTCTGGGGCCGGCTGGCCGGCGCCGTGGCCCGGGTCCCCGTGGTCGTGATCACCGAGCACAACCTCGACACCTGGCGGCGAGCGCCCCACCTGCTCGCGGACCGCCTGCTCGGACGGGTCACGGACGACTGGGTCTTCGTCTCCCGCGAGGTCGAGGCGTTCTACCGCGCCCGGCTCGCGTTGCCCGCGGGACGGGGGCACGTCGTCCACAACGGCGTGGACCTCGTCCCCTTCGAGCGCAGGCCCGACCCGGCCGAGGTTCGCGCGCGGATGGGGCTTCCCGCGGGGGCGCCGGTGGCGGGGGTCGTGGGGCGGCTGGAGGCCCGCAAGGGCCACCGCTTCTTCCTGGAGGCCATGCGCCGCGTGGTGGACCGGACGCCGGGGGCCATGGGCCTCATCGTCGGCGAGGGCAAGGAGAAGGAGACGCTCCTCGCCCAGCGCGATGCCCTGGGTCTCCACGACGCCGTGCGCATCGTCGGCTACTGGTCCGATCTCGCGGAGGCCCTGGCCGCTCTCGACGTCTTCGTCCTGCCGTCGCTCATGGAAGGCCATCCCCTCGCCATCCTCGAGGCGATGGCGGCCGGCAAGCCGGTGGTGGCGACCGACGTGGGCGGCAACGCCGAGGCGGTGGAGCCGGACTCGACCGGCCTGCTCGTGCCTCCGGCCGACCCCGAGGCCCTGGCCGGCGCGATCGTCTCCCTCCTCGACGCGCCCGAGCGGGCGAGGCAGCTCGGCACGGCGGGGCGGCGCTCTCTCGACCGCCGCTTCAGCCTCGGCGCCGCCGTGCGGGCCAACGAGGAAGTGTATCTGCGGTGTTACCAGGAAAGGACCGGGAGGAGGATCGGTGGGAACTGAGACAGTTCTCGTGACGGGCGGCGCCGGCTTCATCGGCTCCGCCCTGTGCCGCGCTCTCGTCGCGCGCGGGAGCCGCGTCTTCGCTTACGACAACCTGCGGTTCGGGCGGCGCGACCTGCTGCCGGCCGACCCGCGATGCGTCCTCGTCGAAGGCGACGTCCGCGATGCGGGCGCGCTGCGGCGCGTCCTCCGCGACACGGCCCCGCAGGCCGTGTGCCACCTGGCCGCCATCCATTTCATCCCCTATTGCATCGCCCACCCCGACGAGGCGATGGACGTGAACGTGAACGGCACGCGCCAGGTGCTCGAGGCGTGCCGTGAGGTGCGGCCCGCGCGCCTGCTCTTCGCTTCGACGGCCGCGGTCTATCCCGCGGAGGACGGCCCCTTCACGGAAGAGGACGCTCCCGGACCGATCGACATCTACGGGACCTCGAAGCTCGAGGGGGAGGAGCTCGTCCGCCGCTTCGCCGCCGAGACGACCACTCCCACGGTGATCGCGCGTCTTTTCAACGCCTTCGGTCCCCGGGACACGAACCCCCATCTCATCCCCGACGTCCTCGCCCAGCTCGGGCAGGGCGACACCGTGCGGCTCGGCAACCTCGAGCCCGTACGGGACTACGTGCACCTCGAGGACCTGGCCGCCGCCCTGGTGGCGCTCCTGGAGGCCGCCGACGAGAGCTGCTCGATATTCAATGTCGGCTCCGGCGAGGGCCGCTCCGTCCGCGAGGTCCTGGCCGCCTTCGAGGCCGCGCTCGGACGGCCGCTGAGCGTGGTCCAGGACCCCGACCGGTTGCGAAGGGTCGAGCGGCCCCGGCTCGTGGCCGACACCGGCAAGCTGCGCGAGACGGGCTGGCAGCCACGCGTCGGCTTCCAGGAAGGGATCCGCCGGTTGGCGGCGGGCTTACGCGCGATGGCCGGCTGAGGCCAGGCGTCCCGCCGCCGCCAGCGCCCACTCGCGGATGGCGGCCACCAGCGTTTCCTGCGCCGCGAGCGGTGTGAAGACGTGGTCGGTCCGCTTCAGCACGTGCAGGCGGGCACGGCCCTCGCGGAGGGCTCCCCGCACCTCCCGCCGGAGGATCGACAGGTAGTTGAAGTAGGCCGGGCTGGCGGCGCAGTAGACGAAGCACAACTCCCCGCCGCGGCCGAGGACGCCGCGTACTTGCCGCACCAGCTCCTCCCGCGAAGGCACCAGCGACTCCTCCGTCGTCGCGACCGGAGCCGCGGGCGTCGCCGTCGGCCGCTCCTTGAGGGTAGCGAGCACTTCGCTGCGCCCGCGCAGGAGCCGCCACCAGCTCAGGGGATTCAGGATCTTCTTTCGATACGAGTAGAGAAGGAATCCGGAGGCGGGGACGCTGTAGGGCTCGATGAGGCTCGCGCCGGCCACCCGCGGATCGTGGCCGGCCGCGCGCAGCGCGTTGTCGGCCCCCGAGCACATCCCGACGAGGAGGAACTTGCGGGCGCCGTGGGAGGCGGCCAGGACGTCCATGCCCTGGCGCGTCTCCGCCACCGCCGCCTGCGCGAACGGGGTCGAATCCGCTCGCAGCCGGCTGTCCCCCAGCCCGGAGAAGTCGAAGCGAAGCGACACGAAGCCGTGGTGGGCCAGCTCGCGCGCGAGCCGCACGTGGATGCGGTTGGGCCCCACCCGGTGGAGCACTCCCGCGTTGAGGAAGAGCACCGCCGGGCGCTCGGGCGGCGCGGGCGCGGCGGGCTCCGTGACCACTCCCACCAGGGACTTCCTCTCCCCGAACAGGAGTGCCCTCTCCCTCATGGGCAGGCGCCTCCCAGCCACGCGGTGACGAAATCCAGCAGCTCGCCCGGAACCAGGGAGCGCTCCATCCCTTCGGCGTGCAGCCAGACCGGCGCGGGCGGAAAGCGCCGGCGCTCCACGGACGCGGATGCGGCCCCGGACCAGGCGGCCCGCGTGCCGTCGTCCTCGTCGCTGCTGACGACGAGCGCGCGGCGGGCGGGGACGGCGGCCGCCCCGTCGAGGCTCAGCCGGTCGAGGTCGGCGGCCAGCGCCGGGGAGAGGGAGAAGCCCAGGACCTCGTCGTCACGGACCGCCGCGCCACGGGCCCGGTCCGCCAGCCACGTGCGGTGTGCCGCGCGCAACTCGCGCCGGTAGGTGTCGCCTTCGGTCACCGGATCCCACAGCACGAGGGCCTCGACTCCCCCGCGCTGTCGGGCGGTCAGGGTGGCGAGCGTCGCCCCCAGCCGCAGTCCGACGAGCGCCGCGCGGGCGGAGCCGGCGGTCTCACGAACCTCGTCCAGAGCGGCCGCGGTGTCCTCGAGCCAGCCCTCGACCCGGGCTTCGCCGGGCTCACCCGCCGAGTCTCCCCCCCCGCGGTAGTCGAAGCGGAGGACGTGAAAGCCTGCGTCGGCCAGGCGGCCCGCCAGCTCGCGCAGCGAGCGGTGGGCGCGAAGGTATTCCTGTCCGAACGGGTTGCAGATCACGACTCCCGTATGCCGGGCGGCGGCACGAGGCGGGTGGTGGATGCCGAAGAGGGGTCGGCGGGAGTCTCCAAAGTAGAAGGGCTTCAAGCGCGCTCGTGTCGCCCGTTGGTCCGAGCCACCGTCAGATCTCGATCTCCACCCGTTCGCGGGCCGCCTCGGTGCCGGATCCTTCCGCCGCCGCCTTCGCCCACCCGGCCGCCACCACGCGCCCGGCCAGCTCCGCCACGGTCGGGGCGTCGAAGATCGCCTCCAGCGGCAGCGAGACCCCGAAGGCCGCGCGTACCCGGGAGAGCACGCGGGCCGCGAACAGCGAATGGCCGCCGAGCTCGAAGAAGTTGTCGTGGATGCCGACCCGGTCGAGCCCCAGGAGGTCCTGCCATATGCCGGCGAGGAGCCGCTCGGGCTCGCTCCTGGGGGCGGCGTAGGCGCTGGCCAGGGCCGGCCGCGGCCGCACGGCTTCGGCCTGCGCTGGCGACGACGGGGGCGGCAGGCGGCCCCATCGCTCGAGCCGCGCCGCGAGCGGTCCCGCCGTCACGACGACCCTCTCCACTCCGGGCAGACGCAGGATCCGCTCGAAGGCCTCGAACCCCTTCTTGCCCTGCAGCCCCGGCCCCTTCCGGACGGCTTGCCGGCCCGGGGCCTCGGCGCCGCTCCCGAAGTCCCACTGGTCCCAGTCGATGCTGCGCCAGCCGGGCCCGCCGTCCTGGTTCTTCCGCGCGACGAAGGCGTCCATGAACGCGTTGGCCCCTGCGTAGGCGGCGTAGCCCACGCCCCCCAGCACCGTGGACAGCGAGGAGGTGACCACGCAGAAATCGAGGGGCAGGCCGTCGACGGCTTCGGCGAGGGCCAGGAGGCCCTCGACCTTCGGCGCGAACTGGCGCTCGCAGGTCTCGCGGCTCAGCTCGCGCGCCGCGCGGAACGTGTCCGCGGAGAGCTCGCCGGCGGCGTGGATGACGCCGTGGAGGCCGCCGAAGCGGTCCTGCGCGGCTCGGACGGCCGCCCGCGTCTGGTCTCGATCGGCCGCGTCGGCCGGGACCACGAGCACCTCGGAGCCCATCAGCTCCAGTGCCTGGACCTTCCGGATCCGGATCGTCGTGGGGTGGGTCGCGTCATGGCACTGGAGCCACGCGTCCCAATCGGCCCGCGGCAGCAGTCCACTGCGTCCGGTCAGGACGAGCTTCGCGCGATGGCGCGCGAGCGCCGCCGCCAGCACGAAGGAGACATGGCCGAGCCCGCCGGTGATCAGGTAGACGGCTCCCGGGCGGACGCGGAGGCCGGACGGTGGGCGCTCGGGCGTCGCCACCGCCGCCGTCGCCGCCGCCGCCCCGACCTCCGCGGGAACGGGCTCGTAGTGCGGCACCCAGCGCCGGCCGTGGCGCAGGGCGGCCACGGGCTCCGGCGTCGCGGACCCGAGCTCGGCGAGAAGCGGGTCGACGAACGCGAGTGGCCGGTCCCCGGGCGCCTCGACGTCGATCAGGGCGCACTGCAGGCTCTCCTCTTCCTGCGGCAAGACACGGCAGAGGGCGGCGAGCGGCGCCTTCTCGGGGGCGATGGGCTCGCCGCTGACGACGTCGTAGAGCCCGGTCGACACGACCTTGATCGTCAGCGCGCCGGCGGGGCGCGCCGCCGCCAGGTGGAGCAGGCTGTAGAAGCCCAGGTCGCAGGCGCGGCGAAAGCGCTCCGAGGCCGGCGCCGCCGGATCGAGCGCCTCCGTGCTCCACAAGTGGATCACCCTCTCGGGCAACGCGCCGCGTTTCCGCAGGTCCTCCCACAGCCGCACATAGTGGCCGGGCTGGGCGGGGTCGAGCGTGTAGCCCGCGGCCGGATCTCCAGCGAACGCCGCGCCGACCGTCACCGTGACGACCTCCGCGCCCGCGGCCCGCGTGCGCTCGGTGATCGCGGCGCCGAGGCCGAGCGAATCGGCGAACACGAGGCAGCGCCTTCCCTGGGCCGGGACCGTATCAGCCGCCCAGGTGCTCTTCCAGACCGGGTGGTAGAGGCACGGCGCGTCCGAGTCCGGCTTCGGGTCCTCCGGAAGCGGGTCGACCCAGAAGCGCTGTCGCTCGAACGGATATGCGGGCAGGGGCACGCGGCGCCGGCGCTCGGGCGCGTGGAGCGTCGGCCACGCCACCTCGATCCCGGCCAGCCAGAGCCGGCCCAGGACCTCGAGCGCGGCGGCATAGCTCGCCGGCTCCGCTGCGCTCGAAGCGTCGGGACCCGGCTCGGCGACAGGACCTCCCCCCGCCGGCCGCAGCGTGACCTGCCCGCCGCGCACCTCCAGGCAGAGTCGGCCCTCGTCGGCGGGAAGCGCGCGCAGGACCGCGGCCGCGCCGCGGGCTCCGCTCGCGGCCGCGGGCGGGACGGCCAGACGGATCGCGGCGCCGAGGTCGGTGCTCCCGGTCACGCACGACGCGACGTGCTCCCCGACGCCGTCGCCGACCACCACTTCGAAGCGCAGTCCCCGCGACTCCAGGAACCGGGCCACGGCGTACTCCAGGGCGAAAGCCCCCAGCGACTCGAGCTCGGCGGGAAGCGGATCCGGCGCCGACGCGCCGGCGCCCGAGGGATAGAGAGCTTCCAGCATCCGCGCGCCGTTCGCCCCGCCCGCGTCCGCGCAGAGCCGCACGGCGTCCCGGAACCCCGCCTCGCGCTCGTAGATGTCCCGCCAGGCCCCGGCCGGCACCGGCCCCGCGGGCATCAGCCGCAGAACGAGGGGCGGGTTCTGTCGCTCGCAGACGGCCGTCACCGAGGCCTCCGGCGCGCGCAGCCTCGCCACCGCGCCGGCCCGATCGGCCGCGACCACGAACCGGCGGTGGGCGAACGCCCCGCGGCCGAGCTGCAGGGTGAAGGCCACGTCGGCCAGCTCCACTTCGGGGTGCGCGTCGAGGTAGTCGGCCAGCCGGCGCGCGGCCGCCTCGAGGGCCTCGGCCGTCTTGGCGGAGAGCACGAGCAGCTGGTGCGTGCGCGCGGACGGCTCCGCCTGGGCCTCCGGCGCCTCCTCCACGATCACGTGGGCATTGGTGCCGCCGACGCCGAAGGCGCTCACGCCGGCCCGGCGCGGCGCGCCGCTGCGCGGCCATTCCCGGAGCGAGGTGTTGACGTAGAACGGGCTGCTCGCGAAGTCGATGGCGGGGTTCGGCGTCTCGAAGTGGAGGCTGGGCGGGATCCGGCCCTTCTGCAGGGACAGGATCACCTTGATGAGTCCCGCCACGCCGGCCGCCGCGTCGAGGTGGCCCACGTTGGACTTGACCGAGCCGAGGGCGCAGAACCCCTTCCGGTCCGTGCGCGTCCGGAAGGCCTTCGTGAGAGCGCTCACCTCGGCCGGATCCCCGAGCCGGGTGCCGGTGCCGTGCGCCTCGACATAGCCGATCGTGGAAGGGTCCATCTCGGCCGCGGAGAGCGCCTCGACGACCACTTCGGTCTGTCCCACCACCCCGGGGGCGGCGAAGCTGGCCTTCAGCGAGCCGTCGTTGTTCGCCGCCGAGCCCCGGACGACCGCATGGATCGTGTCGCCTTCCCGGCGGGCGTCCTCGAGGCGCCGAAGGACGACGACGCCGACTCCGTTGCCGAATACCGTCCCCCCCGCGCGCGCATCGAAGGCGCGGCAGTGCCCGTCCGGAGAGACGATGCCGCCTTCCTCGTAGAGATAGCCTCTCTTCTGGGGAACGTTGACGCTGACGCCGCCGGCCAGGGCGAGGTCGCTCTCGTAGTTGAGCAGGTTCTGCACGGCCAGGTGCACGCCGACGAGTGAGGTCGAGCAGAAGGTCTGGACGGCGCAGCAGGCTCCTTTCAGGTTGAGCTTGTAGCCGGCCATCGTGACGAGGGAGTCGTGGACGTTGAAGATGGTCGTCTGCAGGTCGCCGAAGGCCTCCATCACCGGGCGGTTCTTGTAGAGGTTGTGGATCAGGTAGTTGCTGAAGCTCGCCCCGGCGAAGAGGCTGGCCCGGCCGGCCAGGCGCTGAGGATCGTGGCCGGCGTGCTCGAGCGCGCTCCACGCGCACTCCAGGAAGAGCCGGAGCTGCGGATCCAGCATCTCCGCCTCGCGCGGGCTGAAGCCGAAGAACGCGGCATCGAAGAGCTCCACCCCCTCCAGGATGGACCGCGCCCGCACGTAGGCCGGGTTGCCGGCGAGCTTGGGGTCCTCGCCCGCCTGCCGGACCTCATCGTCGGAGAAGGTGGCGATCGACTCCACCCCCTGCTCGAGGTTCCGCCAGAAGGCGTCCAGGTCGGGGGCGCCCGGAAAGCGGCCCGCCAAGCCGACCACGGCGATCTCGGAGCCGTCGTAGCGCGGCTCCTCCGGCCCTTTCACCGTGCCTCCTCCATCCGCTCGACCTGCCGCCGCCGGCGCTCCTCCTTGCGCCTCTTGCCCCGGTCGCTGCTGTGCTCGAACGCCTGCGGCTCCTCGCCCTGGGCGCCGATGAGCCGGCTGAGCGACTCGACGGTCGGCCCTTCGAAGAGGGTGGCGACCGAGACCTCGGCGTGCAGCTCGGCCTTCATTCGGGTGACCACCTGGATGGCGAGCAGCGAGTGGCCGCCGAGATCGAAGAAGTTGTCCTGCAGGCCCACCTTCTCGACCCCGAGCAGATCGGCCCAGATGTGGGCGACCTTCTGCTGCGTGGGCGTCCCGGGGGCCACGTAGGCGTTCTGGAGGTGCGGCCGTGGATGTCGCGGGGCCTCCACCTTCGCGGCCGCGTTCGCGCTCCGCAACGCCTCCAGGCCGACCCACTGCTCGATCCGCGCCTGCAGGTCACCGGTGGAGACCACGACCTGCGGGGCCCCTTCGAGATCGAGCAGGCGTCCGAAGGCGACCGCGCCTTCGAGGGCGGTCATCGCGAACTGGGCCAGTCCGGGCCCGCGGCCGCCGGCATCGTCGGGACGCGCCACGAGCCGCCACTCGTCCCAGTTGACGCTCATCCACCGGGTCGTTCCCCGGCCGCTCCGCGCCCGCGCGTACGCGTCCATGAAGATGTTGGCCGCCGCGTAGGCCGCGTA
>Ga0070699_100005393_pt1 | contig 11217 bp, 8 predicted proteins | sample KBSK1503metaG_FD_65473 | JGI IMG/M metagenome (GOLD analysis project Ga0070699, IMG submission 65473) | Corn, switchgrass and miscanthus rhizosphere microbial communities from Kellogg Biological Station, Michigan, USA - KBS K1-50-3 metaG | ecosystem: Host-associated > Plants > Roots >...
AAATCAGCCGAGCAAATCACCGACTACGCTGTCCAGAGAATCCAAAGACACTGCCGATAAAAAGGAACCCAAACTTACGGCGATGCTGAAAACAACCTGGCACCTTCTGAAGAAGCCGTTCAAGTTCTAGCGCACCCCGACGTTCACGTCGATCATGTATTCTCCTTAAGCGCAAGTTCTTAACTTGCGCTCCGGAAGTGCGCCTGTAGCTGCAAAGGGTGTTCAGAGTACTCGACGGTGTCTATCATCCGAATGACTCGTGCCCGTACTCCCGTCTCTTCACGCACCTCTCGCAACGCCGTCTGCGCATGGTTCTCTTTTTCTTTAACATGCCCTTTGGGCAGGAGCCATTTATCGGCTTTATCTCCTGGCTGGGGCGGCGGCGTCAGGCCGCCCGCCTCTTCACGCGCCTCGCTGGGTGCCGTCTCAGCATGATTCTCTCCGTCTTCAACGGGCCCCTTGGCCGAGATCGCGTCATCCGATTTATCCTTGTCCTAGTCCTTGTCCTTGTCCTTGTCCTTATCCCTATCCTTGTCGTCGTCCTTGGACTTGGGCTTGTCCTTGGGATTGGACTTGGGGCGGACTATCAGGTACTCAAGCGCTCCGTTATCATGCGATCGCTTAAAGACCACGCCGCCCGCGTGCGTCACCCCACCGGCGCGCAACTCTAACTTGCTGGCCTCTTCTCGCGCGGTTATAAAAATCGCCTGGACCACAAAGCTGAACACCGACGCAGCCAAAGCACTCTGGATGGTTATCGCCGCGAGCATCTGGGCCAGCAGGCTATTGCTCTCTGTCACTTCATTGAAGGTAAGTGGAACGAGCGCGGATACAGTGTTTCCAACTGAACACACTATTGCCGCCGCTAGAGATGCGGCCAACAGGCTATTGATCGCTGCGACTGTATATGCAAGTCCGCCAAATTTGCGTCCACCCGGAAGCTGCTCAATCTCGTTCGCGTTGATCGGCTTTTTCTTTGTCGAGCCCAGCGGCTCATAGTCCATCAGGACATGCTCGGGATCGTAATGATCGCGAAACACGTGCCGCACGTTATCGAGGTCTTTCTTAAAGCCGTCCGTAGTTCGATTGCGCTGAATGATCCTGAACAGGGTGACGACTCCAAAGACCAGCAAGGCAATCAGCGCCGCGATGGTAATCAGGCGGTTCACATCCCCAGCCAGGTCCGACTTCGTGATCAGCGCAAGTAGCCCGCCCGCGGCGCCCGTCACGATTCCAATGAACCAGTTGACTCGCGTCTCGCCAATCTGTTCGTTTCTGAGGAATAACTGGGAAAAGTAGCCATGGTCAGCTAGCAGCAACTCTTTTGCCGCCGCCTTCCGTTCGCTTTCTGGTGTGTCGGTCGGACTACTCATTGGTCAGCTCATTAGTTAGAGAGTAAGGGTTTCGCTCTTTGCCACTTGATTCCGCAATTCGCAATTCGTAAGCCGAGGCTGAAGGATAGACAACTCGATTGAGTGTCACCTTTCCATCCTTTCGCAGCCGCGCCTTGTAGAGCGTGCCCTTGTAAACTCTGCGTAGACGCAGTGCGCGGCCTCCCAGAGTCTTCACCATCGTTCCCCTCTTCCCTTTGGGAATCGGTTTGACCTTAGTCTTGCTTATCTTGATGGGCTTGCCGAGCAGAGATCTTATTTCACCTTGATAACGCTCCCGCACGTCCCGGCCAAAGCGGCGCTTGAGGTCCTCCGACTTGGCGAACTTACCTTTTTGGTTGTTACCCTTGGGTTTGACGATGCGGAGAAGCAGCGCTTCAAGCTCACGCAACGTGCGATCACCAATCGTCAGATAGACACTAAAGCGATCCCAGGACTGACCGTGCCGGTTTCGCATATGTGAAGCGAGACGCATGCGCAAATTGCCGGCCAGTCCGACGTAGTAGAGTCGGTCGCCTCGATAGAGGGCGTAGACGCCCTGCCGGCCACGAACGTAATTCCGAATGATGTCTTGATGCCTTTCGAGCGCATCGCGTGAAATGTTTTCAAGGTGTTGGCAAACTAAGGGGACACGTTTGGCCATGAGGTCCTCCAGGATAGAATTAAGGCTGTTCTTCTAGTAACTCACCATTCTCCTTTAACCATTGCTTCGCGCGGTTATAATCTGGAATCTGAGTCTTAACAATCTGCCAAAACCGCTGTGAGTGATTTGGTTCGAGCAAGTGTGCCAACTCGTGAACGATTACGTATTCGATTACTCTTATCGGAGCCTTAATCAACCGCCAATTAAAGTTTAGATTGTTCTTGGGCGTGCACGATCCCCATCGGTACTTTAGATCCACAATGCGTACGCGGTTGTATTCGGCTCCGGTCTTGGAACTGTAATCCTGTACAAGCGGCAGTATTGTTTTCTTCGCCTGTTCCAAGTACCACGACTTGAAAAGATCAGAGGCGTGCCGCGCCCATCGCTTTGAAATCACAAACTTATCGTCGAACAACACACCGTCGAACGACCGGGAGGCTACGTCCAGCCTGTACTCGCGACCGAGATATGGAATACTTGCACCCGCAACAAATTCCTTTGCGGATCCCCCAGCAGAATACTTTTGCTTATGCTTCGTTTTTTCGTAAATCCAAAATCCCTTTTGACGGACAAAACGGTCAATCTGTTCCGCTGACGTACCGATGGGCGCGCGCACTACGACGGATCGATCCCGCTCGACTGTGATGCTCACAGTCTTACGCTTGGAATAGACGACACTATAATCAACACTCATCTCGTTTTGGCGAATACAATCGCATCATGGTTTCTTTCAGCGGTTTCCATTACGCGGGCGATGATTTTCCCGCGCTTCTTCACCATGTCAGGAAGCACAACGAATGCTGGGGAAATAATGATCTCTTGCAAGGAAGCCCATAGTTTCTTTCGCGCCGGGATGTTGTCCCAAAAGCCGTTAAGCCGGAGTTCAGTCTCCAATAACCCACTAACCTCTTTCGTCAGATCAATCAGAATACTAATTTGGTTCTCATCTAGTTCCTGGCCGTCAAAGACTTCTTTCTTGAAGATTCTGAAGAACGGCATCTGCTTCCGACGGTTCAGCCCATAGGTTTCTTCCTCTTTTTCGGCCTGAATAATTCTCAGCCTCAGCTCGTCGAGCTTTTGCCTTATTAGTTTCCAATTGTTTTTGAATTCAGTCAGAATCTTTTCGATTGCTTCAGCAAAAGATGCATAGAGCTCAGGGTCGATATCGAAATTGATTTCAATGTGGTGCCTGATCGCATGCTCAATTTCGGCGGCCTTTGTTTTCTCGCGAGTGCGCTTTGCTACTTCGTTCTGAAAGTCTTTGTCGAAGATTTCAATGGGTTCGACGGACTGAGTTATGCCCTTCGACACTAGATGATTGTCGGCTATCTGCCGCAGCTTCTCAGGAACACCCTTCATGCTAATCCGGGCATCTCGGAAGTGCTTAGAGGCCATGATGTTGATTTCCGAGTAATGCTTGAAGTCTGGTAGGAACTTCAGCGCCTCCTTACTCGGATACAGTGCATCGAGTGCTTGCGAGAACTCCCGGTAGAGAAGTAAGAACTCAAATCTCACGTCTTCATCGTAGAAATAATCAAAGTAAGCGTCGTAATCGTATTGATCGGTAATTCCGAGTCCATCAATGAAGGCTTTTAGTTTTCCATGCTTCTCAACCAGATCCGCGATAATGGCCGAGTCATCGTATAAACCGGCAAGGACCTCTTTTTGCTCTCGCTCGTCGTAATCGGCAAGCGCATCTTTCAAGTGGTGGCCCACGCCAACGTAATCGACCACAAATCCGCAAGTCTTATTCTCGTCATAAATGCGATTCACGCGTGCGATGGCCTGGAGTAGGTTGTGTGCCTTCATTACCTGATCCAGATACATGACCTGTTCAATTGGCGCGTCAAACCCGGTCAGCAGCATGTTATTGACGATGACAAAACCTACGTCGCCGTTGACTCCTTCCTTTTCCTTACCGAACGGAAGTCGAAAACTCTTAATGTCCAGCTCGTGCAGTTTTGGATCTGCATGGGCTTTCAGGTGCGGTTTGTCATTGTGGCCGCCAGAAATTATTACGGCGGTTTTCACGCTGCGCAGTGTCGTTACTTGCTCAGGTTTCAGAGTGAGGTCATCACTAATAACAGGATCGCTTTCGAGTTTCTCGGTGACGCGTTCTAGTGCGGACTCGAGCGCTTTGCCGTAGCGTACAGCGGCTTCTCTGGAATTTGCAACCACTTGTGCCTTGAAGCCATTCGGGAACACGTGGCTCACGTAGTGATCAACCATGTCTTTCGCCTTCGCTTCGATTGTCTTTTCCGCATCAAGATACGCGTCGCGAGTACCGAAGCCTAGGATTTGCAGACGCTCAGCAATGTTGTAATCGCTAAAGACATCGGAAAACTCCTCGTCCATCTTTGGCTTGTAGGCAACTTCAGCATTGTGTGTCCGGCCTTCATAAACAATCTTGACTGTGATTTCGTCATCGATGGCTTCGCGCATCGTGTACTTATCGATGTATTCGCCAAAGCGTCGCTCGGTCTTTTCTGTTGGCGTGCCTGTGAAGCCGATATAAGTTGCATTAGGAAGGGCCTTGTCGAGATTGGCGCCGAGCAGCTTATACTGGGAGCGGTGCGCCTCGTCGGTCATGACCAATACGTAGTCACTGGTATTCAGCTCGGGGAAAGCCACCTCCAGGTCTCGTTCCTGGAATTTGTGAATCATTCCCATCACCAGGTCGCTCGATGTGTTCGCTAGCAGAGCCTTTAGATCCTTAATGCTGGTCGCCACCTTTACGTTCAAACCGACTCGCTCCGTCGTGCCGCTCAGTTGCCCTTCAAGTTGCGTTCGGTCGGTGATGTAAACAACTTTCCACTTGGTCAATTCTGGATACGTGTACATCTCGCGGACCAGAAACATCATTGTCAGAGATTTCCCTGAGCCTTGAGTGTGCCAAATGATTCCGCCTCGCTCATGTTTCGTCTTTCCGGTCAGAAGTCTCTTGACTGTTTTCTTGACCGCCCGGAACTGTTGATAGCGCGCAATAACTTTGATCGTTTGTCCTTCGTCGGTTGTGGTGAAGACCGTGAACGTCTTCAGCAAACTGAGAAGGTTCGATTTTGCGAACATTCCGGCAACTAGTCGCTGCTGCTGGTTCGGCGTCGATTCGCCGTGTTCCAAATCATCCAACGTCAGTGGGTATGGGTCTGACCAGTTGTTGAAATGCTTTTCGTTTTGCGCGGTGATTGTGCTGATCTTCGACACCTGTCGGGACGTGGCAATCAGGAACTGGTTGTAATAGAAGAGTTTCTTGTTGCCTTCGCTCGATGCGCCTCGCTGTTCGCTGTACCGCAGCATCTGATTGATTGCCTCGGCTATCTCCTCTCGCACCTTTGGCGACTTGCATTCAGCAACTGCAATAGGCAATCCATTGAGGAAAAGTGTGATGTCTGGAATGAAGTGTCGATCAGTTCCAAGGATGCGCACCTTGAATTGGCAAATGGCGACGAATGAATTGTTCTCGGGGTTATCAAAATCGATGTACTTAACTGTGGGACTAATCTCTTGAGTCTTCCGGTTGCGATCAGTAGTCGTTCCTTCCAAAAGCAGATGTAAGACGTGCTGGTTATTCGCCAGCAAGTCTGCTTCCGGCAGATTGACGATCTTGCTTACAGTCTCTTCAATCTGCTCGTCATCAAGCCAACCATTTATCTTCGCAAGCGATTCGCGCAGTTTCGGCAACAACACCACATCATCAAAAGAATCGCGCCAACTCTCAATCGGCTTCTGCTGGTGAGGATCGAGCGTAAGGACCTCCCACCCTAAACCATCGAGTTGCGCGAGGAACGAATCTTCGACGTGTCTCTTTTCGGTAATGTATCGAGGTTTAGCGCCTGCCATAGCTTCGCTCTTTCATGCGCTGACTGAGGTGGTCTCTGCCAGCAAACTCTCAACGCTGACTTCGCCCGTAAGTAGGTCTTGCATTAAGCCTTCCTTGATTGATCTGAGTTTCGTGAGACTTCGCCGTTGGTTTCTTTCCGACGCCAAAACAGCATCTACATGTTCAAGAATACCTTCTTGTTCTTCCGGTTGAGGCACTCTCACCGGAATCGGATGTACAAAATTCCGATTAAGGGAAGGAACGCCTGTCGCGGCAGCGAAGCGCTCAAGGCCTAGATATTCAAGAACAAGTGCTACAAACTTTGGATGGTTATCATGGAAGTCTCTGACGTAGAGTGTCGTATTCAGTGGCCAGAAATCCACGTCAACGACGAAGATATTACCAATCGATCCGCTCCTACCCGTTACCACGCCAGGGGCCTTTATCATGGAGATATTGTGGTACCCATTGACACCATTTGATCCATATACTGGAACATGGCCTTCTTTACGATTCTGAACTGGCAGGTCAAAGCCTCTTTGCAGAACGGCAAAATTCTCAAGCCTGTCAACATCCCAATCTTTCGGGATCCTTCCGAGGGCTGAATCCTTGAACTCATGCGTCGTTTCAGAGCGGATGTTGCCGTTCTCGTCGATTCCTTTTGTCAAAAGGTCGTGCGTCAAGCCGGTTTTGATCTGCCGCTGCTTGGCGATGACGGCTTTCGTATGCTCAATCCCGCGGTCTATGCACAACAGGACGGCGGCGATTCTTTCTTGGATGGGTTTATTTGGCAGCCTAATCGGAACTTTTGCCAAGATAGACAAGTTGAGTCCTGCCCTACCTGCACCCGCTGAAATTGAGCGAAGCTCTTGGTATAACGAATCAAGGTAGTAGTAGACAAAATAAGGTTCCACCAACTCCTTGTTAGGAATGACCGCGGCGATTGATTGGTTAGAGGTTACTTCGATTTCCGTGATCGCGGCCGTGCCCCGTGTCTTGCCTTGACCAGCCAAGGCAATAAGAATCGAATGGGTCGGGTAAAAGCGGGCGTTTGAATGGTGGAAACCTTCCTCTGTTATTCGCCCATCAGCGAATCGGATAATCTTTTTGTGAACCTCGCCTGAGGAAAGCCAAGGAACTGTCCCCTCTTCCCAGTACTCTTGCCTCTCAGTTGATGGAGTTCCACCAGTGGCAAGCTGGAAATAACGGTCATCACCTAGCAGAACGTCCTGCCAGACTTCTTTAGGCTCAAACTCTGTTTTCCTCGAACGCATTTCGATAGGTGTTCTACGCTTGAGCTATCGCAAACTCTTCCATCAAATAGCCAAGCTTCGTCAGATAATCATTGAGTTCGCTCATCGTCGCCTTACGCTCACTCTCGATGGTCCGCACTGAGATCGCATACTTGTTCCAGAGTTTTTCAAAGACTGCGACGGTGGCGCGTTTCTCACCGTTCAAGTAGCGCGACAGTTCGTTGTTGATGAGGTCATAGAGCTTCTGGAGAATCAGCCTCCTCGATTCTTCGGACGTAATGACTTCAAAAGTTTCTACCTCATGAAAGGTACGTTCGAGTTTTTCACGGTCCCTCTCTAGCGCCGCAAGTTTGTTCTGATGGGTTGTCATGGAGCGTCTAGTCTCCGGCGGGTTAGCCTTCAAGCTGGCAGCTTCTCTTTCGTTTTGCTCGATAAGCGCCTGTATATGGCTAATTTCTTCTTCCGTTCCATCCCGCTTCCAATCAATCTTTTTCGCGAGGTCTGCGCGGAGTTTCTTGATCTCGCCTTTGACGTGTTTGACTGCACTCTCGGCCATCATGACTCGATTGAGTTGCTCCTTAAGTGTTTCACACTCGGCAACCGCGATCTCGTCGGATGACTTTTCCAAGTCAGTGATTTGCGCCTTAAGATAATCCTTGACTGCATTGGTGCTGACCTCTTCGTCTTCTTCTCCGGGTTCGTACTCAACTGCCTCCAGGGTCCCGCTCAACTGCGCCTCTGCCTCGCTTTGCTGCGTTTCGAGTTCTTCGATTGTCTTTACTTCCACCTGAAGGAATGCCTCAACTAAATAGCTGTCCGGTATCAGGCTGGGACTCCACCCGCTGCTGGTAATAGTCTTCAGATCGTAACGAATAGTTTGCCACCAATTGACGAATACTCCCGCCGTTTGAAACTCATCTAATGTGCCAATTGGCACGAGCTTTTGCTTGATGGTCCCGAGCAGTTCAGCACGCACTTCCGCGAGATGGTTGTTGCCTGCGAGCTTCGTGAAATCGTCCCGCGCTACTCCCCACCATTCGACAACCGCTGCGTTCATTCGCGCGTATGTCTCAATCAAGCCGGCATCGGCTTCAATGATGGGCTTGATAGCTGACTTGTCTTTCACCTCATCTGCGAAGTCCAGATAACCTTCGCTTCTCGGCTTAAAGACGATCATTGGATCCACCTTGAATCGCTGGAAAATCTCCGAGTTGTCTTCAACTTCTTTCTTCGGTATGCCACCAAGCAAATGTGCGCGCACATCTTCCGGTTCAGGGTCCGGAGTGTTGTCCACGTACCGGCGGATGTTGAGGTTGTAACTGTTCCTGACGATCTCTTCCTTATCAACCAGGCGCGAATACCTATCGAGTTCGCGCTTGTGCGTGAGAACGTCATCAATCTTCTCGATGTCTTCAGGACGCAGTTTGTTCTGATTCTTACCTTCAGCGTATTCGCGATCGGCGTTGATGAACAGAATTTTATCTCGCAGCGCGTCAGGCTTATCTTTGTTGATGACCAACACGCAAGCTGGAATGCCCGTGCCGTAAAAGAGTTTCGGCGGCAGACTGACGATTGCTTCAATAACGTTATCGTTGACGATACCGGCGCGTATAACCTTTTCCTGTCCGCCGCGAAACAAAACGCCGTGCGGCATAATCGTGGCCATCTTTCCGTCCCGCTTGAGGCTTGCGATCATGTGCTGGACAAACATCAAGTCAGCCTTCTTGCCGGTCTCAGGAGCAAAGCCATATCTGAAACGGCTCGTGAACTTCATGTCTTGCTTCGAATAGTTTTGCGAGAACGGCGGATTCGCCAGCACGCGATCGAACTTTCGAAGTGCGCCGAGGTGAACGTGCGAAGGATTTTGCAGCGTATCGTCGTTTTCGAGATGAGCTCCCGGAATGTTGTGCAAGATCATGTTCATCTTGCAGATCGCCCACACTGTGCCGCTCGACTCCTGCCCGAATAACTCAACAGCATTGGGATTCTGACCTTGCTCTTCGACGTACTGGACCGACTGGATCAACATGCCCCCTGAGCCGACCGTCGGGTCATACACCGATTTACCAGCTTGTGGTTTAAGAATGCGGATGAGAAGACGCACAACTTCGCCTGGCGTATAAAACTCACCGCCTTTCTTGCCTGCGCTGTCGGCGAAATACTTGATGAGGTATTCGTAGGCCGCGCCTAGAAGATCAGGGAATTCGAAGTTGTCGTTCGTGAGAATGAAATCCGGCTTGTTGAAATGATCGAGTAGTGTTTTCCAACGGCTGTCGGGAATCTTTGTCTTACCTTTTTCTGCATTGAAATTGATATTGTTTTTGAGAACGCCGTCCAGCAAAGGTGTGTTGGCCTGCTCGATGGCAGCGATAGCTTTATTTAGTCTTTCTCCGATGTTCTGCTTGACGTCTTTCAGCGCAGGTGTTAATTCAGCGTTCTCGTTAATGTACTCATCATTCCATCGTGCGATGGGAGGTACATAGAACGTCTGTCCGTATGATGCCTTGTCTTCGAGAATCTCAGGGAGATCATCAGCCGACAAGTGACTGTACTTCTTCCTTAACCGCCCGCGTTCCTGATCAAACTGATCAGACATACGCTTAATGAACAGCAACCCGAAGATGAACTCCTTGAATTCGGAAGCATCCATCTTTCCGCGCAGAATGTCTGCGGCTTTGAGAAGGAAACCCTCCAGCTGGAACAGAGTTATCTTGCTTCGTTTCATTAGGGGCAGAAACCAATTCTAGTGACAGGAGCGTTACGATGTTAGGGCGGTAATACTAAAGGATTTGTGAAGATTAGCCAAGATCGCATCGTCAAGAGGGGTCACAGCAAGTCGCGATTGCCAGAAATATGCATGGAAGCAAACCCAAGAGCGGATGATCGGTGGGCTTGCGGTGATTTAGGCAAATGAAAGCGGCGACGAGAACGAGTTTGCAGGTATAGTCCTGGCGAAAACCTGGCTCTTACCTTGTAAGGGGGCGTAAGGAAGTAAGGGTGACAAAGCGGAAGGTGACGGCCGTGAACGAGCTGCGTACTTTAGTTCTTAAAGCTACAGATTCCAATCTCACGATCGCAGAGCGGCATTTGGCTTTTGGCGAGCTGGTCAGGATTTTTCAGGACATGGCTTACGCTGCCGCGTATGCCAGGCTGGGTGATTTCTATCTGGCGCAAGACGCCGCCCAGGAGGCTTTCATCTCAGCCTGGCAGAGGCTTGCACAGCTTCGTCAACCCGAAGCTTTTCCACGGTGGTTCAGGCGCATAGTTCTGACCGAGTGTAATCGCCTGACCCGCGGGAAACGCCTGCCGACTATATCGCTTGACGAGGGCCTGAACGTCCATGGGCCCTATACTGATCCGCAAACGGCCATCGAAAGAGACGAGCTGACGAAGGCAGTGTTTACAGCGATCAATAAGCTGTCATTGAACGAGCGAATGGTCGTCATTCTCTTCTATGTCCAGGAACACTCTCAAATCGACATCAGTGCATTCTTAGACGTGCCAACGACGACTGTAGCCAAACGGCTCAATTCGGCGAGAGCGCGGCTGCGGGGCATGGTGATGGATTCCTTCAGGAAGGATCTCACCGCCCACCGTCCTTCACGTAACGTTACCTTCCTAGCCAAAGTCAGAGCCGGCATCTACGACGAATACGTAGGGGAATACCGGTTTGAGCTGCGCCCTGAGTTGGTGGTCACGATTAAGAGAGAAGGCGAGAAGCTGTTGAGTGAAGGTGGAGGACAACTCAACGAGTTGTTTGCCAAAGGCAAGTCTAAAAGCCAACTGCTTACTAAAGAATTTGACGGCAGAGGAAAGTTTGTCAGAGACCGACAAGGATGCATCACTCACCTTATCTACTATGAATTCGGTTGTGAAATGGGACTGGCGAAAAAGATTCGTTGAGCTGCCTTTGCAGATAGAGTCCGTCTATCAATCCGCAAAGCGGACGAATGATAGTAGCCCAGCAGTTTACTGCTGGGCTAAAGCGCCGAAGGATTTGTAGTCCGTGAAGCGGACGGCTGAACGCAGAATGGGAGTCCGCGAGAAATCTGACTCTCAGTCGTCCGTTTCACGGACTCATTTGCAAATCTCGACCTCAACCCAGCACTA
>Ga0070699_100005395_pt1 | contig 11213 bp, 12 predicted proteins | sample KBSK1503metaG_FD_65473 | JGI IMG/M metagenome (GOLD analysis project Ga0070699, IMG submission 65473) | Corn, switchgrass and miscanthus rhizosphere microbial communities from Kellogg Biological Station, Michigan, USA - KBS K1-50-3 metaG | ecosystem: Host-associated > Plants > Roots >...
CAATATTTTCGAGATACCGAAGCGTGGCTGGATAGAAACCTCAGCCCTTCTTCAGAACGCGTACTTCCAACGGAAGATCAGCCAGTTCAATTAAGACATGATGGCTAGTCTTGCCTCTCTTCATGGAGAGTCTCCTTGCGGCCATCTCCATTATCGATCGGATGTGGTAAATGCTTAAACAAGACCATTCCTAACGCGATTCCGTGATTTCTACTAAGGACCTAGGCGAAGAACTGGCAAAGATATCGCTTGACCTTGCAAAACGAGAAAATGCGACTTATGCCGAGCTGAGACTCGTCAACACTCGATCCGAAGCCGTTACCGTCGTCAACGAGAATCCTGCCAGCGAAGAAGCGGGCACGATTGGTGTCGGAATCCGCGTACTCTACAATAATCTGGGCTGGGGATTCGCTGACACTGATGAACTGGAACATGAGAGCATAAGAGAGACAACCAAGAAGGCACTCTCTCTAGCAAAGGGCGCGTCTAAACTCGGGATACAAGTCACTCGAGCTTCTGAGCCCGTTCATGTCGACAAGTGGGAAACACCGGTAAAGAAAGATCCGTTCCGTGTCCCCACCGAGACCAAATACGAATATCTTCAAGATACTACCAAGAGAATGAAGGAAAACGACGTTGTCGCCCGGAGGGGCCAGATGACGTTCGATTATATCGAGAAATATTTCGCGAACTCGGAAGGATCGAAAATCTACCAAACTCTCTCTTACGCGGGCGTATCCGCGATCGTTGCCGCAAAAGGACCTACCGGAGTCCAGAGACGGTCGATCCAGCAGAATGCTGGGGGTGGTTACGAGCTTGTGGACGAGATGGACCTTCCTGGACAGGCTTTGGAAATCACAAAAGACGTTCTGGCACTCACTCGCGCGCCCACGATCAATGAAGGAAAATCGGACATCATTTTGAGTGGGGATCAAGTTGCTTTACAGGTTCACGAGTCCTGTGGGCATCCAATAGAGCTCGACAGGGTCCTAGGATATGAGGCGAACTTCGCCGGCAGGAGCTTTCTCCAACCAGATCAACTCGGAAAACTCCAGTACGGATCAGAACACGTGAACATTGTAATGGATGCAACCCTAGACCATGGAAACGGGCTTGGGACCTTCGGCTATGATGACGAGGGAGTCAAGGCCCAGCGAAAATACGCAGTCAAGAATGGAAAATTCGTAGGCTATCTCATGTCCCGAGAAACTGCTCCTCGAGTAGGAGAGACCCGAAGCAACGGGTGCATGCGAGCCGAATACTACAAGCTTCCGATTATCAGGATGACCAACGTCAGTCTCGAACCGGGCACCTGGGACTATGACGAGATGATCGAGGATACACGCGACGGATATCTTATGGTCACAAACTATGGCTGGAGCATTGACCAGAAGAGGTACAACTTCCAGTTCAACACCGAAAAAGGTTACAGGATAAAGAACGGAAGCATAGGCGAAATGGTCAGAGGACCCACCTACGCTGGCATAACACCAGAATTCTGGAACTCTTGCGACGCCATCGCCAACAAGAAGAGCTGGGTATTATGGGGCACACCGAACTGCGGAAAGGGCCAACCCGGCCAGACTATGATAACGGGACATGGAGCCTCACCTAGCAGATTCAGGAACATCCGCGTCTTCGGAGCATCATAGCCATGTCCCAAAAGATGGAAAACCAGCCCATGTCTCTCCGAGAGAAAGCTCACCAGATCTTCACCACCGCGAAAAGCGTCGCGGGAAAGGCTGAAGCCGAGACAATACTGGTCTCGCGAGTTGACGAGTACCTTCGATTCGGCAATAACGAGCTCGCCCAGTCACAGTATAGCACTAGCAGAAACCTATCGGTGAGAGTCGCATCCGAGAAGAAACAAGGACGAGTCACCACAGGCACATTGGACAAGGCCTCTATCGAGAGGACTGTGGAGAAGGCTATCAAACAGGCCCGAGATTCACCCGAAGATCCAGACTATCTGCAGATGCCCGGTCCCCAGAAATACCGTACAGTCGATCGGTATAGCGAAAAGACCGTTGAGGCTCCGGCCGAGTTGAAAGCAGGATACATCGGATCTGCCATTGACCTCGCCAAGAAAAACCATCTTCTTGCCTCAGGGGTTCTCGGAACCAGCGTTGAACATATAATGATGCTGAACACTTCAGGGCTAGAAGCATCTTATCGAGGATCGGGCGGATATTTCTCGTTGACAATGGACGCTGACAACGGAAACCAAACAGGATTCGCTCTCTCAACCTTCGGCGATATCGGCGAGCTGGACCCGAACAAGGTCTCCCAAACAGTCCTTGAAAGAGCCAAGCTGAACAAGAGTCAGGCGGACATAGCTCCTGGAAAGTTCGACGTCGTTGTTGACCCGTATGCCTGGAGCGAGATGCTGCTCTTCTTCGCCGTATCCGCATCCACCGGTTACAGTCCCGATCTAGGAATGCGACAGTACAAAGAAGGAAGAAGCTACCTCTCAGGCAGACTGGGCGAAAAGATCCTCGGCGACAACATCAGCATAGACGATGACGTATATCATCCAAGCCAAGCAGGCCCGCCTTTCGACGGCGAAGGCTGCCAGAAGAGCAAAGTCTCGCTTATCGAGAACGGGGTGTTCCGGAACCTCGCCTCCTCCAGAATATCCCAGCACCGTTACGGTGCAGCAGCGACAGGCCATGAGCTGCCGTTGCCAAACCCTCTCGGGGAGCTACCGACCAACCTTGTAATTCGCGGGAAAGGAGCCACCAAGACCCCGGAGGAGCTAATTGGAGAACTTGACAAGGGACTGTTGATCACTCGATTCTGGTACGTGCGAGAAACGGAGCCCAAGACCAAGGTAGTGACCGGCATGACAAGGGATGGAACGTTCCTGGTTGAGAATGGTGAAATCAAGAGACCGGTGAAGAACTTGCGGTTCAACCAGAGCCTCCTAGAATTGTTCAGCAAAGTCGACGCGCTCTCCGAACCAGTGCGAAACTTCTCCGAATTCCAGCAGTTCAGAATCCTCCAGCCAGGTATCCTCGCGAGGGACTTCAACTTCACAAGCGTTTCTCCCTTCTAGGCACCGTCTAGTCGGGTCTCTTCCCAGAGAGGGGACCTGTTGGTTCTAGAAAACTGATACTTCGGCCTTAGAAGCCATTCGGTGTGGATTCTTGACCTACCGGAAGGAGTACGTGCTCGGCATTCTATCCTTGATGCCCCTTCTTGCAGAGGGCACCTACAAGGGCTTAGGCTGGCTCATAACCATCATCGTTGTGTACGTGGGCATCCCGGTTCTCATCTGGAGCCTCGTAGTCGATCGTCTCGTATTCCTCGTCATCGGGATAATTCGCTATTTCCGCGAGTCATCGGGGCACATGTACTATTTCGAGAAGCTGGTCGGACCTCCAGGCTTTTCGCGACGAATCCTGAGGGATTTCCGCATCCTACTGTTCGTGTTCGTGCTATCAGCCATTATCGTGCCCCAGATAACTGATGTCACCCCGGCGAACATCACGATCGTGAGCAACGCGTTCGTCTATGTGGCTATCTTCATACTCGCTGTCCCATCGTCGATACATGTTCTCTTCTGGGTCCTTGAAGACTCGGGGTTAAGATGCCACAATCCGAAGAGGGTAACGGTCACAGCGCCAGGAGCGTGGATGTCGAACTGGCTATTCTCTGTCGGAAGCCTTGGAGCTTTCCTAACCTTTGTCGTGTCCCTGGAAGGAAGCCTCCCGAAGGCCGTTTCGCTCACCAGTACACTACTGGCTTCCTTGTTGCCCTCGTGCATTCTGGCGCCCACACTGTTCTATCGCAGGGTTGAACCGGGCATTCTAACGAAGATCAGAGAGAGTAAGACAGCGATGGTCATGGCGCGCATGTTCGCGCCTCCCGCGGCTCCAGCTACGCCACCATTCTCTCCTCCCAGCTCGCCAGCTCCACCCGGACAAACGCCGACTCAGACCTGAAACTAGGCATCCGTGTTCGGCCGAGACCGGGCTCAAGACCGGTAACGCAAGGCCTCATCAAAATTGGCACGCCGTCCTAGATCCGAGTGCAGACAGACTGACGACCCTGAAGATGCCAAGGAAAACGCCTAGAAAACGCCTCAGGGTCCAAGTCGATGATAAAAATCGGGTTAACTGTAAAGAGACGCTAGCGCGTTTGTTGATCGATTCCTGTTAAGATCCAGCTAGCTATAGGCCCTCTCGAAAAACAAGGTATGCAGGCCAGTCTCATGACGCAAGAGTGCCTGGGAAAGATTCGTGCTTAAGATATTGTGAAGTTACTGGTTACAGTCCAAGTTAGATTAGCTTGCAGCAGGCTACCGACGGTCACACTGGCTGTGATGTAGATGTTGAGCACGTACGAGCCTGAGACTCGGACACCCTGATCAACGGACAAGTATATCGTGTGCGTCCGCGTTCCTATTCCACCGCTAATGTTCGTGTTTCCCAGGTCCGTTGTCAGCCCTGAAGGATTAGTGAGTTTCAGGTCCATTGTGATGGTCGTGTTGCCGTTCGGGTTCACGTTTGTATCGCTGGTCCTGAACATTCCCTGGGTCCTGATCGAAAAATAGTACTCGTACGCTGTCACCAGCGACACGTTCGCAGTCGCCTGCGTTGCCGAAAGCGACCCGGTCGTCTCGTTGAAGACTACTTTTGAAACCGGGACCATAAGGGCTCCCGCCAACGCTGGAGGAATAACCAGAACAATAGCGGCAATTACGATCACTACGAGGGCGAGAAGACCTTTCCTGCTCTTCTTTTTTGCTGGTGGAGCTGACATTTCTAGGAAGCAACTTCGCTGAAGATGAGGATTTTAGAGTTGTGCAGATAAGAGAAAGCGCCTACCAGCGAGTCCTCTTGATTCCCAGCAAGTAGGCTCCGTAATTCGTTCCGAGATGAATTGGCGGAGTCACCAAGACTACAATCAATATTGACCACACCCCCAACGGAAAGACCAATTGTCCCAGGAGCAGCCCTCCGAACACGAAGTCCAGCTGGTCCACGATCGGCAGTGGACTGCCCGGTTTTATCCCGATTCGTCTCTTGAAGAAGGCGCCCAGCAGATCCCCGAGAACCGTACCCAACGCGATCACAAAGCCCCCGAGCAAAAGACGATTGTCGACTGGTGATTCTGCAAGTCCAATCACGGAACCAGCGATGATCCCCGCAATCAGTCCACGAACGGTCTTGTGAGCGCCGAAGATCCTTTGTCCATCCAGAAAGTTCTTTCCCCCGTCCAGAGGAGTACCACCCCCCAAGAGAAGAGGCGCAGCGTTCGCTACGTATGATGGCCCGATAAACAATAGTGCAGATAGGAGTATTCCCAGACTGGATCGCCTAGATCTTAGACCGCTCCCTCAACCATGGCGCAGTTATGAACCAACCGCTACATATCCTCCAATCCAGTCTCCCCTATCCTGAACAATGCAAGAGGACCCCTAACATCTCTACCATCTATCTTCTCGAGAAGACACTCTCTCACATCATGTCTCGGAGTCGGACGCAACCGCAGGATTAGAGAGGACCAGTGTCTTAGCGTCCTCGTGGCGACAGGGGCGATAAGCCAGCTGCCACCACTCGGCTGGCCGTGAACCTGCCCCGTCAATAATGTAGTAAGTTCAGATCTCGAGGCGAGATCGGAGAGATAAGCCAGCTGCCTGTTCAGCTCCCGATTATTGATAAAGGCCGTTCCAGGCTTCTCGATATCAGCACGATATAGGCCCGTCACCGAATCAATGATCAGCAAAGCCGGAGTCCTAGACAACATCACCTCCAGGTTCTCAGTTATTCGGTTCTGCTCTCGAAAATCCTCTGGCTGAAACACCACAATGTTGTCAGCAAGCTCCCCGCCCCGATCGAGGGATTGAAGTCTCTGAACCGAAAAGGAGAGATCTGCATCAACAAAGAAAACCTTGAAGCCCCGCGCGGACGCTTCCAGTGCGGATTGCATCACCAGAACAGTCTTGCCTGTCGAGGCCTCTCCATAGACGAGGTTTATGTGTCCGAGAGCAAAACCGCCCTTCAGCAATTTGTCCAGACTACTTGTCCCTGTGCTCAGCCTTTCCATAACAGAGAACCAACCAATCTAGAAATCCGACACTTGCCTAGACTGAATAACTCTGCCTAGGAATGAAGAAACTTCCCCCAACTCAAGCTCCAGAAAGACAAAACCCTTCTCATTGACGGTCCTGCATCAATCGTTCTCCAAGAAGGAACGGCCACTTCACTTGGCGCCCCGTTAGGAACCGGCGACTCACTAGTTATCGCGAAACATCGAAGAATCCCGATAGAAACCGATTCTGAAGCTGTGTTTCATGTCAGGATAGGACAACATGGCGTTTGCAGACAAGTCAACGGTTCAACCATTCCCCAAAGTTGGCGAGACGCAGCGGACGTTCTCAGACGATCACGAGGATTGGCTGTGATTCTGGGAGACGTCGACTCTGGAAAATCCACATTCTGCACCTATCTCGCAAACACCTGCCTAGACCACAAGATTCAACCCAGCATAATCGATGGTGATGTTGGACAAGCCGACATCGGCCCGCCGACGACCACCAGTTCGTCAACCGTAACCCGGTACATCTTCAGCCTCCAAGAGTTGCGGCCTGAAAGATCACATTTCATCGGCGACACCAGTCCGTCCTCAGTCCCGGACAAGCTCGTAAGATCGATCAGTGATCTGATAGACAGCCTATCAACCGAAGGCGAGACAACGATCTTGAATACTGATGGCTGGGTGAGAGAAGATGAAGCGGTCGAGCACAAGCTCCGGCTATTGGATAGTATACGACCAGACCTTGTTCTTGCTCTAAGCCTGGATCACGAACTCGACCATATTCTCGAACTGCAAAAGCGTTCAGTCCTGCGGCTCGAAGCCTCAAGCTTTAGCCGAACAAGAACAAGAGAAGAAAGGAAGAAGGCCCGGGAGGAGGGATACAGACGATTTCTCAAGAACCCCAAACATCTGGATCTGAGACTCAACACCATTAAGCTCAGAATGTTCAACGCCCCCAAACAGCAACGACTCGACCAAACCACATCACATAGAGGAACAATAACGGGACTTCTCAACGAGAAGGGAGAACTATTGTCGATAGGAAGAATTGAACGAATCGGGCACGGCAACATTCGTATCACAACAAGCGCTGAGGCAACGCCGAGAATCGTTGAGCTAGGAGCGGTTATTCTCTCTTCAAGACTCGAAGAGATAGGATACGAGCCTTAGATCGAGTAGGCGTCGGGAATCGAGTACACGTAGATCGTGTGCTCGTTGTAGTTCTCCTTCCTCGAAGGCTTCCAGCCATTGATCATAAAGTCATGGCTTACAATCCTGGAGCCAGGCCGAGCCTCAGACCTCAGCTTAGGCTTCAACCGTTCGTTAGCGTACGTGGTTAGATACAGGGTGATCAGGGTCGCGTCCTTCAGGTCAGCCTGAAACAAGTCCTTGTTGAAAATGTGCACCTTCTCCATCAGCTTGAGTTTCTCGACCTCCCCGGATGCCTGTTTGAACAGATCCTCTCTGATCTCGTAACCTACAGCCGATCTGATCCCGAAATCCTTGACCGCGGTCGTCAAGATTCGACCGTCGCCACAGCCTAGATCGCATAGAACATCATCCTTGCTGGCTCTTGCAACTTCCAGCATCTTCTTGACAACATCGTGGGGAGATGATACAAATGGTGCACAGCTCATGAAACTGACTCTCCGGTTTAAAGTGAAGTCACAGCGCGATGCAAGCTATTTTAACTCTCTCCCGCAAAATATCGCCATCAAGTGATTCGAGGAATCGTAGGCACCTCCTCACTACCATGTTCTGGTTATCGAGAAATTCCGCTAGAACCAGTGTTTCAGGTACAGAACACTCATACGTTTGACCGAGGTGCAAGAACCTAGAGATGGATTCGGGGTGCCGCGAAGAAAAGAAAGGCTCGCAATCAAGTCTTCGGCAGATGAGTTTGAGGCAATTGACGCTCCAACCGGACAGCGACATGATCCTCAAGAACTCAAGATTTACATCAGGCAATTATCCAAAGCGCTGAAATTCCTACCATTGGGAAGCCGAGCCTACTACGCTGTAACCGGAGAGCTTCTCAGAGCAAGCACCCAGCTGAAGGCCCTAGTTCCAACCGGAAGCACGATGAAAGGCCAACACTAGACAACCCCTCTCCGCTGAATAACCATCGAAGACACAACGCTTCGAATCCCATCTAGGCGAGCTTTGCGAAATAACTATAAGCCACAGCGCCCCGCGAGACCCCCGAACGCGTTCCTTCATGGCTTCTCAAACGCTAGGCGACACGAGGATACACGAGCTAGCCCAGGTCCAACTAAAAGAACCGGTCCTGATCCAAGGCCTTCCCGGACTCGGCTACGTAGGAAAGGTCGCCGTCGACTATTTCATAGAAAAGCTAAAGCCCAAGAAAATAGGCGAACTATACTCCAGCTACCTACTCTTCCCCGACGGGAACCTCGGGATTAACATCTCAGAAGACGGAACATACTCTCTTCCAAGATACGAATTCTACGGTTATGGCGAGCTAGATCCCAATGTCATCCTTCTTACAGGGGACGCTCAGCCAAGTGTAACTGGCCAGTACGAAGTCGCAAGCATCGTCCTTGACTATGCCCAACGATTCGGATGTAAGGCCGTCTACACAATGGGCGGATATGGCACACGCTCCGGAAACGACGTAGGAGCGGTTTATGCCGTTGTCGGAGAAACCGCGCTTGGAGAGCGTTTGAGGAAAATGGGTGCAAAACTTGCGAAAGGAGGAGCCGTCACGGGAGCCGCTGGAGTAATACTCGGCATCGGCCGACAACGCGGAATGCAATGCGCAGGGTTGCTAGGCGCAACCACGGGAGCCTACCCGGACTTGGAAGCGGCAAGAGCCGTTATCCAGATGCTGACTGGACTGGTGAGTATTCCAGTTGATCTAAAAGAGCTTGACTCGGAGATTGAAGACATGCGCAAGAAGATGGAACGCCTCAGACATGCAGAAGTCGAGGAGTCAAAGGAAGGCGAAGAAAAGCCCGAGGAAGGAAAGGACCGCTACATTACCTAACAGAGAAAACCTTCCTCTTCTAACCTTCAGACCCTTCTGAACAGAACATCCGTTTGTTCCATTTTATAATACGAGAGCACAAAGAGTGAGTTGATGGAGATTGCTCGAAGCAAGACTGGAACGGGAAGGCGCAGTCCACAAAGCTAGCCTTCTTCCGGTAGAAAACGCGGTTTTGGCCTTCTTCTACGAGGACACATTCAAGATCGGCACATTAGCAGTGTCAACTCCGGGACTGCGCGAAGGAGGACCTGGGACATCATCTGTTCTTCTTGGCGGAAAATACCTGATCGCTGCAAGGGCACTAGCGGAGAGAGTTGCTGCAGTCTACAACAAGATGAGCATAGTATCGATAAACACGAAGCTTTCGGAAGGAGAGGCGCTCCGCCTCTATGCGAACCTTCTTGACAAGGCTAGGTCTAGCTCAACCGCGGAGCCAGCTTCCTCTAAAGGTTGAAGAGAAAACCCAGCGCGATCGTGACCACCGTGGCAGTGAATGTAATCGCTGCCACAGCGTCATCCAGTCTCTCGACGCTCATCGAATCGTCATCCTACGAGCAATCATGGAGAGAATGGTCTGTACCGTAGTCGAGTATGTTGGCTTGTTTTTCGACATTTTTATCCACTGAGAATAAGACAGAAGCTAGGCCGGCGTTATCCTCTCTGTAACAGCTCGACCTGCCAGTCGTCTTCCGCGATTCTTTAATAGGAAAGAAAGGATATTGCCGTGTTGTCGGTCGCGTGCGGTCTCGATTAGAGTCTATGTTCTAGAATTGATGGAAAGCTATCGCCAGTTGTTCGACTTGTTTGATTTGGAGTCACTGCCTTGGACATCGTTGAGTCCATTTATCCACTCTGGCACTATGACTGCCCTGATTAGCTCTTGGATGGTTATTCCCCTTCGCTTGGCGATCTTTTCCAGCTCGCGATAAATCAGGTCATCAAGCGTTTGCATGAACTTGGGCAGTCTAGACACCACGGTTTCTCGGGATATCAACGTCAGTTCAGGGGTTGAAATAAAGTGCTGATGTAACTTGTAGAATTCCAAGGAAGTGACAGGATAGAGGCGTTGCGAACGCTAGTCAGAGGACTATCGCTTTCCTAGGCCAATAGCTCCCCCAGAATCTGGCGGGCCGCAAAGTCTACTCTAGAGCGATAAGATTGCCTTGTGTATACTCTCATTAAGTTCATGAAAGTCGGCAGAGCGCCAACAATAGGAGAAAGCTCCGACAGCTGAACGACGTGTTTCTCCCCATTGGGGGCATGCCTGAAAATGGGAATGTCCATGGTTTGCAGATCCCCAACACGTTGGTAAGGTACAGAAGGTAACGTTGGCACGTCGATGATCACTTCTTCCGCTGCAATCCTCGCTTTTTTAGCAATCTGTTTTTCGACATCGGCGCGAACGCGTTGGTCAGAGATCACGTGGGACACTCGCTTTTCACGAGAGAACACGGTCCTTTCATATGCGCATTTCAGAAGCTTTCTAGCTTCAAGGTCTTGCATTATCTTCTTGGACTTGTTGCAATCCTTCAGCCCGGTCCATACTTTGTAGTCATCAAGTTTCAGGAAATCTTCGGGTCCGTCGAAGTCCAGCAATTCGAGCTCATCTTCGGCGGCCTCCAAAGCGATCACTATCATGATTTGTACCGCTCTGGAAGCCCGGTGGAAGTATATCGTTCGAAACGATTCCAATCGCGCAAGAAAAAAGCTCTCAAGAGTTGCGATGGCCGTTCCATCGACTGATAGGTTGCCATTGATAATATCCATCGTGTACAGGAGTCGTAGCACGTCAATTGAGCCGTATCCTGCGCCTGTGTGAAAGGAGTCTCTTACGACAAAATCCATCTTATCAACATCAACGCTGCTGCTGATTATCTGATCCAAGTAGGGCCGAGCCCTGTCTCGTAGGCTCCCCGTGGCCAACTTGCCTAGCGTCTTGGGGTTGAACCCTGAGGCTTCGAGCTTATCGGCCAGCTCCGTTCCATTGACCAGCCATGGAACGAGGTCCTCATGATTCTTGCCCAGATGTTTGAGCATCAGAGGCTCGAATACGTGAGAAAAAGGACCGTGTCCAATATCGTGAAGCAGGGCTGATAGGCGAAGTTGTTCTTGCTGATGGGCCGGAATACCGGCTGGGAGCGCTTCGGCTAGAGCCCCTGCCAGG
>Ga0070699_100005396_pt1 | contig 11213 bp, 7 predicted proteins | sample KBSK1503metaG_FD_65473 | JGI IMG/M metagenome (GOLD analysis project Ga0070699, IMG submission 65473) | Corn, switchgrass and miscanthus rhizosphere microbial communities from Kellogg Biological Station, Michigan, USA - KBS K1-50-3 metaG | ecosystem: Host-associated > Plants > Roots >...
CCAAACTGCTACAGCGGCGGCGTCCTCAACTTCTACGACCAGACGCAGGAGTTTGGTCTGCAAGGCGAAACCGGATTGCTAGTCGCATTCCCATCCGACACCTTTCACGAAGTCTTCCCCGTTACGAGTGGCGAACGCTTCACGATCATCACCTGGTTCAGGTAGGGCCACGAAGAGGCACAAATAATCGCTACTGCTTTGTGGTCCACTTTGCACTTGCAATTCTTTTATTGACAGATGGTCTAACTGAGCATACATTGCTGGGCCAGCATAAGAATTCGTGTTGCCGCGTCTCCCAAACTCGCGTAAGCGATAACGAATACTTCAACCACACGAAGTATGCCTAGCCCGACACTTCAAATTATCAGTGCGTCAGTTCTCGACACCATTTTTAGGCAGAATCCGATTCCCTTGATAACTCAAAACTAGTTGGCAACTTAACCCTTGACTTGTCCCAACAGGTCGATCCTACAAGGACTAGATCAATGACAACTACCACGAGCCGTTTCTCCCACCGGTCCCTTCACGCCCAGACATCGTCAAGTTTTGTACCTTCGAAGCGTTGGTCCAACACGATAATCTTAGTCGCAATATCCATTCTAATTCTCACGAGCGCACGAGCCGCAAAAGCTCAAAGCTCCATTCATGGCTCAACTCCGGCTTCGATGGCGCCGGGTGCGCCTGCCGGTTCATACGTCCTGACGGGTTTTGAAAACGTAAACCTCTATAACGGGAACTTGAATTTTCATCTCCCTTTGCTGCCCGTTCGCGGCCGGGGTGAGAGTGGTTACACAATTACGTTGCCAATTGAGGCAAGGTGGGTAGCCGAAGGTAACATTGGCTTTGGCGGTTTTAGTCCCAGTTTCAACTGGTGGACTGGAATAAAGCCGGGTTATAGCCCCGGTATTTTGCAGGGAAGACAAGTCGGTGTACCTTGCGATTGGGGACAGCAAGGCAGCACAGACACCGCCACACGACTAACTTTCACAGCTAATGATGGCACCGAATACGAGCTACTGGATACGCAATTTGGCGGCTACGCCGCATCAAGCGAATGTAATTTCGCCCATCCTGGAACTGGGACTATGGCGTCCCGGGGAAACACGTTCATCTCGATTGATGGAACCTCCGCAACTTTTATTTCTGACGCTCCAATTCTTGACAATGTAATGGCCGGTGAAGGCGCCTTGCTTATTTACCCATCTGGAAGCCTCTATCTGGCGGACGGCACTCGATATCAAATCAATAAAGGACGCGTCGTCGAGATTCGCGATCGAAACGGAAATGTCGTGTCCTTCGAATACGAGAATCCAAACTTTTGGGCTCGAATAGTGTCAATAAAAGATTCACTCGATCGCCAGATAAATATCAGTTATTGGGGCGGCTCAGTCACTTTCGATCAAATTACGTTCAAGGGATTTGGCGGGCAGGACCGGGCTATTAAGATTGGGCATACTAACCTGGGTAACGCTCTAATTGCCGGTGAATCTGTCAGTTCATATCCTACTCTTTTCCCACAATTAGTGACCGCGCCAACTCAAATTCACGATCCGGAAGTAATTGCGTATGTAACCCTTCCAAATCAAAAGTCCTATCAGTTTAGATACAACCGTTACGGAGAGTTGGCCAAAGTCGAGCTACCGACAGGCGGGCGATACGAATACATTTGGGGGTCCGGGTATCAGGCCGGCGATCCGAGTGGCACTAACGGAGCAGAAAGCCAGATCATCAGGAGAGTACTTGAACGATGGGAGTATTCTGACGCAACCACTCTTGTCGGCAAGACGACGTTCGGCAAGTTGATTCCCAACGGATCACCAACAACGGAAGGGTCTGTTGTAGTTAAATCGTTTACGCCCTCCGATCAATTACTTGCACAGACGAAGCACTACTTCAAAGTTGATTTTGGTAATGGCGGAATGTTTGCGTTGCCGCCGCCGCTCGATGGTCGTGAAACTAAAACTGAAAACTTGGCCTTAGATGGTTCCGTGCTGCTGCGTACCAGCCAAAATTGGACCACCGGTGGTGTTTTCTTTAGCAATCCTACAAATCCGCGTATCGCTGAAACCGTCACTACTCTTGTCGACACAAATCAGGTATCGAAGCAGAGCTTTTTGTACGACGGATTCAATAATCGCACTGACACTTACGAATTTGCATTTGGAACAGGAACGCCTGGCCCACGGCTTAGACACACTCATCTCAATTACCTCAATTCAACTTCTTATACCAATGCCAATGTTCACATCAGAGATCGCGTCACTCAGATTTCGATTTTCGATGGACCAGATGGCGCTGAAAAGGAGCGTTCGCGCACGGTCTACGAATATGACGATTACTCAAACACAACCAATCACGCGCAATTGATCGACTGGCAGACAGTAACCGGCATCTCCATGTCAGGACAGGATTCCGCTTTTGGCACTTCTTATGAGACTCGCGGTAACGTAACGAAAACTACCCAATTTCTATTAGTCGCAGATCCCACCACTAATCCGGCCGCAAACCAGGGTTCGGGCTCAACCTATAGTCAATATGATGTCGCAGGAAACGTCGTAAAAACTATCGATTCCCTCGGTAATCAATCAACTATTGAATATCCCGATCGTTTTGGTTCACCAGACGGCGAGGCCCAATCGAATTCCAGTCCCTCGAATTTGAGTTCCCCAGTCCTCAAATACACCTATGCTTTTCCCACAAGGGTCACGAACGCTTTGGGCCAAATCAGCTTCAACCAATTTGATTACTATCTGGGCCAATCGGTTGATAACGAGGACATTAATGGAGTCGTTTCGAGTGCTTCGTATAGTGATCTCATGGATCGTCCCACACAGGTAATTTTGGGAAACAATCCAAGTGCGAATGCGAAAAGCCAAACAACTTTCGAGTACAACGACAATACTCGTACCGTAACAAGAAGGAGCGCGAAAGAAACCTGGAATGACGGTCTGTTGGTGACGGAGTCTCTTTACGATGGACTCGGACGAGTAATCGAACAAAAAAACTATGAAACTGCTTCCAGTTACATTGTCACGCAAACGCAGTATGATGCAGCAGGTCGGCCTTTCAAATTCTCAAACCCATACAGACCGCTAAGCGAGGGTGCTAAGTGGACCATCCAAACATTTGATCCATTAGGGCGATTGATCTCTGTCATGACGCCGGACAATGCCGTTGCGACAATGAGCTACAGCGGAAACACGGTGACGGTTACTGATCCGGCAGGCAGGGTGCGAAAAAGCGTGAATGATGCCCACGGACGTCTGGTTGAAGTCTACGAAGATCCCAGTGTCTTGAATTACCAAACCGTCTATAGCTACAACACACTTGATAGTCTCGTCAAAGTTACTCAGGGAAGTCAGTTGCGCTTTTTCATGTATGACTCTCTCAAACGCTTAATTCGTTCCCGGAATCCCGAACATGGAACTCTGGCAGGTTTGGCTCTCTCGGATCCAATCACCGGGAATGGTTCCTGGTCGGTTGGTTATCAGTATGATTCAAATAGCAATCTCACTCAGAAAACAGATCCGCGTGGAGTGACGTCGACTTACGTGTACGATGTGCTCAACCGTAATACCACAATAGATTACTCGGACACTCCGTCGATTAGTCCGGATATGACTCGAATATACGATGGTGCGGTTAACGGAAAAGGTCGTATCTGGAAGAGCTACGCGGGTGGAACCGAAACAACTGGCAGCAATGTCGAGAGAACCGTTGTCGACAATTATGACTCTCTTGGGCTGCCGTTGGTTTTGACTCAATCATTCAAACTCAATAACGAATGGAAGGCGCCATACCAGACAACTCGTGTCTATAACGTAGCCGGAGCGGTGACTTCACAAACCTATCCTTCAGGCCACGTTGTGAATTACAACTACGACAACGCGGGCCGGCTAGCAGACAAAGACGCAAATAATCTGGCTTTCACGGGGAGGTTGGGTGACGGTGCTCTGCGCACTTATTCCCGAGGCATTACTTACGCGTCCGCTGGGCAACTCCAGCATGAGTTGTTTGGTAGCAACACAGCGGTTCACAATAACCTGTTCTACAACTCACGACAGCAATTGGCTGAGATCCTTGTGAACACCACAGGCGGCAGTGCTACCTACGATCGCGGGAGGATTATCAATAGCTACAGTCTGCAATGCTCAGGCGCAAATTGTGAGGCGACTGACAACAATGGGAATCTTAGAAAGCAGCAGATCGACATCCCCACGACTGAACAGGCCACCAGCTATGCTTCGTGGTATCAGCAATACGAATATGACAACTTGAACCGCTTAAAGTCAGTCCGTGAAGTTGCGGGTAGCAACCAACTTTGGCGTCAGTGGTTCAGTTATGATCGTTGGGGCAATCGCACTATCGACACCACTCAGGATTCCGGCGATCCCAACCCCCGAACTTACGGTACCGGCATTAATAACAAAGCGTTTGAGAAGGAAGACGCTACTAATCGCCTGTACTCTCCAGGCGATCTTTCACTTCCAGATAATCAAAAGCGCATTACCTATGACCTGGCGGGCAATCAGACTAAGGATGTCTACACCGGTTATGGTACTGCCACCTTCAATGCCGACAATCAAATCACGACGATTACAGACAAAGATGGCGGGACTGCCACTTACACGTATAACGCCGATGGTCAACGTACGCGCCGAAAGATAGCCAACCAGGAAACATGGCAGATCTATGGCATGGAGGGTGAATTATTGGCCGAGTATCCTCAGAGCGGCGCCACCGATGCTCCTCAAAAAGAATACGGTTATCGCAACGGTCAACTCCTCGTGGTGGCCGATGCCAATGGCGTTCCGATCGTTCCGGAGTTTAACGACGACTTCAACGACAACAGTTTGAGCACTGTGAAATGGAGCGTGCTCGATCCCAATTCTCCGGCTGTTGTAAGCGAGCAAAATCAGCAATTGCAAATCTCCCTCGCGCCCAGTACTGCAACCTACAACGGCATTGTTTCAGTAGGTTCCTACAGCATGGAAGGAAAGATGGTTCAGTTGGAGGCGCCGCAGGTTGTAAGCCAGGCCGGTTGGGTAGAGAACGCGCTGATGATCCAAAAGAACGCGACCAATTACTTTTTGATCAATGTCGGCGCAGCCAACATCCTGTTTCGTTCTGTGGTCAACGGCGTGAACGATCAACTCATCATTCCTTACAATTCAGCTTCACATCGCTTTTGGAGAGTTCGCCACGATCAGACGACGAATACAGTCGCATTTGAGACGAGTGGAAACGGCACCGGCTGGGCAACCCAGAAAACAGTGAATGTAGGCTTCGTGTTGACTGGCCTCAAGTTCCAACTGCATGCGGGTGCATACGGTACCGGCAATGCCAGCCCGGGCGCCACAAAGTACGACGACTTCAAGCTGGTAAACAGTCAAGCAGCTTTCTCCACTTTGAGTGTCAGCAATTTCGGTTTTGAAACCCCGACTGTTGGTGCCGGTCTGTGGCAGTTCAGTCCCAGTGGCGGTTCGTGGACTTTCGCGTCCGGCGCTGGTCTAAGTGGGAACGGAAGCGCGTTTACATCCGGCAATCCGAGCGCACCGGAAGGCAGCCAGGTGGCATTCCTGCAAGGCACCCTGGCGACCATCACCCAATCAGTCTCGGGTTTTCAGTCAGGGGTTAGCTATTCGATTATCTTCAAAGCCGCGCAACGCGGGAATTGCTGCAATGCCGGCGGGCAGGATTTTCAAGTCTATGTGGATAACCAGTTGCTCGGATCGTTTCACCCAATCAGCACCAGCTACCTGGATTACGACACACCAGCTTTCACGGTCTCTGCCGGCGCCCACACAATCAAGTTTGCGGCAGTGAATCCACTCGGCGGGGATCACACTGCCTTTATCGACAATGTACGCATTGTCGGTTCTGCTAATACGAGTAACGGAATCCAGTGGTTGGTTTCAGACCAACTGGGCACGCCTCGAATGGCAATCGATCAAACTGGCAGTGTGGCCGGAATAAACCGTCACGATTATCTACCGTTTGGCGAGGAACTCCATTCGCAACTGGGTCTGCGCACAGAATCATTAGGGTACTCCGCCGGCGATGGCGTGCGTCAGCAGTTCACCCAAAAAGAACGGGATATTGAAACCGGGCTGGATTATTTCCTTGCGCGTTACTACTCAGCAACGCAGGGAAGATTTACCAGTCCCGACGAGTTCACTGATGGCCCAGTTGAGTTGTTTAACTTTGCAGACAATGCCTCGAAGAATCCAACCTTCTACGCCGATTTGAGAAAGCCTCAGTCGCTGAACAAGTATCAATACTCATACAACAACCCACTGCGATGGGTAGATCCTGACGGACACGATCCTGAGGAACCTGAACCACCGCAAGATCCGAGGCCAGTCGTCCCAATTCCAGGTCCGATTCCCGGGGCGCCACCCTTGCCGTTGACTCTTCCAACAACATCAACTTCAAAAGTCCCGAACGACGCGACAATCATAGAAGGTGGTAAAACAGTACTTGACACGGTGGCAGACTACACCGGCATATCTGCACTCGCGGATTGGTTGCGCCCAAAAATTTGGCCGACTCCCGCACCGGCACCAGCTCCGGCACCAGGAACCGGACCCACAACTGACACACAGCAAGGTATGGCCGTATTTCGGCCCGTCCCGATTGAGACGCGCAGCAAAGAGACGCTAAATCGGATCTCTAGTCAATTTCGAACCGCAGCTACTCACATAAACAAGATAAACTCGAGCGATCCAAATGATCCGAATCGGCATCACTGGAAGAAGGAGATCAAGGCTGCGCTTGACAAAGCGGAGAGACTCTCTCAACGTCTCAAAAACACCCCCACAATGCAAAAAGCGGTCAGGGAAATAGTCTCCCAACTGAGAAGGACCATTGAATAGCGTTAACGCCGATGAAAGAGCAGACCATCAAACAACTGTCGACAAATGAAGTAATCGAATTGGCGAGTAACCTGAGAAATCAACTAACGAGACTTGGTGTTCAATTGGAAAATGACGAGGCTGTGGATGGAGTGGCGGTTCACTTGGCCGATATTTACGAAATCTGCCGAGCATATCAGTCATTAATCGATCAGCTTTTGCAGTCATCCGGGAGAAAGCAGGATGCCAAGAACTTGATAAAAGAGGTGGAATACAATCTTTATGAGCATCTTCCTTACCACATGAAGCAGTTATCAAAGGGGTTGCGAAAACTTACAAAACAACTCGACAGCAACTAACGCCAAGATGATCTGAGTCTCGCTCAGCTCAAGAACAGTGAAGCCTTATCGACAAGAATGAGATGGAGTGCTCATGTCGGGCCAAAAGCCTGATGCCGTGGCCGACGCAACGGGCATTACAGCGGCTGCCGAAGCAATTCGGGAATATGGCCCTAAGGCGATCAAAACGGTGATCAAGGCAACACTGAATTCAGGCGGAAAATCTGCTGCTCAGCAGGACATGGAGGATTTACGAAACCTTCGTCAGGAGGCCACGAAGAATGACCGAGGAGATGGCTCAGAAAGGAAAAGCCAAAAGTTCACCGCTGCGGATAAGTGTAAGATAGATGCTAAAACCAATGCACGTCACTCCACAAGCCGAAGGTGGAACGCGCGACGTTGCAAATGGCGTCCCACTTTGTAAAACATGCCACGATGAAAGACATGCTCGGCTACGCGAGATACAAGCAGATCAGAAAAACAGCCCATAAGTTGATGAAAGGCGAGAACCGATATGACTGAAAGATGGCATCCTATTAATGATTGGTCGGTTGAGATTTGGTTTCGCCTGGAAAAGGATGAGGACGGTTACCCCAAATCAAAAGATTGGGAACAATTGCTGGCGTGGCCAGTTCTTGAGAGCGATCGGTATTTCCTCATTGAGAGCATCCCCTTTTCGTGAGAGGCATAGCTCGCGGCGACATTATCAAAGCGAAGGTGTCGGAGAACAGCGAAGTTCAGGAAGGCGAATTTTTTGAATTCGAAAGTATCGTTGAGCGAGGCGGTCACAATACTTACCGCCTTCTTCTTCGGGAGAACCATACGACTGACCTTGGGTTGACCAAAGAAGAGCTGCTGGGGAAAGGCTCGCTTTCGAGATTGAAGATAACGATTTCTTCGCTGTTGATGTCCCGCCCTCAGTCAACCAAAAGGAAATTGATGATTTCTTAATTGCGGAAGCAGAAGCAGGAAGATGGGGGCTCGAGGATGGCTTTGTGCAAACTACCCCTGATAGTTCGAAGTTCTAAGGTGGAAAATGCACTCGGACTCAGGCGAGAACTTGTTGCGGTAAAATACACAAATGTTTTTCATTTGGTCCTTTTGTGCTCCTTTGTGGCAATTTTTATTGACAGGACCACCAGTCTCGCATTACGCTGCCGCGCGTTCCCTCGTTAACTTGTAACCTTTTTTCCGCTGCGGCGGTCTCTCCGTCGTTAGCTCTCACTTGAAACTCATTAGCTTCAAGCGATCCTGTGCCTCATAACTTTGGGAGAATCATTCATGAGTACACCGCGAATTGCACAACAACGTAGCAAGCCGGACCAACCAGCCCGACCGATCCCGGAGGTCGCACCCGAAATTAAACCGATTCCGGAAATCGCGCCGGAGATTCGGCCCATTCCTGAAATCGCACCCGAGATCAAACCAATTCCCGAAATTGCACCTGAGATCCGGCCGATTCCGGAAGTAGCACCCGAGATCAAAACGGAAATCCGACCGATCCCGGAGATTGCGCCTGAGATTAGACCAATCCCTGAAATTGCACCCGAGATCAAGCCGATTCCGGAAGTCGCGCCGGAAATAAAACCGATACCGGAAGTCGCACCCGATCCGTATAAACGGCCGATTCCCGAAGTGGCGCCGCAGAAATCACCGCGACCCATTCCGGAAGTGGCACCGCATCCGGAAATCGCGCCCGAGAAGGCACCGCGGCCCATTCCCGAAATCTCGCCTGAAAAGGCGCCAAGACCGATCCCGGAAATCTCACCTGAGCGAGCTCCCAGGCCGATTCCCGAGGTTGCGCCAGATTCTCCGAAGAAGTATTGAGCACAGCGGCCAGCCACAGATTGCATGGATTTCCGTGTAGTCGGTGGCTGGCTTTTTTCGGAGGATAGTTTTGAAACCGGTTGCGCTAATCAGCATGCCGACACTCTCGGCACGCTTCCCATCATTCCAACTTGCTCTGCTCAAACCAACTCTCGAGCAGGCAGGCATTCCTGTGCAAACCTTCTCCCTCTTCATGTACTTCGGAACGCAGGTCGGGTGGAGCGTCAACGAGACACTCGCCGACGTGTATCCATCGATGGTGGGAGAATGGATCTGGACCAAGGCCGCGTTCGGCGACTTTGCGAAAGACGAAGACTACTACGAGATATACCGCGGCAATCTCGAAGCCATCTGCGCCCGGGCCGGATGCTCGTTTGACGATCTGCGTCGTGTACGTGAAAACGCGGCGCCGGCTTTCATCGACTGGTGTCTTACGAGTGTCGATTGGAGCCGCTTTGGTTTGATCGGCTTCTCGGTAGTGTTCCAGCAAACGCTGGCCAGCATCGCACTCGCGCGAGCCCTGAAAGAGCGTTACCCGCACATTCCGATCATGATGGGTGGCGCTACGTTTGAAGACGACATTGCCGAAGAGATCATGAACGGCTGCCCGCAAGTTGATTACATTCACTGCGGCGATGCTGACGAAACGTTGCCACGTGCGATCCGACGCGTTTACAGCAGCGAATCGATGAAGGGAATGCCGGGAATCATGTGGCGTGACAACGACGCGGTCGTCTTTAATGGACGTGCGCCAAATCTCGCCGACATGAATAAGACTCCGATTCCAGATTTTGACGAATACTTCTACGCGCGCAAGGAAGGTGGTTACCACTTTTGGAATGAGGCTCAGGAGGTTTTGCTACCGATCGAGACGGCGCGCGGCTGTTGGTGGGGCGTCAAGAACCACTGCACGTTCTGCGGGTTGAATCGTGCCGGAATGGAATTCAGATCGAAGCGGGTCGAGAACGTCATTGAACAACTCGACGCGCTTTCGCAACGCTACGGCATTCTCGATTTCAATGCCATCGATAATATCATCGAGCCTGAATACATCGACAGACTGTTTGGCCAACTGAGCGAGGCAAACACAGACATTCGTCTTCATTACGAAGTGCGGCCGAGTCTCTCGCGCTCACAACTGAGGCACATGCGCAAAGGCGGATTGTTTTCGATCCAGCCGGGCGTCGAGAGTTTCTCCACGCACATTCTCAAGCTCATGAAGAAGCATACGACGGGTATGCGTAATCTCGAGCTGATTAAGTGGTCCACTTACTACGGCATCAATAACCTTTACAACATCCTGCTGCGTTTTCCGGGTGAGACCGAGGAAGACTACCGTGCGCAGTGTGAGGTGATTGCGAAGATTCATCACTTCCAGGCGCCGTGGGCGATTGCGAAGGCGCGCGCGGATCGTGGTTCGCCGATGTATAACGATCCTGAGTCGCAGTCGATCAGCCGGCTGGTGCCGTCGCCCTGCTACGACTATTTGTTCCCGAAGGATCGATTCAACCTGAATCGCGTGTCGTATTACTTCGAACACGAGATGAGCAACACGGTCGAGGATCGTCAGTACGACGAAATCTTTGCCGCTGTCGACAATTGGCAGGATCGTTGGCGACAGCGTCCGCGACCGTCCCTGCGTTATCGAAAAGCATGGGCGACGATTCTGATCAACGACGGCCGGAACGGCGCACCGCATTCGACGACGTACAGCGGTGAATACGCGGCGCTATACGAATACTGTGCCGATTCGCGCAGTCGCAAGGAGATCGGTGCGAAGTTCGACGATGCGCCGTGGGTTGAGGGTGCGTTAGAGGAATTTGTCAGCAAAGATCTGATGATCCATCTGGACAATCGTTATCTCAGCCTGGCACTCCCCGAGAATCTCTACTATTAGAATCCGGGCGCCATTTTTGGAGTGCGGCGGCCTGGCGCCGCTTTGTTATCGATCTCTATCGATCAAGGTCAAAGCGGCGCCAGGCCGCCGCACTCCAAAAGTGTCTAACAATTCATTATGTTGCGCGAGGCCCTTTCGACAACACTCAATTCACTACCGGAAAGCTTCCAGTCGGCACGCGCTGAGTTGCTCAAAATGCTTCAGCGCAGCGGTATTCTTTATCGCACGGACACGCAGCAAGTGCTCTCACGCGATGGCACAAGTGCGCGTTGGATGCTTGATTCACTCGCTGTAACA
>Ga0070699_100005397_pt1 | contig 11213 bp, 11 predicted proteins | sample KBSK1503metaG_FD_65473 | JGI IMG/M metagenome (GOLD analysis project Ga0070699, IMG submission 65473) | Corn, switchgrass and miscanthus rhizosphere microbial communities from Kellogg Biological Station, Michigan, USA - KBS K1-50-3 metaG | ecosystem: Host-associated > Plants > Roots >...
GGCAAGGGACACGAGACCCGTGAACGTGCCGCTGCCGACCACTGTGAGCGCGTAGCGAACCTGGGCGCCCGGCAAGGAGGTGACGACCCCGGGCGAGACGGTGACGCTGAAGTCGCCGGTCGTCGTCACCGTGAACGCACGGCTCGACGTGCCGCGAGCCGTCGCGACGACGACGGGTCCGGTGACCGCGCCGATCGGCACCGTCGTGACGATGCTGTCGTTGGTTACGGTACGCACCATCGCCGGCACGCCGTTGAAGGCCACGGCGACCGGTCCCGGCGTGAAACCAGTTCCGGAAATCGTGACGAGAGTCCCTGGGGTGCCGCTCGACGGCACGATCGCTGTCAGCGTGGGACTGAACACCACGTGGAACGTCCGGCGGGCCGGTGTCGGATCTTCGTTGCCGGCGCGATCGCGCGCCTTGACTTCGAAAGCGTGCGAGCCCTCGGCAAGATTGCTCAGCGTCACGCTCGTCGCTGACGCGAATGCGCTCCAGGCGCCTCCGTTGAGTCGCCAGGCGAATACCAGATCCGCCGGTGCCGTGATCGCATCGCTTCCCGTGAACGTGAAGATCGCGGGGACGAGCGCGATCTCGCCGTCGGGACCACTCGTGATGCTCGTCTCGGGCGGCGTGTTGTCGACGATGATGGAGCGCGTGATCACCGGCGATTCGTTGCCCGCAGCGTCGGTCGCTTGCGACGACAGCGTGTGTGTGCCATCGAATGCGGCCGTCGTGTCCCAGACGGCGGACGCACTCACGGTCGGAGCAGGGGGTGGCGGATCGACCGCGGTCGATAGCGGTCGGCCCGAAGCGCGGAGGATTACACCGGCGACCCCGCTGCCGCCGTCGCGGGCGATGCTCATGATGCGCGCGAGCCCGCGCACGTGTGCCCCCGCGGCCGGCGTGATGAGCTCGACGCTCGGTGCACGGTCGTCATGCGTGATCTGCGCCCCCGCGGCCGGCGAGGTGAGCCCATCGCCGTGATACGCGGTGGCGTAGACCTCGAGGTCGTTGACGGTGTTTGGCGTCAGCACCACGTCGAGAGCGAAGTGGCCGGTGGCATCCACAACGCTCGAGGCGGCATGTGCCGCGTCGTGCGCGAACACGTCCAGTCGCGCGTCCCGTTCGGTCGTACCGGCGAGCGCGATCACGCGCGACGTGATGAACCGCGGAGGCGTGCGGAGTGACGGTGGGGACGGAGCCCGAAAGCGGTAGAGGCGACCGGATTTGCCGTCGGCGACGTAGAGGGCACCGTCGTGGCCCAGTGCCATCCCCTGTGGATCGGCCAGATTTTCTGCGAAATCCGTGAGCAGGCCCTCAGGATGGACCTTGCCGATCGCCCGCTTGGACGTGTCGGTCTCCAGCGTGAGCTCCTTCGATGTGACGTACACCGCCCCGAGGGCGTCGACGGCCAATCCGACTGGTTGCTTGAGCCCCGTGCCGATCCACGCCGCCGGGGTGCCCAGACCGCCGCCAGGCACGACGGGATACCGAAGCAGCACACCGCTCGAGTCTGGGCCGGTGGCCACGCCCTGCGAGGAGACGATGAGACTGCCGTTCACACGCGCCAACCCCTGGGCCGAGCGAATATCCGTCGCGACCTCCGCCATGGCGCCGGTCGTGAGGTCGATGCGCACGATGACGCGACCTTGCGTGCGATCCGTGCCATCGGGGGTTGTGAGCCGGTGTGCCGTGACGTAGAGCGTGTCATCGTCGCCCACGACGATCCAGCGCGGCGTCTTCAGACCTGTCGCCACCACCGTGAGCGTGCCGTTCGGTTCCAACCGTACGATGCGTCCGGCGTCTTCTTCGACGATCAGCAGTCGTCCGTCGGCGCTGACGGCCAGACCGGCGGGCCTGTCGAGGTTGGCGGCCACCGTCGTGAGAGCGCCCGCGGACGTGAGGCGATAGACAACGCCCGCGACTCGATCGGAGACATATCGCGTGTCGTCGCCCGCGACGGCCACGCCGACGAGCTCGGCGCGCGTGTCCAGGAGCACGTCGAACGGCGCCAGAGCCGTCACGGGCTGATCCGCGCGCGTTGCCGAGGAGGCGAGGCTGAAGGCGGCCACGGCGGTGGCGACGGCGCCCGGTGCGACGGTGAGCGCGCGACGACTCCACGCGAGGAGCCACGGTCGTGTGAAGGCGATGTACGCGAAGCCGAGCAAGGCCACCTCGCCCACGTTCCAGACGAGATGGACCGTCGGCCGCGTCCAGGTCGTCAGCCCGGGCAGCGATACGCCGGTGTCCGCGAGCAGGCCTCCACCGCCGAGAATGCCCGGCGCGCTTTCGAGTCCGGTGAGCATGGCGCGCGTGATCAGGTAGGCGTGCTCGACCGTGTGCGCGGCGGCCCACATGAACGTGGCCGCGAGTGTCCTCGAACAGACGCCCGCGCGTAGCAGCCAGGCCACGGCGGCGAGAACACCGAGGTTCCACAGAAAGTGCATGGTCTCGACATCGAACGCGGCGACGAGACCGCGCGCCTGCGGCGCCGGCCACCCCAGGAGATAGATCTGCGCGATTTGCACCAGATGCTCGCCGAGATGAGCGAGCTGGACGAGGAGCAGCGCCTCGAACACCGCGCGAACGACCCCGCGTCGGAGCAGCCAGCGTCGCATCTCAGCGTGGCAGGCTGACGACGAGTTCGCCGCTTGCGACGGCGGCGGCCAGCGTGAATGTCGCCGAGGCGCTCACGACGCTCGGCCGATTCGTCGGGATGGTGACGGCGACGACGGCGCTCGTGGAGGCCAGCGTGCCGCTCAACGTTGCGGTGGCGGCGCTGCTACCTCCAGTCTGCCCGCTGATGGTGACGAGAACCGACGTGCCCGGCGGAATGCTCTTGCCCGATAGCGTGACGGTCACGGGCTGCGTGCTCGCGGCGGGGAGCGTGACGTCTGGCGAGCTGAACGATGCTGCGGGCGCGGCGGGCGCCGGCACGCCTCCGATGGAGGTGATCGTGAGCATGGGGCCACTCGCGAGCGCGATCGCGGAGGGTGCGGCGACGGACGGCGAGACGCCATTGACGTTGATGGCCGCCGTGTTGGTGTAGGCCTCGATCCGAAGCCGACCAACCGAGCCGCCTCCGCTGGCGATGCCGATGCCGCTGTTGCCAGAGCCACCGCGGACGTCGACCGTGCCATTGGCCCCCGTGATCGCGGTCGCGACCAAACGGACCGCGCCGCCGCTGCCGCCACCACCGGGATTGTTGCCGCCTCCGCCATTGCCGCCGCGCGCGCTGATGGTGCCGGTCAGCGTGATCGTGCCGGACGCGCCGATGAGGATCGCGCCGCCGCCGCCCCCGCCACCCGCGCTCGTTGACCCGAGCGCGCTGTCACCGCCTCCACCGCCTGAGCCACCGATCAGCGGAAGGAGTTCCGCGTTGCCGTAGGGCGCTCCAGGTGCGCCGGTCGCCGAGACGACGCCGCCGGTCGTCGCAAAGCCCGCCCCCGTGCCGGAACCCCCGCCACCGGGGCCGAGGCCGGTGCCTCCGATGGTCGATGCCACGCCATTCGCGCCGTTGCCGCCGTCGAAGCCGCCCGGGCCACCGATGCCGGCGTTGCTGCCGAGGAACGTGCCGTCGACGACGTTGCCACCACTGCTTGCCGAGACGTCCAGCGTGCCCGCGATGCTGATGTTGCCGGTGGCAAGCAGAGTCACCGGAGTGTTCGCGACGTTGCGGATGAAGCGCACCGTGACGCCCGAGGGGATGGTCACGCTGGTGAAGTTGAAGATGCCGTTTGCCGGCGGCGTCAGCGTGACGCTCGCCGTCGGGGTGAATGCGCCATCGGCGCCAGTGCTTGGGCTGTTGAACGTTTGCGCCAGCGCGGGATCGATCATGGCCGCGGCGAGGCAGCAGAACGCGATGGGAACGACAGTGAGCCGACGCATGACGGCCTCCGTGGTGAGGGTCCTCACTGGACGACGAAGACGTTGCCGCCCGTCCCGGCCGGGCTCGACGCCGCCTCCGGCGTCACGATCTGCACGACGCGCGCGCCGCTGGTCGCGCCCGCGGCGACGCTGACGCGCGCCGTCGCCGCGGTTCCGTCGCCGTTGACCAGGACCTCGTCGACGGTCAACGCCGGGTCGGCGACGGCGTGGCGGAGGAAGACGACGGACGTGGCGCCGCCCAGGCCGCGTCCGGTGATGGTGATCGAGGTCGTCGCGCCCGCTGTCACCGTGTTGGGGGCGAGACCGAGAACGACGGGCTCGGTCGCCACCGACACCGGCGTGCTGATGCTCAGCGTTGCGCTCGGTGGCGCGGCTGCGAGCACGCTGACGGACGCGCCGACGCTGCGCTCCATCACCACAGGCGGCGCCGCGGTGGTCACGCTCACGGCACGCGACGATAGAAGCAGACCCAATGGCGGAACGATCGTGACGATGGCCGAAGCGCTCAGCGTCGGATCATCCCGATGCGTCGCGGTAATCGTAACGGCCGGCGGCACGGGAATCAGCGCCGGCGCGGTGTAGACACCCTCGATGCCGATGGTTCCGAGGATCGAATTACCGCCGGTGAGGCCGTTGACGGCCCAGCGCACGGCGCTCTCGGTGGCGGTAAACGCGAGGCGGCCCGTCACCCTCACGGAGGCCGTCTGAGGCGTTATCGCCAACTGGCCGAGGACTCGGAACACGCGATCGGACGTCGCCGACCCGACGGGCGTGGCAACACTGAGCGGCCCCGTCGTCGCGTCCGGCGGAACCTTCGCGACCAGCCGGTTGGGTGCGGCCGCGATGATCTGCGCCGCGTGGCCATCGAAGAACAGGGAGTTCTGAGCGATGCTCGCGGCGAATCCTTGGCCAAAGATCTGAACGCTGGCGCCGACGGCGCCAGCCGCGGGCGTGAACAATGAGATCGCCACGCCATCGGGAGCGCCCTTCGCGTCGAAGCGGTCGACGCGCAGGATGTTGCCGATGGCGTCGTAGGTGTAGGTCGCCGCGTTGCCCTGCTGATCTACGACGGCGACGAGACGGTTCAGTTCGTCATAGACGTAAAAGATGCTCGGTGCCTGGGCGAGCAGTCGCGTCGGCGCGAGCACGGTGCAGAGCACGATCGCCACGATGGAGCGAGTCGTGAAGACGACGCGAGCCCGATCGGACGAGGTCACAAGAGCGTTCGGGCTGAGGCAAGGCCCGCGCCACCTGTGGGGTCGCCTAAAAATATCTGATTCGCCCGCGAACGCATCGCCGGTGTGCGCGCGGGCAGCTACGGAACGTCGTGCATAGTGCCCTGAGGCCAGGGCAGTCGGTGAGTCCGGGGTAGTGGCGCTACCGCACGCGCGGCGGGACGATGACCTCCAGCACCGCGCGCAGCAGCGGCGAGTCCGCGCGCTCGCGGTGATATGCGAACGCCAGCTCCAGCGTCAGGTCGCCGCCGCGCACGGCCAGCGCGCGCAGGTGACCGCCGCGCACGTCGCGCGCGACCACGGCGCGCGCCAGGATGCCGACGCCGCCGTTGGCCTCGACGGCCTGCTTGATCGCCTCCGTCGACGTCATCTCCATGACCGCGCGCGGCTCGATCCCGGCCGTGCGCAGCGCGCGCTCGACACGATCGCGGCCGGCCGAGCCCGGCTCGCGCAGGATCAAGGGCTCGCGGCCCAGCGCCTGCAGCGTGACCGACTTGCGCTTGGCCCACGGATGCTCGGGCGAGACGATGGCCAGCATGGTGTCGCGCGCGAACGGACGCACGACAAGCGCGCTGTCCTCGGTGGCGCCGCCGAGCATGCCCAGGTCGTCCTCAAGCGCCAGCAGCCGCTGGCGGACGACGCGCGTGTTGTGCACGGAGACCTCGAGCTCCATTCCGGGATAGCGTTTGCGCAGCCGCTTCCAAAAGGGCGCGAGGTAATAGCCGGCGATCGTCGGCGTGGCGGCCACGCGTAGCCTCGTGCCGCGGAAGTCGCCGGTGCTCTGCAGCGCGCGCTCGGCGTCGTGGGCCAGCGTGAAGATGCGGTCGGCGTACTGGCGCAGCGCCTCGCCCGCCGCGGTCAGCCGCACGCGACGGCCGACGCGGTCGAACAGGCGCACGCCGTGCTCGCGCTCGAGCTGGCGGATCTGGAGGCTCACCGCGGGGATGGTCACGTGCAGGCGCTCGGCGGCCTTCGTGAACGAGCCCGTGCGCGTGATCGCCTCGAACGCCCGCAGCTGCGAGAAGCCGAGCATGGCGGGCGTAGCTTAAGCGCTTCTTAAGGCGACGGAAAGAACTTGTAAATTTCCTTCAGGGCCGCCGGCGCGTAGCGTCGAGGCATGCGATATCTCCATCGGCTGGCGATGCTCGAGTGGTGGCTGTACGGCGGCCTGCTCATCTGATCAGGCCGTCGGCTCGCTGAAGCACAGGATGTAGCCGTCGGCGTCCTCGACGTAGAAGTCGGTGTGGCCCCAGGGCCGGGCGCCCAGCGGCTTGATGACGCGCGCGCCGCGCGACTGCAGCTCCTGATAGAGCGCCACCACGCCGGTCGTGGCGATGTAGGCGTCCAGATGCTCCTGCGCTCGGCGATGCGCCCGGTCGGCGACCGTCTTGGGCGCGTGCTTCAGATGCACCGTCGCGCCGTCGCGGCTGAGGCCTGCGTAGAACGCCTCGTAGGTGAAATCCACCGTGAAGCCGAGCCGGTCGCGGTAATACGCCACGGCCGTGTCGAGGTCGTCCACGAGAAACTGTGGCGCGATCCCCTGGATACGGGCGGTCATACGGCCTCCAGGACGTGCGTGCATCTGGCCGCGTCGGCGCGCGGGCGAAAGCCGAGCCGCTCGTAGAGGCGCGCGGCGTCGGGGTTGGACGTGCTCAGTCGCAAGGTGTGGAAGTGGCCGCGCGCCGCAGCGATGATCTCGCCGACGAGGACGGCGCCGAGGCCGCGCCGCCGATGCGCCGCCATGACGTACACGTGGCGCACGCGGCCGGTGCCCGGCTCGGTGGTGTAGGGGTCGACGTTCAGGCCGGCCACGCCGACGATGTCGGCGGCGTCGCGCACCGCAAACAGCGCCTCGCCCGGCCGATCGAAGCGGTTCGCGCCACTGGCCCATTCATCCGCCAGGCGCCGCACGAAGTGCAGCCCATGCGCCTCGCTCTCGGCAATGGGCGCGGCGAGATGCTCCGGCGTCAGGTGGGTGAGCCGCTCGATGGCCATGGCCTATTGTGTCGCGCCGGTCCAGCCGGTTTTGGTAATCTCGAAGTTGGCATGAAGCTCTCCGAGAAATTCGCGCGACAGGAAAGCGAGGACGCGCGCGTGGCGCGCATCGGCCGCCGCCGGATCTCGAAAGCCCAGTCCGATTCGGTTCGCCGCTTTCTCGGAGACCGCCAGCCAGAGCCCGCGCGCGCATCGCGCGTGTCCGACGGCCCGCTGCTATGCGATCAGTGCGGGCGCCGCTTCTCGCTGCCGATGCACCTCGGCCGGCATCGGAAGTGGACGCACGAGCGCGCGTCGGTCGTCGAGGGCGGTAACGAGAGCAGCGGCTAGTAGCGGAAGCGAACGCCGTACAGCACGTCGTAGCCCGAAGTCGCGCCGTTCGCCGGCGCTTTCACGCCCGGCGCCGTGAAGCTCTCTCCGGTCGCTCGCGTCATGTCGTAGGACCCGAACAGCGTGGCGTCCTTGCTCAGGCGCCAGTTGAAGCCCGCGCCTGCTCTGGCGCCGAGACGGTAGACAGGATCGGCCTGAGATCCGATCAGCGTGGAGAACTCCTGCGGTTGCCCGACGAACAGCGCGGGGCCGAGCGAGACGTAGGGCTGGATCGGCGCGTCGGCCGTCGGCCATCGCAGCTTCATGTCGAAGGAGACCGCCTTACCGTGTGGCTGCGGATCGCCCAGGATCCTGTTCTCGGAGGCGGTCGCGGCCGAGACGGTCTCCGGCGGCGCGAGCACCTCCCAGTGAAGCGGCGAGACGCCGAACCCGAAGCCGAACGCCGAGTTGCCCTGGGAGGCGAGATCGAGGAGGTTGTCGCTGGAGGCCCCGGCTTCCGTCCTCGCCGGCGCGGCGCCGGCGGCGACGATCAGCGCCGCGATGGCGAGCCAGCGAACATGACGTCGTTTCATACCTGACTTCTCATACGTGGACTTCGACGGAGCGACCTCGACGATTATGCATCGGTCGGGCCTCAGGCGCAATCGCGCGATGCGGCCCCCAGCGGCCATGCCGAGACCACTCAGCGTAAGCATCACGGTACACCTTCCACGCCGTGTGTCTGAGCTTGCGGCCGGTGATCAGATTTTCGCCGCTGCCGTAGATCGGCACGAAGCTGACGCCTAGCAGCATCGCCGTGACGAGGACGCCGACGATCGATCGGCGGATGCCGGGCGGACCCGCCAGCAATCCGATGAAGCGCGCGACCCAGAAGAAGATCCACGCGTAGACGACGAGGTGCATGAGCGCGATCGCCAGCACGAAGCCGCCGTCAGTGCCATAGGAGACGATGACCGGAAGCGGGAGCAGACCGCCGACGGCGATCATGTAGAACGGGCACGGGAACAGCAGCATCAGCCCGAGAAATGTTCCGGCGCGGATCACTCTGGGCGCAGGCGAGTCACGAGTCGGCGTCCACGCTCGGCGGGGTCCAGGACGGCGGCGCCAGCCGGCGCTTGCCGTCGCGCGCCAGGCGCACGTCCGGCGCCTCGACGTCCACGCGGTCCCAGAGCTTGCACGTGACCTGCTTGTGCTGCTGGTCGAGGCCCTCGCAGTAGTTGGTGAACTCGCAGCGGCGCACGAGGTGACCGTAGCCGAGGCGGATCTTTCGGAACCAGTCGGGATCGGCCAGCGACTGGCGCGCGGCGCCGATGAAGTCGGCCTCGCCGCGCTCGAGGATCGCCTCGGCCTGTTCGAACGTGCCGATGCCGCCGCTGGTGACGACGGGCGTGTCGAACCCGGCCTCGCGCACGGCGCGACGGATGCGCGCGGCCAGCGGCACGTTGCGCCCGAAGGGGCCGCGCTCGTCGGACAGCACGGTCGGCATGCACTCGTAGCCCGAGCGGCCGGTGTAGGGATAGACGGCCTCGCCCACGCGCGGCTGCTTGGCGTCCTCGAAGCGCCCGCCCTTGGAGACCGACAGATAATCCACGCCCGCCTCGGCGAAGCGTGCGCCGAACCACGCGGCGTCCTCGACGTTGCTGCCGCCCGCGACGACGTCGTCGCCGAGATAGCGGATGCCGACCACGTAGTCCGTTCCCACGCGCGCGCGCACCGCGCGCAGCACCTCCAGCGGCAGCCGCACGCGGTGCTCGCGCGAGCCGCCGTAGCCGTCGTCACGCGTGTTCAGCCGCGAGAGAAACGACGCCATCGTGTAGGCGTGGGCGTAGTGCAGCTCGATGCCGTCGAAGCCGGCCTCGCGCGCGCGGCGGCCGGCCTGCGCGAACAGGTCCGGCAGCACGCGCGGCAGTTCGCGAATGTGGGGCAGGTGCGTATCCCCGATGCGCTCGCGATACCCATAGTCGAGCGACTCGCGCTGGCGCTCGTCCAGCACGGCGTCGAGCAGCGCGCGCTCGGCGTCCACCAGCCGCTCGCGCACGGCGGCCTCCGGCGCGTCGAGCCACGCGGTGTCGTGCGTCGCGTCGGCCATCCGGCGTCGCAGCGCGGCGTCGACCTCGAGAAAGCGACGCAGGAATTTCTCGGGCTCGGGGCGGCGCCGCACGGCGACGAAGTCGATGGCCTGGATGAACAGGCGCGTGTGGCCGGCGCTCTTGTCGCGCACGGTATGGACCAGCTGGCGCAGCCCGGGCACGAAGCGATCGTCGCCGATGCGCAGCAGCGGGCCGCTGGCGACGTCTCGGATGCCGGTGGCCTCGACGACGAGCACCCCCGGCCGGCCCTCGGCGAAGCGTGCGTACCAGGCAAGCACCTCGTCGGTGACGAAGCCGTCGGCGGTCGCGCGCCACGGGACCATCGCGGGCACCCAGGTGCGCTGCTCCGCGACGACGGGACCGAGGCGCGCGGCCTGAAAGAGCCGCGCCCGGGCGGCCTGCTCGCGCGTGGGCCAGCGCGCCGCCGGCAGGCGGTGGCGAATCTTGAAGCGCTCGGCCACCGCGCTCACGCCAGCGCCGCGTACCCCTCGATCTCGATCAGCGCTCCATCGGCGGCGTCGAAGAGATCGCGCACACCGACCAGCGTCATGGCGGGGAAGTGCTTGCCGAAATACTCGCGGTAGACCTCGCCGATGCCGCTCAGCTGCTTCTTGTAATCCGCGACGTCGAGCACGTAGATCGTGAGCTTGACGAAGTCCGTCATGTCGCCGCCGGCCGCCGTGATCACGGCCTGGAGATTGGCGCAGGTCTGCCGGAACTGCGCGACCAGGTCGCCGCGGCCGACGATGGCGCCCGCCGCGTTCACCGCCACCTGGCCGGCGACGAAGATGATGCGGCCGCGCTTGACCTCCATCCCGTAGGAGAACCCCTTCGGCTTCGGCAGCGTACGCGGCCGGATCTCCGAGATGTGCTCTTTCATCGTTTCACTCCTTTGGCGATGACGCGGTGCCGTCCAGCACGACGGTCTCGCCGTTCGTCATCTCGTCGGCCACCAGCTGCGCCGCCGCGCCGGCGACTTCGTCAGGCTCGATCAAGCGTCGGCCGGGATTCATCTCGGCGAGTGCCCGCACCGCGTCGTCGAACGACTTGCCCGTCCTGGCCACGATGTTGCGCGCGCCGTTCCAGACGATGTCGGTGGCCGTGAAGCCCGGGCAGAGCGCGTTGACGGTCACGCCTTTGCCGGAGACCTCGGTTGCGAGCGCGCGCGTGAAGCCGACCAGCGCGTGCTTGGAGGCGGTGTAGGCGGTGACGTACGGCGAGCCGAACAGCCCCGCCAGCGAGGCGATGTTGATGACGCGGCCCCAGCGACGCTGGAGCATGCCTGGCAGCACCGCGCGGGTGAGCAGATAGGGGCCGCGCACGTTCACGTCGAAGTGGCGGTCCCAGAAATCCGGCTCGGTCTTCGCGAACGGCGCGGATTCGGCGACGCCGGCGTTGTTGACCAGGATGTCCACGGGGCCCAGCTCGCGCGCCGTGCGCTCGACGGCGTCGGCGATGGAGGCGGCGTCGGTGACGTCGAGCACGAGGGGGAGGGCATGGCGGCCAGCGGCGCGCGCGGTGTCGTCGACCTGGTCTCCCGAGCGCGCGGCCACAGCCACCGCCAGACCGTCGGCGGCCAGGCGCAGCGCGATGGCGCGGCCGATGCCGCGGCCGCCGCCGGTGACGAGCGCGACGCGGGGGGTCACGCCGTCATCTTAGCGCGTAGCTAGGGAC
>Ga0070699_100005398_pt1 | contig 11211 bp, 9 predicted proteins | sample KBSK1503metaG_FD_65473 | JGI IMG/M metagenome (GOLD analysis project Ga0070699, IMG submission 65473) | Corn, switchgrass and miscanthus rhizosphere microbial communities from Kellogg Biological Station, Michigan, USA - KBS K1-50-3 metaG | ecosystem: Host-associated > Plants > Roots >...
AACCAATGCCGGTGAAAGTGACCCGGAGAGGTTTCAACCACCAGCGATGGTTCCAAGGGAAACTCGCCTTCGAAGCCGTCGTCGTCCTCCTGCCAGACGGCGCGGATACGAGTGACATCGGTAGCCTTGCGGCTGTTGTCCTTCGTGGCGTTGATGGTCACCCAGACTCCGGCACCGTCCGCGTAGCGGTCGAGCACCGCAGTGGTGATCCGTTTGACCGTGTAGACTTTTGCGAGCGGATCTGGCCTTGGCTTCTGCTCTTGGTCGGTGAATGTCTGGAGCGTGAACCATTCGGCGTCAGGATCGAGCAAGCGCAGGAAATGCGGAAACTGGCTCTTGTCGACCGGCGGGCGCTGTGGAGCTGGATTACCTTCGAGGTGCATATGGACCGCCTTGGGCATTGCCTTGGGCGGCGCTACGCGGTACACAGTCAGCGCCATCTACTTTGAAGCCTGCGGCAACGTTGTCGCGCACCCGATTGGGGTGTAGCTGGACATCCGCCGCCGCTACTGAGTGGTTGGGGTCAGCTTGCTGGGCTGAGAAGATTTGAGGCCGCTCCTGCTGGGGGCGGCCTCGCCCATTTGTGGGCATTAAGCGCTCCTCCCGTTCGCAGGGGTGATCTCGCGCCGCCACCAGTCGACCAGGTCGTGATAGCCATCAACGACCGGCACGCCCGACCTCATGGACCTGGCGCCGATGATGGCTTTGGCGCCGTTCTCGCCCTTGGTAGCCTCGCAGATGAAGGCGACGTGCCGCTTGTCCACAGTGACCTTGCGGCCGTCGGGCATCGTCAGTTCGCGCAGAAATGCCACGTGCGGCACCTTCGGTCGGTCGAAGCGCCGATCGACGGTGCGGCGCTCCGGCGTGGCCGTGGTCGCGCTGCTGTTGGCGTCGGTCATCGGTGCGCCTCCTCGTAGGCACGGTCGAGTGCCACTTCGGCATAGGCGCCGGAGGTGTGGACGCCGCTCACCTCGAAACGATCGATGGCGGCAAAGCCCCACCCCAGGGTGCCGTCCGACGCGAGGCCAGCGCGGCACTCCGTGCGAACGTGCTCGGCAACATTGCCAACGAGATTCTTGACCTGCTCCTCCGTCAGCGGGCGACTGTGGGTGATCTGGATCGTGATCTTGGTCGTGATGGTCTCGATTTCAGACATGCTCAGTCTCCTTCGGCTGGTTGAACTTCTCGGCCGTGCGCCAAGCTTCGATCAGCTTGGCCATCGCCGCGTTGATGCGCGTGCGCTCCTCGCCGGTCGGGTACGGGTTGCCCCGGAACCCACGGTCGAAGCGCTCGCCCTCGACGCCGTGCACAAGGTACTGAGAGACACGGCCGCGCTCGGTCAGCCAGTCGTACACGTAGGCCTCGAAGGCGCGGGCGAACATCTCCAGCGGCGCCTCCCAATACTTCCCGAGGCTGCGCGCCTGCCTGTGGTAGTTGGTCGAGCGCCACGGACCCGGCTTGTCCGGCTCCGCCTTCATGATGACATCCAGAACGCGGCAGAACGCGGCGTCGAGCGGGCCGTCGAGAAGCTTCTGGCGCTTCTCGCCTTCCTTCCAGTATCCGACCCACGACGTTGACGGGAAAGAGCCGTGCTTGACCTTCCTGCGCCCCGTGCCGGTGTCGGGCTTGAACTCGAACCCGGCGAGGCTGTGCTCGAACATGTGCCCCATCTCGTGCGCCAGCGAGCCATCGCCAGCGAACCGGGTCAGGTTGATGACGACGCGGTTTGGCTCATAGTGGGCGGCGGCGGCGACTGGACCCTGCTTGCCACGGCCGCGAGAACCGAACCCGATGCCGAGCCTTGCCCGGCCTATCATGTGAGGGTCGACGCCGAGCACGCCAGACAGATCCCAGAGGGCGTCATAGCAGAGGTCGACGCTCAACTGCCGCTCGGCCGGTGTCATCCAGTTGCCGAACTCGATGCCGCGCACGGCGAACATCTCGATAATGTCGTCTGGCGACACGTGCTCGGTGTCACGGAACGAGGGTCCCGCGCGCTCCAGCCGCTCCAGCCTTGGCCGCTTTGGCAACGGCGGGCGCTGGCGCGGCGGCCTGCGCTTGCGCATGGGCTCGGCGCGCGTCTTCTTCTCGGCGGGACTGCGGCCTGCCCAATCGTCCTTGACTGCGCCGCCCAGCTTCTCGCCGGCATCCTGGATGGTGGTGTCGCTCATGGCCGCGCCTCCCGATTGGCCAAGATCTCGACCTCGATGCAGGCGGCGAGTGCGGCGCGCACGAGCAGCTGCGCGCTGTCGGGGTCGATGCCGGGGTCCTGGCGGGCGACTGCGAGGAGAGCCTCGGTGAGACCCCACGGCAGGCCTTGGGCGAGCCGGTGCTGAAGCACTATGTCGGCCGCGAGGTGCGCGGTATGCGCCTCGACTTCAGAGGGTGTGCGTGGGATTGTGTATGTCATCGTCGCATGCTCCTGACGGGTGGAGGAGTGCGACGCCGGCCTTGAACGCGTGGCCGATCTGCGCTACATAAAGCGCCGCGCTAATCTGAGATCTGCTGATGTCATCGCTCCGCCGCCCCTGATCCGGGCGGCGTTGCTGTTTCTGGGGGTGCATGGCTCAGGCGGCCTCCGCCTTGCCGCCGCTCTTGAAGAAGGCGAGAAGCTCCCCCTCCTCCACTGTCCACTCGTCGCCGACCTTGCGCCCCGGTATCCGGCCGCGCTGCAGCAGGTAATACGCCTTCTGCAGGTCGACGTTGATCACCTCGGCAATCGCCTTCGCGCCCCAGATGATCCTCGGTTTTCTCTCCATTTGCTCCATACTGCTGCCTGTGTGTTACGATTTCATGGTAAGTACGTAACGACGTTGCAGCAGTAGATAACTGGTTATACCGACTTGCGCAATACGCGAACGCCCCATATATACGGACTTGTAAAAAGTCCGTAACATGGAGGGCGACATGGAGCGTGGGCTATCGCTGGAATGGAGGCATTGGCCCAATGGCGTGGAGCTCGTGGATCTCCCACGCCGCACCGGCCCCCTGGATGATGAGCCTGACAGTATTCTCGATGTGGAGGTGAGTAGCCACGGCAGAACCTTCCGCCGCTGCCAGAGCGCGCGTCACTATCCAATCAGACACACCGTCGACGACCTCGAAAGTCCCGTGGTCGTCCACTTCATCAATGCGCACGACGACGAGGCGTGCGCCCAGTTTCTCGCCCGCTTCGGTTTTCTCTACGAGCATCAGACAGATTGCGAGCGGGACGCCTTCTTGCAGGACCAGCGGGTGCTGAAGAACCTCCTGGCCCTCGCAGGCTCGGATCAGCCTGAGGAAGCGGCCAAGGCCATCAACAAGAGGATCAGGCACACTGACTCGCTCATCCCAGTGCTCGACGGCCGCCGGCTGTCATTCGCCCTGAGGAACCTCTACGGGCTGATGCTTCGGGAGATCGTCATGGTGGTCGAGAAGGAGGCCCGCCTCACCAAGTGCCAGCACTGCGACAAAGCCTTCCTGACGGGACCCACCACGGGGCGGCGGTCGCATGCTGCCTATTGCTCGGACAGGTGCCGAGTGGCCGCCATGCGCGTCCGGAATTCTGAGCGCTGAGCACACAATGCGGGGTGACCCTTGTCGCAGCGTTGTCGCGGCCACTAATCTCTAACAGGTCTAACTCTTTGATAGTACGTCACATCATGTTGCAGTGGTATGCGACAATGAATTGGGTCTTGTGACAACATAAACCATTGAAAATATTGGCGTTACCGGCATGGTTCGAGATTGAGACTATAAGCTCAAGAAGCTGCGCCGGCTGATCGGGGCATAAGGTGTCAGACCCTCCGGGTCTGACACCAGTACGCAATCGGCTTTGGAGCCACGGTGTCAGACCCAGAGGGTCTGACACCGTCTGACATCATCTCAGTTCCCCTTTACGCCCGCGGCCTTGATGATGGGCCCCCACTTGGCGACCTCGGAGGCCAGCTGCCTCTTGAGCGCGTCCGGGGTGGCCAGCGCCTGCGAGACAGGCTCGGTGCCGAGGTCGGCGAAGCGGGCCATGACCTTCTCGTCCCTGAGCGCGACCTGCAGCGCATTGACGAGCTTGTCCGTCACATCCTTGGGCAGGCCCTTCGGCGCCCACATGGCGTGCCACGCCGCCACCTCGAAGCCCTTGAGGCCCGATTCGTCGAGCGTCGGCAGCTCGGGCAGCACCTTGAGGCGCGCCGGCGTGGTGGCGGCATAGCCCTTGATCTTGCCGGCCTTGATCGGATTGGTGGTCCCCGTGGTCTGGTCGCACATCATGTCGAACTGGCCGCCCAGAAGGTCGTTCATGGCCGGGCCGGTGCCGCGGTAGGCCACTGCCGTCATCTCGGTCTTGGTGGCGTGCATGAGGAGCAGCGCGCACAGGTGCGAGGCGGAGCCGATGCCGGCGTGGGCGTAGGTGACGCCCTTCTGCTTCTCCTTCATCCAGGCCAGCAGCTCGCCGATACCCTTGATCGGCAGGTCCGCCTTGCCGACCACCGTCATCGGCACGTCGGTGATGCGGCCGATGGAGTCGAAGTCCTCGATCGCGTTGTACTTGAGGTTCTCGTACAGCGCCGGTGCGGTGGACTGGCCGATGTGCCAGACCGCCAGCGTGTAGCCGTCGGCGGGAGCCTTGGCGACGCGCGCCATGCCGATGGTGCCGCCGGCGCCGCCGGCGTTCTCCACCACGATCTGCTGACCGAGCGTGCGGCTCATGGAATCGCCCACCAGCCGCGCCACCGTGTCGGTCGGGCCGCCGGCCGCCGCGGGCACGACGATCGTCACCGGCCGGTCGGGGTAGCTCTGCGCGGACGCCGTGGCGGCCGCCATGCCAAGGGCCAGGGCGGCCCAGATCGTAGAGCGGAGCAGACTGCAAGCGCGCTCCATGCGTTTCCTCCTTCTGTTGCTGCCGGCTTTATGCCTGGGGCTATTCGTGCGGCAGGGGCACGTAGGGTAGCATCGGCACCTTCGCATAGCGGGCCGTCGGCATCCGCATAGCGGGTAATATTGTTTCGGCGCAAGGGCGGCAAGACTTGCAAGCGGTCTCGCCGGGGTGGCGGCTGCCGGTAACGATGTCTCAATTGCCTTCACCCCTTGCAAGCTGTCCGGAGCCGTATGAAGTTTGTCAATGCCGCAGGACTCAGGCATCGAATAGCGACCTGAAGCCGCTGCGGCTGGGGAGGCGGCAACGCCGAGACAGACTATGCCCAAACATGCTGTCAGCCTCGACGACAAGTACGCGCTGGACGAGACCCGCCAGCTCCTGACCGGCACCCAGGCGATCGTACGCCTGATGCTGACCCAGCGGGCGCGCGACGTGCGGGCCGGGCTCAACACGGCGGGGTACGTGACGGGCTACCGCGGCTCGCCCATCGCCACCCTGGAGGCGGCGATGCTGCGCGCGCACGGCATCCTGGAGCCCAACCATATCAAGTTCCAGCCCGGCCTCAACGAGGACCTGGCGGCCACCGCGCTCTGGGGCTCGCAGCAGGCCGAGCTGCGCGGCGAGGGCAAATACGACGGCGTGTTCGGCGTCTGGTACGGCAAGGGCCCGGGCGTGGACCGCACCGGCGACGTGTTCCGCCACGCCAACCATGCCGGCACCTCGCGCCACGGCGGTGTGCTGGCGCTGATGGGCGACGACCATACCTGCGAGAGCTCGACCAGCGCGCACCAGTCGGAGTTCGCGTTCGTCGACTACATGATCCCGATCCTGAACCCGGCCGGGGTGCAGGAGATCCTCGACTACGGCATCCTGGGCCTCGCCCTGTCGCGCTATGCCGGTGTGTGGGTCGGCCTCAAGTGCGTGAAGGACAACATCGAGGCCACTGCTACGGTGGACGGCCGCATCGATCGCATCGAGATCAAGACGCCTGAAGATTTCACGCCGCCGCCCGGCGGGCTCAACATCCGCCTCGGGGACCAGGCGCTGGCCAAGGAGGCGCGGCTGCACGACTACAAGCGCGCGGCCATCCTGGCCTTCGCCCGCGCCAACGGCTTCGACCGCATCGTCACCAGCGGCGGCCCGGCGCCCAAGATCGGCATCATTACCACCGGCAAGAGCTACCTCGACGTGCGTGCCGCCATGGACGAGCTCGGCATCGACGAGGTGGCCGCCAACCGGCTGGGGCTGCGACTCTACAAGGTCGGCATGCCGTGGCCGCTGGAGCCGCAGGGGCTCCTCAAGTTCGCGCAGGGGCTCGATCTGATCCTCGTGGTGGAGGAGAAGCGCGCGCTCATCGAGACCCAGGTCAAGGAGCAGCTCTACGACCTCCCCGACCGGCCGCGGGTGCTCGGCAAGAAGGACGAGAACGAGCAGTGGCTGTTCCCGGCCAAATACGCGCTCGACCCTTCCGACATTGCCATCAAGCTGGGCGAGCGACTGATCCGCAGCTCGGTCAACTCTTGTGCCGGCGATGACATCAAGGACAGGGTGGCGGAGCTCAAGCGCGTCAAGGGCAACCGCCCGGAGACCCAGGAGGCCGCCACCCGCATCCCCTACTTCTGCCCCGGCTGCCCGCACAACTCTTCCACGGTGGTGCCACAGGGCTCGCGCGCCTACGCCGGCATCGGCTGCCATTACATGGCGCACTGGATGGACCGGAGCACCGAAGGGTTCACCCAGATGGGCGGCGAGGGCTCGAACTGGATCGGCGAGGCGCCGTTCTCCAAGACCGAGCACGTATTCCAGAACCTGGGCGACGGCACCTATATCCACTCCGGCAGCCTCGCCATCCGCGCCGCGCGCGCCGCCGGCGTCAACATCACCTTCAAGCTCCTCTACAACGATGCCGTCGCCATGACCGGCGGCCAGTCGCTCGACGGCGCCCCCACCGTGGGCATGATGGCGCGGCAGGTGCAGGCCGAGGGCATCGACAAGGTGGTGGTCGTCACCGACGAGCCGCACAAGTATCCCTCGGGCTTCATCCCGGCCGGGGTGCCCGTCTACCACCGCCGAGACCTGCAGAGCCTGCAGGAGGAGCTACGCACGGTCCCCGGCGTCTCGGTCCTGATCTACGACCAGACCTGCGCCGCCGAGAAGCGCCGCCGCAGGAAGCGCGGCACGTTCCCCGACCCCGACAAGCGCGCCTTCATCAACCCTGCCGTCTGCGAGGGCTGCGGCGATTGCGGTGTGAAATCCAACTGCGTCGCCGTGATGCCGCTGGAGACGGAGCTCGGCACCAAGCGCGCCATCGACCAGTCCGCATGCAACAAGGACTTCTCCTGTGTCGAGGGCTTCTGCCCGAGCTTCGTGACGGTGCACGGCGCCAAGGTGAGGAAGTCGCGTACGGCGGTGCGCGGCGACAGCGGCGTGACGGCCATGCTGGCGAGCCTGCCGGAGCCGGCGCTGCCGGCGCTCGACCAACCCTATACGATGCTGGTCACCGGCGTCGGCGGTACGGGCGTGGTAACGATCTCGGCCATTCTCGGCCAGGCCGCGCACCTGGAAGGCAAGGGCTTCGGCGCCATCGACATGACGGGCCTCGCCCAGAAGGGCGGTGCCGTGGCCTGCCACATGCGCGTGGCGCGCGACGCCGACCAGATCCACGCCATCCGTGCCGGCGTGGCCGGCGCCGATCTGGTGCTCGGCTGCGACCTGGTGGTGACGGCCTCGAACGGGGTGCTGGCCACCATCAAGCCGGACCACACAGCCGTGGTCTACTCCGACTATGAGATGCACACCGCCCAGTTCACCCGCAACGCCAACGTCCGCGTGCCGGGGCCGGCGCTCCGCCACGCCATCGCCGAGCGCGCCGGCAACGGGCCGGTGCACCACTTCGATGCCCACACCGCCGCCGTGAAGCTGTTCGGCGACTCCATCGCCGCCAACATCTTCCTCCTGGGCTACGCCTATCAGCTCGGCTCGGTGCCCATCGGCGCCGCGGCGGTCGAGCAGGCCATCGAGCTCAACGGCGCCGCCGTGGAGATGAGCAAGGCCGCGTTCCGCATCGGCCGCCTGGCGGCGCACGACATGCGCGCCATCGAGCGCATCGTGGGCGCCGATACGGTCGCCGCCCCCGCCAGGATGCAGACGCTGGACGGCATCGTCGCCTACCGGGCCGTCCGGCTCACCGACTACCAGGATGCCGCTCTGGCCGAGCGCTACCGCGCACGCGTGGCGGCCATCGCCGGGGTGGAGCGGGCCAAGGCGCCGGGGCGGGCGGGCCTTGCCGAGGCGGTGGCGCGCGGCTACCACAAGCTGCTCGCCTACAAGGACGAGTACGAGGTGGCCCGGCTGTTCGCCGACCCGGCCTTCGAGAGGGCCCTGTCCGACCAGTTCGAGTCGCGCGGGAAGCTGCAGTTCCACCTGGCCCCGCCGCTGCTGGCGCGGCGCGACAAGCGCACCGGCGAGCCCCGCAAGATGACGTTCGGGCGCTGGATGCTGCCCGCCTTCCGCCTGCTCGCTAGGGCCAAGCGGCTGCGCGGCACCGCCTGGGATCTGTTCGGCTACACGAAGGAGCGCCGCCTGGAGCGACAGATGATCGCCGACTACGAGGCGCTCCTCGACGAGATCGCCGGGCGCCTCTCCCCCGCCAACCACCACACCGCCGTCGCGCTCGCCTCGCTGCCGCTGGAGATCCGCGGCTTCGGCCACATCAAGGAGCGCAACTATACCCTCGCCAAGAGCCGCGAGGCCACGCTGCTCGCCGAGCTGCGCAGCCCCTCGCCCACGCTGCTCAAGGCGGCCGAGTAGATCCACCCGTCATCCCGAAAGCCGCGGCCGCCGGCCGAGGCTGTCCGGGACCCGGTGAGGCAAATTGCAGCTTCGCCGGCGCCGTCCTTCCCGAGGATCCGGCTCGGTACGCTAGCTCGTCTTCGGCTCGCATCGCTCCGGCCGGGATGACGGTGGAGAGGGTCTGACACCATCTCGCCATCGTCGGCGCACACGCTCCCTTGAAAGAAAATCCGATAAGACCACACTGGAGGAAGCCGCCATGCTCGACCTGTCGCGACGTCAGTTCCTTTGCCAATCCGCATCCGGCATTGCGCTCGCCGCCTCTGCCGGTGGTGCGCTGGCCGCCATGGGCCCGAACGACAAGTTCGATCTCGTGGTCAAAGGCGGCGAGGTGCTGGACCCGAGCCAGAATCTCAGGGCCAGGCGCGACATTGGCATCCGCTTCGGCGTCATCGAGACGCTGGAGGCCGACATCCCCGCCGACAAGGCGCTCAAGGTGCTCAACGCCGGCGGCAAGCTTGTCACGCCGGGCCTGATCGACCTGCACGCTCACGTCTTCCCCTACGGCTCCGCCATCGGCATCCCCGCCGACGAGCTGATCCCCTTCCAGTCCACCACCACCCTCGTTTCCGCGGGCGATGCCGGCGCCAACAACATCGCCGCGTTCCGCCGCGCCATCGTCGGCCAGACGCGGGCGCGGCTCTATGCCTTCGTCCACATCGCCAACATCGGCCTCGCCGGCTTCCCGATCCCCGAGCTCTACAATATCGACTATGCGCAGACCGAGGCCGCCGCCAAGGCGGTGGCCGAGAACGCCGACCTGGTGCTCGGCGTCAAGGTGCGCATGAGCGAGAACGTCATCGCCAAGAACGGCCTGGAGCCGTTGAAGCGGGCCATCCGCGCCTGCGAGATGGCCGGCGGCGGCAAGATCATGTGCCACATCGGTGGCGTCGAGACGGGCAAGCTGATGTCGGACATCCTCGACCTTCTGCGGCCGGGCGACGTGCTCACGCATGCCTATTCGGGTGCCCCCAACTTCGCCGGCCAATTCACCAACATCGTGCAGGACGGCAAGCTGCTGCCGGCCGCGCTCGCCGCCAAGCAGCGCGGCGTCGTCTTCGATGTCGGACACGGCGGCGGCAGCTTCGACTACACCGTGGCGGAAGCGGCGATGGCGGCCGGCGCCGGGCCGGACACCATCTCCTCCGACATCCACGTGTTCTCGGGCAACTCGCCCGGCATGCCGTATCTCACCTGGGTGATGAGCAAGTTCCTGAACCTGGGGCTCACGCTCGAGCAGGTCGTCGCCATGGCCACCTCGGCCCCCGCGCGCGTGATCAACCGGGGCGCCAAGCTCGGCACGCTGCAGGCGGGAGCGCCGGCGGATGTCTCGCTGCTGGAGCTGGTGGAGGGGCCGGTGGAGTTCGTCGACACGCGCAACAACAAGCGGCAGGGCAAGTTGCATCTCAAGCCGGCGGGCGTCGTGCTGGCCGGCGTCCCCTTCGGCCGCCCCTACCAGGCCCCGTTCGCGATGCGGTGATTGGGGTCAGACCCTGCGGGTCTGACCCCGGGGCATCGACCCTGGGGCACCAGCCTGCGATCTTTGACACCGTTGCTCCAATCCGCACGGTCTGACACCATAACACGAGGATTGAGCTATGGGGTCAGACCCGCAGGGTCTGACCCCACGCGCATGAGGGAGAGCAATGCGCCCACTGGACGGATTGCGGGTGGTCGACCTGACGCGGGTGCTGTCGGGGCCGTACTGCACCATGCAGCTCGGCGACATGGGCGCGGAGGTGATCAAGGTCGAGCAGCCCGGCAAGGGCGACGACACGCGCGCCTTCGCGCCGCCCTACCAGGGCGACCAGGCGGCCTATTTTCTCTCCATCAACCGCAACAAGAAGAGCATCACGCTCGACATGAAGAGAGAGGCTGGCAAGGAGGTGCTCTGGCGGCTGATCGAGAGGTCCGACATCCTGGTCGAGAACTTCCGCCCCGGCGCCATGGACCGCCTCGGCTTCGGCTACGAGGCCATAAGGAAGCGCCGGCCGGCCATGGTCTATGCCTCCATCTCGGGCTTCGGCGCCAGCGGCCCGCAGAAGGACCGGCCCGGCTACGACGTGATCGTGCAGGGCGAGGCCGGCATCATGGACATCACCGGCCCGCGTGACGGCGCCCCCTACAAGGTGGGCACGGCCGTCGCCGACCTGGTCTCCGGCCTCTACGCCGTGCAGGGCATCCTGGCGGCGCTCTACGCGGCGAAGTCCACCGGCATGGGCCAGCACGTTGGCCAGCACGTGGACATCTCCATGTACGAGGCGATGGCGTCGCTCCTGACCTTCAACGCCGGCATCTACTTCGCCACCGGCGAGCCGCCTCGCCGCCGCGGCAACGCCCATCCCACCATCGTGCCCTACGAGACCTTCGAGGCCGCCGACGGCTGGATCAACCTCGGCGTCGCCAACGACGACCTCTGGCAGCGCTTCTGCCAAGCTGCGGAGCGGTCCGAACTGACGACCGACACTCGCTTCGCCAAGGCATCCGATCGCGTACGCAATCGCGAG
>Ga0070699_100005399_pt1 | contig 11210 bp, 12 predicted proteins | sample KBSK1503metaG_FD_65473 | JGI IMG/M metagenome (GOLD analysis project Ga0070699, IMG submission 65473) | Corn, switchgrass and miscanthus rhizosphere microbial communities from Kellogg Biological Station, Michigan, USA - KBS K1-50-3 metaG | ecosystem: Host-associated > Plants > Roots >...
GTCGGGGGCGGAGCGGCGGTCGCTCCCCCCCGACTTCAAAAGGAGTCGCGTGTGAAGCTCGAGGGCAAGGTGGCGATGGTCACGGGGACCAGCCCCAATATCGGCGCCGGCATCGCCGGGGGGCTGGCAGCGGAGGGCGCGCGGGTGGTGTGCGTGGACGTGGACGCGGCCAATGCGCGCGAGTGCGCGGCCTGGATCGTGTCGCAGGGTGGCCAGGCCCTGGGCCTGACCTGCGACGTGACGGACGAGGCCCAGGTGCAGGAGGCGGTGGCCCGCGCCCGCGAGGCCTATGGCGGGATCGACGTCCTCGTCAACAACGCGGGCATCCTGGGCGGTCTGAGCGTGCTCGAGATGCCGGTCGAGCGCTGGACCCGGCAGCTCTCGGTGAACCTCACCGGCACCTTCCTCTGCACCAAGCACGTGGCCCGGCTCATGGTCGAGCGCGGCACCCGGGGCAGCATCATCGTGATCGTCTCCACGGCGGGGCATCAGGGCCAGCCCGGGAATATCGGCTACTGCACGAGCAAGAGCGGCCTGCTCAACTTCACCCGCGCGGCCGCCATGGATCTCGCGCGGCACGGGATCCGCGTGAATAGCCTCACGCCCACCGCCACGGACGTCGAGGAAGGGCTGGCGCGCGCCGAGGCATGGGGCCGGCCGCGCGCCGAGCGGCGCCCCCGCCTGCTCGACTTCGCGAAGATGATCCCCACCGGCGCCTTGCCCAGCCCGCGGCACTATGCCCGCGCCGCCGTGTTCCTCGCCTCGGACGACGCCGAGATGATCACCGGCATGGACCTTCGCGTGGACGCGGGCGCCATCGCGAAGTACTGGCCCTGGGTGCCGAGCGCCTGACCCCGGTAATATTCCTTGACAGCGCGCAAGACGGCCTGTACCGTTAGGCACAGGTTTCAGGTTCATCCGGTTGCAGATGTCTCGAGATTCGAGATCAAACGCCGCGAGGACCTCAGGTCCTGCGGCGTTTTTGTTTGTCCTCCATTTCAGGAGGGCCCCCCGCCATGGTGGCGGGTTTCACCGAGGCGCGAGCCTCAGAAGAGGTTAGTTCAAATGGCACAGGGAACGGTCAAGTGGTTCAACGATGCAAAGGGCTATGGCTTCATCACCCAGGAGGCCGGCGACGACGTGTTCGTGCACTTCAACGCCATCCAGGCGCAGGGCTTCAAGAGCCTCGCCGAGGGCGATAAGGTCGAGTTCGAGGTGACCAAGGGCCCCAAGGGGCTCCAGGCCGCCAACGTCCGCAAGATCTGACGCGAACGTCACGTTGAGCCAGAGGCCGGGTCCCCATCGGGGGCCCGGCCTTCTGTTTTTACCGCCCCGGCGCCGGGGCCGGGGGCGGTTGACGCGCCCGCCCGGCCTGCCCCATATTCCCATCCTGCGCTCCAGGGATCACCGGCGCGGCGCGGGCGAGCGAACCGAGGCACATAGGGAGGAGCGGCCATGACCGGACGAGGGACGCTGTATCTGACCCTGACCGCGGCAACGGTGGCCATCCTGGCCTACGGGGGGCTCGCGACGGCTCCGCAGGCCCAGGACAAGGGCCCCATCATCATCGGCTCGTCCATTCCGCTCACCGGGGGCGTCTCCCAGTTCGGCCAGCACTCGCGCTGGGGCGCCGAGATGGCGCTGGCGGAGGCCAATGCCGCGGGCGGGGTGCTGGGGCGCAAGCTCGAGATCGACTTCCAGGACAATCGCTGCAATCCCGCCGAGGCGGTGAAGAGCGTCACCCTGATGCTCGCATCGAAGAAATACGTCGCCATCCACGACGGGCTCTGCAGCTCGGTGGTGCTCGCCATCATGCCGCTCGTCGAGCGGGCCGGCGTGCCCCTGGTGGTGGCGAACGCGTCCGCGACGTCGATCGCCGAGAAGTCCGGCGTGGGAGGCAACAAGTGGACGTTCAAGGTCAACCCCACCGACGCGAGCATGCTCAGCGCGCTGGTGGGCTGGCTGGAGAAGGAAGGCAAGGCCAGCAACATCGCCTACCTGGGTGAGGACAGCGACTTCGGGCGGGCGGGGTCCAGCGGCTTCGAGGCCGCGCTCGCCAAGCGCAACATGAAGCTCGTGATGGTGGACTACTTCCAGAAGGGGACGGCGGACTTCACCGCCGTGCTCACGAAGATCAAGGCGCGGAAGCCCGCGCAGCTGGCGCTCTACGCGGTGGACGCGGACTTCCAGAACGCGATCCGCCAGTGGTACACCATGGGCGGCGGCGTCCCGCTCACCGGCCGCGTGCTGGTGGACCAGGTGCCCAAGGAGATCCTGGAGTCGGGCTTCCTCGACGGCACCACCTCGGTGCAGCCGTACGATCCCTCGGTGGACACGCCGGCCAACCGGGCCTTCGTGGAGAAGTTCAGGAAGACCCATGACGTGCCGCCCATCCTGATCAGCTTCGAGTCCTACGAGGCCACCAAGGTGCTGATCGACGCCATCCGGCGCGCGGGCAGCGCCGATCCCGCGGCCATCCGCGACGCGCTGGCCACCACCAAGCTGCCATCGATGCTGGGCACCACCATCGAGTTCGACGCCAACAACCTGGCGCACAACTACGCGGTCATCCTCACCATCAAGGGGGGGAAGGTCGTGGTCCTGGGGCTGAGCAAGACCTGATCACCCGGTGGACCCGAGCGTCCTCGTCCAGCTGCTGCTGAACGGGATCGTGATCGGCGTGATCTACGCGCTGGTCGCGATGGGGCTGTCCCTGATCTTCGGCGTGCTGGAGATCGTGAACTTCGCCCACGGCGAGTTCTACATGCTGGGCGCCATGCTGGCGTACTTCCTTTCCACCGGCTGGAAGATCGGCTACTGGCCCACCATCGCCATGGTGACGGCGGTGGCGGTCTGTCTCGGGTTCGTGCTCTACGAGGCCCTGCTGGGGTCGCTCCAGGGCGAGGGGTTCGAGCGGAGCATCCTGCTCACGCTGGGGCTCTCCATGGTGCTCCAGAACGGCGCCGTCTACCTCTTCACCACCACCCCCCGCATGATGCTCGTCGGCTCGACGTACAGCCATGTGGGAGTCGGCGACGTTCGCATCTCGGTGCTGCGGCTGTTCGCGCTGGCGCTGGGAATCGTCGCGTTCGCGGCGCTCTACCTGATCCTCTACCGGACGCGGGCGGGGAAAGCGATGCGCGGGGTGGCCCAGAATCGCGACGCCGCCTTGATGGTGGGCATCGACCCCCGGGGCGTCTCGCGCCTGGCGGTGGCCATCGGCGTCGGGCTCTCGGGCCTGGCCGGCGCCGCGCTGGCGCCGGTGTATGCGGTGCATCCGCTGATGGGCGCGGGGTTCGTGTTCAAGGCCTTCGCCATCATCATCATCGGCGGCCTGGGGAATATCTCCGGGGCGGCCATCGCCGCCGTCGCGCTGGGCGTCATCGAGAGCCTGGTGGGTGGATTTCTGCCGCTGGTGCTGGCCGACGCGCTCGCCTTCGTGTCCATGATCGCGATCCTCCTCCTCCGGCCGCAGGGGCTGTTCGGGCGCGGGGTGCGCGTGTGAGCCGCGCCGGCGCGCTCCGCTCCGGCCTGGCCGCGCTGGCGATCGTGGCGCTGTTCCTGGTCCCCCGGATCAGCGGCAACGAGTACTTCCTGGCGCTCGGCGTCAGCTTCGCCACCTTCGCCGTCCTCGCCACCGGCCTGAACCTCGTCTACGGCTATACGGGGCTCCTGTCCTTCGCCCAGGTGGGCTTCTTCGGCATCGGGGCCTACACCGCGGTGCTGCTGGTGCTGGAGCGCGACTGGTCGGTGCTGGCGGGCGCCCTCGCGGGGGGAACGCTCGCCGCCGCGGTGGGGCTCGTCATCGGGTACTCGTCCCTGCGCCTCTCCCGCCACGCCTTCGCCATCGTGAGCCTCAGCTTCGCGCTCCTCTGCATGCTGGTCGCGCGCGACTGGGTCTCCCTCACGCGCGGGGCGATGGGCATCCCCGGGCTGCCGACGCCGACCCTGAGCCTGCCGGGAGTGGGCGCGTGGCGCCTCGCGCGGCCCGCCGACTTCTACTATCTCCTCCTGAGCTTCGCGGTGGTCGCGCACGCGCTGGTCTATCTCGTCGTCACCTCGCGGCTCGGCCGGGCCATGCGGGCGGTGAAGCTGAACGAGGCGCTGGCGCAGTCGCAGGGCGTGAATCCGCTGGCCTACAAGCTGCTGACCATCGGGCTCTCGGCGCTCCTGGCGGGCATGGTGGGCGGGTTCTTCGTGTTCTACCTGACCATCGTGGACCCGTCGATCTTCGACTTCTATTACACCGAGACCATGCTGATCATGGTGATCATGGGCGGGCCGGGCAGCTTCTGGGGCGTGCTGCTGAGCGCCGCGGTGCTGTCCGCCGTCCCCGACCTGCTGCGCTTCACCACCGATCTCCGCATGGTGCTCTACGGCGTGGCGCTCATCGCCGTCATGCTCATCGTCCCCGGCGGCCTGGGGGGCTGGCTGGAGCGGCGCCGCCTCGCCCGCTGGCGCCGCCCGCGCGCGGCGTCGTCCTGATGGCGCCGCCACCCGCGCCGCCCGTCCTGCTGGAAGTCCGCGGCCTCACCAAGCGGTATCTGGGGTTGACCGCGGTGGACGATCTGTCGTTCTCGGTGGAGTCCGGCGCCATCGTCGGGATCATCGGACCCAACGGCTCGGGCAAGAGCACCACCGTCGATTGTCTCAGCGGCTTCACGCCCGCCGACCACGGGCGCTGGTTCCTCGAGGGCCGCGAGCTGTCGGGTCGATCGCCCAGCGCAATCGCGCGCGCGGGGCTGATCCGCACCTTCCAGAACGTGCGCGCGTATGACGAGATGACGCTGCTCGACAATCTCTGCGTGGCCAGCCAGGAGAGTGACGGCGTCGGCTGGCTGGAAGCCCTGGGACGCACGGCCGGTCTCCGCCGGGCGGAGGCGGCGGCGCGCGAGCGCGGCGGTGCGCTGCTCGCCTCCGTCGGGCTCTCCGAGTACGCGGAGGCGCCGGCGGCCGTTCTCTCGTACGGCCAGCGCAAGCTTCTGTCCATCGCGGCCAGCATGATGGCGCGGCCCAAGCTGATCGTGCTGGACGAGCCGGTGGCGGGCGTGAACCCCACCCTGATTCGCGGGATCGACGCGGTGATCCGCGCGCTGAACGCGCAGGGCGTGTCGTTCATCATCATCGAGCACAACGTCGAGTTCGTGATGTCGCTGTGCCGCCGCGTGATCGTGCTGGAATCGGGCGCCAGGATCGCCGACGGGCCGCCCGCGCTCATCCGTAGCGATCCCCGCGTGCTCGCGGCCTATCTGGGCAAGACGCGGGCGAGCGAGCTGGCGGGCGGCCGTGGCTGATCCGCCGGGCGCCCCCGAGGTCATCCTCCAGCTCGATCGCGTGTCGGCCGGCTATACCGACGAGCCGGTAGTGGTGGACTTCTCCGCCACCATCGCCGCCGGCACCATCACCACCCTCATCGGCCCCAACGGCGCCGGGAAGTCCACCTTGCTCCGCGCCATCTATGGCCTGAACCGCCACTTCGGGGGCAGCGTGCGCTTCCGGGGCCAGGCCATCGAGACGCTGCCGCCGCGCGAGCGCCTGAAGCTCGGCATCGGCCTCGTGCCCCAGGGGCGGTGCAACTTCCCGCTCATGACGGTGCGCGAGAATCTCGAGCTGGGCGGTTATACGCTGCGCGGGGCGGCGGCCGGCGCGTCATTCGACCGGGTGCTGGCGCTGTTTCCGCTGCTGGCCTCCAAGCTGGCGGTGCTGGCCGGGAATCTCAGCGGGGGTGAGCAGCAAATCCTGGAGACGGCCATGGTCCTGGAGGCCGGCCCGAGCCTCCTGCTCCTGGACGAGCCCTCCCTCGGGCTCTCGCCGGCCAACCAGGACCAGGTGTTTGCCACCATCGCGGACCTGCGCGGGCGGGGGCTGACCATCCTGGTGGTGGAGCAGAACGCGCATGGGGCGCTCCAGATCTCGGATACCGGGATCGTCATGGAGCTGGGACGGCTCTTCGCGAGCGGCCCCGCCGCCGGCCTCCTCGCCGACCCGCGGATCAAGGTCGCCTACCTGGGCGCCGCGGCCTCCTAGATCACCCGTCCCGTCCGCGGCGGAATCGCGGCCAGGATGGCCGCCTTCGCCGGGCCCGCCTCCGCGGGAGAGAGCGCCGTGATGCGGAGGTTGCGCTCGACGAACCGGCTGTCCTCGCCCGCGATCTCGAGGTCCAGGAAGCGCAGCACGCCGGGCGTCGGGGTGCGCCGGCCGGGCGCGGCCAGGCTCGAGGGCTTCTTCCCCAGGAGCGACTGGATGCTGCGCACCGTGCGCGGCAGCAGGTGGCGGGCGGGCGCGCCGTCCATCTCCACGCGGTAGACGCCCTCGGGATCCACGCCCTCGACGCGCAGCCGCTGGGTCCGGCATACGCTCACCGCGATGCGGGTCTCGGCCGCGCGCGCGTCGTGGCGGGCATCGAGGACGATGAGCCCCTTGCTGGAGGGCTGGCGGACGAGCGGGGCCTCCGATGTCTCCGGCGTGAACCGGAGCGTGACCTGGGCTCCGGGGTCCAGCGGCGGCACCGTCACGAAGGCGTCGCGCACGACGTGAAGAAGCTCCGCCGCGCCGTCCCACACGCTGCCGAAGGGCCGCCGCTGCTCGATGGTCATGCCGGTGATGCGCCGGCGGGTCGGATTGAGCAGCGTCACCACCATGCCGGTGTCGTCCACGCGCAGCCGCAGCTCCTCGTAGTCCGCCATGCGCTGGTAGAGCTCGCGCTGGCTCGCGATCCAGAGATTGCCGCGCTCCGCCAGGTTGATGCAGTAGCGCAGGTAGTCCTGGGTGCCCTTGCCGTCGTTGATGGACGGATCGCGCGCGAGCTCGGGGTGATACTGGAAGCTGTAGACCCCGTTCTCCAGATGGTCGTCCACCCCGGTCCGCCGCGCGCTGTGGCCGCCGAAGATGGTTTCCACCAGCTCGTAGGCGGCATCGTACTCGTGCGTGCGGTCCCAGCCGCGGAGCGGACGCCATTCGGCGTCGGTGGTGACGACCGGATGGAAGGGGAACCAGATGCCGGGCGTGGCGATGGTGCGCCGGACATCGGTCACATAGGTCAAGGGCTTGCCGCCGATCGCCCCGCCCGCCATCACGTCGGGGTGGCGCACCCCGTACTCGATCATGTGGTAGTAGCAGAACGTGCAGAGACCCAGGATGCGCTCGTCCATCGCATAGAGGTAGTCCATGGCGTCGAGCGTCTCCGGGTGCATGTGACCGCCGGCGTGACGCCCGCCGGTGTAGACGGGGAACCCGAGGTTCGCGGCGGCGCTGCGCACGTGCTCGTAGAGCCCGGCGCCGCGGATGGCCACGGGCGGATCGCCGATGGAGCTGTCGTTGTGCAGCGCGGGCTCGATGAAGCTGTGGCGCGTGGTGCGCGCCACCCACTCCGCCGCCTGGGCCTCGGAGATATTGGTGGAGTGGGCGGGGTCCTCGATGTCGTAGCTGGCGGCGATGAGGTTCTGGATCTGGTAGTCGAGGAAGTCGAAGTCGAGCGCGCCGTGCACGTCGTGGCGGAAGGAGAGCACGCCGTCGTAGGTCCCGAACGAGCGCAGGCGCGTCTGCCAGAGCGGCTCGAGGCCGGCCTCGAGCAGGATGCGCCGCAGGAAGAAGACGATGGTGTCGCCCCAGTGGGTCGGGTTCGCCCAGTGCCGGACCGCTTCCACGTTGAGGTGCGCCTGCAGCATGCCGCCCAGCAGCTCGAAGACCGGGTTGGCGATATAGGCGGTCCGCTCCGTGAGGACGACCGCCGGCCCCAGGCGAGTGACGGTGGCGGTGTCCGCGGTGGTGAGATCCCCCGTGAGCTCGACCAGATCGGCGAGGACGCGGCTGCCGGGCAGGGGCGTGACGCGGCTCGCCCCATGTCCCGAATAGCCCGTCACATAGCGCGGCTCCCAGTCGGCGCCGGCGAAGGGCGAGCCCGGGAGCCACTGCCAGCCGGTATAGCCCGTGACCGGCGCCGGCGCCGATGCGCTGAGGCCCAGGAGCCGCGCCGGAAGGTTGGTCTTCCCGGAGACGATCAGGCGGCGGTCGCCGCCGCGGAGCCAGCGCTCGATCCGCTCGGCCGTGCCGGCCGCAAGGTGGCCCGCATCGGGGATGAGGAGCGCCCGATACCCGGCCAGGCTCTCGTCGGTCAGCTGGGCCTCCTCGACCACGTCATGCTTGAGGTTGCACCGCGCGAGCAGCAGGCTCGCCGCGTTGGGCGCCAGATACGCCCACTCGCCCTTGAGCCAGGTGCGGGGGTTGCCCCGCGCGTCGGTGAAGGTATAGGTTTCCCCGCGCGCGGCCGCCTCGGCCGCATACGCGTCGCGGCTCCCGCGGCTCCACAGCACGGCGACCTGATGGCCGCGAGGGCGCATCCACTGGAGGGCGGGGGAGTCGGACATGGGGGCGGCGTCCCTCACTTCATCGCGTAGGGGTTGATCGGCGTGCCCACCCCGCGCGTGACGGGGAGCGGCGGGGCCACGAGCAAGAACTCCCAGCGGCCGTCCGCGGCGCAGTCGGCGGCCAGCTCTTCCAGATTGAAGATCTCTCCCAATGTCAGGCCCATGTTGGGGATGCACACCACGTGGAAGGGATTGCGGAAGCCGGGGATCTCGGACGGGCGCACCTCCACCGCGTAGTTGTCGGTGGCGATGGCGGCGATCTCCTTCGCGTGCAGCCACGGGGTGGCGAAGACGGAGACGCCCGGGAAGGGGTCCAGGTCGAAGTGGTCCCAGCTCCCCTTGTCGAGGTAGCGCTTCATGTGGCCGGTGCGCACGAGGAGGATATCGCCCGCGCGCACCTCGACCTTTTCCGCCGCCGCGGTGGCCTCCAGATCCGCCACCGTGATGGCATAGCCCGGTTCCAGCGAGCCCACGCCCTTGTGTCGCGCCACGTCCAGGAGCACGCCGCGCCCGGCTATGCGATCGGTGGTCCGGGCGATGCTGTTCCGGGCCGCGCCCTCGCTGGTGACCAGGCCGGCGTCGTAGCCATTCCACATCTTCCCGGAGTCGAAGATATGGGCGAGGCTGTCCCACTGGGTGACGGACTGCAGCGGCATCACGATCATGTCGTCGGAGCCGCCGTAGCCCTGCGCCTCCGCCACCGCCGCCGGCGTCAGGGGCCGGTCGCCGCCGTCGCGGAACATGGTGTGGATGGGGTTGAAGCGGGCGCGCGTGCCGCTCTGCGGCCCCTGGCGCTGGAGCGGAATGCCCAGCGCGATCACCTTGCCGCGGGTCACCAGGCGCGCGGCGGCGGCGATGCGGGCGGGGGTGATGTAGTTGAGCGTGCCGATCTCGTCCTCCGGACCCCACTTGCCCCAGTTGCGGACCTGCAGGCAGAGCTTGCGCAGCGTCTCCTCGCTCATCGGATCGACTCTCCTCTCTCGGGCCCGGGCAGCGCGTCCCCGATCATCCGGCCGCACACCACCATCTCGGGGCTGGTCTTGCGATAGGTGTCGAGCGCGCTCCGGATCGCGGTGAACTCGCGCTCGGCCGGCATCGGCGGCGCGGGCGGCAGGGCCGGCAGCGCGGCGAACACCTCCGGAATCTCCGCGTCCACCGCGGCCAGGAGCCGCTGGCCCGCGGCGAGCGCGGACGGGTCGGCCAGCTTCGGGCGCAGCACGGTGGCGAGGTGCGCGAGGAAGGCCGGCCAGCCCGCGAGCATCCGATAGAGTCCGGGGACGAAGGGCTGGCCGTCCACCGTGGTGCCGAGCGACGCCAGCACCGCCTGCTGGGCCGCGGGCATCGCCGCCGGCTCCGCGAGCGGCGGCAATGCGCCGCCGGACGAGGGCGGCACCCAGCGGGCGGTCACCCGCGTCCCCGCCGGCCGGTCGCCGTTCAGCAGCCGCCGGAGCAATCCCGACAGCACGAGGTTGACGGGGCTCACCCGGACGAAGCTGGCGCAGATCGCGCGGATCGCGCGCTCGCTCGAGGCGTCCACGCCCCAGACGGCAAGGGCCTCGCGCGAGATGGGAGCCAGCGGCGGGACCACGAGGCCCTCCGCCGCGCGCCACGCGGCGGTCTGCGCGACGCCGCTCGTGAAGACGGGCCCCAGGGCGGCCCAGGTCCAGGGAAGCCAGCCGGGGCGCGTGGCGAGGTGACGCTGTAGCGAGGAGACGTACGGGACCGCCCAGAGCCGCCGGATCTCGGCGTAGATCTCGGCGATCTCGCCGGTGGCGTCGCGCTCCCGAAGCTCGGCCAGCATGGCGCCCGCACTGTAGCAGATCGCGGCGGGGCGGAGGACGAGCGCTAGAGCCCCAGCTCGCGCCGGACCCGCTCGCGGTCGAATCCCGCGGCGGCGAGCGCGCGGACGATGAGCGCCACGTGCTTCTTCGTGAGGTCCTGCGGCCCATGTCCCGGCAGCGTGATCTTCACGCCGGGCCCTTCGTACTGCACGTGCCCGGTCATCCCGCCCTTGAGCTTCCGGAACCCGTTGCCGAGCAGCCAGGCCTCCATCTCACGCCGGGTGACCTGGTTGCTCATGCGCGGGCCGGGCGGCGAAGGCGGGCGCTACCGCCGCCCTTCGGGCGGATCGCAGGCCACCGTCCCCATGTCGGCGGGCACGCAGACTTCCAGGAGCTCGAGCGTGTCCGCAGTGGCGATCTCATTGTGCTTGAGGCCGCCCGGGATATAGAGGGACTCGCCCGCCTTTACCCGGAGCGTCTGCCCGTCCTCGATCTCGAGATCGACCCAGCCCTCGAGCACGTAGACGAACTGGCCGTCGCAGACATGGTAGTGCCAGCCGGTGGGCTTGGTCATGCCCGCGGTGGCCGACATCACCTGCGCCCGCATCCGCCCGCTGCTCGCGGCGGAGACGCCCAGGTCCTGGTACTTGAGGAAGGTGCGCCGTCCCTCGACGAAGGGCGCATTGGCGGGCGTGGCGTAGGCGAGCTTTCCTTCGGGCTGCATGGCGGTGGGCGTCGCGGTCGCGGTGTCCTTGTTCATTGGGTTTCCTCCGGCCCCGACTCTATCACGCTCGAGCTGCAGGGAAGGCGGGCCCGCCAGGGGACCCCTCTCAGCTGAGCCGGGGCCGCACGCGCTCCGCGAAGACGGCCATCTGCTCCTCGAGTTCCCCGCCGTCGGCGGCGAGAAACTCGCAGACGAGGTGCTCGACGCCGACGGCCGCCAGCTCGCCGATCTGCTCGACGAGATCGGCGGGCGACCCCGCCAGGACCCGACCCGCATGGGCGGACTTCGGCGCAGTCTCGCCCGGGCGCACGATACGGACGTCGTTCCGTAACGTCAGCG
>Ga0070699_100005400_pt1 | contig 11210 bp, 10 predicted proteins | sample KBSK1503metaG_FD_65473 | JGI IMG/M metagenome (GOLD analysis project Ga0070699, IMG submission 65473) | Corn, switchgrass and miscanthus rhizosphere microbial communities from Kellogg Biological Station, Michigan, USA - KBS K1-50-3 metaG | ecosystem: Host-associated > Plants > Roots >...
ACCAGCGCGGCTTCGCCGACGCGCACGGCTTCGCCGACGGCAACGTCGCCAAGTTCGTCTACGCCGCGCCGCGTATGGACCTCACCGGTCTCAATGCCGACGAGTGGCTCGCGACCCGTCCCGGCACGGAGACGGCCCTCGCGCTCGCCATGGCGAACGTCGTGGCCGGCCTCCGCGGCGCGGCGGCGCCGGTGGCCGCGGCGCTCGCCCGGTTCACCCCGGCGATGGCCGCGCGGGAGACCGGCATCCCGGCCGAACGGATCGAGCGGATCGCGAAGGAGTTCGCGGCGGCGCAGCCGAGCCTGGCGGTGGCGGGCGGCATCGGCGCGCAGCACGCGGGCGCGGCCCAGCTCTGCGCCGCGGTCAACCTGCTGAACTACGTCGCCGGCAACGTGGGCCGCACGGTGAAGTTCGGCGCGGGGCTGCCGGCCACCGACGGCTACGGCGCGATGGAGGAGCTGATCGCGGCGATGAATGCCGGCCAGATCAGCGTGCTCCTGGTCCACGATACCAACCCGGCCTACACCCTGCCCAAGAGCACCAAGTTCGCCGAGGCCATGGCCAAGGTGCCGTTCAAGGTGAGCACCTCGCTTTTCCTCGACGAGACTGCCGCCGCGTCGGACCTACTCCTGCCCAACCATCACGCGCTGGAGCGCTGGGACGATCTCGCGGCCCGCGCGGGAGTGCGCGGGCTGATGCAGCCGGTGATGACCCCGGTCTTCAAGACCATGCACACGGGAGACGTGCTGCTGAAGGCGTCGCAGAAGGCCGGCGGCGTGCTGGCCCAGTTCAATGCGACCTCGTTCGAGGCCCACCTCAAGCAGCGGTGGAGCGGCCTGGCCCGAGGCGGTGACCCGGCCCAGTTCTGGCGCGACGCGCTCCAGCGCGGCGGCCTCTACGAGGAGCCTGCCCCAAGCCCTGGCGTCCGGCTTTCGGCGAACGTACCGACCTACCGACCTACCGACTTACCGACTTTCGACGGTCCCGGCGAATTCGTCTTCCTGCCGGTGCCCTCGTCGATGTATCACGATGGCCGAGGTGCCAATCGGCCCTGGCTGCTGGAGAACCCCGACCCCGTCACCAAGATCACCTGGGGCTCCTGGATCGAGCTGCACCCGGAAACCGCTCGGCGGCTCGACGTGCGCGACGGCGAGGTGCTCCGGCTCCGTTCGCCCCATGGCGAGGTGGCAGCGCCGGCCTATGTCTATCCCGGCGTGCACCCCGGCGCGGTGGCCATGCCGCTCGGCCTGGGCCACACCGAATACGGCCAGTATGCCAAGGGACTGGGTGCCAACGCGCTCGATCTCCTGGGGGCGCAGGACGGGAACGGCTTCCTGCCCTACGTGAGCGTCAAAGTCGACGTCGAGAAGACCCGCGAGTACCACCAGCTGGCGCGGACCGACGGCAACCCGCGGCAGCTCGGCCGCCACATCGCCGAAGCGATGCCGCTCGACCACGCCCAGAAGGGCTGGACCGTGGAGGAGTCGCTCAAGCAGGAAGGCCACGAGCGTCACGAGGTCAACACCGAGCGCGAGCACGTCGCCCTGGAAGGCTTTCGCGAGAAGCAGATCGAAAAACAAAAGCTGGGCGCGTACGCGGAGGAGCATCCCCGCTGGGGCATGGCGATCGACTTGGCCAAGTGCACCGGCTGCTCGTCCTGCGTCACGGCATGTTATTCAGAGAACAACATCCCCTGGGTGGGCTACGAGAACGTGACCCGCGGCCGCGAGATGAGCTGGATGCGGATTGAGCGCTACTGGGAAGGCGGTACCGAGCCGGGCGAGGCGTTCGGCGCCCGGGTCATCCCGATGCTCTGCCAGCACTGCGAGAACGCCCCCTGCGAGCCGGTGTGTCCGGTGTACGCGTCCTATCACACCGCGGACGGCCTGAACGGGCAGGTGTACAACCGCTGCGTGGGCACTCGCTACTGCAGCAACAACTGTCCCTACAAGGTGCGCTACTTCAACTGGTTCCCGTTCGCCAAGCGGTCGTTCGAGTCGCCCCTCGACCTGCAGCTCAATCCCGAGGTGACGGTGCGGGCCCGCGGCGTCATGGAGAAGTGCACCTTCTGCGTGCAGCGGATCCGGGGCGCCCAGCACCAGGCCCGGCTGGAAGACCGGCCGCTCCGGGACGGTGATGTCGTGACGGCCTGCCAGCAGGCCTGCCCGTCGGGTGCGATCGTCTTCGGCAACGTCACCGATCCGGAGAGCCGGGTCGCAAAGGCCAAGGAAAACCACCGCGAGTATCACGTGCTGGAGGACACCAACGTGCGGTCGAGCATCACCTACCTCGCCAAGGTGCACGCATGACCGCGATCGCGCACGAGCCGCACCGGCCCAATCAGACCCACGCCGAGGTCACCCGGGACGTCCTCGCCACGCTGAGCACGCCGAGCCGCGGCTACTACATGGCGCTGTTCACGGCGATCTTCATGTTCCTGGTCGGTCTCTTCACCTTCGTGATGCTGCTGAAAGAGGGGTTGGGGCTGGCAGGCTACACGCCGCCGGTGATGTGGAGCGTCTACATCACGACGTTCGTGTTCTGGATCGGTATCGGCCACGCCGGCACGCTCATCTCGGCCATCCTCTTCCTGTTCCGCTCGCCGTGGCGCACGGTGGTGTACCGGTCCACCGAGGCAATGACGGTGTTCGCGGTGATGACCGCGGCGCTCTTCCCGATCATCCACATCGGGCGGCAGTGGATCTTCTACTGGCTGCTGCCCTACCCGAACGAGCGGTTCCTCTGGCCCAACTTCAAGTCGCCGCTGCTGTGGGACGTCTTCGCGATCACCACCTACTTCACGGTCTCGACGACGTTTCTCATCGTGGGCCTGATCCCCGACGTCTCGGCCATCCGGGACAAGGTGACCGGCTGGCGGCACAAGGTCTACAAGATGTTTTCGCTGGGCTGGACCGGCGCGGACAGCCAGTGGCGGCACTACAACAAGGCGTACATCTACCTGGCCGCTCTCGCCACGCCGCTGGTGCTGTCGGTCCACTCGGTGGTGTCGTGGGACTTCGCCATGGCCATCATCCCGGGCTGGCACGGGACGATCTTCGCGCCCTACTTCGTTGCCGGAGCCATCTACAGCGGCATCGGCATGGTGCTGACGCTGCTGATCCCGCTCCGCAAGGTGCTCAAGCTCGAGCACATGATGACGGACTATCACTTCGACAATCTGGCCAAGCTGACGCTGCTCACCGGCTCGATCCTGTTCTATGCCTACGCGATGGAGTACTTCGTCGCCTGGTACAGCGGCAACGCCTTCGAGCAGACCACCTTCTGGCGCCGGGCCTTCGGGCCGATGTGGTGGGCCGGCTGGTCGATGATCATCTGCAACGCGTTCGTGAGCCAGCTGCTCTGGTTCAAGAAGATCCGTACCAATCTCACGGCGCTGTTCATCATCTCGCTGTTCATCAATCTGGGGATGTGGTTCGAGCGGTTCGTGATCATCGCCTCGTCGCTCAGCAACGATTATCTGCCGGGCGCCTGGCAGAACCCCGTGGTCACCTGGGCCGACTGGGGCATCCTGATCGGGTCGTTCGGCTGGTTCTTCATGTACTTCCTCCTCTTCGCCCGCACCTTCCCGGTGGTGGCGATCCAGGAGGTCAAGGAGATGATTCCGTTCCCCCGGAAGCACGGAGGAGGGCACTGATGGCCAGGAAGAACGTTCCCGGCGTGCTCGCCTCGTTCCTGCAGGTGGACGCGGCGGTCGACGCGATCACCGGGCTCAAGTCGAAGGGGTTCCGCGACCTCACGGTATACACCGCGGCGCCGAACCACGAGATCGACGCGGCGCTCGACCATCCGGTGAGCTGGGTGCGGATGTTCACGCTGATCGGCGGGCTCACCGGCGTCACCGCCGGATTCGCGATGACCATCTGGATGTCGAATGACTGGCCGCTCCTGGTCGGCGGCAAGCCGATCGGGACGCCGGTGCCCTACGTCGCGATTGCGTTCGAGCTCACGGTCCTGTACGCCTCGCTCTGCACGGTGGCGGGGGTGATCATCCTCTCGCTGCGCAAATCGCTGAAAGGACGGCCGTATCATCCCAGCTTCAGCGACGACCGGATCGGCATCTTCGTGCCCTGCGCGCCGGACCAGGCTCCGGCGGTCCGCGACCTGCTGGCCCGTGCCGGATCCGAGGAGGTGACCGTCCATGCCGCGTAGGCTGCTGGCCGCGGCGGTCGCGCTCCTGCTGGGCGGCTGCGACTGGTACTACAACACCCTGCCGTCTCCCGACGACTTGATGGCGGCGGTGCCGTGGTTCGATCACATGATCAAATCGCGGGCGGTGCATCCGTACCAGCGAACCGACATCCCACACACCACGGTGCCCGGTACCGTGCCGATCACCGGCAACGAGCCGAACGATTCGGCGCTCTTCAAGGGCGGCAATGCATCGCTCGCCGACCGGCTGGTGAACCCGACCGTGCCGGCGGAAACCCTGGTCCGGGGCGACACGCTCTTCCGGACCTTCTGCGCGGTCTGTCACGGCCAGGCGGGGGCAGGAGACGGACTGGTCCGGGTTGGGGCGCCGTCACTGCTCACCGCCTCGGCCACGGGCCGTTCCGACGGGTACCTCTACAGCATCATTCGCTACGGGCGGGGCGTGATGCCCCGCTATGGAGACAAGGTGTACCTCCGCGAGGATCGCTGGGCCATCGTGAACTATGTCCGCAAGCTTCAGCGCGACGCCGCAGTGGTCCTGCCGGCGCCCGGAGTAGGAGGGGCCGGTCGATGACCGACCAGGACAGGCAGCGTCTCGCGGCAGGGTCGGTCAGCGGGCGGTATGGATTCTTCATGGGGGCGGGCGGGCTGTTCGCCGTCCTCGGTCTGGTGCTTTTCATTCTGGCGGTGATAGGAGAGGGTAGCGTCAGGGCGTGGCACGCGTTCCACGTCAACTGGCTCTACTTTACCGGGCTCGCCGCCGGCAGCCTGGCCATCGTCGCGGTGCACAAGATCGCCAACGCCAAGTGGTCGGGGGTGATCATCCGGTTCTCGGAAGCCACGGTGTATTTCGGCGTCGTGTCGGTGATCGGGGCTGTACTCATCTTCACGCTCGGATACGAGGCGATCTACGGGCAGATGGAGGGCCAGCTCCATGGGATGTCCCATGGCAAGGCGCTCTGGCTGTCGCACGGCTTCATGGCGGCACGGGTAATCGGCGGCCTGGTCGCACTGTTCACGGTGGGGTGGCTCCTGGTGCGGGCCGACGTGCTGCCCGACATGGCCGCGGTCAAGGACCACGTGCAGGATGGCCGGCGGGCGCTCTACGACCAATGGACCGCGAGCCATGACGTATCGCCGGCCGGCGCCGCGCGGAACGAGGTGCGGATCCATCGGCTGGCGCCTGGATACGTCGTGCTCTATGCCCTGGTGGCCACCATCGTGGCGTTCGACGGCATCATGGCACTGCAGCCGCACTGGTTCTCCAATCTGCTGGGCGGCTGGTACTTCATGGGGTCGTTCCTGGGGGGACACACCCTGCTGGTGCTGCTCCTGTTCTATGGAAGACGGCAGCTCGGCATCCAGGACCTGGTGACTCCCAAGCAGCGGCACGACCTGGGCAAGCTCTGCTTCGGCTTCACGGTATTCTGGGCCTACCTGATGTGGGCCCAGTTCCTGGTGATCTGGTACGGCAATCTGCCGGAGGAAACCGGGTTCGTGTTCGCCCGGCTATGGGGCCCCTGGCGCCCGATCGGGACCGTGGTGCTGATCGGCATGTTCATCATCCCGTTCTGGGGCTTCATCTCGGTGGCGGCCAAGATGTCGCGATTCTTTCTGCCGTTCTTCGCCACCATCAGCCTGGTATCCCTCTGGCTGGAGCGCTATCTGCTGGTGACGCCGTCGGTGACGGCGGAGGCGGGACCGGCGTTCGGGCTGCCCGAGCTCGGGCCTCTGCTCCTCTTCCTGGGTGCGTTCCTGCTCGCGTACGGGGTGTTTGCGCGGACCTTCCCGATGGTGTCGCCGCGACTGGCGGCGATCACCCTGGCGAAGGAGGCTGGGCACTAGGGAGTCCGAACTGCCTCGCGGCGAAGCAATCTCGGCTCCAAAATGAAAACGGCCCCGCATCACTGCGGGGCCGTTCGTTTGCAGCCTCGAGCAGGTTTCCTACCGTATCGTTGCCACCTTCGCCAGCGCGTTCAGGGAATCCACGGTCAGCCGCCCCGTCACCATCAGGATCCGGATGCCGCGGCGGGTGACGCCGTGCTCCTCCACGTAGTCTGGTGGAGTGCGGCTCGCTGCGCTCGCGAACACGTCGGGCGCCGACTGCCGCTGCAGGAGGTCGAATACCTTGGCCACCGGGCCCTCGATGCTCTGGATCACCTCGCCGGTGCCGTCCTGCTGGGCCACGATGACCGTGGGCCGCTCACCGCCCGAGCCGGGCTGGAGCAGGACCCCGATCACCGGCATTCCCTCGATGAAGGGCAGGCCGCTGCCGGCGATCTTGAGCGCCTCTTCCCACGACACCCTCCGCCAGATCCGCTCGAACGACGAGACGGTTTCGAGCCGGGGAGCCGGCGCGGGCTGGTCGAGCGACTCGCGAGTGGGCAGCACCGAGGAAACCAGCTGCAGCATCGGCGCGGGCATGATGGCCGCCTCCGGCCGCTGCACGGTGACGGACCGCACCGATGATCGCCGTGTCCTGCGCTCCGGCACCGGCCGGTCGGAGGGCACGAAATCGGGCGCCGGCGAAACCGTCGCCAGTTGCGGCGCCACGGTGGCCAGGGGTATGGCCTTGATGCTGACCTTGTCGGCCTCCAGCGTGTCCGCCACGGTGGCGGCAATCGCCTCAGGAGCGCGAGGGGGGTCGAAAATGCTCCGCCCAGCCCAGCCGGCGCCGATGGCTACCATGATGCCGGCCGCCCACTTGGCCGACCGGCGAAGGCTCCGCTGCAACCGCGAAAAGTGCGGCAATCCAATGCGGCGCTCCTCGAGCGACGCGTAGGGCGGCGGGATGATCAGGGCGCGGGGCGTCAGCGTGGCCAGGAGCGCCGTGGTACGGTCGCGCATGGCCGCGTGGGCGTCGCGGTTGTCACTGCACCGGGCGCAGACCGCCAGGTGGGTTTCGATCTCGACGCACTGCGAACGGCTCAGCGCCTGGTCGAGATACGCATGCAGCTCGTCGTCAGGAACGTGCCGCGTCAGCCGTATATTCAGTTCGGTCATAGGCCTCAATGAGTCGCTTCCGTGCCCGGGCAAGCGTCGTACCAACCGCGCCCACCGCGAGCCCCGTCTGCGCCGCAATCTCCGGGTAACTCAGTCCGCCATCCCACAACAGGAGCACATCTCGGTCCCGATCGGTGAGGGTAGCCAACGCGCCGCTCACCTGGGCCCACCGCTCGTCCCGCTCGACCGTCTCGTCCGCCGAAGCGTCCGGCGTCGAGAGCGGCACGGGATCGTCCTTCAACAGCGTGAGGTGTTTCTTGCGCCGAATCGCGGCGCGGGCCTCGTCCCTGGCCAGATTGGCCGCCACGGCAAAGATCCACGCCCGAGGCTTTTCGGGACGGTGGGCCATGGCGCGGATGAACACTTCCTGGGCGAGATCCTCGGCGCGGTCGGCGTCCCAGATCTTTCGATACAGGAAACGGACCACCGCCGCATAGTGCGTCGTGTACAGGCGCTCAAGATCGTCCATGAGGTCGGTATCCCCTCGTGATATGTCGTGTTCCCAAGGCTATAGGACGAGGGCCGTTGGGGTTTGTTGCACATTACGAAGGTATCATAATAGTGGGTAATGGGTAGTGGTTAGTGGCTAGCGAGTAAGGAGCGGGGGCCAAGTCCCTAAGTCCGTGTCACTATTGAACAACCACTGCTCACTAACCACTAACCACTGACCACTAACCACTAACCCCTTGCACCAGCAGCGAACACGCACCCCGGATGCATCACCTCGCCCCCCTCGGGCCACTGGGTGCAGAGGTCCGGCTTGGCGGGCCGGCCATCGGGACGGGTCCTCCCATGCAGGGAGCAGTGCACCCCGTCATCCAGCAGGAAACCGCACGCCGAAATCATCTCGGCGTTCATGGAGTACGGAGTCTCCCGGGAGACTTTGCAGAGGTAGGGTGACCGCCGGCTCCGGATCAGGGCCTCGAGCCGCTTTTCCCGCGTCGTGCACATGATCTCGACCTGGAGATCCCGGCAGCAGGCGGCACCCCGGCGATTGTCCGCCGTGCGGCAGGGCGCCCCGGCGCACGGATTGGTGCCGTGGTGAACCGGCAGAGCGCGGGGCGGCAGTACCGGCTCGGGCAGTTTCCGGCTGGCAAGATGACCCGACTCGACGATGCGGAACCTGTTCGGCCCGAGCCGGCGGGGCGCACGGGGCGGTGGTGCCTTCGCTGACCGATTGCTGGAGTAACCAAACGCCGAGCAGGAGGAGGTTGCCCCGTTCTGGGAGAGAAATCGGCAGGGTACCTGGAGCTCCGCCGCGACGTAGAGGTCCTCGTCGTCCTCCCACAGGTCCGACAGGAAGGTGATCCGCTCAGTATGTCCGAGGAGCCAGGTGGCCTCGTGGTCGCCGGAGCGGGGTCCGTCGTCTAAGGTGGTTACCCGGAGGATGACCCGGAGTCCTCGACAGTGGGCGCCCATGGCCCGACAAGGTGGCGCTACCGCGCCCGCTGGGGTTAGCATCCTCGCAAAGATATCAGGAGGTGGGGGATAGATGGCATTCCGCACCCTCGGCATGTATATTTGTGAACTTGTTCACAAGGGTTTTTCGGTGCGGTCATCCGGGCGACACCGAACGGAAATCATCTCACAATTATCAACCAGGTCTGGGAGGCGGGAAGGATGAAGAACATCGCGGTATTGGCTGGGCTGACCCTCGCATTGTCCGCTTGCGGCGACAAGAGTGGAACCCCGGCGGCCGACACCACTGCCGCTGTGAGCCCTCCGCCTGCGGCGGCTGCGGGCGCGACCCACAACGTCCAGATGGTGATGGAAGGAACGACCCCCAAGTTCGTGCCGAACGAGCTCTCCGTGAAGGCGGGGGACCAGGTCGTCTTCACCTACGTGGGAACAGGCGGACCGCACAACGTCGCCTTCTACGCCGACAGTGTTCCGGCCGGGGCCGTGCCGGTCCTCATGGCGCAGATCAAGGATGGCCTCGACTCCCTCAGCACCGCGCTCCTGACGGATCCCAACACGAGCGTCACGATCTCGTTTGCCGGCGCGCCGGCCGGTGAATACAAGTTCACCTGCACGCCGCACAGTGCGATGGGGATGCACGGGAAGATCACCGTCACGCCGTAACACAGCAGTGACCAGTGACCAGTGACCAGTGAAGGGGGCTTCCGGAGTACCGGGGGCCCCCTTCCTGCGTTCACGGGTCACGGTCGCGGGTCACAGTAACGATCACGACGCCCGCCACCAGCGCCCCGCCCAGCACGTCCACCCCGTAGTGCATCTGGCAATAAACCACCCCCACCGTCAGCAGCACGGTCGGCATTCCCAGAACTAACCCCAGCGGTCGAGAGCCCCTCGCCGACATCACCGACGCGGTGATCATTCCAGCCACGTGGGACGAAGGGAAGGCCGCGCCGTACGCGCTTCCCTCGGACAGGACCTCGTACACCAGCCTGGCGGCCCAGTTGTCGAGAAAGGTCGCGGACGGTCGGGGGAACTCGTAATAGGGTCCGGCCACCGGGAAGAAGATGAAGACCAGGTAGCAGACCAGGAACGTGACCACCTCCGCGAGTACCACCCGCCGGAGATTCTTGTGATCACCCTTCCAGAGGAAGTACAGCGGCCCAGCCGGTATCACGAGGTAATAGGAGAAGTAGACGGCGTGCAGCAGGGTGCTCCAGAACTCACTTGGCGCGCGGTGCCACCACTCGCGACTCACCTGCTCGCCGAAGATGGCCGCCTCCCAGCGCTGGACCAGTGCGTCGTGCGTCACGACGGCGCCGTGGCCAGCGAGCAGATCCAGTGCGCCGTAGAGGGCCAGCAGAATGAACAGTGGGTAGAGGTCCGCGAATCCCCGCCCCAGCGGGCCCAATCCCGGCCGGTTCACCAGGAAAACCAGCGTAACGACCAGCGCGTTCGCCACCAGGACACCAGCGACGCCGGGATTCTCCGGCAGGCGGGCCAGCGCCACGACCGTGACAACCGCGATGTAGAGCAGGATCACCCGGTCGACCGGGCGGAGGGTCACAACCAGCCCGAGCCGCGGTACCAGTGAGCGGTGGCTTCGGCGCCGGAGGACAGGTCGTGCTCCGCGTGCCAGCCTGTGGCCGCCTCCAGCGGCGCCGGATCGGCGGTCCAGGCGGGAGCGAAAAAATCGTGGGTCTTGTCTGGGGTGAGGAGCGTTGCCCGGCCGCGCATCCTTGCCACGGTGTGAGTGAGCGAGAGAGCCGCGACGGACGACCAGCGAGGCAGCCGGATGAGTCGGGGACGAGTGCCGACCGCGCGCCCGACCGTTGCCACCAGGGACGCGCTGGTGAGGACCTCGGGATGGCAGGCGTAGAAGGTTTGTCCGCTGGTATTGGGGCTCGCCCCGGTCGCCGCGAGAGCCATCGCCAGGTCCGGGCCGTACACCAGCGACAGCTCCTGATTGCCGTCACCGAATACCGGCACCAAGCCCAGCGTTGCCGCCTTGAAGATCCGGAACATCTCGGTATCGAATGGACCGTACACCGCCGGCGGACGGATGATGGTCCAGGGGAGTCGGCCGGCCTTGACCGCCTCCTCGCCCGCCAGCTTGCTCCTCCCGTACGCGGTGACCGGATGGGGCGGCTCGGTTCCGGTGAGCCGCCGGCCGCGCGGTACCGGTCCTGCGGCAGCCATAGACGACACCAGGACTATTCGCGCTGAGGAAACGTCGGCCGCGGCTGCTACGACCCGAGCCGCGCCGTCGCGATTCACCCCGAGAAACTCGGCCTCGTTCCGCGCGGCGACCAGCCCGGCCAGGTGGTACACCACGTCTTGATCTCTGGCCGCCTGCCGAAGACCGGCTGGATCGCCCAGGTCTCCCTGGATCAGCCTCACCCCGCGCTCGGTATAGCCTCCCGCTCTGGCGAGGCTCCGAACCAGCGCGGTGACCGTGTCGCCGCGCCGGAGCAGAACATCGATCAGGTGGCGGCCGACGAATCCGGTGCTCCCGGTGACCAGCGCTTTCATAGGGGGCGATCGAGGAGCCGGTACGTCTTGTAGACGGTGAATCCCATCTTGACCAGTCCGGCGTTCATCGCGGGATTGTCCTCCAGGAT
>Ga0070699_100005404_pt1 | contig 11205 bp, 12 predicted proteins | sample KBSK1503metaG_FD_65473 | JGI IMG/M metagenome (GOLD analysis project Ga0070699, IMG submission 65473) | Corn, switchgrass and miscanthus rhizosphere microbial communities from Kellogg Biological Station, Michigan, USA - KBS K1-50-3 metaG | ecosystem: Host-associated > Plants > Roots >...
TCGCGCGCACGGCCGATGGACTGCGCATCCAGGTCGTAGCCGACGACCTGCGCGGCAGGGAACGCCTTCTTGATCGCGATCGCAACCCGGCCCGAGCCGCAGCCGAAGTCGAGCATGCGCCCGCCCGAGCGCAGGCGCTCGGTGCTTTGCGGCAGGGCTTTCAGCCAATAGTCGGTGAAGCGTTGCTCGTACTGCCCGCGGTTGATGAGGTCGAGCGCATTCACGCAGTCGGGGCCGAAATGCTCGAAGCGCACGCCGCCGCCTTTGGCGAACGCGTCGCTCACCTGCGGCGCGACGCGCAAGAGCGGCGGCACCATCTCCCACATGCCGCCGACGAAATGGTCGCTGCCCTCGGAAGCGACGAAGTACGCCATCTCTTCGGGCAGCTCGTACGTCTCGCCCGCCGGCGAATACTGCAAATAGCCGGCGCTCGCCATGCCGCGCAGCCACTCCTCGACGTAGCGGCGCTGCAGTCCGCTCGTGCGCGCAAGCTCGTCCGCCGTGATCGCGCCTTTGCCCGCCATGGCGCGGAACAGCCCGGTGCGCGTACCGACGAGCGCCATGCCCGCGGTCATCGCGCCCGCCATGTCGCGGAACACCTTGTCGATCGCCTGGCGCGCCTTTTCCTTGTCCATGGAGGCGAGCATTGTAGACTCGCGCGATGAAGGAGCCGCGTCCGGTCACGCTCGAAGGCAACGGCGTGCGCCTCGAGCCGCTCGCGCGCGAGCATGGCGAGGCGCTCGCCAAGGCCGCAGCCGACGGCGAGCTCTGGCAACTCTGGTTCACATCCGTGCCGCGCCCCGAGGAGACCGACCGCTATGGCCAGCAGGCGCTTGCCGGGCAAGAGGCGCGGCACATGCTCGCCTTCGTCGTGCGCGAGCTGTCGAGCGGCGCCGTGGTCGGCAGCACGCGCTACCACGACATCGTCAAGGATGCCGAGCGCGTCGAGATCGGCTACACGTGGTACGCAAAGCGCTGGCAGAAGAGCCACGTCAACACCGCGTGCAAGCTGCTGTTGCTCGGCCATGCGTTCGACGAGCTCGCGTGCAAGGTCGTCGGATTGCGCACCGACAATTTCAACTTCGCTTCGCAGCGCGCCATCGAGGCGCTCGGCGCCAGGAAGGACGGCGTCATCCGCCATCACCAGCCGCGGCGCGACGGCAGCGTGCGCGACACCGTGATGTACAGCATCGTCGTCAGCGAATGGCCGGATGTGAAGCGGCATCTCGAGCTGCGCCTCAGGCAAAGATCGTCGGGCCTGTAATTTGCTGTACAGAGGGCCGTGAACTTGTCGCTGCGGCCCGAACATCTCAAGCGCTACAAGGACTTCGCGCTGCTGCTGTGGAAGTACGGCCGACGAGATCTGGTGACGCGCGCCGGGCTCGACGAGCTGCTTCCCCAGGAACCGGACGAAGCGGCCGAGCGCGTGCCCGAGGCGCGCGAGCTCGCGCGCGACGTAGAGAAGCTCGGGCCGACCTACATCAAGCTCGCGCAGCTTCTCTCGACGCGCCCGGACATCGTCCCGAGCGCGTATTGCGAAGCGCTGGCGCGGCTGCAGGACCATGTGGCGCCATTCCCGTTCGCCGAGGTGGAGAAGATCCTCCACGAGGAGCTCGACCTGCGGCTCTCGAAGGCGTTCGAGAGGATCGAGCGTCAGCCGGTCGCTGCGGCGTCGCTTGCGCAGGTGCATTACGCGCTGCTGCGCGACGGGCGCGCGGTCGCGCTCAAGGTGCAGCGCCCCGGCATCCGCGAGCAGGTCCTCGACGATCTCGAGGCGCTGCGCGAGATGACGGCGTTCCTCGAGAGCCATACCGAGTTCGGTCAGCGCTTCGGCGTGGGGCTGCTCTTCCAGGAGTTCCGCAAGTCGATGCTGCGCGAGCTCGACTTCCGTCAGGAAGCGCTGCACCTGCTCACGATCGGCGCCAACCTGAAGGAAATCCCCGAGATCGTGATTCCGCAGCCCGTGATGAGCTACACGAGCTCGCGGCTGCTGACGATGGAGTTCATTCCGGGCACGAAGATCACGGCGCTGAGCCCGCTCGCACGCCTCGAGCTCGACGGCGAGCGCCTCGCGGACGGGCTCTTTCGTGCGTACCTCAAGCAGATGCTGCGTGACGGCATCTTCCATGCCGATCCCCATCCGGGGAACGTGTTCCTCGTCGACCACCGCATCGCGCTTCTCGACCTCGGCATGATCGCGCGCGTGCGTCCGGCACTGCAGGACCGGCTGCTGCAGCTCCTGCTTGCCGTGAGCGACAACCGGCCCGACGATGCCGTGAAGGTGCTGCTGCTCATCGCCGAGACGCGCGAGGGCGCGGACGAATCGGGCTTCCGCCGCGCGGTGGCGGACATCATCGGCCAGCACCAGGCCGTGTCGATGCAGAGGCCGCAGGTCGGCCGCGCGGTGCTGATGCTGCTCAAGGTTGCGGCGGAGAACGGCATCCAGCTGCCGCCCGAGCTGGCGATGATCGGCAAGACGCTCCTTAACCTCGACGAGATCGGCCTTACGCTCGCGCCGCGCTTCGACACCAACGCCGCGGTGCGCCGCCACGCCGCCGCCATTACCCAGGACCAGATGGTGCGCGACTTCTCGCTCGGCTCGGTGTTCAGCACCGCGGTGGAGCTGAAGAACTTCGTCCAGCACCTGCCGGGCCGCGTCAACCGCATCCTCGACCGCCTCGCCGACAACGACTTCCAGGTCAAGGTGCAGGCTCTCGACGAGGCGCGCCTGATGGAAGGCATGCAGAAGGTGGCGAACCGCATCGCGACCGGGCTCGTGCTCGCGGCGCTCATCATTGGCGCGGCGCTATTGATGCGCATCGAGACGACGTTCCATCTCTTCGGCTACCCCGGACTCGCGATCCTGCTCTTCCTCGCCGCCGCCATCGGCGGCATCGCGCTCGTCCTCACCATCCTCGTCACCGACATCCGCGCGCGCCGAATTCGGGGTCAGGGCCGTAATTAGACCAAGCGCTTGCGCATGAGCGCTGAGCTCGCCGCGCAGATCGTCGCGAACTCCGCGGTCTTGCGAATCGCCTCCGGCGCCTTATCGCGCGCGATGCGCTCATAGCCGGCGCGCGCGAACAGGCGCTCCGCGGTGTCGGTGAGCAAATAGATTTCGCTCACGCCGTGCTCGCGCGCGTATCGCTCGGCGTGCTCGACCAGTCCGCGCCCGATGCCGCTGCTCCGATCACTCTTGACGACAGCAAGCGAGCGCAGCAGCGCGATGGGCGGATAGAGCTCGAGGCCGATTACGCCGTGAAGTGCGTGAGCGTCGCCGCAGCCGATGAAGTGCTGCAGATGCCGCTCCGTCAGATCCGACAGGGGCAGGCGCGCTTCGTTGAGCAGCGCGCGCACGGCGGCCAGGTCCGGACGTGGAAAATAATGACGGCCCTGACCCGGAATTTCCGTCACAGCGGGATCGCGAGCAGGGTGTCGAAGCGACGGCTGTCGCAGATCACCACGCGCTCCTCGTAGCGCATCTCGCCGCGCGCGATGCGGTCGACGTAGCGGCCGCTCGCGAAGAGTATCGCCTCGCCGTTCTCCATGATGCGCACGACGAGGAAGTTCGCCACGGATCTCACGCCGGCGGCGTCTGCCTCGACGAGCAGGTTGCACACCAGGTGCCGGTAACGCTGTGGCTCGTAGATGTTCGCGTGTCGCAGCGACGCCACGCGGTCGCGCAGCATCGCCTGTCCTTCGGCGTAGAGCACCGGCAGCGGCAGGCCGCGCGCTTCGTTCTCGGCGGTGGTGATGCGGTAGCGGCCGTGGGCAGTGAAGAACTCCGGCCAGCGTTCGAGCTCGTCGTTGTCGAGCGCATGCGCGTAGCGCGCGTGCAGCTCCTCGACCTGCAGCCGGAGTTCGAAATCGGTGCCTGACACCGATTAGACCTGCATATAGCTGCGCCAGGCTCTCCAGAGGCCGCGCACGGCGGTCTCCGTGACGCGCGAGTCGCCGGAGCCGACGCTCGCGCCGCCCATCTCGATCACCGAGGCGCGATCGGGCGACGCGGCCACGCCGCGCTGCACGAAGCCGGTGGCGGCGCCGTCTTCCATCGAAATGTAGCCCGCGGGACCGACGAGGTTCGCCTGCAGGAGCCGGCGGCGCATCATCGCTTCGTCGTCGTCGGCGAAGCCGAAGAGCGTCCAGTGCAGCTCGGTGCGGTCGATGCCTTTCGGCACGACCTGCCGTGCAGCGAGCGAGTTGCGGATCTGGTGCAGCACAAAGCCGGGGAAGAGCGACAGGATCTGGATGGCGACGTTGTCACCGAGCTCGTCCACCTGCTCGAGAAGCTCGGGCGCCTCGAGGCGGAAGTCATGGCTGCCGCCGGCGGAGCGCATACCGCCCGCTTCGTACGCGTCGCCCTGGTCCTCCACCATCTCGGTGTAGGTGCAGTGATGCGCACCGTCCGCCGAGACGAAGACGCCGCCTTTCTGCGTCAGCCGGTTGATGCGGAAGCGGGTGAAGAAGACGTGCAGAAGGCTCGCGTGGTACGTGTCCTTCACGTTGTCCATGTAGAGCTTCCAGTTGTTCGGCAGCACCTGCGTGTAGGTGCCGAGCAGCTTCACCGGCTTGATCATCACCCGCGCGAGGCGCGGCAGGATCTGCGGGCCGATGTACTGCGCGAGCGGCGGCGTGCTTTCGGATAGTGTGCCGAAGACGATGCCGTGGACCGCTTCCACTCTCAGCTTCTTCGGCGCCTGCGACTCCGGCTTGGCGTCGGCCGCCATGCCGCCCTTGCCGCCGATGCCTTTGCGGAAAGCGACATTGGTGAGGTTGCCGGCGTGATCGTAGGTCCAGTTGTGGTAGATGCAGTTGAAGCGCTCAGCACGGCCGCGCGCGTGCATGGCGATGAGCGCGCCGCGGTGCGCGCAGCGGTTTTCAAACGCATGCAAATCACCTTGCCTGTCGCGTGTCACGACGACCGGCATTTCGCCGACGAAAGTGGTGATATAGCTGCCCGGCTCGGCGAGCTCGGCTTCGAGGCAGAGATAGTTCCACGCGGCGCCGAGAAAGATGCGCTGCTGCTCTTCGCGGTAGACGTCCTCGTCCTGGTAGACCCAGTACGGGACGCGCGTCGCCCCTTCGGCGGGCCAGCTTCGCTCGAGCATCGGGCGATTATAGAGAGCGCCGTGTCGAATTAGACTAGGGCCATGCGAGCCTTGCTCCTCATCGCGCTCCTCGGCGCAGCCGCCGTGCATGCGCAGGCGTGGCCGGCGAAGCCGGTGCGCTTGATCGTACCGTTTCCGCCCGGCGGCGCGGCGGATGCGCTTCCTCGCATCGTCGCCGACAAGCTGGCGGAGCGCTGGGGGCAGCCGGTCGTCATCGACAATCGCGCCGGCGCTAGCGGCAACATCGGCGCCGAGATCGTCTATCGCGCGGAGCCCGACGGTTATACGTTCCTCGCCACGCCGCCCGCGCCGCTCGTCATCAACCCGAGCCTGCATGCGCGCATGCCCTATGACGCGACGCAGTTCGTGCCGGTCGCCGTGATGGCCGCGATCCCGAGCGTGATGCTCGTGCACCCGAAAGTGCCGGCAACGAGCGTCCAGGAATTCGTTCAGCTCGCGCGCGCCCATCCGGGACGGCTCAACTATGCGTCGCAAGGCACCACCACGGTTTCGTTCCTCACCACCGAATGGTTCATGGCCGCCGCGGGCGGACTGAAGATCACCCACGTCCCCTATAAAGGGACCGGGCCCGGTCTCGCGGCCCTGCTGGCCGGTGAGGTCGACCTCATGTTCGACAATTTGGGAACGTCGCTCGCGCAAGTGCGGGCGGGGCGCCTGAAGGCGCTCGCCGTGTGCGGCGAGAAGCGCGTCGCCGCGCTGCCCGACGTGCCGGCGATGGCGGAGATCTATCCAGGCTTCGTCTCGATCGCATGGTTCGGTGTCGTCGGCCCCCCGCGCACGAGCGCAGCCGTGGCCGAGCGGGCCGCGGCCGCCATCCTGGACGCGCTGGGCGATGCCGATGTCCAGCAGCGCCTCGCTCGGCTTTCCGCCGAGCCGGTCGGAATGGGTCCCTCGCAAATGGCGAGCTTCCTGGGCGAGGAGCGAAGCCGCTGGCAGAACGCGATTCGCCTCGCCGGCGTTAAGCCACAGGAATAGGGTGAAAGCCAAGGTCGCGATCGCGATCGGCGACCCGGCCGGCATCGGGCCGGAGGTCGCGCTCAAGGCGGCGCGGCATCCTGAGGTGATCGCGCTCTGCCAGCCGGTGCTCGTCGGCAGCCGCGAGGCGCTGGCGATGCACGCGGCGCCTTGCGGCATCTCGCTGGATGCCCTCTACATCCGCGACGTGAAGCAGCCCGCCCCGCGCATCGGCGCACTCGCGCCGGAGCACGGTCGCGCGGCGCTCGAGGCCGCGGCGCTCGCGATCGAGGGTGCGCTCGAGGGCAAGTACGACGCCGTGGTGGCCGGGCCGCATACCGAGGCGGCGATCCACGCCTGCGGCATCAAGTTCGACGGCTACCCGTCGTTCGTCGCGCGCGTATGCGGGCTCGCGCCGGAGGAGGGTATGCTGATGCTCTGCTTCGTGCACGAAGGGCGCGAAGTGCGCATCGCGCACGTCACGCTGCATGCGAGCGTTCGCGAGGCGCTCGCGCTCATCACGGGGCCGCGCATTATCCGCAGCCTGCGCGCAACGGAAGCGGCACTGCGCGCACTCGGCATCGAAAAGCCGCGCATCGCGGTGAGCGGCGTCAATCCGCACGCGGGCGAGGCCGGCGCGTTCGGGCGCGAAGAGCTCGACATCGTCATTCCGGCCATCGAGGCAGCGCGCCACGCGGGAATGATGCTCGATGGTCCCTACGGTGCGGATACGCTCGTCCAGCGCCCCGGCTACGACGCGTATGTCGTGATGCTGCACGACCAGGGGCATGTCGCCGCGAAGCTCCTCGCGCCCAATCGCGCCGCGGCGCTCACTATCGGCACGCCAGTGCTCTTTTCTTCCGTCGGGCACGGCTCCGGGCTCGACATCGCCGGTCAGGGAAAGGCCGATCCCGCGGCGATGGTAGAAGCAATTACACGGTTAGTCGCTCGTCGACGTCGCGCCGTCGCGACCTGAAATTTCCCGCGCAAACAAAGCGCTAATCGCGCGAGCGTCGCGCGCGGTCCGCTCTTCACGACGCATTCAAGCGCTCGAACCGCACCGGCGGCGCGCTAAGCGCTTGGCGCGGCGCGTTTTTCTCGTCTTGGTACGAGGCTTGCAAAGAACCGAGCCCGCAAGCCTTCAACGCAAAAACGAACGAGAGCCCCATGAACAGCCGCCTGCGCCAACAGCGCACGACGTTCCTGCTTTTCCTCGGCACCGTCTATGTCTCGCTCATGTGCGCGCTTCCGATCGTCACGGCGACGATGCCGACGGTGCGCTACGCGAATGCCGAGCCGATCGGCGCACAGCCGATCTTCGAGAAGCTCGATAGCAACGGCGACGGCTATGTCGATCGCTCGGAAGCGACGGCGCTGCCGGGACTCCGGCGTCTGCTCGACACCGTAAGCCGCCGTGCCGACGGGCGCCTCGACAAGGTCGAGTATGCGCGCGCGCTCGCGCTGCTCGACCGCCGGAAATAGGCCTTGAACCTATCGTTCGGCTTGGTGAAGACAGCCGCCGACGAGGCGGCGGACAAGCTGCTCGCGCGCGAGGCGCGCTGGCTGCGCGAGCTCGAGCAGGTGCGCGAGCTCGAGGGCCAGGTGCCGCGCGTGCTCGAAGAGGGCACGAGCCCGGCGGGCCGGCGCTACCTCGTGATCAGCATGTGGCCAGCGCGCGGCGAGACGCGCGCCTTCACCGACGACCATGCGCGCTTCCTCGCGCGGCTGGGCAAGTCGCGCTTCCGCTCGGTGGAGTTCGACGCCTGCGGCACCTGCGAGTGGATGCAGGAGTCGCTCGCCCAGGCGCGGGCTTTCGTGCCGCGGCCTGCGATGCGCACGCTCGAGGACTCCTACCACGATTGCGAGACGGCGCTCCTATACTGGACCGGCCCCTACGTGCTCGCGCAGGGCGACTTCGCGCCTTGGAACATCCGCAACCTCGGCGCGCAACTTTTCGTCACCGACTGGGGACACGCGCACGCCGACGCCAGCCCGCTCGACGACGTGCTGCACTACCTGATGATCCAGCGGGCGCTCAACTCGCGTCCCGTGACCGTGCCCGTGCTGCGCGACGCGATGCGGCGCGCCACCGAGTTCGCCGTCCAGGCCTACCCCGAATGGACCTGGCGCCCGCCGGTGATCGGCGCGCTGACGCTCGTCTATCTGCTCGGCGTCGTGCTGCACCGCTCGCTCCTGCGCCGCAGCCTCGATCGCAGCGATCGGGTCGTCGGCGCCTACTGGAAATTGCTCGAGAAACGATCGGCATGGATGCCGAGATAAACAAGAGGAAGGAAACGCCATGAGCGCCGCCGCCACCGCTGCCGGATATTTGTACGCCTCGGGCCGCCTGCGCGGCCGCACGCAGCGCGAGCAGGAGGAGGCGCACAAGCCAGGCGCCGCGAACGAGCCGCGCGAGGCGCGCCCGCGCAGCGAGCGCGCAGAGCGCGCGAAGCCGCCCGAGGCGCGCAAGGAGATCCGCGTCGCGCCGCTGCCGGCCCGCGAAGAAAAGCCGCGGCGCACGCCCACCATCCAGTACCGCGTGCGGCGCTGGAAGCCCGATGAGTGAGACGCGCCGCGGCGGCGTGTTCATCGGCGAGCTCAGCCGCGAAAACGGCCTCGAGATCCTACGCCAGGCGCTCGTGTTCTTCCCCGGCGCAGCCGTCGAGCTCATCCCCGCCGGCAAGCTTGGGGGCGAGCCACTGCAGGAGCGGCTCGAGCGCGCGGCGTACCTCGTGATTCCGGCCGCCTGCGACGAGCCCATGCCGCGGCGCGTGATGGAGGCGTTCGCGAACGCACTGCCCGTCATCGCAGCGGATGAAGGCAGCGCTGCTGCGCTGGTCGAGCCAGGGCGCAACGGGCTGCTCTTCGAGACGGGATCGGCGCGCGATCTTGCGCGGCGGCTTGCCTGGGCCGAGGCGTTCCCCGAGAAGGTCCGCCAGATGGGTGAATGCGCCCGGGCGGACTATCTCGCGCGGTTTATCGGCGACTGGAGCTATCAGAGACTCTTCGGCGAGCGGCGCTCGCGCGCGCGGTTCTAGCGATTCGTTTTTCCGAGGGGAAGCAGCGCCTTGATCGAGCTCGGCGTCACGCCCACCATGATCCAGCCGGTGATCCTCTGCGGCGGATCGGGCACCCGGCTTTGGCCGCTATCGCGCGAGCATCATCCGAAGCCGCTGCACGCGCTGAACGGCGAGCGCACGATGCTCGAGGAGACCGCGGCGCGCTGCTCGGGGCTCGCCGCGCTCGGCGATCCGCTCGTCGTATGCAACGAGGCGCACCGCTACATGGTGCAGGCGCAGCTCGCGCACGCCGGGACGAAGCCCAAGGCGATCGTGCTCGAGCCGAAGGGCCGCGGCACCGCGCCGGCGCTGACGCTCGCGGCGATCCACGCCGTGACCTCCGACGATCCGGTTCTGCTCGCCATGCCCTCGGACCACTACATCGTCAACCGCGTGGCGTTTCAGAAAACCGTCGAGCGCGGCGCCGCGCTCGCGGGCCAGGGCTACGTCGTCACCTTCGGCGTGCCGCCGACGGCGCCGGAGACGGGCTACGGCTACATCCGTACCGGCAGTCCCGCGGGCGATGGCGCCGCGTGCTATGTCGAAGCATTCGTCGAGAAGCCGGATGCGCAGAGCGCGGCCGAATATCTCGCGAGCGGTCGCTACCTCTGGAATAGCGGCATCTTCGCCGTGCGTGCTTCCGTGTGGCTCGACGCGGTCGCCAACTTCCGCAAGGACATCTTCGCCGCCTGCGAGCGATCGTACCGTCAAGGCAAGCGCGACGGCGCATTCCTGCGCGTCGACGCCGAAGCGTTCCGCGATTGCCCGTCCGATTCCATCGACTATGCGGTCATGGAACGCATCACCGCCGAGCCCGGGACGGTCCAGGCGCTCGTCGTGCGCCTCGATGCCGGCTGGTCGGACGTCGGCGCCTGGGATGCGCTGTGGACGCTCGCGCCGAAGGATGAGACGGGCAACGCGACGCATGGCGACGTGCATCTCGCCGATACGAAAAACAGCCTCGTGCTTGCGCGGCATCGCCTCGTCGCCTGCGTCGGCATGGAGGACGTCGTCGTGGTCGAGACGCCCGACGCGGTGATGGTGGCACGCAAGGACAAGGCGCAGTCGGTGGGCCGGCTGGTCGCCGAGCTCAAGGCCGCCGGGCGCGAGGAGTGCCTCGCGCATCGCAAGGTGCACCGTCCCTGGGGCACCTACGACGGCATCGAGCGCGGCGAGCGCTTCCAGGTGAAGCGCATCGTCGTGCAGCCCGGGGCCGCGCTCTCGCTACAGATGCACTACCACCGCGCCGAGCACTGGATCATCGTGCGCGGCACCGCGCGCGTCACGCGTGGCGAAGAGACGTTTCTTCTCACCGAGAACGAATCCACCTATATCCCGCCGGGGACTCAGCACCGGTTGGCGAATCCGGGGAAGTTGCCTTTGGAAATAATCGAGGTTCAGTCAGGCGCCTATCTCGGCGAGGACGACATCGTCCGCTTCGAAGACGCCTACGGCCGATAGCAATTCGGGGACGGAGCCCGCTCATTTTCCGAGCGGGCTCCGTCCGCGAATTCAGAAGACGAAGCGCACCTGGGCAACGCCGGCGTTGTAGCGGAAGTCGCGCCCGAGGATGTTGGATTCGCGCTCCCCATGGTCGAACGAGAACTGGTAGTGGATGCGCCGCGTGTACTCCCAGTAGACGCCGAAGCGCACACCGCGCACGAACTCCTGCCTGACCGGCGCGACGTCCAAGGCCGCGTTCGGGTCGCCCTCGAAGATCTGGTGCTGGCGCAGGAACCGCGCTTGGAAGTTGAGTTTCGCTGTCGGCGCCCAGTTCGGACCCACCGCGTAGCCCTTGGTGAGCAGGTGGCTCGCGCCGACCTCGATGACCGACGAGATGTACTGCGCAGCCTCGGCGACGAGCACGGTTTTGGGCGTGACGAACCACTGCCCTACCAGATTCCAGGTCGGCCCGTTGAAGTCGCGCCCGGGAAGCACGCTGTACTCGCGGTGCGTGCGGCCGACGCGGCCCGTGAAGCGCAGCGTCGGCGCCGGCAGCCACGTGCCCACCACGCCGACGTCGCGCTGGCGAAAGTCGTTATTCACGAAGATGCCGAGCG
>Ga0070699_100005407_pt1 | contig 11201 bp, 6 predicted proteins | sample KBSK1503metaG_FD_65473 | JGI IMG/M metagenome (GOLD analysis project Ga0070699, IMG submission 65473) | Corn, switchgrass and miscanthus rhizosphere microbial communities from Kellogg Biological Station, Michigan, USA - KBS K1-50-3 metaG | ecosystem: Host-associated > Plants > Roots >...
TGGACCGGGATGAGCGCCCGGTAGGCGCGATAGTAGCGCCGTCGCCATGGCTCGTCGTCGGAGGGCGGAGCCGCGCGGTTCCCCACCGCGAGCGCGAGGCTCTGGTCCTTCGGCTCGCGGAAGCGGAACTCGAAGAGCGCGCGGCGGAGGTCGGCGAGCGTCTTGACGATGACGCCGAGCGGCAGGCGGCCGATGAACGAGCGGCCCGCGCGACGTTGCTCGAAGAGCGTCTCGACCTGGCGGATCGAGAAGCCCTTCGCCTTGGCGGCCACGGCGACGAAGGTCTGAAAATAGAAGTACCCCGGAGCGTGCGCGAGGATCTCCTCGAACACCTCCCGCTTGTAGATGACGAACCCCGACTTGACGTCGTGCTGCTGCATGTCGAAGGCGATCTTCAGGAGGTAATCGAGGCCGCGGCTCAGGTAGTAGCGGATATCGTTCGTGTTGCGCTCGAGGGGGCTTCGCCAGCCCTGCACGAGGTCGGCCTTGCTGAAGCACATCTCCCGGTGGAGCTGGGCGATCGCCTCGGGCTGATACTGGAGATCGGCGTCGATGGTGAGGACGTAGCGCCCGCAGGAGCGCTCGAGCGCGCTCTTCCAGGCCGCTGCCATCCCGCGATTGGCGGGGTGATGGATGGCGATCACGCACGGGTGCGTCGCCGCGAGTGTGTCGATCTCCGCGCCCGTGCCGTCCTCGCTGCCGTCGTCGACGAGGATGATCTCGCCGGTGATGCCCCGCCGCTCGAAGACGCGCTCGGTGCGCTCGACCAGCTCGGGGAGGTTCCCTTCCTCGTTGTAGCAGGGGACGAGGACGCTCAGCTCGACGGTCATGGCCTTGACCGGACAGCTAAAACATCCCGGCGGCGATTACAATGACAAAAGCGCACCGACTCAGCTCCCTCCGGCCCGCCGGAATGGGGCGTGGTCACGCTCGTTACGGAACTCATGGCAGTCGTTTGAACAGCATGTAGGCCGAAAGCCGGCCCCGAGGCGTTCCGAAGTCCACCGGCTCGTAGTGCCGGCCGAGATACCGCACCATCGCGTCGGTTCTCCAGTCGATGAACGCAAACGGTAACACCGCTACGTATTGCACCCTTCTCACCTCGAGCACGTTGATCGCCTCCCCTATCTGCGCCTCGGAATTGTATCCGGGGATCAGGAGCTGGTAGGCGGTCGGGTTCGCCGCGCCGGTCATCAGATAGAGCGCGGCGTAGGACGGATAGGCAAAGAGCTCACGCGACCGGACCTCCCGTCTCAACCGCTTGATCAGCGTCCCCACGAGACGCGCCTCATCACTGTCGGAGAAGTCGATCCGCCCGAAGGCCGTCGCGTGGGAGAACGGATGGAATCGGCGCTGCTGCTCCAGGTTGAGGTGGAGCTGGCGCCCGAGGGCGGCGACGGCAAGGCACGCAAGCACCCAGCCCGATCCCGGGATCGCCTGCACCGCCCAGTCCAGGGTCTCGATGATGAGCACGATGAAGACGGGACCCGCGATCGCGATGTGGGTGTAGTTCGGAGCATACCAGATCGACAGGGCCGTGCAGGCTGCCCAGATAGTCAGCATTAGGAGGGTGCGCTGCCCCACGTCCGCGGAGAACTTGACCGCCAGGAAGATCCGGGTCAGCGCGACCACGAAGGCGGCCGGTATCGAATACTTGACGACCGCGGGTGCGTACTTGAGGATCCCGGGCGCGCTCTCGGCCAGCCAGCTCACGTAGAACCCCCACGACGAGACATCCTCGTGGTAAGGCCGATACTGGCGTAGCGGAAACTCGACCAGCGCAAAGAACACACGGCGCCACCCCGCAGCGGCGCACACAGCCAGACAAAGCGGCACCACGATCGCGAGAATGCTTCCCAAAAACCTGACAAACTGACCCGGCAACCCCCCTCCAGCGAGAGTGCGCCGGTCCCAGAGAAGGCGGTCCACGACCAAGGCGATTCCGCCCGCCGCCACCATCGCGGCTCCCTTCTGATGCTGTACGCCGATCAGGATGCCGACGAGAAGCCCTAGGAGCGCCGGCCGACCCGCGGGCGGCTCGCCCCGCAAGACCACGAGAAGGATGAGGAGGGTCAAGAACGTGCTGAGCCAGTGGGGACTGGCGCCGAGGTGGGCCCAGTAGAAGACGGCCGGATGCGCCATGGCGGCTGCGAGCGAGAGCCCCCTGCGGACGCCGACCGCGCGGCAGGCAAGGTATACGAGGACGACCATCGCGGCATGGAGCACCGTCATGGCCGCGCGGGCCGTCTCCACGGTTGTACCGAAGAGCCGGAACAGGAAGGCCATGAGGTACCACGCGAACGGCGTGTAGATGTCGAAGAAGTCCCGATAGAAGACCGCCCCGTTGATGAGCCGCTTGGCCTCGTACAGAAAGAAGCCCTCGTCCGACTTGACGAGGTCGTGGGGCCAGTACGAGAGATACGTGAGGGTGGCAACGAACAGGAGACCGGAGACGAGAGGATCCGCCCAACGGGTCATGGCTTCGGCGGCTATAGCTCAGCCCGGATCGGAACCCCACCATCGATGAGGCGGATCTGCGCTCTCGCCGCGAATCCGCTTGCGTGCGCCGTCGGCTGCTTTGCGATAGTCGCGGTCGCCCTGACGGGACCCGCCCTTCTCGGGAAAGCATCGATAGGGCCCGACAGCGTCATCGACCTCGACCCGCTCTACGATGTGACCTCCCCTCCTCCACGCCCAGCCGTCGACGATTTCACGCCGATTCATCTCGACCTTCCGAGAGATCTCGCGTTCGCCCATGGCCTCCAATCCGGTCGACTCGACAAGTGGAATCCACTCGCCGGCTGCGGCGCGCCGCTGTGGGCGGAGCAGGGTGGGCCCTTCTTCCCCCTGAAGGTGCCTTTCTACCTGGCGCCGTCGCGGCGCACCTACGACGTGTTCCTCGCGCTCCGGCTCGTCTTCGCAGCGCTCGGAGCCTACTGCCTGGCCCGCCGTCGCGGTCTCGCTCTGGCACCGGCGGTCCTGGCAGGTGCAACATTCGAGGTGTCGGGCGCGTTGGTGGCGCAGCTCGCCTTCGGCGCCTCCTCGCCCACGTGCGTCCTACCGTGGGCCCTGCTCGGGAGTGAAGCCATCGCCACCGACAGAACGCCGAGGGCGGCCGTCGCGGCAGGCGTCGCCCTGGGGCTGGCCGGTAACGGCGGCCACCCCATGCTGCTCCTCCTTGTCTTCGTGGCGTTCGCGGCCGCGACGTCCGGACACCTGGCGGCGTCCTGGCGAGCCCCTCGCACTCTCCTATCGATCGCCGCATGGAGCATGCTCGCGGCACTCATCGGGCTCCTCCTCGCCGCCCCGTCGCTGCTCCCGCTGGCTGAGCTGGCACAGCTCGGTAGCTCCTACAAGGACAGGCCGATCGGAGCGATCGTCCGCACCATGGCTCTGCTGCGCACCAGGAACACGCTGCCGATTGCGATGTTCGCACCCTTCGTGCTCCAGCAGATCCGTGGTCCCATCTTCTCGATACACGCCTTCGGGCCCGTGGTCGGTACGCTGGGGCTCGTCTTGGGCGTCACGGGCATCGTTCGTGGGGCGCTGGACGCATCGCTCGCCGCCGTGGCCCTTCTCGGCCTTGTCCTCGCGACCGCACCGCCGGGGCTCGGCTGGCTGCATCAGGCTCCGGGGCTGCGCTTCGTGCTGCCGACGTACGTCTGGCCGCTGGTCTCGCTGCCACTGACCCAGGCATGCGGGGCGGCGGTGGACGCTCTCAGCAGCACGAAGGGACGGCGGGCCGCCTTGGCCGCGCTCGGCGTGGTTTGCGCGGGCTTCGTCCTGCTGTCGCTCGTCGTCGACGAGGAGCCTTTCTTCCTCTACGCCACGATTCTCCGCACGGCGCTCAGCGAACCCGGGGGGTGGATGCGCCTCGTCCTTCCACCAATCTCGGTGCTCGCAGTCCTAGTCGCGTGTTTTGCCATGCGGCACATGCGGGTGGCGCGCGGCCAAGCCGTCGGTGTCGCTGTTCTCGTGGTGCTCGAGGAGCTGCTCGTCGTCGCGCCCCTCGCCCGCGAACGGCCGTCGACGGTCCTTGCCGCACCGCCGTCGCCCGCCGTCCGTTTCCTGCAGGTGGCCCTCGCCAGCGGAGACGGTCGCATCGTCGGGGTGCCCTACACCCTCGGACATCCGCTCACCCCGATGTTGTTCGGCCTGCCCGACATCCGAGGAGTTTCGGCGCTGCCGGTCCGGCGTCTCCAGCTCTATCGAGAGGCGATTCACGCCGGCTCCAGGGACTTCACGATCCAGGACATCCCCGTCACGCGGTCTCCGCTCCTCGACCTGGCAGCGGTCCGGTACGTCATCGTTCCCCGCGTCCCGCAACCGCCCCCGTTCCTGGAGGGCGACGCCGAGATGCCCATCGCCCACCGGGGTCGGCAGGTGCTCATCTACGAGAACCGTGCCGCACTGCCACGGGCGCGCATCGCGCATAGTGCGACACCCGTCCGCGACGAGCACGCTGCCGAGCTCTGGGCCCAGGGGATCGGCCGCTCAACGGCCCATGCGCGAGCCCTCGGCCTCGCCGACTCCGTCATCCTCGAGCCGGACGAGAGTGGCCACGATCCCCCGCGGCTCTCCGGGAGCGGCTCGCGCGGCGAATCGGTGCGGATCGTGGATCAGCAGGCTCCCGACCGTCTCGTCCTCGAAGCTCGGCTCGACAGCCCGGGGTTGGTGGTCATCGCGGACACGTACTATCCCGGGTGGCGAGCGTGGGTAGATGGCTCACCCTCGCCCGTGTTCCCTGCCGATCTCCTGTTCCGTGCGGTGCCCGTGCCAGCCGGCACTCACAGGGTTCTCCTCCGGTACGAACCGCGCTCCTTCAGAGACGGGGTCCGGGCCCTTCTGGCCGGTTGTCTCCTGTGCGCCGCCCTCGCCGTGCCGCGGCGCCCGAATGCCGCGGCTCACGGCACAGGCGGCACGTCCGATGCCCGCCGTCTGAGCAGCATGTAGGGCGACGGCCTGTTCCTCGCGCCGAAGTCCACGTGGTCGTAGTGCAGCGCGAGATACCGGACGACGGGGTCCGTGTCCCAACTTATGAAGGCGAAGGGGAGGACGGCGACGTAGGCCACCTTCCTTCGCTCGAGCATATCGATCGTCTCCTCTACCTGCGCCGGTGAGTTGTATCCCATCAGCAGGAGCTGATAGCGCGTTGGATTCACGGTGCCGGTCATGAGGTAGAGGGCGGCATAGCTCGGGTACGCGAAGATCTCCCGCGATGGGACCTCCCGCTTCACCAGCTTCCGAAGGGTCGCTACCAGGCGGGGCTCGTCGCGGTTCGCAAAGTCGATCCGTCCGAAGGCGGTCGTGTGAGGAAATGGGTAGAGCCGTCGTTCCAGGTGCATGTTGAGCTCGAGCTGGATGCCGAGCGCAACGAGCAAGAGACACGTCAGCACGTACCCGGCGGCCCGCAAGAGCCGCCCGCGGCCGAGCACGGTGTGGAACGTCCACTCGAGATTTTCCGCCATGAGCACCATGAACACCGGACCGACGAGGCCCAGGTGCGTGTAGTTCGGGACGTACCACGTCGAGAGCACAGTGAACCCCCCCCATGCCGTCAGCATCGCGAGGTCCCGCGTGCTCCTCGCGCCAGCCCCGGCGAGCGCAGCCCTCGCCAGCCTCACGAGTGCCACCGTGAGCACGGCCGGCACCCCGTACTCGAAGAGGATGGGCGCGTACGGGAGGAGCCAGGGAAACAGGCTGGTGAAGACGGGCACGTGGAAACCCCATCCTGCAACGGCCGTGTGAAACGGCCGATACTGCCGGAGCGGAAACACAACCAGGGAATAGAAGACATCGTCGAAGCCCGCAGTGATGCAGAGCGCGAGGAGCAGGGGCGCGACGACGATCGAAACTCCGGCCACGAACCACGCGAGCACGACGGTGAGCCGACCCCGCCCGATCCCGAAGCGGTCGTCCGCAACGATCACCGCGCCGGCCCCCACTGCCATGGCGAGACCCTTCTGCTGCTGCGTGCCGATCAGTACACCCGCCAGAAACCCCAGGAGCAGAGGCCACCACCAGCCGGCGGCGGCCGGGCGGTATAACACCAGAAGCAGCATCACGAGCATGAGGAACGCGCTCAGCCAGTGGGGACTTGCGCTAGGCAGCACGCGGTAGCAGATGGCCGGGTGTGCCAGTGCCGCGGCGATCGAGAGACTTCGCCGCACGCCGACGGCGCGAGACGCGAGGTACACGAGGGCTACGATCGCGCCGTGAAGAAAGGCCATGGAGATGCGCGCCGTCTCCATGGTGGTCCCGAACACGCGGAAGAGAACGGCCATCAGGTACCAGGCAAGCGGCGTGACGTTGTCGAAGAAGTCCCGGTAGAAGACCGCGCCGGCGAGAAGCCGCTTGGCCTCGTAGAGAAAGAATCCCTCGTCGGACGGGAGGATGTCGTGAGGCCAGAACGCCATGTACGAGAGCGTGATGACGAAGAGGAGGAGCGGGACCACGCGGTCCGCGCGATCGTGACGGCGGCGGCCGCCGACAGCGTGTGCGAGCGGCTCTTCGACGAGCAGGCGAAGGCGGTTCACTCGGGGAGGTGCGCTGGAGCAGGGTCTTCGAACATGGCGAGCGGGACTATGCCCCAACTCGCGACCGGTCGTAAACGAGACCGCACCGCATAGTGGGGCGGCGTGCGAGGCCGGACGCGGGCTACGGTTGACGCCCTCGCTCGCCGGGCGTTAGACGTTCCCATCGTTTCGTTCGACCGCAAGCCGCGCCTCACCATACTGCTGTTGCTCTGGCTCCTCCCACTCTCCTGCGCTCGCAGGCCCGCCGGCCCGCCGAACGTCGTTCTCGTCGTCATCGACACGCTGCGGGCCGACCGGCTCGGCTCCTACGGCGACCGGCGCGGTCTCACCCCCTTCCTGGACGGGCTCGCCGCGCGCGGCGCCGTCTTCCGCAACGCGTACGCGGCCACCTCCTGGACGAACCCGTCGGTCGCCAGCTTGTTCACCTCACGGTATCCATCGCAGCATCAGGTGACGGGCCTCTTCGCGAGGCTCTCGCGCGACGAGTTGAGCCTGGTGGCAAAGCTCGACCCGCTCGGATACCTCGGTGGCGCCTTCTCCGCCAACGTCGGCGTCGCCGAGCAGGTGGGCCGCGCGCTCGGGTTTCGCTCCTGCCATTCGTACCACACCGACAAGCTGAAGCTCCGCGCCGCACGCATCATCGACGCGAGCCTCGCGTGGGTCGACCACATCCGGCGCCGCGCCGCGCGTCGCCCGCTCTTCCTGTACTTTCAGTTCATGGAACCGCACTTTCCCTACGACCCTCCCCCCGAATACCGCGGCCGGTTCGACCCGCCCGGACGTCGTGGTGACGATGCCCTCGCCATCAACAAGAAGCTGCTCCTCGAGACCAAGGCGATCACCGAAGACGATCTCGCGTTTCTCCGCTCCCTCTACGACGGGGAAGTCGCGCTCATGGACGCCGAGCTGAGACGGCTCTTCGGAGAGCTCGACAAGCGCGGCGTGCTGGAGCACGCGGTGGTCGTCATCACCGCCGACCACGGCGAGGAGTTCAAGGAGCACGGCGGGATCGTCCACGGCGACAGCCTCTACAACGAGGTACTCCGCGTCCCGCTCATCGTGCTCGCGCCCGGCCAGCCGGCGGGGCGGGCCGTCGAGCAGAACGTGTCGCTGGTGGACGTGGCGCCGACCCTTCTCGACCTGTTGAATCTCTCCCCCGAGCCGCGATTCGAGGGGCGATCGCTGCTGCCGCTGATGAAGGGCAATGCTCCGCCCGTCGACGTGGTCGCGGAGCTCCCGACCACCGCCTTCGGCGCGGCGCCGCGACACACGCTCGCCCTCGTGCGCGGCTCGATCAAGCTGCTCGTTCGCCCGGGCTCCTCGGGTCCGTCCGGAGACACGGAGACGTACGACCTCGCCCGCGATCCGGCCGAGTCGACTCCCCGGCCGTCGTCCCTCGAGGCCGACGCGCGTCTCCTCCTCGAGGCGCTGCACCGACACGAGACGTCGCTCGCCGAGCGCGCGCCGACGCACGCCGAGCATCGGCCCCCGAGCGAGATCACGCGGGAGCGGCTTCGGGCTCTCGGCTACGTCAACTGACAGGATCGGGCCGCAGAGGGCAGCCCATCACTGGATCGCCAGAAGGCCAGATCACATCGACAGCCTTGCCCGCGCCGCTCGCGCACGACTAGACTCCGCGCGTGCAGACCGACGGTCAGCAATGAGCGGAGATCGCCGCCCGGGTCATGCGCGCCGGATCGCCGGGCACGCCGCACTCGTCGCCTTCGGCATCTTCGCCGGGCTGCTCGCCGTCGAGCTCCTCCTCCAGACCGGTGCCGCGGTCGTGCGCGCCACCGGACGGACGCGTCCCTCGTCGTGGGGGACACGCAATCGCCGCTTTCTCTGCCTGGGCGACTCGAACACCTACGGCGTCTACGTCGACGAACGCCAGGCGTACCCGCGCGTCCTCGAGCAGCTGTGGAACGCCAGGAGCGACGAGGCGCCGATCGAGGTGGTGAATCTCGGCTTCCCGGGTACGAACTCGTCCCACATCCGCAACGCCCTTCCGAAGCTGCTCACGATGTTTCGTCCCGAGGTCGTGACGGTCATGGTCGGAGGAAACGACTGGTGGACCGCTCCCGAGCCGATCGCGGACGCGCCGGGCGCGAGCCTGCAGCTCGACGCGCTTCTCTGGCGTGTATCGAGGCTCTACCGGTTGATCTACATGCTGCACCGATCCTCCGAGTCCCCGCAGATCGACATCCCGAGGCCTCCGATAGGGTCGGGTCCGACGATTCAGCTCGGCCCGGACAGCGTCCAATGGCGGTTTGCTCCGGGAACGGACGCATCGCGTGATTGGCGATCGGCACTGCGCGCGAACCTCGTCGCGATCGCGTCGGAGGCGCGTCGCGGCGGAGCGACGCTGATCCTGATCACGTATCCGGCCGACCTGCCGATCTCGCCGATCTACGGGGGCGCCAGCACCATTGTCCGCGAGGCGGCGAAGAGCGCTAGCGTCCGCCTCATCGACCTCGGCCGCGCGATCACTCCGAGGTGCATCAGCGCCACCTGTGCAGAGCTCTACCCGGACCATCATCCGACGGCGAGAGGTCACCGTCTCGCGGCGAAGCTGATCGTCCACGAGCTCCGCAAGAAGGATCACTGACCCGTCGGCTTCGCGCCGCTCGTCGCCCGACGCGCCGGACCGGGAACGAGCAGCGACGCCATCCGACTCCCCGGCGTGGCTTCAGCCTCGACGGCGGGATCGTCGGTGACGAAGAAGACCCTCCTGCCGTCGACGACGTTCTCGGGGAAGAATATCTCGAAGACCGCGACCCATCCGGGGAATCCACGCCCGTCTGCCATGATGAGAAACCCGGTCGCGGCGAACGACACGTTCTTGATCGACACCGCCTGTCCCCGCGGTGCCGCCGCGATCTCGGCGCGCATCGCGTTCACCACCCGTTCGGTCTCGAGCCTCGCGTCGGTGTGCGGATCGATCGTCCCGCTGTTCGCCCAAGCGGCCGGTGCCGCGGCCGCGATCCAGATCGCGAGAAGTGTCCGGCCGGGGAGCCGTCGCGCCGCGGGTCGCGCAGCGATCCAGGCCAGCGCCAGGCACAGCATGACGCTGATCGGCGCGGGTCCCAGATAGTGGTAACGCGGGACCGCCGCCGCTCGGTCGGCGCTGACGGAGGCGAGGATGATGTAGAGCGGACCGCGGCCCAATGCGACGACGCCATAGGTACCGATCACCATGAGGGCGCATGCGAGCAGCCGGCGTCGCTGCGCCGCCTCACCTGCCGCAAGGACGAATCCGACCGCGCCCGCGAACATGGCCACCGCAATGGAAGCGGGGGCGGCGGGATACGTCCCGTAGAGACGGGCGAGACCGAGCAGCAGGCTCGCGATCCCGTAGCCGGCGAGATGGAGCAGCATCTCGCCCACCGGCTTCCAGGAGGAGGCGATGGCCGGGATGGCCGACGCGTCGAGCCCCTGCTGCCCGTACAGGCCGCGCTGATACGCATGGCCGAGCACGTACGCCGCGACGACACTCACCGGAATCGCAAACAGGATCGCCCACGCGGCAGGTCGCAGGCCGGCACGCCCGGCGAGCAACGGCACCGCGGCGGGAAAGACGAGCGCCATGCCGATGCCGACGCCGAATGATGCGCTGGCGCCCAGCAAGAGAAGCCACCAGAGCGTTGCCGCGCCCCAGCCGAAGGGCGGGGCGCCGGCCGGCCGGCGTACGACGTGCCAGACCGCTGTCAGGGCGAGCGTCGTGGCGAGCACGTGCCCGTAGACGGCGTACCAGCCGAGCGCGCCCTCGTTGACCGGCGACACGCCCCACAGCGCCGCGCCGAAGCAGGCGAGCCGCGCGCTTCCCGTCAGATGGCGGATGATCTCGAACAGCAGGACGACGTTCAGGACGTGGGTGAGCAGCACCGCCGCGAAATAGTACTCGGACCGGGTGCCGAAGAGCCGGAAGAACAGCCAGAAAACGGCATTCCGCACCACGAGGAGATGCCCACCCGTGGGCTCGAGCACGAACCGCGGCGGCGGGTCGTTGACGATCCGGAAGAGGCAGAAGAAGTCGTCGTAGCGGAAGTAGTTGTGAATGATCGGGTGGAAGGCGATCACCGCCAGCGCGACGGCCGCGAGGCGGAGGATCCGGACCTCCATCTCAGCCGCGGGCGCCGCGCGTGAAACGCTCGAACGACGGGAGCTTCTCGATCTCCGCGGCCAGCTCGTGCGTGATGACCTCGTGGCCGCGGGCATTCGGGTGCGTCCGCTCCACCATGAGGAAGAGGTCGCCGAAGACGGCGACCGGCGCGATCACGTCGCCTTCGGGCCGTAGGAGCCGGAGGCCCTGGGTGGACGGCAGCGGCGGAAGCGACTCGAACTCGGGCAACCCGTCGCGGTAGAACTTGTAGTCGAAGGCGGCCACCCCCGCGGGCACCGTGAGGGCGACCGAGAAGACGCCGTCGCCAGCCACCTCGTCGCCGTGCGTCCCGTCGTCGTACATCTGCTCGTCGAGCTGGAACGGCGCGCTGAAGTAGGACTGCCCCTGCACCAACACCACCGCCGGCGGGTCCGGCACCACGACGCGCAGCACGACGCGGCGGGCAGTGGACGCGCCCTCGCCTCTCGCGACTCCCGCTGCCACCAGGCCCATCTTCCGCGCACGCGCGTCCTCGTCCTCGGCGCGGAGCTCGTGAAAGCGCTGGA
>Ga0070699_100005408_pt1 | contig 11201 bp, 6 predicted proteins | sample KBSK1503metaG_FD_65473 | JGI IMG/M metagenome (GOLD analysis project Ga0070699, IMG submission 65473) | Corn, switchgrass and miscanthus rhizosphere microbial communities from Kellogg Biological Station, Michigan, USA - KBS K1-50-3 metaG | ecosystem: Host-associated > Plants > Roots >...
TCAGGGTCACAACTCGCGTAGAAAGCGGTTTGAATAGATCTCAAATCTTGAGCTTCGTTCGACCCTGGTAGAATTATGGGGTCGCCTCTTTCAAGCCGCGTGCCTTCAATCAGAATCAAAAGGTTGTTTTGATCAAACCTTGCCGGCACATGAGGTTGGCGTCTTGGCGAGTCAATTAGTTGGCGGGCTGTTCGGTGTAGCCAGTAAGGTTACAGCTTCAACTGAAATTGGGTGCGGTGCAGGTTATTCGCAGTAAGGAAATCATTAGGCAAAACGGGCAGACATGCCGCGATTCCACGATGTTAGCGTGTAACCTATGAGGCTACTAAACCTAACCTCGCGGCCGAGCTTTGCCTCAAAGTCGAATCCCACCCCAGCAGTTGGTGGATCGTTCAGGTCCAACCTAAAAGACTGAGTTCTGCTGTTGTTTTGTAATCCCACCAACGGCAGTTGGTGGGATTCCCCAATTTCTATCGCCGCTCTCTGGTAGGCTGGACCTGAACCATCCACCAACTCCCGTTGGTGGGATTCCCCAATTTCTATCGCCGCTCTCTGGTAGGCTGGACTTGAACCATCCACCAACTCCCGTTGGTGGGGTTCCCCAATTTCTATCGCCGCTCTCTGGTAGGTTGGACCTGAACCATCCACCAACTCCCGTTGGTGGGGTTCCCCAATTTCTATCGCCGCTCTCTGGTAGGCTGGACTTGAACCATCCACCAACTGCCGTTGGTGGGATTTCCGAATTTCTATCGCCGCTCTCTGGTAGGTTGGACTTGAACCATCCACCAACTGCCGTTGGTAGGATTCTACGTTTGAGGCAAAGCCCGCAGCCGGTCTACCCTCCGGCATTCTTGCCCAGCATTTTATGCAGCGTGATGCGATGGATTCCGAGCCGGCGCGCTGCCTGGGTAAAGTTGCCCCCGCATTCGCCCACTACGCGCTCGATCATTTCTCGCTCCTGTGCGGCCAGCTGGCGCTTGATATCGTTGCGTCGATGCCGCAGTTCTTCGTAGTTGGTAAGCTTTGTTAATGGCAGCGGGACCGCTGACTGCGCCCGCAAGGCTACTCGCCGGTGCGTCGGATTCACGATCTCAGCCGGTAAGTCACCAAGCCGGATCACATCATCATCAGCAGCCAGCGCCACCAGGCGATGGAGCAAGTTTTCCAATTCGCGGACATTTCCGGGGAAGGGATATTCGCGCAGGCACTCATAGACCTCGTCCTCGATCTGCACACTTCTCTCATACAGAGCGGAAAACTTTTGCCGGTAATGCCGGGCCAGCAAGCGAATATCGTCTTTTCGTTCGCGCAAGGGAGGCAGGCGCAGCGGAATTACATTCAGCCGGTAGAACAGTGCTTCCTGAAATCGACCCTCTTCGCTCAACGCTTTCAAGTTCTTGCTGGTCGCCGCCACAACGCGTACGTCGACGTTCACCATATCTTTGCTACCTACGCGTTGCACCTCGTTGCCCTGAAGAAAACGCAGTAACTTTGCCTGAAGCGGATAGGCCAGCTCGCTCACTTCATCAAGGAACAGCGTGCCGCCCTGGGCCTGCTCGATGCGGCCAATACGACGTTCAGTAGCGCCGGTGAAGGCGCCGCGTTCGTGACCAAACAATTCCGACTCTAAAAGGTTCTCCGGGATCGCCGCGCAGTTGATCGCCACGAATGGTCTATCCCGGCGCGCGCTTTGATAGTGAAGCGCGCGCGCGAAAAGTTCCTTCCCGGTGCCGGACTCGCCGTCGATCAAGACCAGTGCCGGCGAGTCGGCAAGTCGGGCCACTACTCCGAGCGCAGCCCGCAGCTTGGGATCCTCGCCGATGATCTCGTCGGACACTTTGCTGCTATCGAGAAAAATGCGCTCGTCAGAGCTCGGTCCCGCTGGCAACAAACGGGCATGACTTAGAAAAAAGACGGCAAAGCGTGCCACGCTCTCCAGCAAACGGCAGTCGCCGGCATTGAACACGCTCGGCAGCGTGCGATTTTCAAGGTACACCGCCCCCACAGTCCGTTGACCGTGTAACAGCGGCGCTCCAAGCACTGACTTGATTTCCAGACGCTGCACGCTCGCCTCGCGCCCGTATGCAGAATCCCCTGCCGCATCTTCCAACAATAACGGAGTACCGCTGGCAAAGATTTCGCGCAGCAGTGTGCGACTGACGTCATATTCGGCCAGCGATAAATTGGTTGTCTCAAAGTGACGGGCGGCGATAATTTCAGCTTCGGTAGTCTCAGGCAGGTAGTAAAGAATAAAACCGCGTTCTGCGCCGGTTGCCGCCAACAACTGATCCAGCAGTTTTTCACAAAAGTCCCGCAACGACGGCGCCGACTTTTGCGTCAATGCGGCCATTACCGCGCCCAGGCGTGCGTCGTCGAGTTCAGCGTGCGCCGGAGCAATCTCCGATTCGATTTGCGCGAGAAAGTTCTGGCGGGCCATCTGCATGAACAATTCGAAGCGCTCATGCAGCTCTTTGATCTGGCTACTCAGTTGCAGCAAGCGTCGATCAGCCGTGTCTCCCTGAACAACTCGAACCGCATCGTTCAGCTCAGTTAAAAGTTCAGACTGCGCCCGCCCTTCCTGGTCCAACCACTGAAGGCCAGCAGCGACAAGGCTCTCGATGTGATCTATGGAGCTCTTCATGCCGGTTATATTTAGTTGAGATTGTAACCCCACAACTTCCGATAACGAACGTAGATATATACAGACTTGTCCTGGCCGCCCGAAGCGATCCGGTTCCCATCCGTAGCAAAGTCAACCGCCAAAACGGGCGCGGTATGAGTGCCCAATTGCGTTATCAGCCGCCGCCGCGCCACGTTCCACAACGAAATTCGTTGATCGTCCGCGGCGGAAACCAGCTCGCGTCCATCCGGCGAGAAGTCAATTGATTTAATGCGCGCCGTATGCCGGCCAATAACCGCTACCTCCTTCAACCCATCGGTTTGCCAGAGTCGCAGCGCGCCTTCATCCTCTCCGGTAACAAAGTTTCGTCCATCGGGAGTGAACTTAATGCAGATTAGTTGCGAATCGCTGAGCCGGCTTTGCTGGATTATTTGCCAGCTTTCAGTTTGCCAGATGGTGATGTAACCCCCGGGTGAGACGCCCACCAGCTTGCTTCCATCAGGCGAAAATGCCAATCCGTAAAACTGGCCGCCTTTCTGGCCATAAAAGTCCGTGACAAAACGGCCACTGGCGCTGTCGTTAACTCCGGAGGAATGCGCGATCCAGCGACCATCCGGTGAAACGGCAATGCCGTAGTCCGGGTAACCCTCGCGCGGATGAGAAAACTCCCAGACGATATGCCCCGATCGAGGGTCCCACCGGATCATATGTCCATCCTGATCGCTCGAGACCAACCACTGCCCCGATGGATCGAACGCCACAGTTGTAACGCGCGTATGATGTCCAATCAGCGTAGCTTCTTTGCGCTTCTCAGTGACATTCCAAATCATCACAGACTTGTCTTCACTGGCCGACGCCAGCCGGCTGCCGTCCGGAGAAAAAGCGACGGCCCGAACGGAACCGCTATGCTCGCTGAAGCTGGCCGCGACTTCGCGCTCCTGAACGTCCCACAATAAAATCGCTCCGTCGTTGTGGCTGGACACCAGCCATCTTCCGTCCGGCGAAAAAGCCAGGCCCCAAACCTCAGCGACGTAAGGCAGGCGCACCAGTTTCGTTCGCGTGGCCGCGTCCCACAAAACTATGTCCTCAGAGCCGGTGGCCCAGAGCCGTTTATCGGGCGAAAAGATCGCAACCCGCCCGTGAAATTGATGACCCCGGGTTCTGAAAATCACTTTCCGTTGGGCCACATCCAGCAAAGATACGTGTCCCGTTCCGTCAATGCTAAGGAAGTGACTTCCCGCGGCGTCGAGTGAACCGTAATTGCCGACATCAGGCATATCTCCTGGCAGACTCCTCCCACTTGGCATCTCCCAGGTCCAGCCGCCCGAACCAACCAGATGCCGGCCGTCCGGCGTAAAACAGAGCTGCCCCCATTTGACCCCGAAAGGGATTTCGCGCACTTTGCGCCAACTGTTGACCTCCCAGAGAATCGTGCGATTGTCGTTATCGCCCGCAGAAGAGATGAGTAGTTTTCCATCGGGCGAGAAAGCAATCATGCTGACGCCGGCGCGGTGTTCTCTCAAGACTGCTGTCTGCTGAAGAGATGCTGCGTCCCAGATGATCACTGTCTGGTCCTGGCCTGCCGTCACCAACCATCTGCCATCCGGAGAGTATTCCACCCAGTTGACCCAACCCTGATGGCCCGTTAGCGTGGCCATACGCTGGCGCGTATTGAAGTTCCAGACTATGACTTTGCCATCTTCACCACACGAAACCAGGCGCTGTCCGTCCGGCGAGAAAACCACGTGCCGCGCCGACGCGGTATGGCCATCCGCCAATCGTATGCCCTGCCAGGAGTCACCTATCGAGACATAGGCAGTGGTCACCAGGGTAATAGCGGCCAGAAGAAAGATCGATGCGGCCGTTCGCGCGATACCCGATCTGGCACTACGCGATAACAACTCATTCTCGCGCTTCCCACGTGGCAGATCGGAATAACGTCTAATAAACCAGAGTCGATTGAGCGGGATGCGCGTTCGTTGGTCCAGCGAATAGTTACTCAGGTACTGGCGAAAGTGTCGATTAGCCCGCTGCGTCTGGTCCAATACCTGACCGGTTACTCGATTGATCTTGTCTATTAAGTACTCATGCATTAACTCGTAGCGCCAGGGTTCCTGTTCCTGCATCTCCCGCACCAGCCGCGCGTTCGAGAACACCAGCAACAAACGCAACACCAGCTGCCGGTTGCGCTGAGTGCGTTTGCAGAGTTCGCTAAGGGTCAGCGTGAGACGAGTGTTTTCGTCAGAGATCAAGCTGCGCAAAAGCAGCCGGGCGCTATCGGCGTCGCCGGAGGCTTTAATGACGTCCTCGAGAAAATCGTTCACCAGGGCTTCCTGGCCGCCGGTGCGACGATAAGCTTCGTTAGTAAAGATGCGTCGCGCCTGTAACTGAGTTCCGACGATTTGAAGCTCTGACGGCGCCACCGCGCGGTCAAAGGCAAGGTCCGCCGCGATTTGCCGGCTAAGACCAGGTTCGAAGGGTAAACCGGCGCCGCGAGCGGAACGTTCGAGGATCTCCTCAGCGACCTGCTCGTCAAAGTTTCGCAAATGATAGAGCTTTGAGCTGAGGAGCGGCTCCGGCAGGCGACTGCAAAAGGCGGAGTTGATCTGATAAAGAAAATCGCTCCGTAGTGACAGGAGAAATCTTACCGGCAAGTCAGCTCGCTCGTGACAGGCCGCAACGAACTCAATAAATTGGGACCGGTCCTGCGCAGTTTTGAAGTTAACGAAGAATTCTTCAAACTGGTCGCAGATTATGACCAGAGTTGCATCAAGTTTCCGGCTGACCCGCTTCAGGTATGCGACCGGGTCCTCACCACCTTCGATCGCGAGGTGGCTCCGTTTGCGGCACTCTTCCAGGAGCACGGCCAGCGGATCGGTGAACGACCGGCAGTACAAGGGAACAAAGCCTTCTTCCCAGAGCTTCGGCGCCAGACCGGCACGCACCAGCGAGGTCTTACCGCAACCGGAATCTCCAAAAAGCACGCCGAAACGAAACAGCTCGTGAGTGACCATGGCGTGCAGCGCCTGGGTGTCGAGTTCACGTCCGTAAAAATGTTTGCGATCCGCCTCCTGAAATGGCAGCAGCCCGCGAAATGCCACGCCCTGTGGCTGCCTCTGCAAAGTTTTCTCGCGCGTCTGCCGCAGTATGGTCCAGACGACTAGAGCCAGACATGACAGGCCGAATAGCAGAACGACCGGCGACCATGAGCCGCTGTCGGCTTGCCTGATAGCGGCGAGGCCCACAGCTAACAGAAACGCGAGCGCCGCGCCGGCAACCAGCCATCGCTTGTAACGCTGCAAAAAATCGATTTGCTTCGCGAGAAACCCCGATCGTGCGGAGAAGAGAGGAATTTCTTCTTTCAGGCCGGCTTGCTCGGCCCTATCAAACGGACCTGATGCCGGCGTCTCAGCTAACGCTAGCAGTTGTTGGGCATGCTTCAGATCGGCGATGACTTGATGGCCTGCCCGGTAACGCTGATCCCGGTTTTTCGCCAGCGCCCGGCTGATCACCTTCTCCAGACTGATCGGCACATCCGCGCAAACGCTACTTAGAGACGGCGCCGGCTTATGGATAATGCTTCGCAGCTCATCTTCGATCGTTGTCTGTTCAAACGGCCGCCGGCCAGAAATCATTTCAAAGAGCACCACACCAAAACTCCACCAGTCGGCCCGCGAATCCAGCGCCACTCCTTCGAGCGCTTCCGGTGCAAGATAACCGATAGTGCCGCAGATTTCGGCGAGCCCGCTTGATGGTTGCCTGGCGGATCCGTTCGGAGCTGGTTCTCCGCGAAGCTTCGTTACCCGGCGTGCCAGTCCCAGATCCAATACCTTAACCAGACCATCGGGGCGAAGCATTATGTTTTCTGGTTTCAGATCGCAATGGACCAACCCTTTGGCGTGCGCCGCCTCGAGTCCCTCAGCCACCTGCACTGCAATCTTCAATGTCTCCTCCAGGGACATTGGCTGGTCTGACAGCTTTGTCCGAAGCGTCTGACCTTCGACGAACTCACTGGCGATGAAGACCACTCCATCCGCGGTTCCGATTTCATAAATCGTTAACAGGTTCGGATGATTCAGCGCTGACGCGACGCGGGCTTCTTCCTCAAAGGCGCGCGCATCGTGTTTCCCTGGCGAAGTGATGGGAAATACTTTCAGAGCGACCAGGCGCTGCAGTCTGGTGTCTTCGGCGAGATAAACCTCCCCCATGCCTCCCACGCCGAGCAGCGTGCGAATCTCATAATGCGCGAAGCGTATGTCGGGCGCGAGAATCATCAAGCTCTCACCCAAACTAAAGTGATGTCATTTACTGCCGAATACGGCAGCTCAGAGAACCCCCGGATCGTTGCTTACAACTGCTGACCGAACTGCCTGACTTGAGATTGTGAATCGCGGAGAAATGCCTGCGCGCTTTATACAGCAGATGCCACCCATAAATAAACGGTTCGCGGTCGAGATAAGGGCTTCAACTCATCAATAGGACCAATACGGCCTATAAGTCCTATAGGTCCTAAGTACAACATGCGGTCCGCACTCTATCTTTGAGTGGCTGCGGTTGCCTTCAGCCGCATGAATTCTTATTCTAGAACTTGATTCCTTCTACAACCCCACATTTCCAACCGGAGACCAGCGAGGTTGTTGCGAGCCTGGCGCTTGGTAACGAGATTGTCCGCTGCATCCGTCGAGCTCTTAACGAAGATATCGGCCCGGGTGATGTGACTACGACCAGCATTGTTCCTCCGGAAGCCACTGCTGGCGCGCGAATAATCGCCAAACAGGACGGCGTCTTGTCCGGGTTGGTCGTGGCTCAGGCAGCGTTCCTTTTGTTGAGTGGTGAAATGCGTTTTGATTCAAGACTCTCAGATGGAGCCAAGGTTGTTCGCGGCCAAACCCTCCTCGAACTTAATGGCCCTGCCCGCGCCATACTTACGGGAGAACGCACAGCGCTCAACTTCCTCGCCCGCATGTCCGGAATTGCGACCCTGACGCGAAGTTTTGTTGACGCGGTGACCGGGACGCGCGCAGTGATTCTCGACACTCGGAAGACCGCTCCCGGCTTGCGCGCCTGCGACAAACTTGCAGTCAAACACGGTGGTGGCGACAATCATCGCCATGGCCTGTATGACATGATACTGATTAAGGACAATCACATCGACTCTGCCGGATCATTGACCCGGGCGGTGGACCTGGCGCGCGCGGCGGAGCACAATTTGGGAATCGAAATCGAAGCCAGAAGCATCAAAGAAGTGCAGGAGGCTTTGACGTTGGGGGTTGAACGAATTCTGCTGGACAACATGTCGCTTGACGAATTGCGCCAGGCGGTTGTGCTGTGTGGGGGCCGGGCAAAGTTGGAGGCATCGGGAAACGTGAGTTTGGAAAGCGTGCGCGCGATTGCCGAAACGGGCGTCGATTTCATCTCCGTTGGCGCGCTGACTCATTCCGCGAGAGCGTTTGATGCCAGCTTGAATGTGATTGGATGAGATTCTGCGTGATGTCCGGGGTTCAACTCTTTGCGAGATCTTTGCGTTCTTGGCGCTCTTTGCGGTTAATTTTTTTAGCGGAGTTTTTACCGCAAAGGACGCGAAGAGCCGCAAAGCACTCGCAAAGAGCTTCTCCAAATTAGGGTAGTGATGCAGTTTGGGAATGAAGTCAGTACCCTAATTAGGTCGCCAGCGATACTTGCAAGAGATAGCGAGCAAAGGAAAGTCATGATTTCAGTACTGGGCAACGAAACTTCAGCTGATGAGCTTTACCTCAAGATGCAGGACATGCTTGGGGATGTCGTGCCGGATTTCGAGTTGAGGATCAAGGCTGAACTTGCGGCCGAAATTAACCGGCTCAAGGTAGAAAAAAACGCAGTCATTCTGGGACACAACTACATGGAACCAGCGCTGTTCCATTCAATCCCGGATTACGTTGGCGATTCACTCGACCTGGCGCGCCGCGCGGCCGAGACCGACAAAGACATTATCGTCTTTTGCGGCGTGCGATTCATGGCAGAGACCGCGAAGATTCTTAATCCGTCCCGGACTGTCTTGTTACCATCAGAGAAAGCCGGTTGCTCGCTTGCCGCCAGCATCACCGCCGCGGATGTTCGTGAATTGAAGCAGAAGTTTCCGGGCGTTCCGGTGGTCACCTACGTCAACACTTACGCTGATGTCAAAGCCGAGTCAGATGTCTGTTGCACGTCTTCAAATGCGGCGACGGTGGTTAACTCGCTCGATAGCGACACGGTAATCTTTCTTCCCGACGAATACCTGGCAAAAAACGTCGCCCGGGAAACGGGCCGCCACATCATTTTTCCCACCAAAGATCCGAGCTACGGTTCAGGCACGGAACTGGATTATCAGATGATTGGCTGGCCGGGGCGCTGCGAAGTGCACGAGAAGTTTACTCTCGAGGACATTGCGAATATTCGCAAGCAGTTTCCTGACGTAGTGATTCTGGCGCATCCCGAATGCAGCCCCGAAGTCGTTGACGCCTGCGATTACTCAGGCAGCACGAATGCGATGATTAGATATGTCGAGCAGACGAAAGCGCCGCGGTATCTGCTACTGACGGAATGTGCGATGGGCGAGAACATCGCGGCGGCGAATCCGGAGAAAGAAATGCTCCGCCTCTGCAGCGTGCGTTGCCCGCACATGAACCAGATAACCCTTGAAGACACACTCGCGTCTCTGCAGAAAAACCAATACGTGATCGAGATTCCGGAAGATATTCTTCACCGGGCAGCCCGCGCCGTCCAAAGAATGATCGAACTGGGCTGAGCCTCTGTGCGATCTCTGTGAACTCTGTGCCTCTGTGGTGAATTCCCAAGCAAACGTTCACCACAGAGACACAGAGCACGCTGAGAATGCACAGAGAAACACAAAAACCCGTTTTAGCCGACTTTTGATTTGATGAGTTGTTGACTGAAGTTCAACACGAAGAGTGGATTGAGGATCAGGTACCTGCGCCAGAGTCTTCCGGGTTCGTTCACCAGACGGAACAGCCACTCCAGTCCATAGTCCTGAAGAATCTTTGGAGCTTGCGGCAGCGTTCCCGCGTGAAAATCAAACGCCGCCCCCACCGCAATCATCGCGGCCTGAATCCTGCCGATATGCGCCGCCACCCATTTTTCCTGCCGCGGGCAACCCCGTCCGACCAGAACGATGCGCGCGCCTGATTGATTGATGGTGCGGATGTCCTGTTCATCTTCCTCCGGTGAGGCGTCACGGAAGCGGTCGGCTTGAATTCCGGCGACGATGAGACCGGGAAACTTCTTCTTGAGATTTGAACTCAGGCGATCCAGCACCGCTTGCGTGCTGCCATATAAAAAGATGGACAGGCCCTTTGCGGCAGCTTGCTCGCAAACCTTCAACATCAGCGTCGGCCCGTAAACGCGATCTTTCAACTCTCGCGCCCCCAGTAGATTCATCGCCCAGCGCACCGGCTGTCCATCGGGCGCAACCAGGTGAAGTCGATTAACAAGCTCGGTGAATGCGCCATCGCGAAAAGCTTCCATCACGCCGTGCACGGCCAGCGCAGTTGCGCCGAAACTTTGCCGCCCAGTGGCGGCGTTGATAATCGCTGACACCGCCGATTCATAATCAACGCGGCTCACGTTTACGCCGAGCACTTTCAAAAAAGGCGTCGATGCTGGTTGGGTTAACTGTTTATCCATCGTTTCCATTGACCCGATCGATTTGCCAGTGGGCGTTGCGCGCGACACTCTCGCGGTCAATTCAGGTGCGACCAAATTCCCTCAGCCAGGTCCCGGGCTATACTTCGAGCCAGCTGACCCTTTTCATGAGGCGGAAGTCCGGGAGTCCGGTTAACATCGAGCAGGACTACCTTGCCATCACGAAGCACATAATCAATCTTTCCGTAATCCATCCCCAGCTTTTGTCTGATCGCATACAGTTCAGACGGGATCGGTACCTCTTCCAATTGGACTTCATCCGAGCCCTTAACCACCTTCTGTTTAGATCTATAAACTTTATGCACATCTTTATCGCCCAGGAAGTGGTAGTACCTAACGTAATACCGCCCTCCTTCGACTTCCGGCAGGAATTTCTCGACAACCAGATTTTTGTTCTCAAATATATCTTTGGGCACATCTTGCAGTGTGGGAAATACGGGATAGTCACTGGATTGTAAATACTTAATCTGCCCCCAGGCGATGGAGGCCGGACCTTTTGTTCGCAGCCTGGACGCGAGCTTGCTGCTGAGTTTTGATGAGATCGCACGGACCACGTACATTTTAGATAAAAGACGTTCTTCGGGTAGACCGCCGGAGTTTAAGTCAGTCTTAACAATCACAGGACCGGCATAAGCATCGTCTCTCTCAATTAGGTTAGTGCTTATTTTGGACTTCGAGATATCTACCACGTCCCGGTTGATAACGACGGGGTATTGATTCAGGAAAACGCGATATTCATTCGGTATGACGGTCAAATCAAGATGCGGAATAACCACGTCTGCAGGGACGAAATGGTCGACCCCCCGGACAACCTCGACTGTGAGACCAATCCTCTCCCACTCTTTCATCAGAAGTTTGATGAGATATTGAAAATAGATGAACGCAGCGTCATCTTTATGTA
>Ga0070699_100005413_pt1 | contig 11192 bp, 8 predicted proteins | sample KBSK1503metaG_FD_65473 | JGI IMG/M metagenome (GOLD analysis project Ga0070699, IMG submission 65473) | Corn, switchgrass and miscanthus rhizosphere microbial communities from Kellogg Biological Station, Michigan, USA - KBS K1-50-3 metaG | ecosystem: Host-associated > Plants > Roots >...
AGCACAAGCGTCCTTTCTCACGGTACGGTGTCTCAGGCTACCGAGGGGACCCGCATGGCCGCGAACCGGTAACGAAGGGTGCCTGCCCAGGCATCTGGCAGGTACGATTCGCGAACGATCGCGAACATTGCGGGATTCCGGGGGGCGAGCCCGGCATGCCCGCGTGTCGCGATCAGAGGTATGCATCGGGTTCGCCGGCCTGCCTCCCGTGAATACCAGCGGTAGCCGATAGTTGCGACAGGCCAAGGAGGACGCGACCGGTGGCGGGTAAGAACGAACGCCAGCGCAGGATAGCCAGGGAACGGCATCGCCGCCAGCAGGAGCAGCGGCTGGTCAGGCAGCGGCAGGTGCGCCAGCGCTGGCTGATCGGGCTCAGCGGGGTGCTTGTCCTGGCCCTTGTCGGGTCCCTGCTCGCGGTGTTCCTCCCCGGCGGTAAGCCCAAGAAGGCGTCGGCCTCGGCGAGCAAGTCGCCGAGCGCCTCCCCCACCGCTAGCGCCACGGCCGTGGCCGAGCCCGCGCATCACTGCAGCTACACGGCGGCCACGCCGGTGGCGAAGAAGGTGAGCCTCCCGCCGGCCACGCCGGACTTCACGGGCAGCTACCAGGCCACGATCAACACCAACCAGGGCAAGATCACGTTCAACCTGCTTAACAACAAGGCCACCTGCACCGTCAGCTCATTCGTCCACCTGGCCGAGGCGGGCTACTTCAACAACACCCAGTGTCACCGGATGCTGACCAGCGGCATCTACGTGCTGCAGTGCGGCGACCCGTACGCGACCGCCACGGCCAAGCTGACCTGCAGCACGACCAGCAAGATCGGCACCGGCACGCCGGGTTACGATTTCGCCAGTGAGAATCTCAAGGGCGCCAAATACCCGGCGGGAACAGTGGCGATGGCCAACGAAGGCAGCGCGAGCACAAACGGCAGCCAGTTCTTCATCGTGTACAAGGACAGCACATCGGGGCTAACGGCTTCATATACACCGTTCGCCACGGTGTCCTCCGGGCTGGGTATCGTCCAGAATGTGGCTAAGGGTGGATACTCGTGTCAGTATGCACAAGCTGGCGGCGGCGTTCCCAAGAAGAAGGTCATCATTGACAGTGTGACGATCAAGAAAGCCTGACACGAGCACGACACGCAGGAGGTTCGCCGTGACCACCGCCTATCATCCGTGGGGCCGGGTAGACCCCGACGGGACGGTCTATGTCCGTACCGTCGACGGCGAGCGGGTGATCGGCTCGTGGCAGGCGGGGAGCCCGGAGGAGGCGATCGCCTTCTTCTCGCGGAAATACGAGGCGCTCGAGACCGAGGTGGTCCTGCTCGAGCAGCGGATCGCGGCTACCGACATGGCTCCCGCCCAGGCCTCGGCCAGCGTCCAGCGACTGCTCCAGCACCTCACCGACGCCAACGCCCTGGGAGACCTCGACGGGCTCAGGGCCCGCCTGGAGCGGCTGACCGAGGACGTCGGCCACCGCCGCGAGGAGGCCAAGGCGGCCCGGGAGCAGGCGCGCGTGGCGGCGCGGGAGGTCAAGGAGCAGATCGTCGCCGAGGCCGAGCAGATCGCCGCCGAGGCGACCCACTGGAAGAGCAGCGGTGAGCGGATGCGCGAGCTGCTCGAGGAGTGGAAGGCAGCGCCGCACGCCGAGCGGGCCGCCGAGGCGGTGCTGTGGAAGCGGCTGTCCGCCGCCCGCAACGCGTTCACCAAGCGGCGCAAGGCGTACTTCGCCAACCTGGAGGCCGAACGCGACGACGTCCGGGCGCGCAAGGAGAAGCTGTGCGACGACGCAGAGGCGCTGTCCGGGTCCACTGACTGGGGCCCGACCGCCAGCGCGTTCCGTGAGCTGATGCGGCAGTGGAAGGCGGCAGGCCGGGCGGACCGGGATTCTGAGGCCGAGTTGTGGAAGCGGTTCCGGGCGGCCCAGGACAAGTTCTTCACCGCCCGCTCCGAGGTGTTCTCGGCCAAGGACGCCGCGCTGCGCGAGCACGCCGAGGCCAAGGAGCAGCTCCTCGGCCAGGCCCAGGCACTGCTCCCGGTGACCGACATCCGCTCGGCCAGGTCCGCGCTGCGCGGCATCCAGGAGAACTGGGAGCAGATCGGGGCGGTGCCCAGGGAGTCCCGCGAGCACCTGGAAGCCGGGCTGCGGCGGGTCGAGGAAGCGGTACGCAAGGCGGAGGAAACCCAGTGGCGCCGGTCCAACCCGGAGGCGCTGGCGCGGGCCGAGGGCACGGTGGCCCAGCTGCGCTCGACCATCGCCCAGCTCGAGCAGCAACTGGCCCGGGCGCGCGAACGCGGCGACGCCAGGGCCGAGCACACCGCGGAGGAAGCGCTGACCGCCCGGCGGGCCTGGCTCGCCGAAGCCGAGCACACCCTCGCGGAGTTCAGTCAGTAGCCCCCGGGGGGAACGACCCCCCGGAACCCCCCGATCATGGGGGGAAACCTTTCCCCCCATACCCCCTCGGCCCCTGCGGGGGGACCCAACTCGCTGTTAGCTCGTTACGCGGTAGACGTCGTAGACGCCGTCGATGGCGCGGACGGCGCGCAGCACGTGGCCGAGGTGCTTGGGGTCGCCCATCTCGAACGTGAACCGGCTGAACGCCACCCGGTCCCGGCTGGTCGTCACCGTCGCCGACAAGATGTTCACGTGCTGGTCGGACAGCACCCGGGTCACGTCGGAGAGCAGCCGGGTCCGGTCCAGCGCCTCCACCTGGATGGCGACCAGGAAGACCGAGCCCTCGGTCGGTGCCCAGTGCACGTCGACCATCCGCTCCCGCTGGGTCCCGGTCAGATGGGCCAGGTTCACGCAGTCGACCCGGTGCACGGACACGCCGTGCCCGTGGGTCACGAAGCCGAGGATCTCGTCGCCAGGCACCGGGGTGCAGCACCGGGACAGCCGCACCCACACGTCCGGCGCGCCGTTGACCTCGACGCCGGAGTCCCCGGTCGTCCTGGGCTGCGGCGTCTTGGTCGGCAGCGTCGTCTCGGCCAGGTCCTCCTGCGCGCCGTCGAGGCCGCCGACCGACTTGACCAGCTTCTCGACTACGGACTGGGCGCTGACCCGGCCCTCGCCGACCGCCGCGTATAGCGCGGAGACGTCGAGGTAGTGCAGCTCGCGGGCCAGGTCGCGCAGGCTGTCGCCGGCGGCGATCCGCTGCAGCGGCAGGCCCTGCTTGCGCATCGCCCGGGCGATCTGGTCCTTGCCCGCGTCGACCGCGGCTTCCCGGCGCTCCTTGGAGAACCACTGCCTGATCTTGTTCCTGGCCCGGGGGCTCTGCACGAACTTGAGCCAGTCCCGGCTCGGCCCGGCCTCGGGCGCCTTGGAGGTGAAGATCTCCACCGTGTCGCCGTTGTCCAGGGCGGACTCGAGCGCGACCAGGCGGCCGTTGACCCGGGCCCCGACGGTACGGTGCCCGACCTCGGTGTGGATGGCGTAGGCGAAGTCCACCGGCGTCGCGCCCTGCGGCAGCGCCACCACCTCGCCGCGCGGGGTGAACACGTAGACCTCGCCGACGGCCAGGTCGAAGCGGAGCGACTCGAGGAACTCGGCCGGGTCCTCGGTCTCGCGCTGCCAGTCGACGAGCTGCCGCAGCCAGGCCATCTCCTGGCCGTCGTCCTTGGCGTCCTTGAGCCGCCCGAAGACGGTCTCTTCCTTGTACTTCCAGTGCGCCGCGACGCCGTATTCGGCCCGCCGGTGCATGTCCCAGGTCCGGATCTGCAGTTCCACCGACCTGCCGCCCGGCCCGATGACCGTGGTGTGCAGCGACTGGTACATGTTGAACTTGGGCATCGCGATGTAGTCCTTGAACCGTCCGGGGACGGGATTCCACCGCGCGTGGATGATGCCGAGCGCCGCGTAGCAGTCCTTGACCGAATCGACCAGGACCCGGATGCCCACCAGGTCGTAGATGTCGTCGAAGCCGACGTCCCTGGCGATCATCTTCTGGTAGATCGAGTAGTAGTGCTTGGGGCGGCCCGTGACCTTCTGGTTGATCTTGGCCTCGCGCAGGTCGGCGCTGACGTCCTGGATCACTTCCTGCAGGAACGCCTCGCGCCGCGGCGCCCGGTTGGACACCAGGCGGACGATCTCGTCGAACCGCTTGGAATACAGGGTCGCGAAGGCAAGGTCCTCGAGCTCCCACTTCACCGTGTTCATGCCGAGGCGGTGAGCGAGCGGGGCGAAGATCTCCAGGGTTTCCCGGGACTTGCGCTCCTGCTTGTCCCGGGACAGGTAGCGCAGCGTCCGCATGTTATGCAGCCGGTCAGCGAGCTTGATCACCAGCACCCGGATGTCGCGGGACATCGCGACCACCATCTTGCGGACGGTCTCCGCCTCGGCCGACTCTCCGTACTTGACCTTGTCCAGCTTGGTGACGCCATCGACCAGCGTCGTGATGTCCTCGCCGAACTCGGCCCGCAGTTGCGTCAGCGTGTAGGGCGTGTCCTCCACCGTGTCGTGGAGCAGCGCGGCGCAGATCGTCTCGGTGTTCATGCCGAGCTCGGCCAGGATCGTCGCCACCGCGAGCGGGTGGGTGATATACGGGTCGCCGCTGCGCCGCTTCTGATCCCGGTGCCAGTAGGCGGCCGACTCATAGGCCCGTTCGATGAGCCGCACGTCGGCCTTTGGGTGGGTGGCGCGCACGGTCTTGATGAGCGGCTCGAGGACCGGGTTGATGTTCGCGCCGCGCTGGGCGCCGAGCCGTGCCAGCCGCCGCCGGACGCCGACCCCGGGCACCGCCGCGTCGGCGGCCTGGGTCTGGGTGGCCCCCACCCGGGCCCGCTGGGCCCGGGCCGTCCCGGCCCCCGTACCCCGGGGCGACTGTGGTGCGGCCGGGGTCCCGTTGAGCGCGCGCGGCTCCGGCACGTCTGCCGCTACCGCCGCCTCGGCCTGTTCCGCGTCCTGGGCTGAAGGATTCGTGCCCGGCTGCGCGTCCGCCCGGGCAGCGTCAGCAGCTCTCGTGCCGGTCGTGATCACCTCACCGGCCACTCGCGCTCCTCACATCTGCCAAGTCATCAGTGTACTTGGACGACTTAAACGCCAGATCAGGTACGCGCGATTCCCCTAGACGGTCAGCAGGGCGGTGACCGGGAGTTCGGCCAGCTTGGCCCGGCCGTTCAGGAAGGAGAGCTCGAGCAGCACGGCCAGCCCGGCCACCTGCGCGCCGGCCCGCTGGACCAGGTCGGCGGTGGCACGGGCGGTGCCGCCGGTGGCCAGCACGTCGTCGATGACGAGCACGCGCTCGGCCGGGGCGAAGGCGTCGGTCAGTACCTCGATGGTCGCGGTGCCGTACTCCAGCTTGTAGTCCTCCGCGAAGGTGGCCCCGGGCAGCTTGCCCTTCTTGCGGATCGGCACGAAGCCCGCGCCGAGGCGGCACGCGACCGGGGCGGCGAGGATGAAACCGCGCGCCTCGATGCCGGCCACCTTGTCCACCGGCCCGTAGATCGAGGCCAGCGCGTCGACCACCGCGGCGAACGCCTTGCCGTCGGCGAGCAGCGGGGTGATGTCCTTGAAGATCACGCCGGGCTGCGGGTAGTCCGGGACGTCACGGACGAGGGTCGCGATGAGCCGGGTCAGCTCATCACCGGCCTGACCGGTCATCGGCTAGCGCCGCTTCCTCTTGCCCGCCGGGCGGTGCCGGGACGTGCTGCTGCCGCTACGGCGCGGCTGCTGCCGCGGGCCCGGCCGGCCGGCCGCCGGCGCGGCGCGGCTGGCCGGCGCGCCCGGGGCGCGCGACGCAGTGGCGGTCAGCTCGTCCGCGGTCGGCTCCGTCCCGTCGACCTCGTCGGCGAAGCCGACGTCGTCCTGTTCTTCCTCGGCGAGCTGTGCTGATGCCAGCCCGGCGCCCGAGGCGCCGGGCCGGGTGCGGCCTGCTGCCTCCGCCTTGGCCGCGCCCCGCTTGGCCGCCCGGCCGCCGGAGGCGCGTACCGCCACCCGCTTGGCCAGCGCCTGGTACTGCGGCTGGCGCTCCTTCAGGTCGGCCAGCACCGGGGTCGCGATGAAGATCGAGGAGTAGGTGCCGGACAGCATGCCGACGAACAGGACGAGCGCGAGTTCCTCGAGCTCGTTGTTGGCGCCGAGCAGGGCGATCGACACGACCAGGATCCCGGTGACCGGCAGCAGCGCGATCAGCGAGGTGTTGATCGATCTGACCAGGGTCTGGTTCAGCGCCAGGTTGGCCGCACTACTGTAGGTGGTGCGGGCGCCGCCGAGCAGGCCGGCGGTATTCTCCCGCACCTTGTCGAAGACCACCACGGTGTCGTACAGCGAATAACCGAGGATGGTCAGCAGTCCGATGACGGTCGCCGGGCTGACCTGGAAGCCCGCCAGTGCGTAGATGCCGGTGGCGATCACGAGGTCGTGCAGCAGCGCGATGAACGCCGCGATGGCCATTCTCAGCTCGAAGGCGATCGACAGGTAGATCACGATCACGATCAGGAACGCGATCAGCGCCTCTAGCGCCTTGCCCGAGATCTGGCTGCCCCAGCTCGGGCCGACGGTGGTGACCGAGATGTCGTTGGAGTTCACCCCGAGCTTGCTGGACAGCGTCTTCTCCAGCGCGACGGTCTGCGGCCCGGTGAGCGACTTCGTCTGGACCTGCCAGCCGTTCTTCTGGCCGTGGGTCTGCTGCACGATCGCGCCGCTGACGCCGCCGGACTCGACCGCGTTCTGCACCTGGCTGAGCGAGGTCGAGGACGAGGGGAAGGTGAAGACCGCCCCGCCCTTGAAGTCGACACTGAAGGACAGGCCGCGGACCAGCACCGCAACGATGCTGATGACCAGGATCAACCCGGAGATGGCGTACCACAGGCGCTTCCGGCCAACGAAGTCGAACGACACCTCGCCGCGGTAGAGCCGGCCGCCGATCTGGCCGAGGGCCGACATCATGAACCCCCTGTGTTTCGGGACGCCGAACTTCGCGTCGCGGGATCAGGCTTGCGCCTGACCTGGTTGCGGCGGACCGAGGAACGCCACGGCGTCTTGGCGCCGAGCCGGGCCGGGTCCAGGCCGGACATCGGGTGGCCGTTGCCGAAGAACTTCGTCCCGGCCAGCAGGGTCACCATCGGCTTGGTGAACAGGAACACCACCACGATGTCGATCAGCGTGGTCAGGCCGAGGGTGTAGGCGAAGCCCTTGACCTCGCCGATGGCGAAGTAGTACAGCAGCAGCGCGGCCAGGAACGACACCGTGTCGGACACCAGGATCGTGCGCCGGGCGCGCTTCCACCCAGACTCGACCGCCGGGCGCAGCTGCTTACCCTCGCGCACCTCGTCGCGCAATCGCTCGAAGAAGACGACGAACGAGTCGGCGGTGATCCCGATGGCCACGATCAGGCCGGCGATACCGGCCAGCTCGAGGGTGAAGTTCTGGTACAGGGAGAGCAGCACCACCGCCAGGTAGGTGATGGTCGCGGCGATGAACAGGCTGGACACGGACACCAGGCCGAGGCCGCGGTAGTAGAAGAAGGAGTACATCACCACGAGGGCCAGGCCGATCGCGGCCGCGATGAGGCCGGCGTCCAGCTGGTTCTTGCCCACCTGGGCCGAGACCGAGGTGACGAACAGGGTCTTCAGGTCCAGCGGCACGGAGCCGAACTTCAGCTCGTTCTGCAGCTGCGTGGCCTCGGCCTGGGTGAAGCTGCCGGTGATCTGGGCGTTACCGCCGGCGATGGCGCCCTGGATCTCCGGTGACGACACCACGTTGCCGTCCAGCGCGATCGCCACCTGGTCCAGGACCGCCGAGTTCTGGTCGCCGGCCTGCCCGGCCGCGTAGTAGGTGTTGTACAGGTGCGAGGTGAGCGTGCTGAAGGCCGCGGCACCCTGGCCGTTCAGCGTCAGGTTGACCTGCCACTGGTTGGAGCTCGTGGACAGGCCCGCGCTCGCTGCGGTTATCTCGGTGCCCTTGACCTTGGCCACGTCAAGCGCGAACTTGCCCCACTGTCCGGCCCCGGGGCTGCCGCAGGCCACCACCTGCACGTCCGGGTTGTTGTAGGGCGTGGTGTTCTGGTAGCCGACCTGGGACTTCCAGGCCTGCGTATCACCCGGCTTGCAGGTCAGCTTGTTGAACTTCGCGAGCAGGTCCTTGTTCACCATGCTCGCGTTGCCGAACGTGGTGGTGCTCGCGGACGAACTCGGGCTGGCACTGGGGCTGGCACTGGGGCTGCCCGAGGGGCTGGCGCTGGCCGAGCCGCTCGGTGACGCGGTGCCGCTAGCGGACGCGCTGGGCGAGGCGCTGGCGCTGGCCGCCGGGACGATCTTGGCCGAGGTCTTCGCCGTACTGGTGGAACTGGCGGATGGGGTCGCCTTCGCCGAGGAGCTCCCGGACGCCGACGGCGTGGCGCCGGGCGAGGTGCTCGCGCTCGCCGCGGGAGCCGGCGTGCTGGTAGCGCCGTAGGGCTCGTACAGCAGCACCTGGCGGAACATGAGCAGCGCGGTGGAGCTCACCAGCTCGATCGTCTGCTGCGAGCCCTTGCCGGGGACCGTCACGATGAGCAGGTCCGTACCCTGCGGCTGGACCTGCGCGCCGGAGTTACCGGTGCCGTTGACCCGGCCTTCGATGACGCCGACCGCGGCGTTCATCTCATCGGCCGATGGCGCTTTCCCGGTCAGGGTCTGCGCCTTCAGGGTCACCTGCGTCCCGCTGGACAGGTCAAGGCCGAGTCCTACCTTGAACCTGTGCTCCCACTGGGACGGCGTGAACAGCTTCGGGCCGAGCACGCCCAGCAGCATGGCCACGATGAGCACCAGCAAAAGCACGAGCGCCCGTCCCGGATGCGGGACGGTTCTAGATGGGGCTGCCACTTCTCCGCCTGTCTTAGATCCGCCGTTTCCCGTAAACCCTCATGCCGGACGGCGGCTCAGTGCACGTTGCCCTTGTCGGACTTGGCCAGATCGTCGTGAGAGTCCGTGAGACCATCTTCAGCTGACTTAACGCCGTCGGAGTCCTCGGCGGTTCCATCCGCGTGCTCGTCCTGGTCGTCCTCGTGGTAGTCGGAGGGCTCGTCGTCCTCGTAGGTCTCGGTCTCCTCGGCAGGCTGGACGACCTCCATGATGGCGCGCTTCAGGTAGCGGACCTCGACGCCGGGAGCGACCTCGAGCACGACGTCGTCGCCGTCCACTTCGGTCACCGTGGCGTACATGCCGGCCGTCGTGCGGACCCGGGCGCCGGGCGCAACCGTTCGCTGCTGCTGCTGGACCTGCTGCTGCCGGCGCCGCTGCGGCCTGATCATCAGGAAGTAGAAGCCGACGAAGACCAGAACGATCAGGATCGGGAACGTCAGCGAGCTGCCTGATGACTTGGTTGCCGCCTCTGCGGCTGCGATAAACCCCATGACCGGGGATCCTTCCAGTTGGTTCTGCATGCATGGTCGTGACCGAGGCCAACGACCAACTGCCGAAGTTTAGCCGCGCTTTGACCGCGCACCAACAGGCTACGAGTTTTTGCGAGCGATCGTGACCTCGGTGCGATCTTGCTCCGGCCGGCCGCGCTCAGTCAAACAGGGTGGGCAGTTCGGCGAGTGACGGCGGAGGCTCAAGTCCCAGGTGAGCCCAGCCGGCCGCGGTCGCCACCCGGCCGCGCGGGGTCCGCGCCAGCAGCCCGCACCGGACCAGGAACGGCTCCGCGACCACCTCGACGGTTTCCGCCTCCTCCCCCAGCGCCACCGCCAGCGTGGACAGGCCGACCGGCCCGCCGCCGAACCGGCGGATCAGCGCGTCGAGCACCCCCCGGTCCAGCCGGTCCAGGCCGTGCTCGTCCACCTCGTAGAGCTCGAGTGCGGTCCGGGCGATCTCGGCGGTGACCACCCCGTCGGCGCGCACCTCCGCGTAGTCGCGTACCCGGCGCAGCAGCCGGTTCGCGATCCGCGGCGTCCCGCGCGACCGGGTGGACAGCTCGGCCGCGCCCTCGTCGGTGAGCGTCACGCCGAGCAGCCCGGCCGACCGGCGGATGATGATCTCGAGCTCGTCCGGCTGGTAGAAGTCCAGGTGCGCGGTGAAGCCGAACCTGTCGCGCAGCGGAGCCGGCAGCAGCCCGGCCCGGGTGGTCGCCCCGACCAGCGTGAACGGCGCGATGTCGAGCGGGATCGCGGTCGCGCCCGGGCCCTTGCCGATCACCACGTCGACGCGGAAGTCCTCCATCGCCAGGTAGAGCATCTCCTCGGCGGGCCGGGCCAGGCGGTGGATCTCGTCGATGAAGAGGACCTCGCCCTCGCTCAGCGTGGACAGCACCGCGGCCAGGTCACCGGACCGCTCGATGGCCGGGCCGCTGGTGATGCGCAGCGGTGCGCCCAGCTCGGCCGCCACGATCATCGCGATCGTGGTCTTGCCGAGTCCGGGCGGCCCGGCCAGCAGCACGTGGTCCGGCGGCCGGCCGCGTCGCAGCGCGCTGGTCAGGATCAGCGACAGCTGCTCGCGCACCCGCGCCTGGCCCACGAACTCGGCGAGCCGCTTGGGCCGCAGCGCCGTCTCGATAGCCCGCTCGTCCGCGTCGGCTAGCGGGGAGACTATCTCGTCCCCCGGGTCCTGGCGGGCCCGGCGCGCGGCGAGCTCGGCCTCCTCGGCCCGGCGGAGGGTCTCGTCCCCGGTCATCGCGTTACTGCTTGCTCAGCTTGCGCAGGGCGGCCCGCAACGCCGTGGCCACGTTCACCGCGTCGCCGTCGGCTCCGCCGATCACGCCCTCGTCCTCAAGCGCCGCGATGGCCTGGTCCGCGTCCCTGGCCGGCCAGCCCAGGTTGACCAGGCCGGACTGCACCTGGTCGCGCCAGGAGGGGAGCCTCGGCGCCGCCTTGCCGGGCAGCCCCGCGCCGTAGTCGCCTGGCGGGCCGAGCCGGTCCTTCATCTCGAGCACGATCCGCTGCGCGCCCTTCTTGCCGATCCCGGGGACCATGGTCAGCGCGGCCAGGTCCTCGGTCGAGACGGCGCGGCGCAGCGCGTCGGGGGAATGCACGGCCAGCATGGCCAGCGCCAGCCTGGGCCCCACGCCGCTGGCCGTCTGGAGCAACTCGAAGACGTTCCGCTCGTCGTCGGAGACGAAACCGTACAGGGTGAGCGAATCCTCCCTGACCACCAGCGAGGTGGCGACCTGCGCGGGCTCCCCCGGCTTGAGCGTGGCCAGCGTGCCGGGGGTGCACTGTACCCGCATGCCGACCCCGCCGACATCGATGACGGCACCGTCCGGCGCGACGCCGGCCACCGTGC
>Ga0070699_100005414_pt1 | contig 11191 bp, 9 predicted proteins | sample KBSK1503metaG_FD_65473 | JGI IMG/M metagenome (GOLD analysis project Ga0070699, IMG submission 65473) | Corn, switchgrass and miscanthus rhizosphere microbial communities from Kellogg Biological Station, Michigan, USA - KBS K1-50-3 metaG | ecosystem: Host-associated > Plants > Roots >...
AGCAGCGCGATACGTTTCATAAAAGCCTCCAGTTGACCATCAGTGCCGACTACTGACTGCCGGCTCGCGATTTCCAAATCCGAATCCCGACTCCCGAATCCCGACTCCCCAATCCCGAATCCCGACTCCCGACTCCCGAATCCCGGCTCGGCGCAGGATAACACGCGATAGTGCATCTCCCCGATCGCGAGGCGAATGCCCGAAGAGCTGTGACCTGCTCTGTCCGACGTTCGTGCGACATTCCCCTCCAGGCCGACGGTTTGTGCGATCGCGTCGATCCTGCCGTCGTAGAATTGCGCATCCGTTCAGCTCCCGGGCCGCCTGAAAGGCGGCCGCTACGTACGAAAAGACCGAGGTTGGTGTGATCCCTGTTCCGTTCGAGTTGTTCACGCAAGACGCCGTCAGCTGGCTCGCGAGCCTGCCGGGCGAGTCGATCGATCTCCTCATCACCGACCCGGCCTACGAATCGCTCGAGAAACATCGCGCGATCGGAACGACGACACGGCTGAAGCACAGCAAGGCGTCGAGCAACGACTGGTTCAAGATTTTTCCGAATGCGCGCTTCGGCGAGCTCTTTCGCGAGATCCATCGCGTGCTTCGGAAGGATACACACTTCTACCTCCTCTGCGACGCCGAGACGATGTTCATCGCCAAGCCCGACGCGGAGCAGGCGGGCTTCCGCTTCTGGAAGCCGCTTGTGTGGGATAAATGTACGATCGGCATGGGCTACCACTACCGCGCACGGTACGAGTTCATCCTCTTCTTCGAAAAAGGCAAGCGGCGGCTGAACGACCTCGGCATCCCTGACATCATCTCGGCACCGAGAATCCGAGGTGGATATCCGGCGGAAAAGCCCGCGGAGATCGCGGACGTCCTGATCCGTCAAAGTTCCCAGCCCGGCGACGTCGTCGTCGATCCATTCATGGGTTCCGGAAGCGTCGGCATTGCCGCGGCGCGACTCGGACGCCGATTCCTCGGCAACGATCTGAACCCGGAAGCGGTTCGGATTGCCGCGCAGCGCCTGCGCGAGTTCGGCGAGGGCCGCGTGCCCGCCGACATCGCCGCCGACCCGCAGCCGGATCAGCCCGATCTGCTCGACTCGATCGCTCCGCGGACATGACGGGCGCCGACTACGCCAACCTGGTCGCGTCCTACATCTCGAAGCGATTCGGCTCCCGCACGCTGAAGGTCTACCGCGAAGTCCGCGTGGGGAAAACGATCATCGGCAAGAACCGGTGCATCGACATCTTCTGCGTCGCCGAAGATTCGCAGAAGGCGTTCGCCATCGAGTGCAAGTTTCAGGACAGCCAGGGCACGGTGGACGAGAAGATTCCGTACGCGCTCGACGATCTGGTCGCGCTGCCGATGGCGGGCTGTATCGCCTACGCCGGCCAGGGATTCTCGGACGGCGTGCTCCATATGCTTTCCGCATCGCGGCACGCGGCGTACTGCTTCCCAACGCCCGGCCAGACGGAGACAACGGCCGATACGAGAGAACTGGACCATGTACTGGCCGCGCATTTCGGCTGGTGGGACGTGCTGATCGAGAAGAAGAGGGCGGTTGGAGAAGAGCGATCCCTTTTTGAAGAAGAGTGATCACTTTGATGGCTCGCGGTTCTTCAATCCCTGGGGGATTCCCGCGCAGCCATTCTCGGCGGTTCCGCGCATGCTGCTCGAGCCGCGAACACGGTGGCCATCGCGAATCGACGAGCCGCCGCAGCGGCCGCCGCGATTGGACGGCGCCGATGCTGTCCTCACGTTCATCGGTCACGCGACGTTCCTGATTCAAACGGCGGCAGCGAACATCCTGACCGACCCGATGTATTCGCAGCGCGCAGGCCCATTCAACATGATGGGGCCGCGGCGGGTCCGGCAGCCGGGGGTGCGGTTCGATGACCTGCCGCCAATCTCGATCGTGCTGCTCAGTCACAACCATTACGATCACTGCGATCTGCGTACGCTCCGCATGCTCGCGAAACGCTTCGATCCTGTTGTTGTGACACCGCTGGGGAATGCGGCGCTCGTGCGGTCAACTGGTATCCGCCGCGTCGAGGAGCTCGATTGGTGGCAGGATGCGAAGACCGTTGCGCTGCCGATCGCGCTAACCCCTGCGCGGCACTTCTCCGCGCGAGGTCCGTGGGATCGAAACCGCGCCCTGTGGGGCGGATTCAGTGTGGTGGCCGGGGCCTTACGGATATATTTCGCCGGCGACTCCGCGTATGCGCCGTTCTTCCGCGACATCCGGCAGCGGCTCGGTCCGATCGATCTGGCGCTGCTCCCGATCGGCGCCTACGAGCCGCGCTGGTTCATGCAGGCCGTTCACATGAATCCGGCGGAGGCGGTACAGGCGCACCTGGATCTCGAGGCGCCCCCGAGCGTCGGCATGCATTTCGGCACATTCCCGATGACAATCGAGGGGATCGACGAACCGCAGCGCGCGCTCGATGACGCGCGCCGCGCGAAAAACATCCCGCCAGCACGGTTCCGGACGCTCGGGTTCGGGGAATCGCTGCGCCTTGGGTAGCGCAACGCCATTGAGGATAGCCGACCTCGAGGTCGGCCTCTACGACATCGGACGCACGGAAACGATCACCGCGTTATGGCCGCGGTGACTCGGGTCGCCGGCGGTTGCTCCGCGTTGATGAAGGCGACGAGCGACGTGATCTCCTTATCGCAAAGCTTCCCGATCTGTGTAGACTCTCGCGTTGAGGGAGGTTCAAGATGTACCGATTTACTGCCCTTCTTACTGTCGCAATCGTCTTCGCCGTGGCCATCGGCTCGGCGCAGCAGTCTTCGAGCGGCGGACCCTACAAGATACTCAAGCGAGCAAACGTTGGCGGTGAAGGCAACTGGGACTACATCTGGGCCGACGTCGCTGGACGCCGGCTGTACATTCCGCGCCGCGCGCCGGCGGCTCCGCCCGGAGCCGAAGGGCCAGCCCCGGCGTCATCCGTTCGCACGCGGCTGACGATCTTCAATCTCGACACGCTCGAGCCCGCCGGAGAGATTGATGGCATCGGCGGCAACGGCGCCACGGTCGACCCGAAATCAGGTCACGGCTTCACCAGCAGCAAGCCGGTGTCGATGTTCGACACCAAGGCGATGAAGTTGATCAAGACGATCGAGGTCGGCGACGCGCAGCCGGACGGCATCCTCTTCGACGCGTTCAACGAGCGGGTCTACGTCTTCAGCCACCCGACGAAGGATGCCACGGTGATCGATGCGAAAGACGGCACCGTCCTGGGCAGGATCGATCTCGGCGGCGTGCCGGAGCAGGGCGTGTCCGACGGCAAGGGAACGGTCTACGTCGTCATGCAGGACGCCCAGGGAGGTGTCGCGGTTGTCGACGCCAAGACCATGAAGACGACGACGCACTACCCGTTCGGCGACAAGGCCGGCGGCTGCAACGGCCTCGCGCTGGACAACAAGAACCACGTGCTTTTTGCCGCGTGCGCCAGGTCGGGAAACCCGGCGGACAATCCGCCGCAGCCGCGGATGGTGATCCTGAGCGCGACCGACGGAAAAATCCTGACGACGCTGACGCTCGCCGGCGGCTCGGACGGCGCGGCGTTCAACCCGGCGACGATGGAAGCCTTCAGCTCGCACGGTAACGGCACGATGACCATCGTCAAGGAGACGAGCCCGACAACCTTCGAGGTCGAGCAGAATCTGCAGACGATGAATTTCGCGCGAACCAACGCGTTCGACAGCAAGACGGGCCGCCTCTTCGTGATGGCCGAGGAGCGCGGGCCGGCGCCACCGACGCCGCCAGGCGGACGCGCGGGGCGCGGCACCGCGGTTCCGGGCACGTTTTCGATTCTGATGATCGGCAAGTAGCAAAGCAGACCGTCGCGCCGCCACACGCGACCAGAAGCGATGCCGCTGTGAGGCGTGGTGTGTCCAGACGTCTCGAGATCCTTCGGGATCGTGATCCGGCCCGACCGATCCGTCAACAGGTCGAATGGCCGGAAGAACACGCGAATGGGCTGAAAAACGCTCGAATGCTTGACGAAGCTTAACCGCAGCGAGCTTCATTGATCGCGACGGGTATATGCTCTGCGGCGACGTGGCGCCTCTCGCCTCAACTCATGGAGGACACATGCGGAAGATGCCGTTGGGATACGCGTGGCTCGGACTGATTGTGATTGCGGTGGTTGGTCTTCATGGGCTGTCCGGCGCGGCGCAGAGCCCGAGCCGGTCTGCCGGCCTGCCGGTGTTTCAGGTGGACCCGTCGTGGCCAAAGCTGCCCAATAACTGGGTGGTGGGCATTGTCTCGGCGGTCACGGTCGACAGCCGGGATCACGTCTGGATTCTGCATCGCCCGCGAACCGTAGCCGCGGAGCTCAAGGAGCGTGCGGCGCCGCCCGTGCTCGAGTTCGACGCCGACGGCAAGTTCGTGAACGGGTGGGGCGGGGCGGGAAATGGGTACGACTGGCCCACGAACGAGCACGGAATCACGGTCGACCACAAGAACATCGTCTGGATAGGTGGGAGCGGCGTCGGCGACGACATGTTGCTGAAGTTCACACTCCAGGGAAAGTTCCTGCGGCAGTTCGGCAAGAGCGGTCAAGGCAAGGGAAACGCGGACATGGGGAACGTCAACAGACCCGCCGACATCTTCGTGGATGCGAAAACCAATGAGGCGTACATCGCTGATGGGTACGGCAACCGCCGCGTTGTCGTCTTCGACGCCGACACCGGAGCCTTCAAGCGGATGTGGGGCGCTTTCGGTAAGGCGCCTGACAGCGATCCGCCAGCCGGTGCGGGCCCTGCCGCGGGTGCAGGCGGCGGGACCGGCCGTGGACGCGGAGCGCAGGCCGCGCCGAAGCTCGATACTGAAGGAGAGGGCGCGGAACATTTCGGCAACCCCGTTCACGCCGTCAAGATCTCGAACGATAACCTTGTCTATGTCGCCGATCGATCCAACCGGCGGATCCAGGTGTTCACGCCGGCCGGCAAGTACGTGACGCAGGTGTTCATCAACCGGGCTGGGCCTTCCGCGGGCTCGGTTGCCGGACTCGCGTTTTCACCGGACCCGCAGCAGCAGTTCCTGTACGCGGCCGACTACGGCAACTCGCATATCGCCGTACTCGATCGCAAGACGCTCCAGGTGCTCTACCAGTTTGGAAGCCGAAGCGCAAAGCCCGGCGACTTCCAGGGCCCGCATCACATCGCGATCGATTCGAAAGGCAACCTCTACGTGGCGGAAGTCAATCCTGGCAACCGCGCGCAGAAGTTCCTGCTCAAGGGACTGTCGCCAACGCCTCCATCGAACGCACTGACGGCGGCGCAACTGGCGCCGGCGCCGTAGGAGAGAGAGGTAAGGTCGCCGTCGAAAGGGGCATCGTATGAAGCTGCGCACGATTTCGAAGCTCGCCGCCTCCCTTGTAGTCGTCCTCCTCGCTCTGACATCCCAAAGTTTCACCGCTGAGAAGAAAGCGGACGTTCTCTGGGACAAGTTTGGAGTCCCGCACATCTTTGCGTCGAATCGCGAGGCAATGTTCTACGCGCACGGCTGGGCGCAGATGCAGAACCAGGCCAACCTGCTCCTGCGCCTGTACGGCGAATCGCGCGGTCGAGCCGCCGAGTATTGGGGGTCGTCGAGTCTCGAGCTCGATCGGTGGGTGCAGTTGAACGGCGTGCCCGAGCGCGCGAAGGTCTGGTACGACGCCCAGGACTCAACCTTTCGGACCTATATGGACGCGTTCGCCACCGGCATCAACGACTTCGCGAAGGCGCATCCCGAAGCCATCGACGCTGACAAGCTCGTGGTCCTTCCCGTCTCGGGCGTCGACGTCGTCGGCCATCCGCTTCGCGCCGTGCACTACGGCTACATGGGATCGCCCGAGCGGATGCAGCGCGAAGTGAACGCGCTCAAGCGTGGCTCCGGCACCATCGCCGAGGGCCCTGACCCCGATCGCGATGAGTTCTCCGCCGGTTCCAATACCTGGACGATCGGGCCGGCGCATTCCGCGAGCGGCAACGCCATGCTCCTCATCAATCCACATCTGGCATGGGGCAACACGTTCTACCGCTACATGGAAGTGCATCTCGTGGGTCCGAACTACGACTTGTACGGCGCGCCTCAGGTGGGCTTCCCCGTTGCTGTGGTGGGCTTCAATCGGCACGCGGGCTGGGGTCGCACCGTCAACACGATCGACACGGTGGATTTTTTCAAGCTGACGGTGAAGGACGGCCAGTATCTCTATGACGGCAAGCCGCGGCCGTTCGAGCGGTCCACGAAAACGTTGAAAATCAAGCAGCCCGACGGAACGTTTCGCGAGGAAACGCTCGAGATCCGAAAGAGTATCCAGGGACCCGTCGTGTACGACCAGGACGGCCTGACCGTGGCCATGCGTGTCGCCGGTCTCGATCGGCCGAAGATGCTCGAGCAGTGGTTCCGGATGGGCGAAGCGACCAGTCTCGAGGCGTTCAAGGACGCGCTTCGGATGATGTCCGTGCCGATGTGGCACGCCAACTACGCCGACGACAAGGGCCATCTGATGTTCGTCTTCGACGGCCTTGTACCCAGACGCAACGGCCACGACTATGAGTACTGGTCGCGCGTCGTCGCCGGCGACACGTCGGCGACGATGTGGACCGACTACCTGTCGTTTGACGAGCTGCCGAAGGCGATCGACCCGGCGGTCGGATGGACACAGAACACGAATCAGCCGCCGTGGGACATGACGCTGCCGCTGCTCGACCGGACGAAGTACGCTCCCTATGTGGCACCGTCGGGCGAGACGTTGCCGCAGATGCGTACGCTCCGTTCGCGGCGGATGATCACCGAAGACGCCAAGATCAGCTACGAGCAGCTCATTGCGAAGAAACATTCGACGCGAATGGAGCTGGCCGACCGAGTGCTCCCTGATCTCCTGAAAGCCGCAAATGGCGGCAGCGAAGCCGCGCGGATCCTCGAGAAGTGGGATCGTATGACCGATGCCGACAGCCGTGGCGCCGTGCTGTTTCAGCTGTTCGTGGATCGCTACTTCTCCGGCCCCGGCGGGGTTGCCGCCAGGCTGCGCGTGAAGTTCGATCCCGCGAGCCCGCTCGATTCCGCCTATGGGCTCAATGACCCCGCATCCGCCGTCGCCGCGCTTGCCGCGGCTGCCGAAGAGTGTCAGAAGCTATACGGGGCACTCGACGTGAAATGGGGAGACGTCTTCCGCTTTGCGAGTGGGAAGGTAGACCTGCCCGGCAACGGCGGCCCGGGAGGCTCGGGTCTCTTCCGTACGGTCGCATTCACGCGCAAGGAGGGGAATCGATACTACGCTGCCAACGGCGAAACCATTGTGTGCGCCATCGAATTTGGCCCGTCGCAGCAGGCGCGCTGCACGCTCGGTTACGGTAACTCCACACAGACGGGTTCGCCGCACCTCGAGGATCAGTTGCCTCTGATGGTCCAGAAGACGCTCCATCCGGTGTGGCGGGAGAAGAAGGACATCGAAGCGAACCTGGAGAAGCGCGAGAGCTTCTAGTGGACTGCTGTCTTAGCCGCTGTGAGACGTGGTATGTCCTCCGCAAAACCGGCTTGACTCGACGCAAACGAGGCTGTGTCGAGCGACAAAGCTAGTCGGCCCTTCGGGCCTGACTACAGTTTTTGCTTCGGACACACCACGCCTCACAGCGGCTAAGGCCAGTACGGCCCGGCGTACGTGAAAATAGCTGCCCTGATGCGTTCAGTCTGCTGGACCTGCGGAACTCAGTTCGCCGAATCAGAAACCCCACCGGACCGTTGCCCGATCTGTGACGAGATGCGGCAGTTCGTCCCGCCGGGCGGCCAGCGGTGGACGACGGTCGAAGAGCTCCAGCGGACGCATCGCAACTGTTTCCAGCGCCTGGAGCCTCGTTTGCTCGGCATCGGCATGACGCCTGAGTTCGCGATCGGTCAGCGTGCACTGCTTGTCGAGTCGACCGATGGCAATATCCTGTGGGACTGCGTCAGCCTCGTCGACCAGGCGACGGTCGATCTCCTCAAGGGTCTTGGCGGCGTTGCCGCGATCGCGATCTCGCACCCGCACTACTACACGAGCATGGTCGACTGGAGCCACGCCTTCGGAAAGGTGCCGATCTACCTGCACGCAGCGGATCGCCAGTGGGTGCAGCGACCGGATCCTGTCATCCAGTTCTGGAGCGGCCCAACGAATCCACTCGGCCGCGACCTGACGCTCGTCCACTGCGGCGGCCATTTCGCCGGCGGAACGGTGCTGCATTGGACGGCGGGAGCGGAGGGACGCGGAGCGCTGCTGACCGGCGACATCCTGCAGGTGACGATGGATCGGATGTTTGTCAGCTTCATGCGGAGCTTTCCGAACCTGATCCCGCTGTCGCGAGCAGCGGTCGAGTCAATCGTTGCGGCCGTGGCGCCGTTCCGCTACGACCGGATCTATGGCGCCTGGTGGGATCGCCATATCGAATCGGACGCGCGCGCTGCCGTGGCCCGCTCGCTCGAGCGCTACGTGGCGGCGATCGAGGGGAAAAGCCCGAATGAGAGCGCTGGCGATGACCACGATTGATGTGCCGCAGTAGAGGGGTCCAGCTGGCTTATACTCCTGTTTCGTTCACAACGCGGCCGCCTCCGCCAAGGCTTCGGCCGCCGAAGCGGCCCCCCGTCATCAGGCCGAGAAAGGAAGCTGCGATGCGAGCTTGCATGCTGTTTGTCACCGGGTTGCTGGTGGGAGTGGGTCTTCACACGGTTGCGGCCCAGAGTCCAAATGCCCAGAGTCCGAACAAGGGACTCGTCCAAGTGAATCACATCGGCATGAACGTGCCGAACCTCGACGAGGCGGTCACGTACTACACGAAGACGCTCGGGTTTCCCGAGGCGTTCCGCGTGAACGACGACAAGGGGCAGGCCCGCCTCGTGTATGTCCAGGTCAGTAAGAACACGTTCTTCGAGATCCAGCCCGGTCCCGGACGTCCCGCGGCGATTAACCACGTCGGCATCCACGTCGAGAACATGGCCGCGGCAACCGCGATGTTCAAACAGCGCGGCGCGAACGTGGGCGAGATTCGGACCAGCGACACGAAGGCCATCCTGAACAACATCACCGATCCGAACGGGATCCGAATCGAGCTCGCCGAGTTGACCCCTGAGTCGATGCATCGCCAGGCCATGAATAGGTGGAAGTAACGGTCCGCGCGCTTGTATTCAGCGGCGCGGCGGTCGTCCTGGTGGTTCCTGGCATCGCCTCGGGCCAGGACGCCTGCAGCAGGGTCGCCGCCTCCGCGTTTCCGTCCGGCACGACGATCGTCGCGGCGAAGGCTGTCCCGGCGAATGCCGAAGGCAGCCTGCCGGCCTTCTGTGAAGTGCACGCGAAGATTTCGCCGGTCGCAGGCTCCCACATTGGCGCCGTCTACCGACTGCCGGCGAACTGGAACGGCAAGGTGCTCGGCATCGGAGGCGGGGGCTTCGCCGGCAACCTGACGATCGCAGCCGCAGCGAATGGTCTCTCACGCGGCTACGCCGTGATTGAGAACGACATGGGGCACGAGAGCACCGCCTCGCTCGATCCAACGTTTGCGATCAGGGCGCCAGGCCAACCCAATGTCGAGGCGATCGTCGACTTCGGCCATCGTGCGACACACCTGGCGACGACGGTCGGCAAGTCGGTCGTCGCGAGGTACTACGGCCGGCCGGCGCAGCGCGCCTATTGGCAGGGGTGCTCCACGGGCGGCCGGCAGGGCCTGGCCGAAGTGCAGCGCTATCCCGATGACTACGACGGCGTGATTGCGGGAGCGCCCGTCTACACGCCACTGGTCTACTCAAACGCGATCCTCAGGGTGCAGGCCTTTCACGCCAGGCCCGAGAGCAATCTGCTCCCGGCGCACGTGGCGCTCATCCAGAAAAGTGTGCTCGCGGCGTGCGACATGAAAGACGGCGTGGCCGACGGCATCCTGACCGATCCTCGGGCCTGCACCTGGGACCCGGGTCAACTGGCGTGCCACAGCGCGGCATCGGCTGACTGCCTCACCCCGCCGCAGGTCGAGACGGTGCGCCGCGTCTACTCGGGCGTGAAGACGAAGGACGGACAGTTCGCCGCCATGCCGCTCATGCGCGGCGGCGAAAGCGATTGGGTCGCTCGGATGGTGGGCACGCGTGAGCAGCCGCGCGGGCTCAATGCCATGCTCGGCGCGCCCTTCATGTCCTACATTGTGAAGAACGATCCGGCGTACGACATCATGAGCTTCGATCCGGAGCGCGACATGGCGGCGCTCGACAGCGGTCTCGCGGCCGCGCACGTGCACCAGCAGAATCCGGATATCTCCGCGTTCATCGGCCGCGGCGGCAAGCTCCTGCTCTGGCATGGGTTCAACGACCCTGGTCCAAGCCCGCTCTCGACCATCACGTATTTTGACGCTGTGCGGGATAGAGTGCCGGCGGCAAGGGAGAGCGTACGCCTCTTTCTCGCGCCTGGCGTACTGCACTGCGGCGGCGGCGCGGGCCCGGATCGTTTCGACGCGCTGTCCGCAATGGAGCGCTGGGTCGAGCAGGGCACGCCGCCGGTTTCGATGATCGCGACCAAAGCCAACCAGCCGCTGTCGCGTCCCCTGTGTCCCTATCCGCAGCTCGCGCGATACAAAGGCGCCGGCGACCCCAACGATGCGGCGAGTTTCACGTGCGCGGCTCCCTGACGGGGCTGCACATGTGATTCCGGATCCCCGATCCCCGATCCCCGATCCCCGATCCCTGATCCCTGATCCCTGATCCCTGATCCCTGATCCCGCCGTCCCGTCCTCCCGAGGTCGGCTTGACTCGTGCGCGGGCGCCAATCTAGTCTCCGAGCATGACTAGGCACCTGACCCACGCTCTGGCCGCCACGCTGCTGATGGCATCCTCCGCCGTCGCCCAGGCTATCGATCCGTTTCCCCAGCCGATCAATACGACCGACGGTGTCATTCGAGTCAACATCGCAGAGTTCGCGTCGATTCCGGACATGGACGGCGAGCCGGCGCGCATGATGCTCCTCGTCAACGAGCCGGGCACGCGCCGGCTGTTCGTCAACGACATGCGCGGCCCGCTCTACAGCGTCAGCTACGACGGCAAGACGGTTGCGCCCTACGTCGACATCAACGCGACCAGCTGGGGAGCCAGCGTCCAATCGCAGGGGAGAGAACGGGGCTTCCAGAGTTTCGCGTTTCATCCGCAGTTCAATCAGGCGGGCACACGCGGCTACGGCAAGTTCTA
>Ga0070699_100005417_pt1 | contig 11189 bp, 8 predicted proteins | sample KBSK1503metaG_FD_65473 | JGI IMG/M metagenome (GOLD analysis project Ga0070699, IMG submission 65473) | Corn, switchgrass and miscanthus rhizosphere microbial communities from Kellogg Biological Station, Michigan, USA - KBS K1-50-3 metaG | ecosystem: Host-associated > Plants > Roots >...
GCGACTGCATCACCCACGGGCTCGAGGTCTCGACGAGGTACGCGCAGGTCACCAGGACGGCGTCGTCCGACGGCGGGCCGGCCGGCAGCTCCGCCGCGCGCGGAAACAACCCGGCGGGGCCGTACTGCATCGATCCGAGCACGTGGCCGTCCGCGTCGTAGTACACCGTTCCCCATGGTCCCCACTCCGTCTCGGCCTTCTCGATCCACTTCCGTTTGTCGGTGGTGCGGCCCTCACGGGACTGCCACCAAACGCACTCGTGACAGACCGTAGGTGCGTCCTGCAAGGTCACACCCGTCAGCCCGGTGACGCGCGGACCGCTCACTGCGGCCCGATCTCGTCGACGATCACGTCGACCGCTTCGGGATCGACCTTCGCCATGCGTTCGAGGTAGGCGGCGACACGCTGCTGAACCTCGCGTCCGACCTGCGGGATCGACGCTCCCCACTCCACGGCCAGATGTAGTTCGACTCGCACGCGCCCGTCCTCGTCGACGATCCGCACACCCTTGTGCCTGTGCAGCGCACTCTCCACCAGCCCCTGCACCCCATCGACCTCCCGGGCGGCGTCGGCGGCATAGCTCGCGAGGATGTCACTCGAGATCGTCGCCATCAACCGCCGTGTTTTAGCACCAGTTCCGTCGCTTCGGGCCTGGCGAAGAACCGGAACGGGACGAACGTCGTCCCGAGACCAGGCGAGACGTGCATCGTGCCCCCGGGGCGCTCGTAGAGCCCGGTCGCAAACCGCACGCTCGGGTGCGCGAAGCGGAACTTCCGCTCGCGCCCGAGCGGTAGGGCGATCTGGCCGTCGTGCATGTGCCCGCTGAGCACCAGATCGAAGGCTCCGGGCGGCAGGAAGCTGAGGACGTAGGGGAAGTGACAGAGGAGGATGCGCAGGTCTGCGGACTCATCCACGAACTCCCACGGTCGCGAGGTCCCGAGCCGATACGTGCGCGGGTCGACGCCGACGAGCTCCACGCGGCGCCCGCGTAGCTCAACCGTCTCGCTCTCGTCGACGAGCAACCGCGCCGGAGACAGATCCGTGAAGCCCGCCGTGCGAGAGAAGGGATCCCGGCTGTGCTCGACGTCGTGATTGCCAAGGACGACGAACGGTCGATCGAGCCGCGCGAGCAGTTCGCGCAACAACGGCTCGCCCCGCGGACGCGAGACGAGGTCACCTGTGATCGCGACGAGATCGGGCTTGCGCTCCACCACCCAGTCGACGGCGCGCTCGACCGCGACCGCTCCGCGCGAGGGCAGGCCGAGGTGGAAGTCGGAGAGGTGTGCGATCCGTAGACCGGCGAGCTCAGCCGGCAAGCGAGGCAGCGAGACCTCGAGTGTCCGCAAGCGCACCCAGCCAGCCTCGAACCAGCCCCAGCCGACCGCAGCCCCGGCGACGCCGCCGAGCAGGCTCCCGGCGCGAGTCAGACTTCGACGAGCTTCTCGAGGACCGGGGCCACCGAGACGACGTGACGCTTGAACTTGAGCTCGGACTCCTCCAGCCCTGCCGCTACGCCCACCAGCTGCGAGAGGTGCAGGATCGGCATCGCGAAATCCTTGCCGGTCGCCTTCTTCAGCTTGGACTGCCACGCGTCCAGCGACAGATGGCAGAGCGGGCACGGAGTGACGATCACGTCGGCACCGGCCTCTTTCGCCTGCTCGATCGGCTGGATCAGCTCGCCGAGGGCCGTCTCCTCGCGCGCCTGGATGATCGGGAAGCCGCAGCACTTCACTTTCGCCGGGTAGTCGATCGCCTCGCCGCCGCACGCTTCGATGATCCGCTCGAGCGACCAGGGACGGTCGGGATCCTCGAAGCCGAGGATCTTCGAGGGACGCAGGATCTGGCAGCCGTAGAACGGCGCGATCTTCAATCCCTTCAGGCCCTTGTGCGCCGACTGCTTCAGCAGCTCGTAGCCCTCGCCCTCCGCGATCTCCCAGAGCAGGTGCCGCACCTCGACGTTGCCGCTGTACGGCGGCACGCCGACGCGCTCCAGGTTCGTGCCGACGCGGTCGCGCAAGTCGTCGTCGTTTTTCAGCTGCCAGTTCGCCTGCCTGAGATTCAGGGTGCAGACGTTGCACACGGTCAGCAGGGTGTCGCAGCCCGCCGCCTCCGCGTACGCGAGGATGCGTGCGTTCAGGTGGAGGTAGTAGTCCGGCTCCGCTTCGTGGATGTCACCGGCGCCACAGCACGTTACTGTCTCGAGCTCTACGAGCTCGAGACCAACTTTCGGGGCTAGGGCCTTCGTCGACGAGTCCAGCTCTTTCGCCGAGAGCGACGCTAGACAGCCTTTGAAGTAGGCGACCCGTCTCATTTCGCCTCTGGATCGCTGGTCTTCACAGCGGCCTGCTCCGAGAACTCGATCCGGCCGAGCGCGTGTTCGCCCTGCACGATGCCGAGGGCGCCGTCACGGCCCTGTTCCTTGACGAGGTGGTAGAGCTTGCGCGCCTCGCCTACGCGCTCTGCGACGTGCGGCGGGACCGGCGGCGGCACCTTGCCGTGCTTCGCCAGCGCCAGGGCGAACTTCGTCTCCTTGATGGCGGAGACGAGACCCTGCGTCTTCGGAACGAGCTCGGTCTCGCGCAACCAGCCGGTCGTCTTCGCGGAGGTGACGAACCACTTCGCGTGCTTGGCGCCCCAGTCGTCATCGATGCCTTGCTTGATCGACTCGGCTCCGAGCTTCGCGATCGCGTCCCGCGGGTCGACTCCCTTCGGACAGCGCTCGTTGCAGAAGTAGCACCGGGTGCAGTCCCAGATCCCGTGCTCGTCGTTGTAGTCGTTCAGGCGCGCGACGTCTGCTTGGTCGCGAGCGTCGCCGACGAAACGCATTCCCTTTGCCAGAGCGGCCGGCCCGAAGAACTCCGGGTCGGACTCCATCGAGTTGCACTCGGAGACGCAGCAGCCGCACATGATGCAGAGCGCCTCCTTGTGGATCACGTTCATCTGCTGCTGCGAGATGATGCGCTCCTTCTCGAGCGGCTCCTCGTAGCCCGGATCGAGCCACGGCTTCATCCGGCGGACCTTCCCCCAGAAGGGATCCATGTCGACGACGAGATCCTTGATCACCGGCATGTTCCCCATCGACGAGATCACCGGCACGTGACCGGACTTCGCAATGTCGTACATGCGCGTCTTGCAGGCGAGGACCGCCGCGCCGTCCATGCGCATCCCGCAGGAGCCGCAGATCATCATGCGGCAGCTCTTGCGATACGCGAGCGTGCCGTCGTGCTTGTCCTTGATGATGTCGAGCACGTCGAGGAGGGTCACCCAGTCCGGCGCCTCGACCTCGTAGCGCTTCAGCTCTTTCTCGCCGGTCTCGGCGTCGTAACGCCAGATCTTCAGCGCGACGTCGATCGTCGTCGAGCCTGGTGCCGGGGCTAGCTCGCTGTGCACTAATAAGTCCTTTCTTGGGGCTTCCACTTGGTCATGGTCACGGGCTTCCAGTCGACTCTCGGCCCGCCGTCGACCCAGCTGACGAGCGTGTGCCGGAGGTAATGGTCGTCGTCGCGGTCGGGATAGTCATAGGGCCGCGCGTGCGCGCCCCGGCTCTCCTTGCGCTCGATGCCGCACGGAACCATGCACGCGGCGAGGTCGAGCAGGAAGCCGAGCTCGAGGGCCTGGGTGAGGTCGTTGTTGAAGACGTTGCCCTTGTCCTCGACGACCACACGCTCGTAGCGTTCACGCAGGCCCGCGACGATCTCCCCCTGCTTTCGCATCTGCTCCTCGCGGCGGAAGACCCCGAAGTTCTCGTGCATCGACTCCGCCAGCTCGTCGCGGATCGACCAGGGCCGCTCTCCCTCGCGTCGGTCGAGCAGCTCCTTCAGCTCGCGCTCGGCGTCGGCTTCGACCGACGGCGGCACTTCGACCGTCGTGTTCGAGAGCGCCCAGTCGGCTGCGTGGCGACCGACACGCTTCCCGTAAGTGATCGTCTCCATCAGCGCGTTCCCGCCGAGGCGATTGGCGCCGTGGACCGACACGCACGCACACTCGCCCGCGGCGTAGAGGCCCTCGACCTCCGTCAGCCCCCAGACGTCGGTGTCGACACCGCCCATGTGGTAGTGGGCTCCCGGCCGGACCGGGATCGGCTCGTAGATCGGATCGACTCCGGCAAAGGTCATCGAGAGCTCGCGCGTGCCGTGCAGCCGCTCCAGGATCTTCTCCGCGCCGAGATGGCGCAGGTCGAGGATGACGTTGCCGTTGATCCCTCGTCCCTCGTCGATCTCCGTCTGCTCGGCGCGCGAGATGACATCGCGCGACGCGAGCTCCATCGCATTCGGCGCGTAGCGTTTCAGGAACCGCTCGCCCTCGGAGTTGAGGAGGTACGCGCCTTCGCCGCGCGTGCCCTCGGTGATGAGGACGCCTGTTGGGGAGAGCGTTGTCGGGTGGAACTGCATCATCTCCATGTCCTTCAGCGGGACGCCGACGCGGAGCGCGAGGGCCATGCCGTCGCCGGTGCAGGCATAGGCGTTCGTGGTTCCGACGTACAGCCGGCCCGCCCCGCCGGTCGTGAGGATGACCGTCTTCGCTCCGATCGACTTGAGGCCGCCGTTGAGCAGATCCCAGGCGATCACTCCCTGACAGCGGTCGTCGTTCATGACGAGCTTCCAGGCAAAGAACTCCTCGTACGTCGGGATCTCCCGCTTCATCACCTGCTCGTAGAGGACATGCACGAGCACATGGCCCGTGATGTCGGCTGCATAGGCCGTGCGCGGCGCGCCGGCGGCGCCGAAGGGACGCTGCGCGATGCGGCCGTCGTCGGTGCGCGAGAAGACCGCGCCCCAGTGCTCGAGCTGGTAGACGTCGCCGGGCGCCTCGTTGCACAGGATCTCGATCGCGTCCTGGTCGCCCAAGTAATCGGAGCCCTTGACCGTGTCGTACGCGTGCTCTTCGGGACTGTCCTCCGAGGCATTCCCCAGAGCGGCGTTGATCCCGCCCTCGGCCGCGCCTGAGTGGCTGCGGACGGGATGGATCTTCGAGAGCAGCGCCACGTCGGCGCCCGCATCGTGCGCCTCGATGGCCGCGCGCATGCCCGCGCAGCCGGCACCGACGATGAGGACGTCGTGCTTGGCCTCCACCACTTCGGACGCTACACAATGCCCTCGCCCGGTGGCCGCCCCTAAGCAAGCCGGAAGGGCCGTCGCACCCGGCGGCCCTTCCTCCTAAGTTGCGGACGTTGCTATGCCCCGAGCTTCGCCTGCCAGCCGTACCCGGCGGCCGCGCAGTCGTAGTGCGTGCCCTGATAGTCGAACGAGAAGCGATTCAGGTTCAGCGTTCCCGTCGCATTGCCCGCCGTGTCGAGCTTCCCACTCACGCTGTAGCTCGTCGAGACATTGGTGATCGACGAGCCGCTGCCGGTCTGGAGGGGGCCGTTGTACGAGAAGGAGAAGCTGAGATCCGGCTGGATCTGCGTCGCACCACTGAACGAGAGGCCGACGTCGGAGAGGATGCCGATGCCGCAGTCGACATCTGATGTCGTCGCGAAATTCGCGACCGAGGTTCCCGTTGCGTCGAAGCAGATGCTCTTGCCCTGGTTCGTGAACCCGCAGTAGTGCCCGGTCTTGGCGGCCGGTCCAGGCGGCGGGGCCGGCGGCGCGGGTGGAGTCGGCGGCGGAGGCGGGGCCGTGGCCGGAAGGCCTTTGACAACTTCGCAGTCACCGCCGACCGTGTCCGTAGCGTCTGCGCTCGCCGTGTCTCTGCCCCCACCGCAGCGGAGCCTGTCCTTGCCCGGCCCGCCCACGAGCAGGTCGTTGCCGCTTCCGCCGACCAGCGTGTCGCTGCCGGCATTTCCGAAGAGCTTGTCGTTGCCGGCCTTGCCGTTGATCGTGTCCGCCCCCGCAGTCCCTCTGAGGACGTCGTTCTCGGGCGTGCCGTTGATCGTCTTCACCGCGCTCGCGGAGACGCCCCCGACGAGCGCCCCGGTCAGGACGAGAATCGCCGCCATGAGACCCAACTTGCGCATGTCACTCCTTTGCATTGGTCGCGCGGCCCTCTGCCGGTCGCGCACACTTGCGAGTGTCCTGCGGGCTCCTAATCTGACGCTAATCCGCGAGAACCGCCGTCGAAAGTGGCGGGCGCCTAGACGACGCCCGCCACCCGCCTTCGCTACGGAAGCGTGACACGCAGAGTGAACCGCGCGGCCGCGCCGCCTCGAGTGACGCGCACCCGCAGCGAGCGTGCCCCGCAGACCCTGTACTCCGCCGACCTGCCCCCGGTGCCGGCCCAGGAGCCCGTGGCGAGCACGGTCCGTCCGTCGCCCGTAAGGAGCGTGACGTCATCCGCCCCGCCGCCCGGGACCGTCACCCGGACGCGGAGATCCCCGTCAAGGAGCGTTGCGACCTGCGTGGTCCAGGCACGCCTCCCGCGAAGGAACTTGCCTCGAATCGTCTTCGTCGTCGGCCCGACCCAGGGATGGAGAACGTCCTCGCGAGTCGCGGCGAGAGACTCCGGAGTCGGGCGAAAGCTTGGGTCGACAGTCGGCCACTCGTAACCGACCGCAGTACCGTTCGCCTCGACGAGCACGCGATAGGACTCCGCGAATCCCTCGCCGGGGTTCAACGTGTAGTTCGAACCTTCGTCGCCGGGGAAGGCTGACCCGGCAGTAACTCGAGAGCAGATGCCCATCGTGCTCGCCCAGCGCTTCGTTCCCCAGTCGAGCGCCTTCCACGGTGCGTTGTTTCTGTTGGCCGCAATGTGGTGTCCGTATTCGTGCGCCGCAATCGACAAGGGCAGAATCCCGGCGGTGGAATCGCCGACGGTGACCAACGTCTGCCCCCCGTAGCAGCCGAGCACCTCGCTGGAGCAGATCTCCGAAACCTCGGCGAGCGGTGCGATGTAGATCTCCGCGAGAGAGAGCTCCTTCCCGTGAGGGATGCGGGCGAAGAAGTCGACCCACTGCTGCGCGACAGCGTCGGCCTCCGGATAAATGGTCGAGATGTGGATCGAAACCTTCTCGCCGTCGGGCACGGCATACGTCCCTCCCCACCAGGAGGCCGACGACAGGTGCCTCGGCCTCGACGCGAGCAAGGTCGTCAGGCCGGCGAGGCTGCCCTGCAGCGGACGCACGATCGGGCTCTCGAGCTGCGGACGCGTTGCACCGGCGGTCGGTGCGACCAGCAGCGCCAAGGCCACCATGCACACCAGATATGTCGTCTTCCGCTTCATCTGCGCTCTCCCGGATGGCAGAGCGCGCCGCGAGCAGGCGGCGCGCTCCACCTTCGGATCAGGTGACCTTGAACGTGAGCGGTACGACCTTCGTCGCACCCTCGTAAGTGACGGTCAGCTGCACCGCCAGCTTCTTGCCACGGGCCTTCTTCTTCGGGACGGCGAAAGTGCAACCGCCCGTGCCGGTGCCGGTGAGCTGCTTCGCTCCGAGCTTTGCGCTGCACGAATAGCTCTCCGGAAGGATCGCGGTGGTCGTCGTCCGCCCGTCGGCCGGCAGCTTCAGGCCGGTCGGGACGATGACGAACCGCTTGCCGGCTTTCGGCCCGGCCGCCGGCGTCGTCTTGACGTCCACCGAGGTGATCTGAGGGCCGTTTGTGTCGAGTGAGTAGTTGTAAGCCCCGTCGTTCGGTGCGTTGTCGAAGACCTTGTCGGTGACATTGACCGTCCAGGCGAAGAAGTTGAGCACAGACGCGTTGCTCAGCTCGCTTCGGTTGACGGAGATCAAGATCTGACTCGTGCCACCGGAGATGTGAACGCTCAGATTGGGCGTCTCGACCCAGTCGCCGCCATTCCAATGAGCGAAGAAGTAGCTGTCGCCATCGACATAGAACAGGTAGTCCGACCCGTTGGTGGCGATGTTGCCGGTCAACAGATTGGCGTCGCTGTCGATGTCGAGGAAGAGCGGATTCTTCTCCGACGAGGCCATATTCGTCCCCGTGATCCTGAAGAGGAGCTGTCCGGTTCCCTTGTCTCCCAAGACGGTCACGGATGTGATGTCGCCCGCCGTGCCACTGTCGCCCGCGGGATCCGTGTAGGTCCCGGACGACGCGGACGGCACGAGGACGAGGACGGCCATCAGCGCCGCTGCGATCGGGCCGGCGCGCTCGAGGCGCGAGGCGACCGCGGGGCGCGGAAGGCGGAGCTGCTTGGACATTGCCTGTACCTCCTGTGGATTACCGCCCCAGGCTGGTGGCCGACGCTAACCCGCCTCTAACCGCGGCCTCTGTTCGTCCCGGGAGGCCAGTGCTACAAAGGGCATATTCCCGTCGAATTCCGCGTTCTCGGCCCGCTGGCGGTCGTCGAGGACGGCCGCTCGATCGCCCTGGACCGGCAGCGGATGCGAGCCCTGCTCGCCTTCCTGCTACTCCACGCAAACGAGCCCGTCTCGACCGACCGGCTGATCGACGAGGTCTGGGGGCCGACTCCGGCGAAGACCGCGAGCGCCTCGCTCCAGAACTACGTCTCGCGGCTCCGAAAGGCGATCGGCGCGGAGCTGCTCCTTTCAGCGCCCGCCGGATACGTGCTACGCGTCGATCCCGAGCGATTCGACCTGGCGCGCTTCGAGCGGCTCACCACAGAGGCACGCGGCGCCGAGCCGCGTGAGCGGGCCGAGAAGCTCCGCGCCGCGCTCGCGCTCTGGCGCGGCCCCGCCCTCGAGGACCTGGCATTCGAGCCGTTCGCCCGAGACGAGGTCGGCCGTCTGGAGGAGGCACGGCTTGCCGCGCTCGAGCAGCGCATCGAGGCCGATCTTGAATTGGGCTCCGCGGGCGAGCTGGTCGGCGAGTTGGAGCAGCTCGTCGGAGAGCAGCCCTTGCGGGAACGCTTCCGTTCGCAGCTGATGCTGGCGCTCTACCGCGCGGGACGCCAGGCGGACGCGCTCGAGGCGTACCAGGACGCGCGACGCGTGCTGATGGACGAGCTCGGGCTCGAGCCAAGCGAGGAGCTGCGCGCGTTGCAGCATTCGATCCTGCAACAGGACGCTTCGCTCGGAGCAGTCGGCGCGGCCGTGGCGGAGCGCGGACCGGATCGACGCACGGTCACGGTCCTCTTCTGCGATCTCGTCAATTCGACACGTCTCGCGTCGGATCTCGATCCTGAGGTCTATCGGCAGCTGATCTCGCGCTACTTCGAGCTGGTGCGCGAACCGATCGACCGGCACGGGGGCACGACCGAGAAGTTCATCGGCGACGCCGTGATGGCCGTCTTCGGCGTCCCACAGCTCCACGAAGATGATGCGCTGCGTGCAGTTCGCGCCGCGGTCGAAGTGCAGGCGGCTCTGCGCGACGAGGAGTGGGACGTTCCGCTCACAGCGCGGATCGGAGTCAGCACCGGCGAAGCGCACGTCCTGTCCGCCCCGGGCGAAGACCTGCATGTCTCGGGTGCAGTCGCGAGCGCCGCGGCGGAGCTGGAGGAGAGCGCGCCGCCCGGGGGGATTCTGATCAGCGACGACACGCATCGCCTGGTGCGCGACGCCGTGAAGGCGGAACCAATCGAAGAGACTTGGCTCCTGGAAGACGTGCTGCAGGGTGCACCTGCGTATTCGCGGCGACTCGATGCTCCGCTCGTCGGCCGCGAAGCGGAGCTCGCGCGTCTCCTTGATGCGTACGCGAATGCGTCGGCCGACAAACACTGTCGCGTCGTCACCGTTGTCGGCGAAGCCGGAATCGGAAAAACACGACTCGCCCGCGAGCTCGTTGCCTCGGTCGGAGAAGAAGCACGCGTGCTCGTCGGCCGCTGCGTCTCATACGGCGAAGGTGCGACCTACCTCCCGATCACTGAGATCGTACGCCAGGCCACCGAGGAGCACTCGCTGGCGGGGATCCGCAAGCTGGTCGAGGCAGAAGAGGACGCGGGCGCCGTCGCGCAACGTGTGGCCGAGCTCACGGGGATCGCGGATTCGCCGGCCGCTCCCGGTGAGGCGTTCTGGGCCGTGCGCCGCCTACTGGAGTCGGTCGCGCGCTCGGGCCCGGTCCTCGTCGTGCTCGACGACATCCACTGGGCGGAGCCGACACTTCTCGATCTGGTCGAGTACCTGGGCGAATGGGCAGAGGGGCCGATCCTGGTGCTCTGCCTCGCGCGCGGGGACCTGCTCGAGCAGCGCTCCGGGTGGGGCGGGCCGACGTCGACCGGATTCCTCGTTGAGCTCGAACCGCTCGAAGCCGAGACGCTCGGAAGACTCGTCGACCAACTCGCAGATGAACCTGTCGATCCGCAGCTTCAGGACCACATCGTCGAACACTCCGGCGGAAACCCGCTCTTCGCAGAGCAATTGCTGGCGCTCGCTGCAGAAGGTGGCGCGCTGGAGCGGCCGCCGGCGACTGTGGAAGCATTGCTCGCCAGCCGCCTCGACCGCCTGGATCTGCGCGAGCTCGAGGTACTCCGTCGCGCGGCGGTCGTAGGCCGACGGTTCTCGCAGGCCGAGCTCCGCGACCTCACACAGGAGGAGGCTACTCGACAACTGCTGGGGCTCGCCGAGCGGGGCCTCATCCATCCCGTGGAGCAGGATCTCTTCCGTTTCCATCACGTCCTCGTGCGCGACGTGGCGTATCGCGGCATTCCCAAATCGCAACGCGCGGAACTGCACGAACACGCGGCGCGTGGTCTCGACCGGCGGGACGGCGCGGATGAGCTCGTCGGCTACCACTTCGAGCAGGCGTTCCAGTACGCGACCCAGCTCGCACGGCGTGACGAACACGCGCGAGAGCTCGCCCTCGAAGGAGGACAGCGATTGGGGCGTGCCGGAATTCGCGCCTGGAAGCGAGCTGACGCGCCCGCCGCCGTGAACCTCCTCTCGCGAGCGGTTGAACTGGTACCCGAGGCCGACGAGTTCGCGTGTGAACTTGGGGTCGCCCTGCGATCAAGCAACGACTTCGATCGCTCCCAAGAGGTCCTTGCGGCGGCGATCGAATCATCTGAGAGGCGGGTAGAGCTTCGAGCCCGCATCGAATTCGCCCTGGGGCGATCCCTGCTTGCACCGGATGGCGCCGCCGAGCTCCTAGATGTGGCCAGCGCGTCGATCGCAGCCCTCGAAGCAGAGCACGACGACCGAGCACTTGGAAGGGCATACCTTTGTATCGCCCACGTCAAAGGTGGGTTCTACTGTGAGTACGGACCGATGGAAGATTCCGCGGTCCGCGCCGTAACGCATTACCGCCGCGCGGGCTGGTCGCCTTCGAGCGCCCTGGACTACGTCGGGAACGCTCTCTACTTCGGCCCGAAGCCGGTACCCGAGGCAATCGACCAATGCGAGC
>Ga0070699_100005418_pt1 | contig 11189 bp, 10 predicted proteins | sample KBSK1503metaG_FD_65473 | JGI IMG/M metagenome (GOLD analysis project Ga0070699, IMG submission 65473) | Corn, switchgrass and miscanthus rhizosphere microbial communities from Kellogg Biological Station, Michigan, USA - KBS K1-50-3 metaG | ecosystem: Host-associated > Plants > Roots >...
GAGAGATCACCATGATGATCATAATGAAAGCCAACGCCACGCCGCAGCAGGTGGAAGCGGTCATTGCTCAGGTAAAAGCTGTGGGGCTGAACGTCCACCTTTCGCAGGGAGTCGAAGCGACGATTATCGGCGCGATCGGAGAGACCCATAGCATTCCCACAGATCGCTTTGAAGGGCTGGATGGAGTCGAAGCTGTCCAACGTATCACGCAACCGTACAAACTGGCTTCAAGACAATTCCATCCCGAAAATACGATCCTTCCATTGGATGGATTTACTGTTGGCGGTGATCAGATCGCCATCATTGCGGGTCCGTGTTCAGTGGAGAGTCGCTCCCAGATCATCGAGACAGCCATCGCTGTGAAAGAGGCGGGTGCGTGCGCTTTACGCGGAGGCGTGTTCAAGCCACGCACATCGCCATATTCCTTCCAGGGACTTGGCGAAGAGGGCCTCGAATATTTAGCCGAAGCGCGTGAGAAAACAGGATTGCCCATCGTCGTCGAGATCATGTCGCAAGTCCAGATCGATGTAATGATCAAATATGTGGACGTACTACAGGTCGGCGCGCGCAACATGCAAAACTTCAACTTGCTGCGTGCTGTCGGTGAAACGCGTACTGCTGTCCTGCTCAAGCGCGGACTCTCTGCCACGATTGAAGAACTGCTGATGTCCGCTGAATATATTTTGGCCGGGGGAAACCAGCGTGTGATGTTATGCGAGCGCGGCATTAGGACGTTTGAAACCGCCACGCGCAATACAACTGATATCAATGCGATACCTGTTTTGAAAAATCTGACTCATTTGCCTGTGATTCTTGATCCATCTCACGCGACCGGTCACGCAGATTATGTGACTGCCATCGCACGCGCCGCCATCGCTGCCGGCGCAGATGGATTGATCATTGAAGTTCATCCTGACCCTGCCAAGGCAGTTTCGGATGGCAAGCAATCGCTAAAGCCAGAGAAATTTGCCGAGATGACCAAGCAGGTTGGTCAGATCGCGCAGATCATGGGAAGAGGTCTCGCAGTTGTACAAGGTGAATATGTGAAGCAGGGCTGGGCGTAAATAATTGGTAGGGGCGGGGTCTTCCCGCCCATGGTTTGCAAGAAACAAAGGGGCGAGAGAACCTCGCCCCTACATCAAACACCAAAAGGAATAATTATTATGATGATCATCATGCACCCCGGTGCAACCAAGGAACAGATCGACGGTGTTATTGCTGAGATCGAAAAACAGAAATTAACATCTCATCCCATCTTCGGCGTCGAGCAAACCATCATCGGCGCAGTTGGTGACGGGCATTATGTTCCCAAAGAAATATTCGAAGCTTTGCCAGGTGTGATGTCCGTTCAACGTATTTCACAACCGTATAAACTTGCCTCCCGTCAATTCCATGAACATGATTCCGTTTTTCAACTCGACGGCTTCACCGTGGGCGGTACCGAAGTCCCCATCATTGCGGGTCCGTGCTCTGTTGAATCTCGCGAGCAGATTCTTGAAATTGCACAGGCTGTCAAGGAGGCCGGCGCCAACGCATTGCGCGGCGGTGTTTTCAAACCGCGCACATCACCATATGCCTTCCAAGGTCTCGGCGAAGAAGGTCTCGAATTTCTCGTAGAAGCCCGCGAGAAAACAGGCTTGCCCATCGTGGTTGAAGTGATGGCGGTTTCGCAAATCGTCATGATGGAAAAATATGTGGATGTCTTCCAACTTGGTGCGCGCAATATGCAGAATTTCAACCTGCTCCGTGCCATCGGCGAGACTCGCACGCCAGTCCTTTTCAAGCGCGGCATGTCTGCGACCATTGAAGAGATGCTGATGGCTAGTGAATATATTCTCAGCAGCGGCAACACACGTGTGATGCTTTGCGAGCGCGGCATTCGGACGTTTGAAACCGCCACACGCAACACCACCGATATCAACGCCATTCCTGTTCTCAAAAAACTTACGCATCTTCCTGTCATCATTGATCCCTCTCACTCCACAGGCGATTCGGGTTATGTCTCTGCAATTGCCAAAGCGGGCATTGCTGCGGGTGCCGACGGTGTCATCGTTGAAGTGCACCAAGATCCTGCGCACGCGATCTCCGATGGTAAGCAGTCGCTCACGCCTGAAGCCTTTGCCAAAATGGTGAGGCAGGTCAAAGCGGTGGCCGAAGCGGTTGACCGTCGTCTCGTCCCTCAACATGTCACAGCCTGACTTTAATCTCGCCAAGTCCAAGATCGCGATCCTCGGATTGGGATTGATGGGCGGCTCGCTCGCGTTGGGCTTGAGAGGCAAGTGTTCCGCGCTTTATGGATGTGACCCGCATCTTCCCACGCTCGAGCTGGCTCTGTCCCAACACATCGTGGACTACGCTGATAACGATCCTGCCAACATCCTATCCGAGGTGGATTTGGTTATCCTATCAGCTCCCGTCCCTGCAATTTTGACTCTGCTTGAACAGTTGCCGACTTATACACAAAACGCTTGCATCGTCATGGATTTGGGCTCAACGAAAAAGTTGATTGTTGACTCAATGTCGCTCCTGCCCAAACGCTTCGACCCCATCGGTGGACATCCCATCTGCGGCAAAGAAAAACTCTCCCTCGCCAACGCCGAACGGACCCTCTATTACGCCGCACCATTTTTGTTGACTCCATTAGCACGTACATCACCACGAGCAATCTCTGCCGCCAATCAAATCATCGAAGCTGTTGGTGCAAAATCAAACATCCTTGACGCGACCGAGCATGACCGAATATTAGCCTCGACGAGTCACTTGCCATTTTTACTTGCGTCCGCATTGACACTTGCGACGCCGGAAAACCTTACTTCATTTATTGGAACCGGCTTTAAATCCACAAGCAGGGTGGCGGGTACATCTGCTTCGATGATGTTGGGCGTCCTGCAATCCAACCGTGAAAATGTCTTGAACGCACTTCATGTAACGCAAACCCAACTGGCAGGGATTGAGTCTGCTTTATCTTCAGAAGATTTCGTAAAACTTGAATCCATTTTGAATGAAGCCCAAACCAAATATCAGACACTTACCCAATGACCTTACCTTCATTAAAGATCAACCCAATCACACATCCATTGAATGCCACAGTCCGCGTGCCTGGCTCCAAGTCGCTGACCAATCGTGCCTTGCTGATCGCCGCACTCGCCAATGGAACCACACGGATTACAAATGCCTTATTTTCCGATGACTCAAAATACTTTGCAAAAGCCCTCCAAACTCTTGGCTTCGATATCCAACTCGACGAAGCCAATCACGAAATGACCGTCACAGGCTTGGGCGGAAAAATCCCTGCCAAGAAAGCCGAAATATTCATTGGCAACGCGGGCACAGCAGCAAGATTTCTCTCTGCCTTTCTCACACTTGGAAACGGAGAATATATCCTCGATGGTGAACCACGCATGCGTGAACGCCCTATTGGTGACTTGATTGATGCGCTTCATCAGCTTGGCGTGGAGATGGAAGCTACAAACAACTGTCCGCCAGTGGAAATATTTGCAAAAGGTTTGCCTGGTGGGAAAACGAAAATCGCTGGGAATATTTCAAGTCAGTTTTTGTCCGCGTTATTGATGGTCGCGCCATATGCTCACTCTCCCATCGAAATCGAACTCACCACCGAACTCAACTCCAAACCCTACGTGGGTATGACCATTGCCACCATGCAGGACTTTGGCGTGGAAATTGAACGCAATGCCTATTCCCAATTCACCATTCACCCCGCTTCCTACTCACCACTTTCTATATACTCTATTGAATCCGACGCCTCGGCTGCTTCCTACTTATTCGCTACGCCAGCCATCTGCGGAGGAACTGTTCTAGTTGAAAATATCTCCCGCAAATCCAAACAGGGTGACATCGCTTTTCTTGATGTGTTGAAACAAATGGGATGCGAAATCAAAGAAGGAGAGAACTTTATCGAAGTCGCTAGCGCATCCTCATTACAAGGTGTAGATATAGACATGCGTGACATCCCCGACACCGCACAAACCCTCGCAGTAGTTGCGCCTTTTGCTTCATCGCCCACGCGGATTCGTGGCATTGCTTCCGCAAGAGTCAAAGAGACAGACCGTGTTTCTGCTACTTGTACGGAACTAAAACGTCTTGGTGTTCGAGTGGATGAACACGAAGATGGCATGACCATCTATCCCTGCGAAACCTTCCAACCTGCCAACATTCAAACCTACAACGACCATCGCATGGCAATGGCTTTTTCTCTAATTGGTTTGCGCGTGGATGGTGTCACCATTGAAAATCCATCGTGTGTGTCCAAGACATTCCCTAATTATTTTGAAGTATTAGAGACGTTACGATGATAAAGCTCGGCTTGATTGGCTATCCCGTTAGCCACAGTCTTTCCCCAAAGATTCAGAACGCCGCACTCAAAGCTTGCGGCTTGGAAGGCAACTATTCATTATTTCCCATTGCGCCCGATGATGGGCAGGCTTTAAAGGAGCTGCTGGACCACGTCCGCTCAGGTGAAATCACTGGACTCAACGTCACCATTCCGCACAAACAAAATGTAATTCGATTCATGGATGAGCTGACACCAACTGCCAAAGCGATCGGTGCGGTCAGTGTGATCTATCTGCGGGACGATAAGCTCATTGGTGACAATGCAGATGCGTATGGTTTTTTGACTGACTTAAAAAAGTCTTTTGATTTTTCTTCTACTGCTTCACCTTCTGCTCTAGTTCTTGGTGCTGGAGGTTCAGCACGTGCTGTAGTTTACGCTTTGCTTAACGATGGTTGGAATGTTACTATCGCCGCGCGACGAATAGAAAAAGCTCAGGAATTAGCCGTGCAATTTGAAAAAGCGTATGCAATTGAACTTGACCTGCAAGCTGTTCAACTTTCAAACTTTCAATTGATCGTCAACACGACACCACTTGGCATGACGCCCAATATAAATACATCGCCTCTTCATGAAAATATTGTATTGCCCAGCCATACCAGCGTTTATGATCTAGTCTACAACCCGCGTGAGACGAAACTTGTGCGAGACGCTCGTGCACAAGGATCGAATGCAATGACTGGTTTGGGTATGCTCATTGAGCAAGCCGCGCTCGGTTTTGAATTGTGGACCGGAAATAAACCGCCAAGAGATATTCTATATGCCTCGATGGTCGAGTAGCTCCGTGTTCGTCGGGGCGTATCGAGACCACATAATAATTGGAGAATTAAATGCCATTACGTTTTTTAACCGCGGGTGAATCACACGGACCATCTTTGACCACCATCTTGGATGGTATGCCTGCCGGGTTATCCATCACGCCTGACATCATCAACAAAGAACTCGCCCGCCGCCAACAAGGCTATGGCTCAGGTGGACGGATGAAAATTGAAAAAGATACCGTGCAAATCCTTGGTGGAGTCATGGCGGGTGAAACGACCGGCGCTCCAATTGCGATGTTGGTTGAAAACGTTGACCATATTAAATGGAAAGGCAAAGCCATTGAGCCGATGACTGCTCCGCGCCCTGGGCATGCGGATTTAACAGGCGTGGTGAAATATGGCTACAAAGATTTGCGTCCTGCGCTTGAACGTGCCTCTGCACGTGAGACCACTATGCGCGTCGCGGCAGGCGCGGTGTGCAAACATTTTCTTGCGCAGTTTGGAATTATTGTTGGTGGATATGTTTCCTCCATTGGCGAAATTCAAACTGATTTTGGCGACATGTCTTATGAAGAACGTTTTGCTCGTGCGGAGGAATCGGATGTACGTTGTCCTGTCGAGACTTCTGCGCAGAATATGCGAAATGAAATCGAGAAAACAATTCATGGTAAAAATACGCTCGGCGGGATTCTCGAAATTGTTGCGCTCAACCTCCCTGTGGGTCTCGGTAGTTTCATGCAGTGGGACAAGCGCCTCGAAGCAAAGCTGGCGATGGCGATTATGTCAGTACAGGCCGTGAAAGGAGTCGAGGTGGGCGACGCGTTTGAAAATGCAAAACGAATCGGAACACAGGCACATGATCCCATCAACTTGCAACATTCAAACCTGCAACGCGCAACCAACAGGGCTGGAGGAACCGAAGGCGGAATTTCAAATGGTCAACCAATTATTATTCGAGCGGCAATGAAACCAATTGCCACCACGCTTACTGCCCAGCAAACCGTTGATCTTGCCGCTGGTGAAAACGCCCCTACCAAATATGAACGTTCCGATTTCTGTCCTGTGCCGCGCGCTGTTCCGATTCTCGAAGCGATGGTGGCATTTGTGCTGGCGGATTCATTGATCGAAAAACTCGGTGGCGATTCCGTGAATGAAATGAAGCCAAGATTTGAGACCTTGCGCAAAGCCTCTCTTGAAGATTTGCCAATGGACAACGTTCCGCACGTTTTTTGGGAATAAGATGGTCTTCGTTACAAATACCTATTTGCTCAGTGGGGTTGTTGTCCTTGCCATAACTCTGATCGTTTTATGGAGACAACAAAAGGGTTTCGCTTACTTCTTCTTCTTTTCTGTGTTTTGGATATACATGATGAGTGTCATCAGTGTGGTCGCCTTCCCGTTCCCGATTGGCATTCCCAACCCAAATTTCAAGCCAAACATAAACCTGATTCCCCTAAATTTTGGTGTTGGTGATTGTGGCTTCCTTATCCTTTGCATCAGGAATATTTACGAAAACATTCTGCTTACGATACCTTTCGGCTTTGGGATTAGTTTCATAGCTCATATCAAACCCCGAAATATATTCTGGTTGGCATTTGCAGTTGGATTTACTTTCGAACTTATTCAATTGATAATATCCCTTGCTGTAAGGAGCCCTTTTCGGGTTGTGGATATCAATGATGTTATTCTCAACGCCGCAGGCGTGTTGCTAGGATACGGACTCTTTAAAATTTTCGGAGCCACATATTCCTTTATCACCCGACTGTTTACAATCCAACATCGATATGTCTTCGCTTATGTTTATGAAGTAGTTTGCCAGCATGAGCGTTGAATATTAAATATTTCATATGTCTCATATCTTTCTTTACGGTCCATCTGGAGTAGGCAAATCCACAATCGGGGAGGTCCTTGCTTGTAATCTCAATCTTCCGTTTATCGATTCAGATCAATTCGTGGAAACAAACGCAGGTATGTCTATTCCGAAAATTGTGGCAGAGCATGGTATGCCAAAAGTGCGGGATTTGGAAACCAGTGTCTTGCAACAAATTGTCGATGGTCAAGAAAGCGTGGTCGCTCTGGGCGGCGGTGCACTACTACGAGACGAAAATCGTGCGCTGGTTGAAAAGAATGGCAAAGTAGTTTTGCTGACTGCAGAATTACGCACGCTGGTTGAAAGACTGCAAAAAGATCCAAATGAACGACCTCTGTTGGCAGGCGATTTGAAATCGCAACTCGCTTCCTATCTTGATGGACGCGCTGAGCATTATGCTTCTTTTCCACTGAAAGTTCATGTGGATGGAAAAAGCATCGAACAAATCGCGCATCAGACACAGGTACTATTGGGTCGCTATCATCTCTCTGCAATGGGTCAATATAATGTTGTTGTTCAAACGGGCGGTCTTGTATCTTTAGGAACGATGCTTCAAGAGCATGGATTGCAGAATCCGATTGTTGTGACCGATAAAGTCATTGCATCGTTTCATCTTGAGAATACGTTGGCTGCTTTGCGAGCCTCAGATTTTGAGCCCAAATCCATTGTTATTTCACCTGGCGAAGAATATAAAAATCTTGAAACAGTTTCTACGTTATGGAAGTCTTTTCTGAATCATGGACTAGATCGCAAAAGCACTGTCATTGCGTTGGGCGGTGGCGTGATCGGTGATTTGAGCGGGTTTGCTGCTGCTACTTACATGCGTGGCATCAACTGGATCGGCGTACCGACGACCTTGCTCTCGATGGTGGATGCCTCATTAGGAGGCAAGACCGGCTTCGATTTACCTGAAGGGAAAAACCTCATCGGCTCCTTCCATCCGCCGAAACTGGTACTGGCAGACCCAAGCCTTTTGCTTACACTACCAGAAAGAGAACTGCGCTCGGGTATGGCAGAAGTGGTCAAGCACGGGATTATCTCTGACCCTGAATTATTTGCCTTATGTTCACGTGGATTGGGTTGGGTAAAAGAACATCTGGAAGAAATTGTCAAACGTGCGATGGCAGTGAAGATCAAAATTATCGAAGAAGATCCGTATGAAAAGGGATTCCGCGCGGCGTTGAATTTAGGTCATACTGTTGGACATGCGGTGGAGTTGGTAAGCAAGTTTGAACTCAGGCATGGTGAAGCCATTGCCATTGGCATGGTGGCCGAGGCGAAGTACGCGGCTCGGGTTGGGCTGGCAGGTGATGGGTTGGTGGAAGCGATTGAAAAGTCTCTTTCAGCGTTGGGACTACCCATCCATATCCCTGAAGAAATGCCGCGCGAAGAGATCATGCGTGCGATGCGGGTGGATAAGAAGAAAAGCTCGAAAGTCATCCGCTTTGCGTTGCCGGTGGAGATCGGTAAGGTGGAGTTGGTGGATGTGACAGATTTGGAGTCGGTGTTGGAGGAGTAATGAAGATACTAATTTTGCATGGCCCAAACTTAAACCTGCTTGGCACGCGGGAACCTGAAGTGTATGGTTCAATGACGTTGGAAGATATCAACGCAAAGTTGAGCGAATTAGGGCAGGAATTGGGTGCGGAATTGAAATGTATGCAATCCAATCATGAAGGTGCTTTGATCGATGCGTTGCATGACGCGCGGACCTGGGCAAATGGGGTGGTGCTCAACCCGGGCGGTTATACTCATACTTCGATTGCCTTACGCGACGCCATTTCGGCGATTCAAATTCCAGTTGTGGAAGTGCATCTCTCGAATGTGTATGCTCGTGAGGAGTTTAGGCATGTTTCCATGATTTCCGCAGTCTGCAAAGGGAAGATCACGGGATTTGGCTGGAAGTCATATCTGTTGGGGTTGCGAGCGTTGGTTGAAATATTATGAGACAGTGCAATGAATTGGAAGGTGGTTTTGAGCTGACGAACTAATACACAAACCAGGTTGGGATGCATAGGAGAAGCACTTCTCGGGACGGGTTGCGGCTATACGAGAACGGAGTTATAAATCCCATAGTAAGTATTCTATGGCCTGGTGCATCTTTCTGATAACTTGCCCATTCCATTCATTCACAGTTTTCTCATTAGGTCTTAATCGAAAAAATTCAGCTTTTCCTGTATGATTGAGCCAATATTCAACTCATGGCCAAGAACGAACCATCTGAAGCTGGTAAGTTGCGGAACCGTGTAGGGACTTTGCGTGAACGCATTCGTGGGGCTTTGCCGTTCGCGTCTGGAGTACTTGCAACACTGTTTGCGCTCATTCTTTATAATTTTATTTTCCCTGAAAATCAATTAACAAGAACAGAAGTAGGTACAGCTATTGCAAATGCCATGGCCTCTGCCACACCACGCCCGGCCTATTCTGCTGAGGTGTATCAGATCATTCAACCTTCGCTTATTTTGATTCAGGCCGAAAGAAGTGATGGGGAGAAAAACCTGGGAAGTGGTGTCATCATTGATGAAGCAGGTGATATTTTGACGAGTCTGCATGTGGTGAATGGTGCTACCAAGATTCTGATCACTTTTGCAGATGGAACTCAATCGGAAGGCATGATCGCTTCAGCCCAGCCTGAACTTGATATCGCGGTTTTGCAGGCGCAGTTGATGCCGGAATTGTTCGTACCTGCCACACTCGGAAACCCGGGAGCCCTGCAAGTAGGTGACGAAGCTTATGTAGTTGGTCATCCCTTTGGTTTCTATGGTTCGATGAGTGCAGGTGTGATTTCGGGGTTTGACCGAACTTTCAAACCCACAGGTAACACGGATACACTGGAAGGCTTGATTCAAATTGATGCAGCTGTGAATCCGGGCAATTCGGGTGGCCCCTTGTTGAATCGTTATGGTCATGTGGTTGGGATTGTGACGGGAATTGTGAACCCAACAGATCAAAGCTTTTTTATCGGGATCGCGTTTGCTGTTCCGATCAATGTTGCTGCCGGTGGGGCAGGTTTGCCACCTTATTAGCAAGTAATTGATCAATGTGAGTCAAAAGGGGTATCAAGACATGTAATCATTGGATAATCCAGACTGGAGAGGATCATGTTGCAGAATAAAACCCCTGAAAATCGTACACCGATGGAAAAAGTTCTTTATGAAGTAAAGAAAGTCATCGTAGGGCAGGATCATCTTTTGGAGCGAATGATCGTAGCCTTGCTGGCACGAGGTCATATTCTGGTGGAGGGTGTTCCCGGCTTGGCAAAAACGATGGCGATCAAGACTCTGGCCGAGTCAATTGGTGGAGACTTCAAACGCATCCAATTCACGCCGGATCTTGTTCCTGCTGACCTGATCGGGACGCGCATCTATAACCAAAAGACCGGCAAATTCGATACGTCACTAGGCCCTGTTTTTACCAACTTGTTGCTAGCAGACGAGATCAATCGTGCGCCCGCCAAGGTGCAAAGCGCCTTGCTGGAAGTGATGCAGGAGCGTCAGGTGACCATTGGCCGCGAAACGCATATGGTGCCAAATCCCTTTTTAGTGCTGGCAACCCAAAACCCCATTGAGACAGAGGGAACTTACGCTTTGCCTGAAGCGCAGGTGGACCGCTTCATGCTGAAAGTAATTATCGGTTATCCGAATCCAACCGAAGAATTCGTGATCGTGGAAAGAATGACAGGCGCACTTCAGGCTGTGCAGAAAATTTTGACAACAGACGAACTATTGGCTTTGCAAAAGGAAGCCGACAAAGTATATGTCGATCCCGCGTTGATGGAGTACGCTGTACGCATGGTCTCTGCCACTCGCAAGCCACAGGATGTTGGTTTAGGCGAGTTGCAGAAATACATCATGTTTGGGGCCAGCCCACGCGCTTCCATCAACTTGATTCTTACCGGACGCGCCCTGGCCTTCGTGCGTGGACGAAAATATGCGCTGCCTCAGGACGTACTGGATATGGCGCTGGATGTGATGCGCCATCGCATTGTCCTCTCATACGAAGCGCTTTCTGATAATGTGACCGGAGATATTATTCTCGACAAAATTCTTGACCGCATTCCGATCCCTGTGGTGCCATTACATGAACATGCCGACCGCTACGCCGGCAGCAACGCCTGAGCGCGTGCTTCTACGCCTGGATTGGGACGTTATTCGCCGCCTGGATGGTATGCTCCAGGGCGATTATCGTTCGCTGTTCTATGGCTTCG
>Ga0070699_100005421_pt1 | contig 11185 bp, 8 predicted proteins | sample KBSK1503metaG_FD_65473 | JGI IMG/M metagenome (GOLD analysis project Ga0070699, IMG submission 65473) | Corn, switchgrass and miscanthus rhizosphere microbial communities from Kellogg Biological Station, Michigan, USA - KBS K1-50-3 metaG | ecosystem: Host-associated > Plants > Roots >...
GCGTGACGCGAAACCGTAGGCGGGTCTACAGACCCGCCTCCACGACTACTTCCATTGTTCCTTGATCAGGTTCCATTGACTTCTCATTGACTCGGCGGCGTCGGCCTGCTCGCGTCCCGCGCGGGCGCGCGCGCGCTCGGGAATGATCGCGTCGGTCACGAGCTTATCGATGTCGGCGCGCAGTTGCGACCCGTCGGGCCGGAGCGGCGCGCGAATCCACGCCGCAACCGCCACATCCCACGCGGTGTCGAGATCGCCCGAGCCCCGCGCGGCAACGGCGCGCCAGTAGTTCGCGGGGGCGCTGCCCGGATCGCGGCGCAGCTCCGCATCCATCCGCTCCATGATGCGCGCGTGCAGGCGCGTCCGCCGTTCCGGCGTGGACGCCTGCGCTTCGCGATCGAGCGCCGTCGCCCACCAGTCCAGCAGCATCAGGCGGTCATGATCCGCCAGCAGCGCGCTGCGCTCCAGCGCGTTGTCGAACAGATCGGCGGCGGGACCAAACAGGTCCGTCAGGTACAGCGACTGGCCGAGGCCAACGAGAAAGTCGACCTGGTCGCGGGGAGAGAGCACCGCGGCGCGAATCGTGCCGAGCGCGTCACGGGCGGCCGTGAGATCGGCGGCGTCGGCGCCACGCCGATAGCGCTCGAGGTGCGCGCGCGCCTCCACAAGCGCCGCCGCGTCCGCCGTGGCGGGCTGCGCGCGCGCGACCATGGCGGCCGCGATCGCGCCGTCGTAATCGGCGACGTTGTAGAGCATACGGGCGCGCGCCAGCGGCGTCGGATCCGCCGCCGACGCGACGCCGGCAGCCACCAGCACCATCACGATCGCCGCCGCCACTCGCATCCGGACATCCTAACCGCCCGAGATGCTTTGTTACAATGCGCTCCGATGACGGTCCCGGTGGTCGTACCGCGTGCTGAGCACGCCATCTCGCGGAAACAGATCGACCCCGACGCCCTGAAAGTTCTCTACCGCCTCCATCAGAACAACTACGCCGCCTACCTCGTTGGCGGGAGCGTGCGCGATCTCCTGCTCGGCCGCCGGCCGAAAGACTTCGACATCGGCACCGACGCGCACCCGTACCAGGTGAAGCGCCTCTTCCGGAACTGCTGGATCATCGGCCGGCGCTTCCGCCTGGCGCACGTGCGGTTCGGCCCGAAGACCATCGAGGTCGCGACCTTCCGCCGCCAGTTGACCGCGGCGGAGCTCGCCGCGCCCGACGAACCGGGTGAGGGCATCGTCGTGGACGAACTGGGCGACGTCGATCGCATGATTCATCGTGACAACACGTTCGGCACGCCCGAGGAGGATGCGTTCCGCCGCGACTTCACCGTCAACGCGCTCTTCTACGACATCGCCGATTTCTCGATCATCGACTTCACCGGCGGACTGCGCGACCTCGAGGCGCGCGTCATTCGATCGATCGGCGAGCCGACAGAGCGGTTCCAGGAGGATCCGGTCCGGATGATTCGCGCGGTGTCGATGGCATCGCGCCTGGACTTCAGCATCGACCCGCCGATCGACGCCGCGATTACCGCCCACCGGGGAGAGCTGGCGCGCAGCGCGCCCGCGAGGCTGATCGAGGAGATCTATAAACTGCTGCGCGCGGGCGCCGCCGAGAAGGCATTCCGGATGCTCGCCGAACGGCGCATGCTCGAGTCCATCGCGCCCGAGATGCAGAAGCGGGCGGGTGACGCGTTGTTCCGATCGCTCGCGGCCGTCGATGCGTATCGCCGGCGATTCGAAGAGACACCCGAAACGCTGACGAACGCGATCCTGCTGGGGACGCTGCTCGTACCGCTCGGGTACGACGTCCGCCCGCCGCCGGTCGTCCTCGACGCCGACGGCCGGCCGAAGAGGGAACCTGCGCTGTCGCTCGGACTGCTGCCGCTGGCGCGGCGCGACGTCGAACGTCTACGGCACATCCTGAGCCTGCAGCGGCGGCTCATGGACCTGCACCTGTCGCCTCGCGCGCGCCGCGCGTTGATGCACCGCGGGCCGTTCCGCGAGGCGCTGACGTGGCTGGAGATGCACGGCCACGCGCCCGAGGTGCTCGAGCACTGGCGCGGGTTCATCGAGGCAGCGAAAACCTTCGAACCCGGCGAAGAGGGGGCCGAAGGCCCGCGCCCGCGGAGAAGAAGACGCCGGAGAAGAAGGCGGCCGTTCCGGTCTACGACGTGAAGCGGCTATCCGTGCTTGCGCTCGAACTCCCGCATGAAGGAGACCAGCGCGTCGATCCCCTCTTCGGGAAACGCGTTGTAGATCGAGGCGCGCATGCCGCCGACCGACCGGTGGCCTTTCAGCCCGTCGAAGCCGGCGGCAGTCGATTCCTTCACGAACGCCTTCTCGAGCTCCTCGGTCGCCATACGGAAGGTGACGTTCATCAGCGACCGGTCTTCCTTGCGTGCGGTGCCGCGGTAGAAGCCGGTGCGATCGATTTCGGCATAGAGCTTCCCCGCCTTGCGCTGATTGACCTTCGCGATCCCCTGGAGGCCGCCCTGCGAGCGCAGCCACTTCATCGTCAGGCCGAGGATGTAGATGCCGAACGTGTTCGGCGTGTTGTAGAGCGAATCGTTCTCCGCCTGCACCTTGTAATTCAGCATCGTCGGCAGCGAATCGGCGGAGCGGGCGAGCAGGTCGTCGCGGATGATCACGAGCGTGACGCCCGAGGGCCCGAGGTTCTTCTGCGCGCCGGCGTAGATGAGCGCGTGGCGGGCGACGTCGATCGGCCCGCTGAACATGTCAGAGGAGGTATCGCTGACGAGCGGCGCGTCGCCGACCTGAGGGAGGGACTTCCACTCGGTTCCCTCGATCGTGTTGTTGCTGGTCATGTGGACGTATGCCGCGCCCGGGGTCAGCTTGATCTCGGACGCGTTCGGCAGCCGCGAATAGTTCTCGCCCTTCGTGGTCGCTGCGAGGTTCACCTTGCCGACCTTCTTCGCTTCCTTCGCGGCCTTGTCGGCCCACGATCCGCTGTCGATGTAGTCGGCGGTCTGACCGGCGCCGAGCAGGTTCATCGGCACCATCGAGAACTGCAGGCTCGCGCCGCCCTGCAGCATGAGGATCCTGTAGTTGGCCGGCACGCCCGCGAGCGCCCGGATGTCGTCCTGCGCCTTGCGCAGCAGGTCCTCGAACGTCTTCGAGCGATGGCTGATCTCCATCACCGACATGCCGACGCCGGGCAGCGCAATGAGGTCGCGCTGTGCCTCCTCGAGCACAGTGAGCGGAAGCACCGCGGGGCCCGCTGAAAAATTGAACACGCGTGTTGCTGTGGGCATCGAACACTCCTGAAACCTGATGGCTCTCAGATCTTAACGACGTACAAACTCAAAATGTCCTGGTTGCCGCCCGCGATTGTTTTCAGAAGGCCGGCGGGCGGCTCACCGTCGAGATTGATGCGGGCGATGGCGGCTTCGGCCCCTTCGAAGATGACGTTTTCCGTCTCCTGCACGTTCAGGTTGGCGGCGCGCAGGCGATCGAAGACGTGGGCCAGCACGCCGGGACGATCGCGATGCCGCACGACCAGCATGTGCGTGGCCGGCGTCTTGGTCGCGAGGTTGACGACGTTGGGGACCTTGCCGGTTTCCTTGTAGGTGCGAACGATGCGCGCGGCCTCGGCGGCAATCGCCTCCTGCGCCTGATCGGTCGAAGCGCCGATGTGATGGGTGCCGATCACGTTGGGCAGGCCGACGAGCGGATCGTTGAACTCGCCGGTCGATCCCGCGGGCTCCTGCGCGAACACGTCCAGCGCGGCGCGCACACCGCGGCTCCGGATGACCTCCGCCAGCGCGGCGTGATCGACGACCTCCGCTCGCGAGGTGTTGATGAAGTAGGACCCTGGCTTCAGCCGGCTGAGGATCGACGAGCCGACGAAGTTCCGTGTGCCGCTCGCGAGCGCGAGATGGATGCTGAGGACGTCGGCCTGCTCCGCAACGTCTTCGGCCGAGCGTGCGACGGCGAGGCCGGGATCCGGGATTCGGCTTGCAGGGTCCTCAAACCTCCGGCTCCAGACAACCACGGGCATCCCGAACGCCTGCGCACGGTGCGCAACCTCCTGGCCGATGCTGCCGTAGCCGATGATGCCGAGCGTCCGGCCGAACAGACCCTTCGCCTTCGAGTACTCCTTCTTGTTCCACCTGCCCGCGCGCAGATCGATGACGTTTTCCGCGATGCGGCGGTCGAGTGCAAGGATCAGCGCGAAGGTGAGCTCGGCGACCGCGATGGCGTTCTTTCCCGGGCAGTTCGAGACATAGATGCCACGTCGCGACGCGGCGTTCACGTCGATGGTGTTGACACCCGCGCCTGCCCGGACAATCAGCGACAGCGGCGCATGCGCGAGCATCGCTTCCGTCACCTTCGTGCTGCGGACGACGAGCACGTCGGCGCTGGTGGACGCAAGCGCGTCGGCAAGCTGCTGGTCGGCGAGCGCCGGCTGATAGATCACCTCGCAGCCGGCGGCGGTGATGCCGTCGATGCCAACCTGCTCGAACTGATCGGCGATGAGGACTTTCAAATCAGATGAGAGAGCAGGCCATCCCGCAGCTTTGGCTCGAACCAGGTGGACTTGGGCGGCATGATGCCGCCGGCATCACAGACCTGCATCAGATCATCGACACTGACCGGGTACAACGAAAACGCCACCGCAAACTTTCCCGAGCTCACGAGCGTCTCCAGCTCGGAGGTACCGCGTGCTCCGCCGACGAAGTCGATCCGCTTGTCGGTCCGCACGTCGCCGATGCCGAGCAGCGGCGTCAGCACCGTCTGCTGCAGGCGGCTCACGTCGAGACGATCGGCGGGCGCGAGCGTGCGCGGCGCATTGCCGAGCGCGATCGTGTACCACTTGCCGTCGAGAAACATCGCGACCTCTCCCTTCCTCGCGGGAGTGGCGGGTCCCTCCCTCAGGGCGAACTGTTCGCGCAGCGTCGCCAGCAGCGACTGCGGCGAATGGGACCCGAGATCCTTGACGACGCGGTTGTAAGGAAGGACTTGCGTCTGATTGTCGGGGAATGCGACCGCTAGCACGGTGTCCCACTCGCCGCGAGCGCCGTTGCTGCCGCGCAGTTGCTCGCGCGCCCGCGCGGCGCTGGCCGCTCGGTGGTGCCCGTCGGCGATGTAGAGCAGTGGAATCGAGTCGAACGCGGCAACGAGCTCTTTCACGTCGGCGCCCGACGCGCGCCAGATGGTGTGCTGAACACCGTCGGGCGCGGTGAAGTCGAAGAGCGGCGGCTGGCCGGTGATGCGGTTCACGACGCGATCGACTGCCGGCGACGCGCGGTACGTCAGAAACACGGGTCCGGTCTGCGCGCGCAAATCGATCATGTGCCGCGTGCGGTCGTCTTCCTTGTCGCGCCGCGTGTGCTCGTGCTTCTTGATGACGCCACGGTCGTACTCATCCATTGAGAACGTCCCGGCAATGCCGGTCTGAACGTGATTCCCCATTTTGAGGCGGTAGACGTACAGGCTGGGCGTGTCCTCCGCCACCAGCGGCGCCTTCGACTTGAGCGCCGCGAAGTTCTCGACGGCCTTGCCGTACACCGCGTCCGAGTGCGGATCGGTATTCGGCGGCAAGTCGATTTCAGCGCGCGATACGTGCAAAAAGCTGAGCGGGTTGCCGTTGGCCAACGCATGGGCTTCCTGTGCGTTGACGACGTCGTAGGGAACGGCGGCGACACGGGCGGCAGAATCGGGAGTCGGACGAAGCGCACGAAACGGAGCAATCAGTGCCATGTGAACAAAAAATTATAGCGTGGCACGCGTATTGATTAGGTGAAAGCGGATTGGCTGCTGCGCTCTTCCTTCTGCTCGCACTCTTCAGCTGCACACCTGCATTCGCGCAAAGCGGGACCGGTGAGGTCTGGGGACGCGTGACGTCGACGACGGGCGAGGTCATCGATCGCGCCGCCGTCACCGTGACCAACGTCGACACCGGCGCCGATCGCGAAACCCACACCGACACCAGCGGCCGCTTCGGGTTCGCTGCGCTTCCCGCCGGACGCTATCAGGTGACGGCCGTTCACGACGGCTTCGCGGGCCGCCGCCAGGACGACATCGTGCTGCTGCCGGGACACCGGATGCAGATCGAGCTGCCGCTGCGCCGTGCGCCGCTGCCGGAGACGATCGCGTTGAACCTCTATCCGCCGATCGCCGAATCGGCGCGCACGAACGCGAGCGCGGTTGTCGCCGAAACGGAGATCGAGCACCTGCCGATTGCCGGCCGCAGATACTTACGTCTCGCCGAGCTGACACCCGCCGTCACGGAAGACGCCGCCACGGGTGGCCTGAGCGTGATGGATCTGCCGAGCGCGCAGAACCGACTCGTCATCGACGGCTTCGATCACACCAGCGGCATCACCGGCGATCCGGTCGGGCGCGAGGGGCCGTCGCGCGTGCCGTATCAGTTGAGTCAGTGGTCCGTTGACGCCTTCCGCATCCAGACCAATGGTGCGCCGGCCGAGAACGGGCGCGCCGGCGCGTCGGTGATCAACGTCGTCACCAGGTCGGGCGCGAACGCGTTTCACGGGTCGGGCTACGAGTTCTTCGGCGACCGTATGCTGATGGGAAAGAAGGCGCTCGACGAGCGCGCGGGGCTGCACAAGCCGCCGTACCGCAACAACCAGTTTGGCGCCGTCGTCGGCGGGCCGATCGTGAAGGAACACAATTTCTTTCTCATCAGCTACGACGGGCTCCGGCGAACCGACGCACCGACGGCATCGACGAACCTGACGCCGTTCACGGCGGCGGGATCGGCCGTGCTGGCGCCGCTCCAGTCGGCGCTGACGCGAGACGCGCGCGATCAGCAGCAGAATGAGATCTTTGCGCGCACGGATCACGAATATCTCCGCCAGCACGTGACGCTCCGGTACGTCGATCAGCAGTTCAACGGGCGGGCGATCGACGCCAGCCGCGATCAGCCGGCCATCCCGAGCGATGGACGCTCGTACCTGCGAACCCGGGCAGGGACGGGGCTGCTGGCCAGCCCAATCGGCGCGCGGTTGGTGAACGAGGCGCGCGTCCAGTACGCCGACAGTCGCGATGCCGAAAGAGCGTCCACCATGCCCGGCGCGGTCGTATTCGAGGGCGCGAGCTTCGTTGCGCAGACCGGCTCGACCCTGTTCGGCCCGCATGCGTTTGCCACGAAGCGCCTCCAGATGGCGGATTCGGTGTCCTGGGTGCGGGCGACGCACTCGCTGAAGGCGGGCGTCGACGTCCTGAGAGACCGCAACGCGACGCGGTTTGGCGTCCGGACCACCTCTCGATTCCCGTCCATTGCCGCGTTTGCCGCTGGAGCACCTGACGCGGTGACGCAGACGCTGCCGACCAGTGAGGTCCACGCGGACGCGGATCAGTACGCCGTCTTCGTCCAGGACGCCTGGCGCGCGGCGCATGCGCTGACCATCGACCTCGGCATGCGGTACGACCTGCAGGACTTTCACGGCGTTGTCGCGCGAGACCGGAACAACTGGGCGCCGCGTGTGGGATTGGCGTTTGCGCCGGGAGAGCGGAAGAACGTGTTCCGCGCCGCGTACGGGCTCTTCTACGGCACGACACCCGCGCTGATTCCGGCGCTTGCGCAGGCGTACAACGGGTCGCCTGTCCGTGTGCTGCCGGGCGCGATGGCGGTCGTGGATCCGTCCTTCAAGACGGCGCGGGTTCACCAGGCGAGCGCCGGCTGGGAAATCGAGAAATACCGCGCCGGCTCGGTCGGCATCGATTACCTCTTCGCGCGAGGCGAGCGGCTGCCCCGGCCGATAGACATCAACGTCGGCGGGCGGTTTCCGGGCGTCGGCCGGGTCGTCTCGTTCGAGAGCAGCGGGCAGTCGCTCTACAACGGCATCACCGCGCACGCGCGCGCGCGTGTGCTGCAGCAGCTGTTCTACACGATCGCGTACACCTTCGCCCGATCGGACGAGACGCCGCAGGAACCGATTGCGATGGTCTTCGGCGGCATGAACGATCGGCGGTCGCTGGCCATGCAGGGATCCGCGCTCGATGTCCGAGCACCCGGCAACAACGACCAGCACCATCACCTCACCGCCTCGGCGATGTACGACACGTCGCTCCTCGCCGTCGATCGCCACGGCCTGTCGAAACGGTTGATCGGGAACTGGGAATGGGGACTGGTGTGGACACTGCAGAGCGGCCAGCCCTACAGCGCATTCGTCAAGGGCGACATCAACGGCGACCACAACGCCTTGAACGACCTCGCGTCCGGAACGACGAGAAATCAATATCGCCTGCCCGTTCGAATGTCGTTCGATCCGCGCGTCGCACGTCGCGTGCAGATTGGCCGTACGCGACAGCTCCACCTGTTGTGGGAGGCGTACAACCTGTCGAACCGCCCGAACTACACGTCGGTGGACAACACGCTGTACTGGCTCAATGGGTCGTCGCTGGTCGGTAACCCGCTTTTCGGGCGCAAGACGGGACAGGCCGACGGCCGCGTCATGCAGCTCGCCGCGCGGTTCACCTTCTGAGCGGCGACAGCCGACGGCGGGTCACCACGAAGGTCGCCTGTGGGAGGCCTTCCCTCTCAGTGCTTCGAGAAAACTGATCGCAGGATCGAGTCGAACGGGCTCGATGGCTCCTGAGCCGCGGGCGCCGGCTGCGGTGGCGACTGGGCGGCCGGGGCCGGCATCGGCGTGTTCAGCACCATGCGGGGCTGATCGAGCGGCTCGCCGCACGTGGTGCGCAGCAGCACCTGCAGCGCCATCGCGCCCGCGCGGCGGCTGCCTGGGCGGCTGCTGATGTCGGCGAACGAGCGCTGCGCCTCGACCGCGGACCTGAACGCCAGGCGCGGATGAATCTGCAGGGCTTCCTGCAGCCACATGCGCAGCGCCGACGCGGAACCGGGCGCGCCCGGGGCTGACGAGGACTCGGTCGCGGTCACCACGAGGTCGGAGACGCCGCGCGGATACTCGTGCGCGCGCATCGGCCGCTGCAGGATGATCGACAGGATGAGCGCGCCCATCTGCGTCACGTCCGCCTGCTGATCGAATCGCGCGAGGCTCGCCGCGGGCGGCATCGCGAGGCCGAACTCCTTCCAGAGCACTTCGCGATTGCGCTGCAGCACCTCGAGGCCCGCGCCGAAGATGCAGTCGGTGAGCATGACGCGGCCGTCGTTGGTCAGCAGCACGTGCGAGGTGTTGATCGCGCCGTGCGCCAGGCCGCCCGGCCACGCGTGCAGCGAGGCCAGCGCGTTGATGACGAGCGACGCGAGCTCGAGCATCGCCGATTCGGGAACGACTTCCCCGGTCGATTCGAGATACTTGAGGAGCTCGGACAGCCGGACGCCTGCCGGGATCTCGCTGACGACGTGCACGGCGGAGCCGACGCGTTCGACGCGGCGAACCGGGGCGAACGAGCGGATGTCGAGATCGGCGTACCGCGATGCGCGGCCTCGAACGGCTTGTTCGAAGGCCGGCTGCGACGCCAGGGCCGGTGCGAGTTCGAGGACTTCGGTGTTGGTGCGGCCGTCGCCTTCCATCCTGCGAACGCCCAGCCCGTCATCCAGCGAATAGGATTCCCCTGGCACGGCTCGTCTCACCACGGGCGAGCGCGTTGCAACCGCCGCACCGGGACGCGGTGGGCGAAAACGCCGCAAATTTCCCACTTTTCGTGTACGCCCGCCGGCTCCGCTTACAGATTGGTCACACCTGTTACACTTCGAGCCGGTTCCATGGTTCTCCTTCTCGGCATCGCCGCGGCAGCCGCCGGGGCGGTGCTGGCCTACTGGCTGGCGCGATCGTCCGGGCAGCGTCAGCTTGCCGAGCAGCGCGCGGCGTTCGCCGCAGACCTGGCCGTGGCCAGGCGCGACAACGAGTGGCTCACTGGACAGATCGAGCGCGAGCGGCAGACGCTGGGCTCGATACGCGAGGCCTTCCAGTCGCTGGCCGCCGATGCGCTCACCAACAACCGCAGCGCGTTTCTCGACGCTCTCGAATCACGCCAGAAGAGTTTCAACGAGCTCGTGCAGCCGATCGCCGAGACGCTGCAGAAGGTCGACGGCAGGCTCGCTGACGCGGAACGCGAGCGGCTCGAGGCGTACGCGCGGTTGACGGAGAGGGTCAGCGCGCTTGGTTCGACGGCCGATACGCTCTCGCGCGCGCTGCGCACGCCGGCGGTCCGCGGCCGCTGGGGTGAAATGCAGCTCCGGCGCGTCGTCGAGATCGCGGGGATGCTGCGCCGGTGCGACTTCGACGAACAGCCGGCGCTGCCGGGCGACAACGGCCGCCTCCGGCCCGACTTGATCGTGCACCTCCCCGGCGGCAAGCAGATCGTCGTCGATGCGAAGACGCCGCTCGAGGCCTTTCTCGACGCGCAGGAAGCAGCGGACGAAGAGACCCGCACCATCAAGCTGGAGGCGCATGCACGGCAGGTGCGGGACCACATGGACCGGCTGGGAAACAAGGCGTACTGGGAAGCGCTGGTCGACGCGCCGGAGTTCGTCGTGATGTTCCTCCCGGGCGAAACGCTGTTCAGCACCGCGCTGCAGAACGACCTCGGCCTCATCGAGCACGGCTTGAACCAGCGCGTGCTGCTCGCGAGCCCGATTACGCTGATTGCGCTGCTCACCACTGTTGCCCATTCCTGGCGGCAGGAAGCGCTCACCGAGAACTTCCGCGAGGTGGCGGCCCTTGGCCGCGAGCTGTACGATCGCCTGGCCACCTTCGCGAGCCACTTGAACGAGGTCCGGAAAAGGCTCGACGGCGCGGTCCAGTCCTACAACCAGGCGGCCGGCTCGTTCGAGTCGCGCGTGCTGGTCACCGCACGCCGCATGAAGGACCTGAAGGTGACCACGGCCGAGGAGCTGCCGCCGGCGGAATCGATCGACACGGTCCCGCGTGTTCTGAAGCAAATGGGCCTGATGGGACTCCCCGATGGCGCGACGGTCCCCGAGCCCGAAGAAATCGAACCGATCTGACCGCCGGAGTCCCGCCGGCGCATGACGCGCGGAGGCGGCCACATATAATTCCCTGATGGAGTTCGACGCCGGGACATCGGCGCCGGCGGCACCGCTCGATTTCGTGCGCGAAATCGTCTCGGAGGACGTCCGCCGCGGGCGGCACGGCGGCCGTGTGCACACCCGCTTTCCGCCCGAACCGAACGGGTACCTGCACATCGGCCACGCGAAGGCCATCTGCCTCGACTTCGGCGTGGCCAGCGAGTTCGGCGGCCGCTGCAACCT
>Ga0070699_100005422_pt1 | contig 11184 bp, 10 predicted proteins | sample KBSK1503metaG_FD_65473 | JGI IMG/M metagenome (GOLD analysis project Ga0070699, IMG submission 65473) | Corn, switchgrass and miscanthus rhizosphere microbial communities from Kellogg Biological Station, Michigan, USA - KBS K1-50-3 metaG | ecosystem: Host-associated > Plants > Roots >...
TGCGGGTGATGCGAATGAGCGCCCAGTCGTTTCGATCTTCTTCGCTGCGAGGGGGAAACACCTTCTCAAAAACACCAAACCAAACGAAGGAGCAAAGAAGATGCAGGAACAAAAACAAACAACCCAAACAGCCGACATTCCGAAGTGGTCAGCTTTACTCGTCGAAGCAGTCAACAAGCCCGGCCTTATCATGGACGCATACAGTGCGTTTTGGAACTACAGCGTAGGAAACCAAATCCTTGCACTCGTTCAATGCCAATTGCGCGGGATTCAGCCTGGGCCGATCAACACCTTCCCCAGGTGGCAGACGTTAGGTCGAGCCGTCAAACGCGGCGAAAAGGCTTTGACGCTGTGCATGCCACTAACGCACAAACGACGCGGCGACGAATCAAAGGACAGCGACGAGCGGAGCGAGGAACAGACCTATACAACTTTCGTTCACCGCGCCAGATGGTTTGTAGTCAGTCAGACCTACGGCAGCGAGCTTGGGCCAGTCACGATCCCTGAGTGGGACGCCGAGCGAGCACTTAAGACGCTTTGCATTGAGCGGATCACCTTCGACAAGACGGACGGCAACTGTCAAGGGTTCGCACGTGGAAGCCAGATCGCGATCAATCCAGTAGCGCAACTCCCGCACAAGACACTCTTTCACGAAATGGCCCACGTGCTTTTGCACACGTCCGAAGGCGATTTCACCGACACCGAACAGACGCCGAGAAATCTTCGCGAAGTCGAAGCGGAGTCAGTCGCTTTGTTGTGCTGCGAAGCATTGAACCTTGGAGGAGCGGACTACCGCCGAGGTTATATCCAAAACTGGCTGTATCAGGGAATCGGCTACGACGCCGACGCGATCCCCGAAAAGAGCGCACAGAAGATTTTCCGCGCCGCCGATCAAATCCTCCGCGCAGGACGACCCACAAAAGAGCAGCCAGCCGATTGCGCGAACTAACAGCGGGGAAGAAAGGGGTCAGGTAGGCGCGCGAACTCTACCTGACCCAGCACCAATGATTCACCGAGACAGGAGAAAGACCGATGCAGGTCAATACAAATCAACGACCGACCTTTGCGCGATTTCCGCTTGGTCAGACCTACATCACGCCCGGAGCGGAAGAAGCACTCATGATCGCCGGCCAAACCGGAATCGAGTTCTTGCGTCGCCACATGTGCGGTGATTGGTCCGAACTATCGGATGACGATGCACGAGAGAACGAGCTTTCGCTAGGAGAAGGCTTTCGCGTGTTGAGTGCTTATCGCACGGTCAAAGGCCAGAGGCTTTGGATCATCACCGAAGCGGATCGCAGTTCCACGACAATTCTCCTCCCATCTGAATACTGACCAACAAACCAACGCGGCGCGAGTGCTTCTCGCACTCGCGCCGTCTTCTTCAGCAAACTTTCAAATCTGTTCTGTGATCCGAGTTTTTCCGTCCTTGTAAGATTCGGAACGAGTTCAGTTCGCAACTACCCTAGGAATTTTCCTTCCGGGTTTTGTTGAGGTGCGGCACTCGCTCATTGTCAATGAGATCGTCTGTCAGGCCAGCGGTCATGATCCTTTGCATCAGCGTTCGGAGAGTGTGAGCATTCAAAAAGGCTGCTTAATACCTTCCATCGGCGTATTATTGTGATAGTTCTCATATCTCATCATGGTTGGATCTAGGGAAAGACTTGGATCTCGCGATAAAAATTGAAGCTGAGAAACTTGCTCTCTTGCAGAGTCTCGATGTGACGTTCGGATCTATCACGATTGAGACGATTGCTACCCTTGTGGACGGAATCGACTTCTTCCTTCAAGATCAACTGGGGCGGTGTCTTGTGCGCCATGCTGAGCACCTCTTCAAAGCGGATCGAGTTGATGAAGAGAAACAGTTCTTTTTCATCGGAGGGATTCGGTTTGAACTAGAGATTGTACCTAATGTACGGAGAGACAGTTGCTTGTTGGTATGTCTCATCCCTCGCGATTTGAGCGTTGACCATTCTCAACGGAGGCTTAAGAAGGCCATCGAAATCAAGATAGATGCGCTCGGACGATATGCATCGGTTGTATACGATGTTCCCAAGCTGTGTACCATCGCGAACCGAGATTTGCTTTCGACTCTCACGCGAGACGTTTTTGGAGTTGGTCACAATTGGATGAATGAGAAGGTGATGAAATGCATCCGTGACGCATGCGACGATGCAAATCGCGCCCTCTACGAGTATATGCGGACTATCGTAACTGACCGGAGACTCTTGAACGGATTCGTGTTCTCGGCGCTTCTAGACGAGAAGGATTTCGTGGTGCTAGATGAGGCGGCAACGCGTACCGCGATGTCGCTGGCCGCACGCAGCGCGCGAAAACTGGGGAGAAGTCCGGCTGATATCGCGGTCCAGGCGATGACGCAAGTAATCCCAGGGATCGACTCCGTCATCGTTGACGCTGTTAAGAGCGAAAAGACTATGGACTTCGATCTTACGTTGGACAAGTATTACCACGTTGACAACTCGTTCAGTGAATCGATGCGAGCGGTTTGGGGCTCCTCGGTGAGCTGTTTCCCGTTGATGCGAGAGGGTAAGATGCTTCTGATCGCGCTCTTCCCGACGGAGTTTAGGATTCATCTTGAGCCGATACTCGTCTTTCATCGTGCGCAGCTTGAGAGGATTGCCAAGGAGAGGATCGGCCACCTGAAGAAAACGCTTCGGACTCTGACGCAGGTGCAGCCTTCGAGCTGGGCGGGAACTCTTGGGGAGTTCGCTGGAACATTCGCTGCTGGTTTCTTTAAGATTATGCAGGAGCATTGATATCGCTTCATCGATCGAAGCGAAGCAATACTTACCCTTCAGGCCTTCCAAGAGAGGAATAGCAATGCGTTCACATTACATCGGGGGAAAGTGGATTGAAGGTCGAGAGTTTGTGCCGATTGTCTCGCCACACTCAGGGCGACCGGTAGGCGAGACAGCTGTAGGAGGGGTCGAGGAGGTTGCTTTCGCGGTCGACGCCGCTCGGGCCGCCTTGCCGGGCTGGCGCGCGCTGAGCGTTCGCGAACGCCGAGACTACCTGGAAAAGCTCTCAGAGCAACTTAAACTCGGGTACGGAGAAGAAGGACAGTCGACTCCATTGAAGAGACGGATCATGGATGCCGTCGGAAAGCCTCTCCTCGAGGCCGACATCGAAGTGATCGAGAGTGCGTCGTTCATCGACTACTTCGCCTCCATTGCCGACGAAATACTCGCACCCCGAGACATCCAATTGAACAAAGACTTGTGGCCGACGAAACGGAGCACCGTCTTCTTCGAACCGGTCGGGGTCGTCGGAATCATCAAGCCCTGGAACTATCCCTTGGAAATGCCGGTCTGGTCGCTTGCCCCTGCGCTCCTAGCGGGAAACACCGTCGTTCTCAAGCCGTCGGAGAAGTCCCCTTCGATTGGCGAGGCTATTGCTCAAATGATCGAATTAGCTGACTTTCCGCCAGGCGTCGTCAACGTAGTTGCGGGAGATAAGTCTACCGGGAAATTCCTAGTCACTAATCCGGGAACCTCCATGATCGCATTCACGGGTAGCGTAACTGCCGGTCGGGAGATCGCCGAGACGTGTGGACGACTTCTTAAGCGAGCGTCCCTCGAACTGGGGGGGAATGACGCAGCAATCGTGCTTTCCGATGTCGATCTAGATCTTGCGGCGAATGGCTTAACTTGGGGTGCGTTCTGTAACGCCGGTCAGGTATGTGTGGGAGTTAAGCGGGTCATCGTGGTCAAGAGCATCGCGAATCAGCTAATTCAGAAATTGACTGCGAGGGCTAAGGAGCTTCGTCTCGGGACTGACGTGGGACCGCTCGTAGACAGGGAGCAACTTGATGCCGTAGCAAAGACGGTTGATCTTGCTATAGCCGAAGGCGCCAAGCTTGAATATGGTGGTCGTCGAGTTGAGGGGTTAGAGGGTTTCTACTTTCATCCTACGATCCTCACCGGCCTTCAGCCTACGGCGCTGCTTCTGATGGAAGAGTGTTTCGGGCCTGTGATGCCAATCGTCGTTGTAGATGACGCTGCGGCAGCGGTCGTGGAAGCGAACCGCTCAAACTATGGTTTGGGTGCCTCCGTGTGGACAGCGGATACCTTGACGGCGGAAGCTCTTGCAAAGGAACTGCGTGTGGGGATGGTGTGGATCAACGATGTAAACGTTGCCTTTGCAGAAGCGCCGTGGGGTGGTACGAGAGACAGCGGAATCGGATTCGAGCTTTCACCAGAAGTCCTGCTCGAGTTCGTGACGCGAAAACACCTCAACGTTGAGACTTCCAGCGACACTAAACGCTTCTGGTGGTACCCCTACAAAGGTGACTCCGAAATAGTGAAACATTGAAATACTATTACCCTGAGATTCAATCATTCGCAGGGAATTCCAGAACTCACGCGTCTGGCTAGATTCTACAGTTCTCCGTCGTTTGTTTTCCAGCAATAAGTCTCTCGCAAGTCTGCGTTGCGGCCCGTGGGTTCTGCTTTGTCTCGCCTTGTTCGACGTACTGAGCACCAGTCGTTCCCTTTCCACCGTAGGGGATCACCGTGTGGTTTCTTTGGGTGGTTGAGTGAATCGGCATCGGAGGTGCTGCGCACCTGAAAAATAGGGACACGCCACCCCCGAAAATCGGGGCTGTGGCGTTTACGTTTGTAAACGCCGCGTTAACTTTGTTAACGCACGTGTTTATTATACTTAGAGCTTTCGCGTTAACTTTGTTAACGCCCTGGTCTACATTGTAGACACGCTGTTAACGGCTGTTAACAGGCCAAACATAAGACGACTGGCTGTGACCTCTGCGGCAGGAGACAACAAAAATGGCTGAGACAAAGAGAACGAAGAACATCGCCTTTCGGTTGACGGATGATGAATACGCCCAGATAGAAAAGACGGCTACGGCGGCGGGTGACGACCCTAATACATGGTGTCGAAAACTGGCACTCACGCAATCAAGCGAGGGCTTCACGTTCACTAAGAACGAGCGCCTCATATATCAGGAAATTGCGCTTCTTCGGTTCCTCGTCGGCCACGGTTTCAAGCTCCTGTTCAGCCGTAACGAGACAACAGCGGCGACTTGGAAAAAACTTACGACTCAGGCTGACCAAAGGTCAGAGGAAATCGTTAACGAGGTGCTATCAAGACGGCGGTAGAAGTCGGCCATCGAACAACAGCCATTGGCTAGTCACTTAACAGCCGTTTTTGAATGGGGTTCTGGATGAATGCTGGTTGTTTGAAGGGTTGTTCAAACAATCTGGACCCGCTGCTGGAAAGCTACTCTTGGCCATGGATTCTACCATGCTCAGGCGCGCCGGACACTCTGCGTGTCACACGTGAAGGCGGTAGCAAAAGCGACCCAAAAATTTAGGTATTTTCTCATACCTAAAAAGGAAAAAGGAGCACGAGTAACGATACTCCTTACATCTAACTGTTTTCTGAGATTTCTCTTAGCGACCACACCACCAAGGAAGATGGCGTGGGAATCGTTCGCCGGTGTTCGTTCTGTTCGAGATGAACAGAAGCTTGAAAATCGCCTCAAGGGTTCCGATCGCAAAAAGGAATTCCGAAGTAAAGAAGAAGTACCTGAACAACCAATCTCCAAAAGGAGATGGATCAAGATTCAGCTTCGAAATGATCCAGTGCTTAAGCACCAGAACGGCTAGGAATAAACCTTCAAGTACCGCTAAAAAGATAAGCCTAACTAACTGGCGCACCTCCGCGTCGTGGCCATTGTTACTCATGGCTGACTCCGTCGAGTTGATCTCAGTCAACGGGTCCAAATTGTCAATGAACTTTTCGGTGGAACCACCGATAACCAAGCACATCATAATCCAAGAAGCTCAAGCAGAAAAGCGTAAAACATACGTTTCGAGAATCTTTGTGCAGACCACAGCTTTTTGTGGGCAAAGCCCGGTAACAGGGCGACGGACGAAGAACCCAAATGAACGCGAAAAGAGGGAGACTCGGAATTGACCAAGCAAACGCACAAAGCGTAGGCTTGCGCTCATGGCGATTTCGTTCAAACGATACTTCATCGAAATCCGACCTCATATCCTCTACGACGTTTCAAAATACGTTCTGGTCGCGGCGGTGTCGCTGCTAGTCGGAGCAGGCGTATTCCTGTACAGATTTCTGCGCGGTTATCCCCGCGATCTGCTTCTTATCGGGGCTATCTCGATTGGCGCGTTCCTTCTAATGACGCTTGCTTTCTTCATTGCGAGATACGCCCGAAAGACCGAGAACGAAAAACTAAGAGAAGCTAACAGCGCCCTGCTCCGGCAAAACGAAGAACTAGAAGCAAGAGTTGCCGATCATCAAGACAAGCCACCAACTCAGACTATTGACGCGACTTCAATAGTATCCTGCGGCGAGTCTCACCTTCATCAAATCGCGAACGAAGATCGTCTCTCGATTGATCATCTCGTTACCATAACCGTCATAGATTCCGCAGCCAAATAAGTTAACGCAGGGCGTAGCTTATATTGAATTCATTTTCTACATTTTCAACTCTTCCGTATTTGATATTTCCATTGATGATGAAATCGACGGGTACATATCCTTCAGAGAAGGAAACCATGAGGATCGACTTCATGAGTACAAAGAACTGAAGGACAATCAGGCTAAGGCAGTGCCGAGCAGAGGCCAAGGACATTTCACAATCTATCAACGATTGACTGAAACCGAAGCCAAACACTTCGCCAAGACCGATGATGTTTGGTTTAGCTTTAATAACTTGGTGATTAGTATCAAGGGCGCCAACGACTCAGACGGCGTTGATGACAAACGCTTGGATACAAACAGCAAGCCTACGTCGAAAACTGTCCGCTGGCTTTATCACGAGCCGGATGCTGCGATCGCGTACCGGCGATTGAGCTTTGATCAGCCACAAGAGGACGGCGACGAAGTAACCGTTAAGCTGAGAGATGAAATCACATCGTTGAAAGCTGAGTTAGCAAAGCTGACTTCAGTGGCAATCGAGGTAGACACCAACAGTCAAAGCGATGTTCATCTGCGAGCGCATGAAGACCTGAGGGATGTCCTTAGAAGTGCGCACCCGGCTATGGAAGTTGATATGTATATTCTGGTCGCAAACCTGAAGGTTCAATTCGAGAACCATGATGTACATCGCCGTGCACTAAAACGAATCGAACTATCGTTGATTCGTGCGCAAGGTGGAGAAGAGGAAACGATTCGCTTTCTCGAGGAACCCGTAATGCTTTTGTTAGAGCCGGACAAAAACGGTGAGAAACGACGATTCCCGGAAATTGACTTCCTGGAACAAAGTATTACCTCGCTGTGGCTTCAATTCTACGCACATGTACCACGAGAATCGGCAGAACAGCTTAACGGAGAATATTTCCTTCGGCTGACCTTACACGCTCTCGGACAACAGCCGATTAGCCAGGACTTAGACGCCAATTGGGTCGAGGCTCTTAGCAACGCTACCTATCTGCGCCAACGTTCTTAGTAATTGCCTTAGACACTTTTTGAACGGTGACTCGGAATGAGCATCATCTTAGAGATGGATGCGCAACGCGGGAGATACCAATGAACGATCAAGAATACTCTGAATTCATGTCGTACCTTTTTGAGCGTCACGCGAGGCCGCGAATGTCGCGTCTACGTAGCCGCTTGGACCATCACATGAAAGAAGAGGTGCACAATCACCTTGACAGGGCGGAGCGTTCGGCGCGCATCTTTCGATTCATCGAGAGTTACTGCGAAGACAGCGAAGATGTTTATCGCACGTTCACGCCCGAGATCCTGGCCCGATCAACTTCGGATGTTCGCTATAGCCTCAGTTTCAACACTCGGATTACGGAGGAAGGCGGTTTCCTAGACGCTTATGAAGAACACGAATCTGAGATTTTGAGTTGTCTAAAACCGGAGCACTTGCCGGAAGCCGACAAAGAGATCATTCGCGAGATTGGCAGCGTAGAGCCAGACGTCGAACTGCGCAGTCTTGTTTACGCGGCAAGGGCGCGGATGCATAAGGTTGAGCGCCAACATCGGGAAGTCTCCCTTCGCCAGGAAATGAGAAATTTCGAAAAACGGTTAGAGCAAACAGAGCAGAGCTTTCGAAAGGTCGCAGAGTTAAAGGAACCCGAGATGAATAATGACCGGCCCAAGAAGTCGCGCCGTTGGTTCAAAGGCGTCGGGCAAATAGCTCAAGGATCGGCGCTATCGATCGCAGATGTTGCTCTCGCTATTGGCGTCTTGAAATTGCCGGTCTCTGCCGAAACCGCCACTTGGGGAGCACTTGCTTCAGTCGCTACGGGCATTGGCACAATCTTGAACGGAATTGGCGACTTGCGAAACGAGTAAGCCACATTCGGGTTAGCCTTCGTTCCGCGATGCTCGGTTTCTTTAGGTCCCGCCGTTTGATGCCTCGCTGATGTAAAAGACGCACCTTATTATCCAAGAACAATCACTTCTTGTACCCGTGTACCGGTGCCGTTTGTAACACTGCGCCAACCGGGCAGCAGAGCTAGGAACCCCAAGCTTCGGACACCAAGGGTAGAGGTTCGGACACTCTTAGAAAGAGACCGGTTGAACGAAGTGTCCGTTCCTCGACACCTGAGGCTCAGAGGAACGGACAGTCTAGCCATGATTTGCTCACCCGAAGACTGACCAGCGAGGAGTGGAGACGCCCGCTCGCTAAACCCGAACTAACTCTCCGAACCGATGATTCCAGCCTAGCAAATCGGAATACCTACGTTGGATCTGCCTTCGGCGTTAGCAGGGCTGTTGGGTTTTACATACAAGAAACCCTTCTAGCGGAGACGGAAGCGCCAATCTCAGGTTCTCGCAAGGTCAGGCTATTACTTGGTTCACGTTGCCGACCTACCACCGTGGCCCAGTCAATGGGCGGGTAAATACGTTGCGAAAGGAAAGGTTTAATCGCAATCCGCTGCCTGAGGTTCATCTGGCCCATGCTTTGCAAAAGGGGTTAAAAGGCGCGCATGAAGCTGAAGATTCAATGTGGCGCGAACGAAAGCCGAGGTGAGACTTTGATAGGGAATCAATATCCGAGGGCAAGAATCCAAGGGCACTGCCCCCTGAAGCCCGCGCCGATAAAGCGATACTTCTCTGTCGATCCAGGGCAAGCAAATCAAGTAGTGAGTGTGGTTGCCCAACCACACTACCCTTTATCGAGAAGATTACGAGACGTTGAGAGTTCATGTTTTATTGGACTAAATCTTATGGCCCAGACTTTGCACAGAGCACAATTGAGGGCGATCACGAGCGGTATCTGAAAACGCGCTCGAATGAACAGCGCGAGTCTGACAAGGCAAGACTCGAGTAGCCGGCGGATGACATGAAAATAAATTTCGACGACCCGGAATTTCTGTCCAATTGTCGCGTCTTACGTGGATGCAGAGGACTTTGAAAATAAAATTTGAGCGGGACTGAAATTTCAGCATGAAACTTCCGTCCTTAACCAGTGGAACGATATTTGTAGAGCACATCTTTGAGCGACGCCGACGAGAACGGCAACGAAGCTGCATGAGACTAAACATGAGAGCCAAAAACCAAGGACGAAACCTCAGCCCGCTTTCGAAATCCGTTGGGCCAACACCGCTCAATGGAGGACCCCAACCAGCGCCTAAGTGTCGCCTTTCTTCCAAAACCGTGTCGCCTTTGGCGACACCTGTTATTACTGACGAAAATATTTTTTGGGCTCGATGGCCCCGAAACGCGATTTGTGCCGTCATTATATATAAGGCATCTTTTTCCAAGATGTTGTTGTCGAGTAGTCGAGGTTAACTAACAGTCTCAGAAGAACTATGACTTAAAGTCCTAAATCTGCAATCGAAGTTCCGACCCGACAGGGACTTCACGACGGTCATGCCGTCGTCCTAAACATGCCGGAGAATTACTCTCCGGTCCACTGGCGAGAGTATTGGTTCGCCATCCCTCTTCGCCGACAACCGAATAGCTTTGAAAAAGTTCTCATTTGGAGGAAGGAGATAGTGTGTCATGAAAACAACCCTTGGATTTCTAACTGAAGAAGCGCGGACTCGTAGAAAGAACGCCGCGCGGCGATTTTGTGTTTATGCAACGTTGATGTTGTTCGTAACCGGAGCAGCCACGTACCTGATTCATCGCTACTGGATCAGTTCCACGCTTTCGCCCTTGCAGGTCGTCTATTTCAAGCAATACGCAAAGGCAAGCCTTACAAGTTACTTACCTAATACGCGCGGACGCTATACCACGCTCGTAGCAATCGTTCGCGAACCCGGAACGACCAAAGACCTAACGTTTCCGATGACCGATGACAACGTCGATCCAGTCCTCGATGAGTTGGGCCGGATCAAGTTTGATCCAGTTCATCACCCTGTATTTCAGCTTAAGTCAAATATTGCGGCCAAGCGATTCGGCTGGACTGACGATGTTGTAACCAACGACCGTGCCTATGATTGGTTGAAGAGAACTATCTACAACGGCAAGAGCATTCCTGATATCTGGCGACCAGCATGGCTCGGGGGAATCATTCTTTTCGTATCTGGAATGATCGGACTGGTTGCGCTCGATCTGTTCGCACAACGCCGCTACTTAAAAGGGGAGCCAATCAGAGGTACACGCGAGCTTTCCGTGCGGCAGTATGTACGCGAACACCGCGCCGATCTTGGATATAGCTTGCGCGTCTACACTGCGCAGACTGTAAACAAGCTAAGGAAACTCTTGGGTCTGAGAGAACGATCGTACTCGCTTACTGTGCCTCGCGCGCAGGAGTGCGAAGGATTGTTGCTGCTTGGCGATCCGGGAACTGGCAAGAGCCAAGTCATTCATCAGCTTCTCGATCGGATCAAAGAACGCAATCCGAAAGAAGCGATCATCTGTTACGACCCCGCAGGCGAATTTACAGAGAAGCATTTCAACCCGAAGACAGACATCATTCTCAATCCACTGGACACGAGATGTCCCTACTGGGCGCCTTATCTCGAACTAGCCGGAGTTAATGATCAGATCACAGCCCCAGTTAGGCAGTTCATCGCCCAGAGTTTTTTCCCCTCATCTGATCATGCCGGTTCAAATAATGCGTTCTTCAATCGATCAGCTTGCTCACTGTTCGCGCACGTACTTTCTTTCAATCCAACTCCCGAACAGCTTGTGGAGATACTCACGAATGAGGAGCTAATTGATAGATATGTTACCGGCACCGAACATGCGCAGCTGATCAACAAAGGAGCTAAAGGT
>Ga0070699_100005426_pt1 | contig 11181 bp, 12 predicted proteins | sample KBSK1503metaG_FD_65473 | JGI IMG/M metagenome (GOLD analysis project Ga0070699, IMG submission 65473) | Corn, switchgrass and miscanthus rhizosphere microbial communities from Kellogg Biological Station, Michigan, USA - KBS K1-50-3 metaG | ecosystem: Host-associated > Plants > Roots >...
TGGGGCGCGGGCGCGACCACGCTCGAATGGACGCTGCCTTCGCCGCCACCGTTCCACCAATATAACGAGCTGCCGCTGATCAAGTGATGGTGGCGGCATCCCCGCGGGCGGTCGTTAACAGGTGAGCGCAGAATAGATGTCACTGGTCAGCGAAGGTACAGAGTTCGCGGGTTCGGCCGGCTACGGGCCGAGCATTGCGAGCGTTGGCGACTATGTGGCGCTGATGAAGCCACGGGTCATGTCGCTCGTCGTCTTTACCGCGCTGGTCGGTGTCGTAATCGCGCCGGGACATGTCCATCCGGTGATCGGCTTCACCGCGCTTCTGTGCATCGCGGTCGGCGCCGGTGCCGCGGGCGCGCTCAACATGTGGTACGACGCCGACATCGACGCGGTGATGAGGCGCACTTCGAATCGTCCCATTCCACGGGGCCGCATCGCGCCCGGCGAGGCGCTTGCGTTCGGCATCGTGCTCGCCGCTTTCGCAGTGGGCGTGCTCGGCCTGCTCGTGAGCTGGCTCGCGGCGGCGCTGCTCGCCTTCACGATCTTCTTTTACGTCGTTGTCTATACGGTATGGCTCAAGCGATCGACGCCGCAGAACATCGTTATCGGCGGCGCCGCGGGCGCCTTTCCTCCCGTCATCGGCTGGGTGGCGGCGACCGGCGGCATCGCGGTCGAGCCGTGTCTCCTCTTCCTCATCATCTTCTTCTGGACGCCGCCACACTTCTGGGCGCTGTCGCTCGTTCGCGTCGACGACTACGCCCGCGCTCGGGTTCCGATGCTCCCGGTGGTTGCCGGGCCGGAGGAAACACGACGGAAGATTTTGCTCTATTCCATCGGACTCGTGCCGATTGGCGCGGCGCCGTGGCTTCTCGGCTATACCCAGACAATCTACGGGGTGACCGCGCTCCTCGCCGGCGCGCTGATGGTCGCGTTCGCTTGGCGCGTGCGCAGGGAGCGTGACGGCGAGCGCGCCGAGCGCGCGGCGCACGATCTCTTCGCTTTCTCAATCCTCTATCTATTCGTCCTCTTCGCGGTGTTGCTGGTCGAGGGCGGCGTAATAGGCCGCGCGGTGTGAGGGCATTGGTGACATGGACGAAAAGCCGAAGAGAATTGTCCTCAGCGAAGAGCAGAAGCGCAGCCGACGCGCGCGGTCGATCGCGATTGCGCTCGCGCTCGGCGCGCTCGTTGTCCTGTTTTACGTCGTCACCCTGGTGAAGGGACCGGCGGTGCTGAATCGTCCGTTGTAATCGCGATGAACGTGCCGAACATCCCCTCGCAACGACGCCGCGATGTCCTCGTCGCGGCCGCATGCGCAGTGTTCGTTGCAGCGATGGTGGGCGCGGCCTATGCGGCCGTGCCGCTCTACAACTGGTTCTGCCGCACGACCGGCTTCGGCGGCACTCCGCAGATCGCGAGCGCTGCACCTTCCCACGTCCTCGATCGCAAGCTCAAGGTACGCTTCGACGCTAACGTCGCCGGTGGGCTCCCATGGCGTTTCGAGCCGGACCAAAATTCGATAGAGGTCAAAATCGGCGAAGTCGTGACTGTCAGCTACAGGGTCGTCAATGAGTCGGCGCGCGAGACCGTGGGCGTTGCCTCGTTCAATGTTTCACCGCCCACCGCAGGCGCCTATTTCTCCAAGATCAACTGTTTCTGTTTTACCGATCAGCGGCTCAAGGCCGGCGAAAAGCGCGACATGGCAGTCGTCTTCTTCGTGGCCCCCGAGCTTGTGAAGGATTCGGAGCAGGACGGTCTCGACACTATCACCCTGTCCTACACCATGTATCCGGCGCGGCAGGCTGAGACGCCGCAAGTAGACAGCGGCGAGGCGCACGCGCCCGGGCGAAGCTGATTCTAACAGGGACAAGTGGGCGGCGCTGCCTCACCGAGAGATGGAGAATTCTAAGATGGCCGAAGCTCACGCCAAGCCGCATCACGACTACCATCTGGTGGCACCGAGCCCTTGGCCCGCGATCGGGGCAGTCTCCGTATTCATAGCGGCGGTCGGCGGCATTACGTGGATGCATCACATGTTCGCGGCCGCGCCATATGTTTTCGGCGTTGGTGTGATCGGCATCGCCTATACCATGATCGGCTGGTGGACCGACGTCGCCCGTGAGGCGACGTACGAGGGCTATCATACGCGCATCGTGCAGATCTCCCATCGGTACGGCATGATTCTGTTCATTGCCTCCGAGGTGATGTTCTTCGTGGCTTGGTTCTGGGCGTATTTCAACAGCGCGCTGTTCCCGGCCGATATGCACCAGCTTACGCGCGAACAGCTGTTTGGCGGGGTGTGGCCGCCGAAGGGAACCGAGACCTTCGACCCGTGGCACTTGCCGCTCCTCAATACGCTGATCCTGCTCACCTCCGGCACGACCGTGACCTGGGCGCACCACGCGCTTCTGGAGAACGACCGCCAGGGCCTCAAGTGGGGGCTGATCCTGACCATCGTGCTTGGTCTGGCATTCACCTGCGTGCAGGCCTACGAATACACCCACGCGGGGTTCAACTTCAGTGGCAACATCTACGGCGCCACTTTCTTCATGGCCACCGGCTTCCATGGCGCGCACGTCATCATCGGCTCGACGTTTCTGATCGTGTGCCTGCTTCGTGCCTATCTCGGACATTTCACGCCGACGCAGCATCTCGGCTTCGAGTTCGCCGCTTGGTACTGGCATTTCGTCGACGTCGTCTGGATCTTCCTGTTTTCCTGCATTTATGTGTGGGGTTCGGGCGGGGCGAGCGTCGCGCATGCTGCCGGCCACTAGAGCGCGGTCTCGATGCCTTGAGTGGCCTTACCAATTTTTTGGCTTGCCCAAATCGGCGGTGACGCGCTGGCAAAGTCGTTTCCGGTTGACTTGGCTCGGCCACCAGTTCCCGACAGCTTGAACGCGCGTTGAGGGCGGAGCGCAAGACGACAGCGTCTTTGTGTCGATCGCGCAAAGCTATTGATCAAGGGAGCGGCATTGCCGATCCCCGTGAAGGCTCTTGTGGGCGACAGGCTGGCGGTGTCCCCCTATGCTAGGGATCTCGGCTTCGTGTGACGGGAGCCGCGAAATGGGAGGCGGGTCATGGCGGACCATGATGCGATCGTTATCGGCACCGGACAGGCCGGACCGGGCTTGGCGAGGCGACTGGTGGCCGCCGGCTGGAAGGTTGCCATCATCGAGCGCAAGTTTTTCGGCGGTACCTGCGTCAATGCCGGCTGCACCCCGACCAAGACGCTGATTGCGAGCGCTTATGCAGCGTATCTGGCGCGTCGCGCTGCCGACTATGGCGTGACCATCGGCGGCCCGATCGGCGTTGACATGAAGGCAGTGAAGGCGCGCAAGGATGCCGTTGTGCGCCCGTCACGCGAAGGGGTCGAGCGATCCTTGAGGAGGCTGAAAGGGTGCACGGTCCTCGAAGGCCACGCCCGGTTCGTTGGGCCGAAGGAGGTGGAAGTCGGCGATGAGGCGCTCAGGGCCGATAAGATTTTCATCAATGTGGGCGCGCGGGCAGTGGTGCCGCCGATACGCGGGCTTGACCAAGTCCCTTACCTGACCAACAGCTCGATGATGGACTTGGATTTTCTGCCCCCGCATCTGATCGTGCTCGGAGGGAGCTATGTCGGCCTTGAATTTGCGCAGGCCTATCGCCGCTTCGGAAGCGAAGTCACGGTCATCGAGCTCGGACCGCACCTGATCGCGCGCGAGGACGAGGATGTCTCCCGCGCCATTGCCGAAATCCTGAAGGACGAAAATATCGACATCCGCGTCAACAGCAAGGTTGTCGCTGTGGCAAAACAAGGCAACGAGATCGCGGTGACGGTGGAAAATACAGGAACTAGCTCGCAGGTCGTCGGCTCCCATCTATTGCTCGCGATCGGCCGTCGGCCGAACACGGACGATCTCGGCCTCGACAAGGCAGGCGTCGCTACCGACTCTCGCGGCTACATCCAGGTCGACGACCAGTTGCGCACCAATGTGCCCGGCATCTGGGCCGTGGGGGACTGCAACGGGCGGGGCGCCTTTACCCACACCTCCTACAACGATTTCGAAATCGTGGCGGCGAATCTTCTCAACAACGATCCGCGGCGCGCCACCGATCGCATTACTGCCTACGCGCTCTACACCGATCCCCCGCTCGGTCGCGCGGGCATGACCGAAGCCGAGGTCCGCAAGTCCGGCCGGCCGGCGCTGATCGCGACCATGGCCATGGAGGACGTGAGCCGAGCGTACGAGAAAGGCGAGACAAAGGGCTTCATGAAGATTCTGGTCGACAAGGAGACGAAACAGATCCTCGGAGCGTCGCTGCTGGGACTTTCGGGGGACGAGGCCATCCACTGCATCCTCGATGTTATGTATGCCAAGGCGCCGTTCACGGTCCTGCATCGGGCGGTGCACATTCACCCGACAGTCTCGGAGTTCATTCCGACCATGTTGGACGACCTCAAGCCGCTGTCGTAAGCGACACACGTAGGAACGATTTAATATTGGGGACTTGAGAATCTAGGCTCGGCGCGCCATCTCGCAGCTAGTGCTTCCAGACGAGTTAGTGTGTGACCCATCAACCTGATACACCGCCGTCGCCCATCGTGGCCGGACTTCTGGGGCGCTGTCCGCGTTGCGGCGAGGGCCGTCTGTTCCGGGGGTTTCTTACACTACGCCCGCGCTGCGAGCATTGCAGTCTTGACTTTTCGTTTGCCGACTCCGCCGATGGGCCGGCGTTTTTCGTCATGTTCCTGTCCGGCTTCATTGTTGCCGGCTCTGCCTTAGCGGTGGAAATCGTTTATGCGCCGCCATACTGGGCGCATGCGCTGCTGTGGGGACCGCTGATCCTGATCACGACGCTATTGCCATTGCGCCCAGTCAAGGGCCTTCTGATCGCGCTACAATATCACCACAAGGCCGCTGAGGGCCGCTTCACCGGCGGCGAAGCGCCGTGAACGTCGCGCTGGCACGGCGGCTGCGATCGGGCCTTGCGGTGCCAGCCATCTTCGCGCTGGTGGCGACCGCAATCTTCGTCGGGCTCGGCACTTGGCAACTCCAACGCAAGGCCTGGAAGGAAGCGCTGATCGAGACCCTCGAACAGCGCCTTTCCGCGCCCCCGGGCGATCTGCCGCCGCGTGAGCGCTGGGCGAGCCTTTCTGCGGCAAACGACGAATTCTGTCGCGTGAAGTTCTCTGCCGCGTTCGTGCCAGGCGCGGAAGCACTCGTCTACACCAGTGGCTCGGCCTTGCGCAGCGACGTGTCCGGATCCGGCTATTGGGTATTCGCGCCAGCCCAGCTCACGTCCGGCGGGATCGTCCTCGTCAATCGCGGCTTCGTGCCGGAGGGACGGCAAGATCCAGTGACGCGCGCCGCCGGAGCAGCCACCGGCCATGCCGACCTAGTCGGCGTGATGCGCTGGCCGGAATCCCGCGGCGCCTTCTCGCCGAAGGATGATCCCGATCGCAACATTTGGTTCGTGCGCGACCCCATTGCGATTGCAGCCGCCAAGAGCTGGGGCGAGGTTGCGCCGTTCTTCATCGAATTGGAAAGTCCGCAGCCACCCGGCGGGCTCCCGCGCCCCGGCGCACTCAAGGTCAACCTACGCGACGAGCATCTGCAATATGCGATTACCTGGTATGGGCTCGCTTTGGTTGTAGTGGTGATGTTCGGGTTCTGGTTCAGCAGCCGAGCCGCGCCCACGGCATGAGCCGCGGGCGTGCCCTCTTCCTTGTGGAAGGCCCGCCGTCCGACTATGTTTGAGGCCGTGCTTCTCCGCACCCTGCTTTGTGCTGGGAACAGGAGTGAATTCAAAAGGTTACGCAGTGCGTTCGTTGGGCGAATAAAGCCCAGCGCGACGGCGACTTAGCCTCAAACGGAGCCTCAGGCTCGTGCGCTACATTTCCACCAGGAGCGAGGCCCCGGCGCTCGGTTTTGTCGAGGCGACGCTGGCCGGACTTGCCCGCGACGGTGGCCTCTACGTGCCCGCGGCGTGGCCGCGGCTCGATGCCGACACGATCGCCGGCCTTGCCGGCCGCCCATATGCGGAAGTGGCGGTGGAGGTCATTCGTCCCTTCGTCGGCGATGCCATCCCGGATTGCGACCTCGCCCGCATGACGCGCGAGGCCTATGGCAGGTTCCGCCATCCGGCGGTCGCTCCGCTGGTGCAGTTCGGGGCGAGCGATTTCGTCCTCGAATTGTTTCATGGGCCCACGCTCGCGTTCAAGGATCTGGCGATGCAGATTCTTGGCCGACTCGTGGATGAGGTGCTCGCGACGCGCGGAGAGCGTACGACCATCGTGGTCGCGACTTCCGGGGATACTGGCGGGGCCGCGATCGAGGCGTTTCGCGGTCGCGTGCGTGCGGACCTGTTCGTGCTTTTTCCGCATCGCCGTATTTCCGACGTGCAGCGGCGGATGATGACGACGGCCGCGGACGGTAACGTCCACGCGCTGGCGATTGAGGGAACGTTCGATGATTGCCAGGCCATCGTGAAGGGCATGTTCAACCACCATGCCTTTCGCGACCGGGCGCGGCTCTCCGGCGTGAATTCCATCAACTGGGCGCGCATCGTCGCACAGGTTGTGTATTACTTCACCGCTGCGGTCGCACTCGGCTCGCCGCACCGAAAGGTCGCCTTCACCGTGCCGACCGGCAATTTCGGTGACGTCTATGCGGGCTATGTCGCGCTCTGCATGGGCCTGCCCGTCGACCGCCTGGTGGTTGCGACCAACGTCAACGACATCCTCGCGCGCACGATCGCGACAGGCACCTACGAGCTGCGCGAGGTGGTGCCCACGTCCTCGCCGTCGATGGACATCCAAGTGGCGTCGAATTTCGAGCGCCTGCTGTTCGACATCCATGGCCGCGATGGCCGCGCGGTGCGCGCGCTGATGGCCTCGCTCGCACAATCACGCCGGTTTGCGCTGTCGGCGCAGGCGCTCTCGGCGCTGCGCGCAGTGTTTTCCGCCGACCGAGCGGACGAGAACGAGACCGCGGCGGCGATTCGCACCATGCTGCGGGAGACCGGACATTTGATTGATCCCCATACCGCGGTCGGCGTTGCGGTCGCGGAGAAGGAGACCCGCGACCCGTCGATTCCGATGGTGGTGCTCGGCACGGCCCACCCAGCCAAATTCCCCGATGCGGTGGAGGCAGCCTGCGGTGTGCGACCCCCGCTTCCCGAATGGCTCGCCGACCTCGATCGGCGGCCGGAGCGCGTCACCACGCTGCCGGTCGACCAGATGGCGGTCGAGCGCCATATTCTCTCTGCCAGTCGTGCCGCACATGAAGGAGCCGCTGCATGAGCGTCGAGGTCACACGTCTTCCCACTGGCCTCGTCGTCGTCACTGACGCGATGCCGCATTTGGAGACCGCCTCGCTTGGCGTGTGGGTCGGTTCCGGCAGTCGCGACGAGCGGCCGGACGAGCATGGTATCTCGCATCTGCTCGAGCATATGGCGTTCAAGGGAACTTCACGGCGCACCGCCCGTCAAATCGCGGAGGAAATCGAGGCGGTCGGCGGCGACCTCAACGCGGCAACCTCGATTGAGACAACCGCCTACTACGCGCGCGTTCTGCGGGTTGATGTGCCGCTTGCGCTCGACGTGCTGTCCGACATCCTCGCCGATCCGTCATTCGATTCCGAGGAGCTGCGGCGCGAGCAGAACGTGATCGTGCAGGAGATCGGTGCCGCCGAGGATGCCCCGGACGATCTCATCTGGGACAAGCTGCAGGAGACCGCCTTCGCCGACCAGCCGATTGGCCGGTCCATCCTCGGCACGCCGGCGACCGTGTGCTCGTTCGACCGCAAGCGGCTCGCCGCCTATCTCAGCCGCAACTATCGAAGCCCCGAGATGGTGGTCGCTGCGGCAGGCGCAGTTGAGCACCAGGCCGTAGTGGCGGAAGTCGAACGACGATTCGCGAGCTTTGCCGGCCCTCGGCCACCGACGCCTGATCCAGCACGTTTCGTCGGAGGCTCCCGCATCGAGACGCGCGATCTCGAACAGGCTCACATCGCGCTCGCCATGCACGGGTTGCCGCATCGCGATCCGAACCTCTATAGCCTACAGGTATTCACGAATGTGCTCGGCGGCGGCATGTCCTCACGCCTGTTCCAGGAGGTGCGCGAGCAGCGTGGCCTCTGCTACGCGATTTATGCGTTCCACGCGCCTTATTCGGACATCGGAATGTTCGGCCTCTATGCCGGGACCGATGCCGCCGATGTCGCTGAATTGATGCGCGTCGTGGTGGGCGAGATCAATGCCGCGGCGGAGACCATCAACGAGGCGGAGATTGCACGGGCGAAAGCGCAGATGAAGGCCGGATTGCTGATGGCGCTCGAGAGTTCATCCGCGCGCGCCGAGCAGCTCGCGCGTCAGTTGTTCAATTGGGGTCGCCCAGTTCCGCTCGACGAGCTAGTTGAGAAAATTGAAGCGGTGACGGTCGAGAGCGCCCGCGCCGCCGGCCGAGCCCTCATTGCGCGAGGACGGCCCGCCGTCGCCGCGCTCGGTCCTGGCGCCGGACTTGAAACTGCCGCCACGATCGCGGACAGTCTCGCCCGCCGGGCCGCGTAAAGTCGGATGACGGGCGGCGGAGGACAGCAAGAGCGGTCCGCTCTCTCTGTCGTCTGTTTGCCTGCCGTCTGATGGCTGATCACCATGGCATTCTTCCGCACCGTCAGCTTGTCCGAACCGATGCCGGCGATTACAGGCGACGGCATCGTGCTGCGGGCACCGCAAATGTCCGACTGCGCGGAATGGGGAGCGTTGCGGGAAGCAAGCCGCGATTTCCTCACGCCGTGGGAGCCGACCTGGCCCGCCGACGACCTTACCCGTGCATCCTTTCGCCGCCGCATCAAGCGATATTCCGAAGACCAACGCGGCGACCTCGCCTATGCCTTCTTCATTTTCCGCAAGCACGATGATGTTTTGCTGGGCGGATTGACGCTTGCGAATATTCGTCGGGGCTGTGCCCAGGCGGGCAGTCTCGGCTACTGGATGGGGGCACCCTACGCGCGCCAAGGTCATATGACGGCTGCAGTCAACGCCATCATTCCCTTTGCGTTCGGGACGCTGAAGCTTCATCGGATCGAAGCGGCGTGTATCCCGGCTAATGTTGCGTCGATCCGACTGCTGGAGAAAACAGGTTTCAAGCGCGAGGGCTTTGCCCGCCAGTACCTTTGTATCGATGGGATTTGGCAGGATCATTTGCTTTTCGCCCGCCTCAAGGACGACCTTTAGGCGGCGCCGACAGCCTTGGGGTCGCCACGAATTGGTTGGTATAAGCGTAGGAGGAGGCGGGTCGTCGGAAAAACCCGAGTGATTTCAATGGGGCCGGGGAACTCTGAGCGAAAGCGCGGCTGGCGTCGCGCGGCGGGGGTGATCGTGAGTGCCGCAATGCTGTGCGGCTGCTCGCTCGCCTCGAGCGTGGGATCGTCCGACAGTTCGCCCTCGTTCGCGAGCCGGTTTGCGAACTTTTTCTCCGGCGCAACGCGGGGCGTCACGCAGCCGCACTCGCCCACACCATCGGCGCCGGACGTCGAATGCCCGGGGGTTGATATCCGCACCGGCGCATCAACGATGAATATCGCGGCCAAGGCCGCCGACGCGACTGCGGGCGACCTGCGCTACCAACTTTCGTTCGGCCAAACCGCCCGCGAGTGCGCGGTGCAGGGTGCCACGTTGATCATCAAAGTCGGTGTCCAGGGCCGCGTCATACTCGGACCGATGGGCAGTCCGGGGCAGGTCGAGGTTCCGCTACGCTATGCGGTGGTGCGCGAGGGTCCGCAGCCCAAGACCGTCGCGACCAAATTCAAGCGGATTGCGGTAACCGTTGCGCCGGGCCAGACCCATGTCCAATTCGTCGATATCGAGGAGGGCTTGGCCTTCCCGATGCCATCGAAGTCGGAACTCGACGCTTATGTCGTCTATGTCGGTTTTGACGAGATCGGGGACAAGAACGAGAAGAAGTCGCCGAAGACGGCGAGGAAGACGGCGACACGGCAGCAATAGACGATCCCGGTCCTGTCTACCACCCGCGCAGTGCGACCACTGCGCTCTTTAAATGTCGCAGGTCAGCGACAATCGTCCGTGCCCCCGCCAATCTCAGCTGCTCGCCGAGGTGCGCCCCGGCATGACTGCCGCCAACAAACCCGACTGCGGTCATACCCGCCGCCGTGGCGGCGGCCACACCAGCCGGAGAATCCTCGACCACGATGCAGTCGGCAGCCTGAACACCCATCCGAGACGCCGCGTGCAGGAGTAGATCCGGCGCGGGTTTGCCGTTGCGGACGTCACTTGCGGAAAATAGAAAGTTGAAGAATTTCGCGAGCCCCGTGGTCTCCAGACTTGCTCGAACACGGTCGGGAGGCGAGGACGACGCCACGCATTTCGGCCCGCGTAGCCAGGTAAGCGCGTGGGCGGCGTGCGGCATGGCGCGTAGCTCCGCACGTAAACGCGCCAGCGTTGCCGCCGCGAGGGTGTCGCCGAAATTAACCGGCAGCTTGCAGCGGGTGGCCGCTTCGATGCTAGCGAGCATGTCGGCGGGGCGGCGCCCGGAGAAATAGCGAGTCACGAGCTCCGGGGTAATCGAAATTCCCGCGCGCGCAAATTCGTCGGCGGCAGCCGCTGCGGCGATTTGTTCGCTGTCGACCAACACACCGTTGCAATCAAAGATGATCACGGGAGGGCCTCACGCCAGCATGCCTGCGGCACCGCATTGGTTTCGTGCTGTTCAACGAATCGCGACGCAAGCGATAGGAATCGCGCGCACATGGCAAAAGTCGGGCGCCGCGCGGCCGGGCGATTTTTTTACACAGTTTCTGCGTTTTGCGATAAAAAACGGGGATGATCGTGCATCCTGGCCGAAAGTGGCCGGAAACAAGACTAGTTTAGCTTGCCCTTGAGGTCTGCGATGCCTTTGGCAAGAAGGTCGTCGGCAACCTTGTCCTTGACGGTGCGGGTGAGGATCGTTTTAGCGGCAGCGGCCGCAACCTCGGCGGCAGCCGAGCGCACGTCGGCAAGTGCCTGAGCTTCGGCCTGAGCGATTTTGCTTTCCGCCATCTTGGTACGCCGCGCGACGAATTCTTCGATCTTGGCTTCGGCTTCGGCGGCAAGCCGCTCTGCCTCTGTCTTGGCGCCGGCGATGATCGCCTGCGCCTCGTGCTCGGCTTCCTGCTGCTTGCGTCGATATGTGGCAAGCAGGGCCTC